>Ga0247727_10005325_pt1 | contig 26261 bp, 21 predicted proteins | sample WisWelCaveWW1625_FD_202498 | JGI IMG/M metagenome (GOLD analysis project Ga0247727, IMG submission 202498) | Biofilm microbial communities from Wishing Well Cave, Virginia, United States - WW16-25 | ecosystem: Environmental > Aquatic > Deep subsurface > Groundwater > Cave microbial mat | place...
CGCCCGCCCACCCTGGAGTAGAGTCCCTGGGTGGAAAACGAATGATTGCCAAGGAACTGAAGCGGTTGCTAAGCGACAACGAGGAACGAGAGAACCAACGGCCGCCCTGGTGGGGCCGCCTTACGACCATCGAGCGCGCGCTGGCGTTGAGGGCCCTCACGGAAGAGCAGGTGGCCTCCTTCGCGGAGGAGAACCGGGAGTTCCGGCGGGCCTTTGCCCGGATGGGGTTTGCCGGCCACCAGCAGTAAGCGCTGCATGGATTGGAGGCTTGAAAGGATGCGGTGCCGGGCGAAGGGCGCCTTCCCCGTGCGCGGCAGCCGCGACGGCGCGGCTGAAGCGCTGCAGGCGCTTGCCGCCGTAACCGTCATGATCGGGTGCGTCGGCGTGGTGCTCGCCGCGGTGAACGGCGCTTCCCTGCAGGCCGCGGAGGACGCGTCCCGTGGTCGCGCGGAGCTGCAAGGAGAGATGGTGCTCGACGCGCTCCTGCGTGACCCCGCGCTCGTCGGAAGCACCGGCGCGGTCCACTGGGCGAAAGTACTCCGCATCGCGGACGGGAGGGCGCAGGTGTCGTTCGTGCCGGAGGTGGTTGGGATCCTTTCGATCCGCTCGGTCCTTGGCGGTGACGAGGTCTTGTTGCACGGGAGCGGCTGGGACGTTTCGGGGAGCTTGGTGTATGTCGTCCGCCCCGTCGTGATTGATCTCGGGGCGGGTGTCTTTGAGCCGGGCGTAGCGCGGGCGGGGGTGCGGCTGCAATCATGAAAGCGGCTCTCCTCCGACGCTCCCGCGTCGGATTCTCGGCGATGTACGGCGCGCTTGGCATCGTCCTTGTTTGCACGCTGGTTGTCGGCACGGTTGTCGCAGCCCGGAGCAACCGCGACGACCACACCCAAGTTGACCGCCGGCTGGCCGATCAGTTCCTCGACGCGATCCTCCGATCGACCGTGGCGAACGGCACGACGCTGCGCCAGGCGCTCGAGGAATCTTGCTTCCGCCTGCACTGCTCCGTGGGCACCTGGAACACCTCACGCCTGAGGGCTGCCGTCGAGTCCGTCGCGGCGCCGCTCTCCCGCGCGCTTGACAGTGCGTATGCCGTGGCGGTGATTGCGGAGGGAACGACGCAACTGCGTGTGGGTGGCCTCCCGCAAGACGCGCCCGGATCGGCGGCGACCGCCAATGTTTTTCGGCCGCGCGAGGGGACGTTCCTCGGCATTTCCGCGCTGCTTGGGCCCCGGTAGGCGCGGACCCCGGTCCGCGACTCGACTTCTTACAGCACGCCGGCAGCCTTGCCCGCCGTTTCGAAGGCGGCGAGCGCCTCGTTGATGTCCTTGCGGGTGAGTTTCGCGTTGTTGATGGTGCGGATGCGCGCCTTGTCCTTGGCCACCATCGGGAACACGATGGGCAGCGCCCAGACGCCGAGCCCGAATAGCCTTTCGCTCATCGCCTTGGCCTTGGACGACTCGCCGCACATCACCGGGATGATCGGGGTGACCGAGTTGCCGGTGTCAAACCCGAGTTTCCTGAGCTGCTTGCGGAAGTATTCGGTGTTTTTCCAAAGCCGCAGGATCCACTTTGGCTCGGTTTCGAGGACCCGCACGGCCGCAATGCACGCGGCGGTGGTGGCGGGAGGGTGCGAGCCCGAGAGGAGCCAGGTGCGCGACTTGTTGAGCGCGAAACGACGGAGGTCGGCGGAGCCGGCCACATACCCTCCAACGACGCCGAAGGCCTTCGAGAAGGTGCCCATCTCGACGTGGACTTTCCCCTCCACCTTGAAGTGTGAGGCGATCCCCCGGCCGCCTTCCCCCATGACGCCCTCGCCGTGGGCGTCGTCAATGTAGACCATTGCGCCGTAAGAGTCCGCAAGCTTGACGATCTCGTCGACCTGTGCGATGTCGCCGTCCATCGAGAACACCCCGTCGGAGATGATCAGGATGCGGCGGTAGGGCTTGGCGTCGGCTTCCCTTAGCCGGCTCTCGAGTTCGCCCATGCTGTTGTGCTTGTACACGAGCCGCTCCGCGCGTGTGAGGCGGACGCCGTCGATGATGGAGCCGTGGTTGAGCTCGTCGGAGATGATTACGTCCCCGTCGCCGGCAAGCTGCGGGATGAGCCCCGCGTTTGCGGCGAACCCCGACTGGTAGACGAGCGCCGCCTCCGCGTGCTTGAAGTGCGCGATCGTGCGCTCGAGTTCCTCATGGAGGTCCATCGTCCCGGCAATGGGGCGTACGGAGCCGGAACCGGCACCGTGGGTTCGTACCGCCCGTGCCGCGGCCGCCTTGACCTTGGGGTGCGTGGCGAGCCCGAGGTAGTTGTTCGAGCAGAGGACAATCACGTTTTCTTTGCCGGCCACATTCGCGCGCGGCAAGGAAGGGCCGCGAAGTTCCTTGATGCGCCAGTCGAGGTCCTGCGCGACGAGGCTGTCGTACTCTTGGCGCAAAAAACCAACGGGGTCACGGGAAGGCAGACGCGCACACTCCTTCCATTGTTCTGGTCGAAACGAGCCACTTACCAGTGGAGCGTCACTTTCCCGCAGTTGCCGCTCGCCATCGTTGCCATCGCCTCATCGAACCTCTCGAACGGGAACTCGTGGGTGAAGACCGGGTCGATGTTCAGACGGCCCGACGCGAGCAGCCCCTGCATCCGCGTCCAGGTGTCGAACATGCGGCGCCCATGGATCCCGCGCACATTGAGGCCCTTGAACACGACCGCGTTCATGTCAACGGGGGCCGTATCATGGTAGATTCCGAGGATGTGGACGCCGCCGGCCGGCTTGACGATTTTGAGCGCAAGGTCGAGCAGCAGCGGGTGGCCGCTCATCTCGTACACGTCGTCGGCGCCCGCGCCGCCTGTCATTGCGCCCACCTCCTCAAGGGCCTTGGCGCCATCCGCGTAGGCATGGGTCGCGCCGACCGCTCGCGCAAGCGCCAGGCGGTAGGGGCTCTTCTCTACCGCGACGATAAGCCGAGCGCCGGCGGCCCTCGCGACGGCGATCGCCATTAGCCCGATGGGGCCGCACCCGAGCACGGCAACCGTATGGCCGCTGGGGTGGCCCGAAAACGCCGTGTGCACCGCGTTGCCGAGGGGGTCTTGGACCGCGGCGACCTTGAGGGGGATCTTCCGGTCGTTCAGGATGACGTTGCTGGCGGGGAGCTTCACGTACTCGGCGAAGATCCCGTCGAGGTCAACGCCAAGGACACGCAGATTCTGGCAAACATGCGCGTTGCCGGTGCGGCAAGCGTTGCAGCGCCAGCAGACGATGTGCCCCTCGCCCGAAACGAAATCGCCCTTGGCAAAGCCCTTGGCCGAAGCGCCCGCCTTCTCGACCGTCCCGGCGAACTCATGGCCATACACGAGCGGGGGCTTGATGCGGCCGGCGCTCCAATTGTCCCACTCGTAGATGTGGAGGTCCGTCCCGCAGATGCCGGCGAGATCGACCCGGATCAGCACCTCGTCGTGCGCGATCTTTGGAACGGGCACCGTCCGGATTTTGGTGCCGTTGGGCGCGCCTTTCACCTTGACAATCGCTCGCATGGTGGCTGCCAAAGGAAAACCGCCGACGGTAATCGCCGGAACGGCGGTTGTGGGTATTAAACCGAATCCGGGTGAAGCAAGCAATTTGCGCCCGATGCGATGGGGGGCGCAAGGGGTTGGGCGGCACCATCAGGGCCTGGGCGGCGCGTTCCACGCGAAAGCCTGGTAGTTCGCTTTCGCTGACCCCCCTTTTGCATTCATATAGCCCCACCCCATGGAACGGGATCGCCCGAGGAGGGCTCTACGGATGTTGAGCAACGAACAACTTGCACCCCACGTCGACGAAATCGCACGGGTGCTCGGAGAAGACAAAGTGGACAGGGAGGAACTCGCCCGCGAGCTCCTAGAATTTGTGAACACCTACCGGCTGCCGCTCGCCATGGCGAAACGCAAGCTGGTCGAGAAACGGGGCGGCGACGCGACGCTCGTTCAGCGCGCGGCCGTAAAATCGCTGGACACGCTGTTGCCCGGCGAGCGCTCGGTCGACTTCGCGGCGCGCGTGGTCTTCGTCCAGGAGAAGGAGATCACCACGAGCGGCACGAAGAAAAAGATCAAGTCCGGGATCCTCGGCGACCACACCAAGACGATCCCGTTCACCGCGTGGAACCACGCGGCGTTCCCGTTTGAGAAAGGGGAGACGATCGTGGTGCGGAACGCCTACACGAAGCAGTTCCGGGACGAGGTGGAGATCCACATCGGCGACCGCGCGTCCGTCACGAAGGCGGAGGACGGGCTCGTGCCGCCCTTCGACCGGAAGGCGAACGCGAAGCCCGCGGCCTTCAAGGACTTCAAGGACGGCATGTCGGGCGTCGAGGCGACCTTCCGAATCCTCTCGATCGAGGACCGCGAGGTCGAGGTCAAGGGCGTGAAAAAACACGTGTTCTCCGGGATCGGCGCGGACGCGACCGGCCGGGCGCAGTTCTCCTGTTGGGCCGACGTCGGCCTCAAGGAGGGCGACGTGGTCAAGGTGCGCGGCGCCTACGTGAAGGCCTGGCGCGGCGTGCCGCGGCTGACGTTCGACGAGCGCTCCGGGATCGAGAAGCTCGGCCCCTCGGCGCTGCCGCCGGTCGACGAGCTTGCAAAGCCCGTCGTGACGGGCATCGGCGATCTCGAACGGCGCGGCGGGGCCTCCGACGTGCTGGTTCGCGGGTTCGTGGTGGATGTGCGCGAGGGTTCGGGGCTGATTTTCCGCTGCCCGGAGTGCCGGCGCAGCATCCAGAAAGGCGCGTGCTCCGTGCACGGGAAAGTGAAGGGCGAGCCCGACCTGCGGATCAAGGCCGTGCTGGACGACGGCACGGGCGGCCTTTCGTTCGTGGCGGACCGGTCGATCACCGAGCGCGTGCTCGGGAAGACCCTCGATCAGTGCGTAGAGACCACGCGCGAGACGATGGACTCCGAGTGGGTGCGCATCGAACTCAAGGACGCGCTGTTTGGGCGCCCCTTCGAGCTTGGCGGGAACGTGCTCGCGGACGACTTCGGCTTGATGCTGATCGCGAAGTCGCTCGACGCCGTGCCGCTTGACGTCAAGAAGGAAGTCGAACGATACCTTGCCGCCCAGGAGGCGTGATTCCCATGCCCAACAAGCGGGAAGTCGCATGGCGCATCTTCGCGGAGGAGTTCAACGCGTCGAAGCTTGAGATCCGCGGTGAGGGGGAGTACGCGCCCTCGTACATCGTGACGCCCCTTGGCGCCATGGTGAACCGCCTGTTCATCGTGGGCGTGCTCACCGACGTGGAGAACATCGGCCAAGCGGAGGAGCCGCTTTACCGCGGAAGGGTCGTCGACCCAACGGGCACGTTCTACGTGTCGGCCGGCCAGTACCAGCCCGAGGCGGCGAAGAAACTCGGGGCCATGAAGACGCCGTCCATCGTGGCGCTCGTCGGCAAGGTGCGAACCTACTCGCCGGAAGCCGGCACGGTCTATGTTTCGGTGCGCCCCGAAGACCTCACCGAGGTTTCGCCGGAGACACGTGACTGGTGGATCGTCGAGACCGCCCGGCTAACGCAGGACCGCGTCGGGGGGATGACCGAGGCGCTTGCCGTGGACAAGCCGACGGAGGAGGGGCTCGTGAAGGCGGGCTACTCACAGCAAGGGGCCCGGGGCCTCGTGAAGGCCGTCGAGTTCTACGGTGAGGTCGATGTCGCGCACTACGGACAGGTGGCCGACGAGGCCGTCCGCTCGATTGTGGACGACACGGCCGCCGAGCGGCTGGAGCACCTGCGGCGTGCGAGCGCCAAGTCGCCGACCGCGCGCGCCTCCGCGAACGCGCCGCTCGAGCCGCGCATCGAGATGGCCGTCCCGGCAGGCGGCGGAGCGCAGGTCGAGGTCGTGGTGACCGCGACCTCCGAGGGCGACGCCTCCGAGGACCAGGAAGCCATCGTGTTCCAGATCGTCAAGGAGCTGGACAAGGGGCCCAAAGGGGCGGCGTACGACGAGATCATCGACCGCTGCGGCAAGAAGGGCGTGGCGCGCGAAGCGTTCGACGACCTAGTGAATTCGCTGCTCGACAAGGGGAAGGTCTACGAGCCGGTGCTGGGGCAGCTCAAGGTCATTTGAACCGCGTTTCCTTTCCCGGGCCGTCCTGCGGCCCGGCTCCTTTTATCTCGCCCACCCATCAAGGGCGTGTGCCTGGAGCGGAAGGTTGCCTCATCGGATTCCTTGTGAACCCGATCGCAGGCATGGGCGGCCGCGTCGGCTTGAAAGGCACGGACGGCGCAGCGCTCGAACAAGCAATTGCGCGGGGCGCGGCGCCGCGCGCCCCAGGGCGGGCCGCCGAGTTTGCGGCGGCGATGGCAAACTTTGACCTGCGCGCGCGCTGGCTGACCGTCGAAGGGCCGATGGGGGGAACGATCCTCGAGGCCTCGGGGACGGCCTGCGACGCGGTCGCGAAACCTCGCGATGCCGTGACGAGCTCGGCCGATACGAAGGACGCATGCCGGGCCCTGCTTTCGGCCGGCGCTGAGCTCGTGGTGTTCGTCGGCGGCGACGGGACGGCGCGCGACGTTTTCGAGGTCGTGGGCGGGAAGATCCCGATCCTCGGCGTCCCCTCGGGTGTCAAGATGCACTCGGGCGTATTTGCGATCAACCCGCGGGCAGCAGCAGAACTTGTTCGCGACTTCATCGAAGGCCGCGCGCGCATCGTCGAGGGGGAGGTGGTGGACGAGGACGAGGACGCATTGCGGCAGGGGCGGATCGAAGTTTCCTTGAAGGGAATGGCGAGGACGGTGGACGCCGAAGGACTGCTTCAGGCGTCCAAGGAGGAGTACGGCGGCGAAGTCGAAGAGGTCTCGAAGCGCGGGATCGCCGACAACCTCCTTGAACGCATGGACGGGGAGGCGCTGTACATCATCGGCCCCGGCTCGACGACTGGGGCGATCATGGAGGCGATGGGCCTCACCCATACGCTCCTCGGCGTCGACCTTGTGAGGGGCCGCAAGCTCGTCAGGGCCGATGCGACGGAGGCTGATCTCAAGGAGGCGCTCGCAAAACACGCGGGGCCCGCCGAGATTATTACAAGCGTCATCGGGAACCAAGGCTTCGTGTTCGGGCGAGGCAACCTCCAGCTCACGCCTGAGGTCATTCGCGCCGTCGGCAAGGAGCGCATTACAATCGTGGCCGCAGAGAAAAAGGTCGAAGGCCTCAACGAACTCCTCGTCGACACCGGCGACCCCGAACTCGACCGCGAGCTGTGCGGCCATTGGCGGGTCCTTTGCGGCTATCGCTGGAACGTCCTGCTCCCGATGCGCGCGCAGGCCACTCCCGAATGATTTATGCGGGCTTGCTCCCTGCGTGGGCCGTGGCGCGACCCACCCTCGTCTGCGCGGCCTGGCCGTACGCCAACGCCGTGATGCACCTCGGCCACCCGGCGGGCTACCTGCTGCCCGCCGACATCTTCGCGAGGTACCGGCGGATGAAAGGGGACGACGTGCTGTTCGTTTCGGGGAGCGACGAGCACGGCACCCCCATCATGCTGCAGGCCGAGAAGCTCGGCCTCACGCCCGCCGAGGTCGTGCAGCGGTTCCATGAGGCCAACAGCGAGCTGATGCGCAAATACCAGATCTCGTTCGACTTTTTCTCGCGCACAACCTCGGCGCAGCACAAGCAGGTCGTAACGGAGGTTTTCAAGGCGCTCATCGATCGCGGCCACATCAACAAAGCGACGGCGACGGGAATGTACTGCCCGAAGGAAGCGACCTTCCGCGCCGACCGGTATGTCGAGGGGATTTGCCCGCACTGCGCGGCCCCGGACGCGCGCGGCGACCAATGCGAGAATTGCGGCAAGATCCTCGACGCGGTAGATCTCAAGGAGCCCCGCTGCAAACTGTGCAAGGAGCCCCTCGAAGTGCGGGACACCGAGCACTTCTTCTTCGCGCTCTCGCGCTTCCAAGAGCAGTTGGACAACTGGCTCGCCTCGCGCCGCGGCTGGAGGCCCCAGGTGTTGAATTTCACCCGCAACTTTGTACGGGGGGGCCTCAAGGACCGCGCCGTCACGCGCGACATCCCATGGGGCGTCGACTTTCCGCTGCCGGGCTACGAAGGCAAAAAAATCTATGTCTGGTTTGAGGCGCTCCTCGGTTACCTCTCGGCGTCCCGCGAGGCGTGCCGGCTGCAGGGGCGGCCGGATGACTGGCGGCGGTTCTGGCAGAACTTGGAAGCGGAGTCGTTTTACTTTCTTGGGAAGGACAACATCCCGTTCCACACCGTAATCCTCCCCGCGGTGTTGATGGGGCTCGGGGGCTACAATCTCCCCACCAACGTCCCCGCGAACGAGTATCTGCTCTTTGAGGGGGCGAAATTCTCCAAGAGCCAGGGCGTCGGGATGAACATGGAGGAGTACCTCGAGCTCGGCGAGGTCGCAGCCATCCGCTACTACCTCACGGTCAACATGCCCGAACTGAAGGACGTCGAGGCCGACTGGGACGACTTCGTCGCAAAGAACAACACGGAGCTCCTCGGAAACCTCGGCAACTTCGTGAACCGCACGATGACCCTCGTGCACCGCGAGTACGGGGCGATCCCGGCGGTCACGTTCGATATCCCGGCGGACGTGCTCGACGCGGAACTCGCGAAGCGCATCGAGGAAACCGTGCTCAAGACGGGCGAATACCTCGATGCGTGCGAGTTCAAGAACGCGATTAAGGAAGTTTTCTCGCTGTCCCAATTTGGCAACATGTACATCGACCGCAAGGCGCCGTGGAAGCTTTCCAAAGAGGACCCCAAGGCAAACCTCAGAGCGCTCCACGGCGGGGCGCGGCTCGTGCGCACGCTGGCCGTGCTGATGGCGCCGTTCCTACCCGACAAGGCGCAGCTCATGTGGATGGCGGTGGGGGAAGAGGGGGACGTCACCAAGCAGACATGGGACGCCGCGCGGGGAGAGCCTGTACCCGGCCGAGCCGTCCCCGAACCTGTGCCCATCATCAAGCCCATCGACCCCGCCTCGTTCAGGCCCGCCGCCAAGGAGTTGCCGCAGACGCCCTCGCCGCTTGCCGCGCTCGACCTGCGCGCTGGCAGGATCGTCCAAGTCCGGCCGCACCCGAAGGCCGACCGACTTTACCTGCTCACGATCGACCTCGGCGATGAGACGCGCCAGGTGGTGGCGGGGCTTCGCCCGGTCTACGCGCCGGAGGAGCTCGAGGGCAAAACTGGCGTGGTGGTGGCCAACCTGGAGCCCGCAAAGATCCGCGGCGAGGTTTCGCAAGGGATGCTCCTCGCGGCCGAAGGCGGAGGAGTCGTGGCGGCGCTGATCGCCGAGGGTGCGCCGGCCGGGACGAACGTGCACGGCACGACAAAGGGTGCGTTGGCCATTTCGATCGACCAGTTCCGGACGATTCCCCTGATTACGCACCAGACGCCCGAGGGCCGGGAGGCGGCTGGCGTGAACACGCCAGGGGGCGTGGAGCTGCTGCGCATCGCGGACCACCCGGTGCGCCTCGACCGGCAGGTGCCGCGAGGTTCGACCATCAAGTGAAGGTGCGCTTTCAAATAGCGCGCGCGCAGGTGAGCGGAGCGCGGAGCCAGATGCGGGCCGACTTGCACCTGCACTCGCGCCATTCGCCCGACAGCACGCTCGAGCCGCTGGACATCGTGCGGCTCGCGAAGGCGCGGGGCCTCAAGGCCGTTGCCCTCACCGACCACAACACCGTCGCCGGCCACGGCGCCATGGCGAAGGCCTGCAGGGACGAGGGGATGCTCTTTGTCCCCGGCATCGAAGTGACCTCCACCGAGGGCCACATCCTCGCCTACGGCGTGAAGGCGGCCCCGCGCGAAGGGCGCTCCGCGGTCGAGACGATTGAAGAGGTCCATGCGCTTGGCGGCATCGCATCCGCCGCGCATCCCGAACGGGTGTACACCGGCCTCTCGACGGCTTCCGTTCGTTCCGCCAAGTTCGACGCCATTGAGGCATTCAATTCGCAGAGCGCGGCCCACCACAATGCGCGGGCGCGGCAGGTCGCCGAGGAGCTCCGCCTCCCGGTGACGGGCGGCTCGGATGCGCACGCTCCCTACCGCGTGTCGCTCGGGTACCTTTCCATGGAGGTGGAGCCCGAGTCCACCGACGCGGCGATCGACCAGATCCTCCACGGCAAGAACCGCGCGGACGGGGAGAAGCCGCGCTTTGGTGCCGTGCTCGGCCGTTCGATCGACACTGCGGCACGCTGGGTTCTGCGCGGCGGTCGGCGAATCTAGGTCGACTTGGCGGGCGCGCTCTTCTTCTCCGCATCTGCGCTGCCGGCCGGCGGGACTGCCGCCTTCTCCTTCAGGGTCTGCATCGCAGGGGCCACCCGCTGCTTGAGGAATCGGCGCCAGATGTAAATCGCCAGCCATACGATGCTCCGGAACAAGAACGGGATGAGGAGGGGTGCAAGGGTGGCGATGAAGATCACCAGGTTGACGATGAGCAACGCGTAATACGTGGGAACGCTTGTGCCGGCGAGCCGTTTGGGTATTAGCCAGATCTTGAAGGGGAACCACGGCGACCACTTCGCGTCCCGCGTGGGCGCCTGAGGCACCCCCCTCTTCCAGGCCATCGCAGCGGCAGCCGCGCGCGACTCCTTCTTGACTGCAGGGGCGGCGGCCACGGCCTCGGCCTTTCCTTCCGCCTTCGCGTCCTCGGCGTTGGCCTCCGCCGGGATTCCGAGGATCTCGGCCTTCGAGAGTCTCCGATGCTGGTCTGCTCCGACCACATCGCTTGCGTGGTAGCTGAAGTCGACGAGGTCGACCTTCGCCGGGACGTGCAGGTCCTCGCCGAACGCCTCCTTGTAGACGGATTCCATCTCGGACCGGGTCTCGCGCCCCACGCGCCGCTCGAGATATTTTTCGACGAGTTCAAGGTCGACTTGGGACTTGCGCTTGTACTCCTCGCTGAGGGCAGGAGCGCGCGCGGCTCCGGCCGGGCCGGCGTCCGCTCCGGCGGTTGCCCAAGGCGCCCTGGGCGGCGGCATCCCGGCGGCTTTCGCTTCCGCCTCCGCCACGAAGAACTCGATTTGCTCTTGAGTCACCTTGTGCGCCTCGAGCTTGTCGTACCGGTAGTCCCAGCGGAGCGTCTCGAGCTCTGCGATCTCAAAGCCGTCGCGCTGGAGCGTGTTGAACTCCTCGTCAATCTCATCTTCGAGGGCTCGCCAGCGTGTCTCCGCCCGCTTGATGTCCTTGGGGACACCCTTTTTGGCGGCTTTGGCGGCCTTGGCCGCTTTCTTGTCGCCCTTCGCCATCGAACTGCCGCCTTCCCGCGGGCCGCGCCATTACGGTCAACCAATTTAAGAGGTTGGGTTTTCGCAGCCTCCGGATTCGTACGAGCCAGCAGCGCGGAATCGGGCCCCGTCGGGGGCTCGAATGGTTAAATAACGCCGTCGGCTACGGCCGCTCATGGATCCCCCCCGCGCCGAGCCTTCCGCCGAGGTCGACCGGGCAAGGGCGGCCGCCTCGCGCGGAATCTGCGACACATGCCTCGGGCGCCTATTTGGTCCACACGTGAAGGGCGAAAGCTCCTCCGTGCGGGGGGCGGCGCTGCGAGAACGGGCGGCCCTCCCCGCAAAGGAGTCTGCCGAGTGCTGGTTGTGCGAAGGGACATGCGGGGACTACGCGGCCCTCGCGGCCGTCGCGGAAGCCGCGCTTTCGGGACACGAGTTCCAGACGCTGCTTGTCGGCACGACCGTCGACCCGGTCTTGGAACGGCGTGAGGCGCAGCTTTGCGGGGAACTCGGACTTGCCGAAGTCCGGCCGCTCCGCCAAGAAGTGAACCGCGAGGTGGGCCTCGCGCTTGAGGCCAAGCTTGGCAAGGCGGTGGACTTCAAGGACCCCGACATCGCCGTGCACCTCGACGCTCGGTTCAACACCGCGACCTTGCAGGTGAAGTCCGCGTATTTCCGCGGCCGGTACCGCAAGCTTGAGCGGGGCGTGCCTCAGACGCGCTGGCCTTGCCGCTCGTGCCGGGGCCGCGGCTGCTCCCGTTGCGGCGGGACCGGGAAAATGTATGACACCTCGGTCGAGGAGATTGTCGCCGTCCCGCTCATGCGGCTGCTCGGAGGCGAGGAGCATGCGCTCCACGGTGCCGGGCGCGAGGATGTTGACGCGCTAATGCTCGGCCGCGGGCGACCCTTCATTGTGGAAATCCGCAGGCCGCGCGCGCGGACGCTGGACGAGGCGAAGGCGATTCCGGCGATCGCCGCCGAGGCCCGCGGGCGCGTCGAAGTGCTCGACCTTACGCCCTGCGCCAGGGCCGATGTCGCGCTGCTGAAGGATTCCGACTGGGAGAAGACTTATCGCGTTCTCGTTTCGCTCGAAAAGGATATTAAGGATGACCAGATTAACCGAGTTTGCGCCGAGTTATCTGGCTGTGTCATAGACCAGCAGACCCCAACTCGCGTGGCACACCGACGGGCGGACCTGGTACGTAAGAGGAGAGCAACTTCCGTCCGCATGCGATCCAAACAAGGCCCCGCGATTGAGCTTGAGATAACCGGGCAAAGCGGGCTTTACGTCAAGGAATTCATCCACGGCGACGAAGGGCGGACAAATCCGAGCTTCTCAAAACTACTTGGGGTTGCATGCGAAGTCCGCGAGCTTGACGTTCTCGAAATCCACGACCGATGAGGGGGCACCACAATGGGGAAGGCGTCGAAGGGTCCGCGCAAGGGTACGCGCTCGCTATTCCGCGTGACGCCCCGCGAGCGCGGCAAGACGCGCATCACCCGCGTGATCCAGCGGTTCGAGGTCGGGGAAAAGGCCGCAATCGAGATTGACTCTCGTGTCCGTGGCGGCCAGCCGCACAACACCTTCAACGGGAAGACCGGCAGCGTGGTCGGCATCCAGGGGCGCGCGTACCTCGTGCGCATCCGCATCGGAGGCAAGTTCAAGGTGGTTGTGGCCGCGCCGGCGCACCTGCGAAGGATGCGCGGCACTTAAGAAAGAACGGCGGAGGCGGAAGGCATGAAAATCGGAGAGAAGCACCTCACCATCCCGGAAGTCCACGATCTCCTGCTGAAGGAGCAGGAGAGGCGTGAACTCACTTACGAGCAAAAGCTCGTGCTCCAGCACTGCGAGCTCCTGCAGCGCTTCGATGCGCGGACGGCACAGAAGATTATCGCGGAGCTCGAGAAGATCGAGCGCGTTTCGGGGCCCCTTGCGCACAAGGTCGCGGAGCTCCTCCCGGGCCACCCGGACGACGTCCGTGCAATATTCTCGAAGGAGCGGTTCACGCTCGACGAGAAAACGATCCAGGCGATCCTCGCGACGACCGCCAAATACGCCGGTGCGCCCTCCAGCGCGCTAACCGAGTGAACGCCGCTTGACCCGTAGGGGGCACGACCGTGGAGGATTACGCGTACGTTCTCGATTTCCTACCGCGAGGTCACCCCGGCGGCGGCCAATTCCACCACGAGCCGGTCGCCTTCGCCGTGGGCGAGCAGGAGTTCAAGCTGCTGGAGCTCAATCCGAAGCCCGAGGTCAAGCAGATGCTCCCGGGCGAGAAGGTCTACATCGGGAAAGAGCCCGAGAAGCGGGACAAGATCCTCCACGTGAAGAGGCGGGTGTCCTACATCGAGCTCACGAACGCGGCGCAGGCGGAGCTCCCCTTCGTCCTCAAGCAGATGATCAACGCGGCGCCGGACCGCTTCGTGAGATTCTACAACGAGGCGCAGCCGGTGTCGACGCGTTTCCACATGCTGGAGCTGCTGCCCGGGCTTGGCAAGAAGACCATGTGGAAGGTCATTGAGGAGCGCAAGGCGGCGCTGTTCAAGGACTTCGCGGACATCGCGAAACGCGTGCCTACGCTGCACAAGCCGGACGAGGTCATCGCCAAGCGCATCCAGGTGGAGCTCGAGGACCAGCAGCAGAAGTACAGCCTGTTCGTGCACCGCTAAAGCGGGAGGGAACCCTCGTGGCGCGACACCCCCGGCCGGACTTCGGGGCGGTGGTGGCCCGCCACAGCAGCGCCGCCGAGGACCGGGTGGGCCGCGGGTGGATCGCGGTTTTTCTGTTTGGCGCAATTTTCATGTTCGCGGTCTCGCTCGTGTTCGAGCCGAGGGCCGGCCCCCCGCGCCCCGTGTACTACCTGCTGTGGCTGGCGTTTGTTGCCGCCGCGGCGCGTTCCCTCACGATGAGGTATTTCACGACGCCCATGGTGCTGCTCGAGCGCGGAATTTTCCTGCCCGCATACCTCCCGCGCCACTGGGTTCGCATGAGCGGCCGGGCGCTATCGTTTGCCGAACTCACGCGCGTGCGCCTGGACGCGACGCCCTTCCGCTCCGGCTCGCACCTGTTCGAGACGGCATCCGGGCCAAAGCGCTGTGCGAAGGCGTATTTCCCGCCGGCCAAGCGCTTCGCGGAGGACCTAAAGCGCCAAGCTCCGCAGGTCGAAATCGAGTTCGTCGACCGCCGCGGCGCGCGAAAGCGGTACGCGCCGGTGGTCACCAAGCGGCCGCGCAAGCCCAAAACGAAGGGGGAACGCGCGGACGCCAAGTAAGCGCAAAAGGCCGGCCGGCAGGGGGGTTGCCGGCGGGGAGGTTGCGGCCGCGTTGGCGGCGCTCGGAGTTGTCCCCTCCCGCGCACGGGGGCAATCCTTCCTCCTCGACTCGCGAGTGGCCGCGCGCCAGGTGATGGCGGCGGCCGTGGCCCCCGGCGAGGCGGTGCTCGAGGTCGGAGGGGGCCTTGGCGTCCTCACACGCGAGCTCGCGCGGCGCGGCGCCCGCGTCCGGGTTGTCGAGCTCGAGGGGGCGCTTGCCGCGCGGCTTAAGGCCGAACGGCTCCCCGGCGTCGAGGTCGTCGAGGGCGACGCGCTCCGCGTGCCGCTCGGCAATCCCGACAAGGTGGTTGCAAACATCCCCTATTCGGTGGCGAGCGAACTCATCGAACGGCTCGCAGGGTGCGGCGCTTCGCTGATCGTCCTCATGGTCCAAGCCGAGCTCGCCGGCCGCCTCGCGGCGCGGCCCCGCTCGAAGGACTGGGCAAGGCTTCCCGCTCTCGTCCAGCGTAATTACACGGTGGAGATCGTGGAGACCGTGCCGCCGTCCGCGTTTTTCCCGCAGCCCCGCGTGCGCTCCTGTGTCGTGCGGATGAAAAGGCGCGCCGCGAGTCCGCTCGTAACGGACCGGGAATACGCGGCCGTGGTGGGGGGGCTTTTTGCCGCGCGGCGCAAGAAAATCCGCAATACGGTTGCGCGCGCCGCGAGCGCGCTCGGGTCGCCTCCCGAGGGGGCCGCGGGAATCGCGGAGGAATTGGGGGTCGCCGACCTGCGCCCCGAGGATCTCGACGTGGCGCAGTTCGAGGCCCTGGCCGGTGCGCTGGCGCGCCTCAGAATGACTAAATAGGCTCCTCCCGCTCGTCGAACGGGGAAAAAAATGCGCGCTTGCCTGGCCAGCCCCCGAAGCCTCGCGCGCTGGGGCTTAGTTGGCCCCCTGCTCACGCTCGCAGCGATGGCCGCCTGGTCGTCCGGCGCGCAAGCGGGCGGCACCCCGGAGTATGTGGGCAGCGACTACACGGTCGGGCCTGGGGAAACGAGGGTTCTCGAGAACCGGACTCTGGTCATCTCAGGGAATATCCTCGTCGAGGCCGGCGGCACGATCGAGCTTCGCAATTCCACGCTCCTTCTGAACCTCTCCGTGAACGGTTCCCGCACGCTGAGGGTCGAGGCCGGCGGCACGCTGCGCGCCCTCGACCTGGACGGGTCGGGGCAGACGGCGGGAGACCGTTCGCTCGTGGGCTCCTCCGACCCGGCGCGCCGGTACACCGCCCACTTTCCGGCCGGCGCGAATGTCCTCTTCCGCGGAAGCGCAATCTCGGGGTTCGGTTACTCGCTCGTTGCGCCGGGCCTCTTGATTCAATCCGACAACGTCACCTTCGAGGAGGCGTCCCTGGAGGCGTACGTCTACCTGCGTGTTGAGGGGGCTTCGCCACGCTTCGAGGGGACTTTTTTTTCCGGGGACGGCACCGGCACGAACCGCTTCTACGGCTCGAGTTCCGCGCTCAGGAATTGCACGCTCTCGCGCCACTTCGTCGCGCTTTCAGCGAATGACGGTTCGTCGCTCGAGCTTGCAGGCGCCCTCGTCCGCGATTCGGTGTTTTCGTTTGCGGTCAACGGGTCGAGCCTCCGGGTGACCGGCGCCATCGTCAACAACAGTTCGAGCGGCGTGTACCTCACTAACGGGAGCATTGCGGTTTTCACCGATGTGCAGTTTGACCCCGCCGCGGTTTTCGTCGATGATGTCGCGTCAAGCCTGTCCTCGCTTCGAACGTTCACCTTTTGGGTGCGCAACGGCGCCGCGGAGGGCGTGCGCAACGCGACCGTGACCGTGCGCGACGGTTCCGCAGCCCTGGTTGCCGCTGGGAACACGGGGGCGTCGGGGACCTTTGGCCCAATTGCACTGAGGGCCTTTGCCATAAACGCCACGCAGCGCACGGACGACGCGAACTACACCGTCACCGCCACAAAGCTCGCGGAGAACACGTCCTCGGCGTTCTCCGCGCTTGTTGAACCGACTCCGGTCGCCCTGCTCGTGCTGTCCAATATCGACCCACGGCTCGAGCTCCTCTCGCCCTCTTCGGGGGCTGTGCTGCTCGCGGGCGTGGCCGAGCTCTTCGCGGTCAATGCAAGCGACCCGGACGGTACCGCCGGGGGCGTCCTTGTTTCATGGCGCTCTTCGCGCCAAGGTCCCCTCGGATCCGGGGCATCCATCCCGGTCGCACTCGTGGAGGGCTGGCACACGATCGAGGTGGAGGCACGCGACCAGGCGGACGGCTACCGGCTGGTCACCTTCAATGTCACGGTTGAGGCGGGAAGGCTGGAGACGGTCTCAACCCGGGATGGCGGCCTGTGGTACAACGCGAGCGTGTGGAAGACCTCGCGGGGCAGCCTCGGAATCACGCCCTACGACCGTGCGGGCGCGCCTTTGCTTTCGGTCGGCAAGGCCGTCTTGCTCCATGCAACCTCGGGAGTCATCGTGTGGGAATGGGCGATCCTTGAGTTGTCCTACGACAACGCCAGCCTCCCCCACGGTACCAGCGAGGCAAACCTGACCGCGCTGCGCTGGCCCGCGGGCGCGGGCTCGGGGGAGCCGGGGCTGCCGGTCGCCGCTGTCGTGGACACCGCGCGGCATGTGGTTGTGCTCAACATCTCGCGCGCCGAGGGGCTCGGCTCCTTCCTCCTCCTCGCGCATAAGGGCCTCAACGTGGCCCCGCTCATCACGGAGCCGCCCACGCTCTCCGCGGTCGTCGGCCTGCCTTTCGCGTTCACCGTCGAGGCCGTGGACACGCCGGGCGACGCATTCACCTTCGCGCTCGTCGGGGGTCCGCCATGGCTCTCGCTCGACGCAGACACGGGGCTGCTTTCGGGCACACCACTCGTTTCCGACCGGGGGCTTGCCCTCGTTACCGTCTCCTGCACCGATGAATTCGGTGCAATTGCGGCGGGCCCGATCCGCGTGTTCGTGAGCGGCACCACGGAGAACCGACCCCCGCAGCTTGTGAATCCCCGGATCTCGCCCACCGCTCCCGTGGACGGCGACCGCGTCAGGCTTGAGGTGACCTTCTTCGACGCGGACGGAGACCTCCCTCTCTTCATCGAGGCCGTGGTGGATGGCACGGCGCACGCGATGGACGCAGCCGTCCTCATGGACATCAACACGACCGACGGCAAGGCGTACGCCTTCGAGCAGGCGTTCTCCGCCGGGCTCCACAACATCTCGTTCCGGACGAGCGACGGGGCGCCCGGCCACGCAGATACGGTGGCGGAAGGCCCCGCCCTTGCGGTGGTGACCGAACCGCTTCGCGCGCTCAATAACTGGTTCCTGGCGCTCCTTGCAAGTGTTGCGGCGACCCTCGCGCTGTACCTCTATGTCCGCTCGCGCGCGCCGGCCAAGGCCGCGAAGGCACCCCGCGAAACTCCCGAGGAGCGGGCAACCTTCCTGCAAGGCGCCGCCCTGAAACCCATCCCGCCGCAACCCCCGATCGTGCGCAAATCGGTGGATCCCGAGGAGGCGCTAGCCCGCGAGGCGGAGGAAAGCGCCAAGGACGCGGCACGAAGCGAGGCGTCGGCGGCGGGGAAGCTCGCGCCGAAAAATGACAAGCGATAGCCGCGCTCAACCCGTCAGGTAGAGTTGGCCGCGGAAGCGCACGACCGCGACCTTTTCGGCGCCCGCGTCGTGCTTGGGCCAGTTGCGGAGCGTAACCGTCGCGAAGCTGACGGGGTCGAGCAGCTGGATTTCGTCGCGCCCGACCGACACTACAATGGCGTCGAACCGCGCGGCCTCCGACCCTGGCGCCGAGGCGCGTTTCACCCAATCCTCCCCCTTGTTTTCCTGGGCGCCCGTCTCAAGGTCGGCGACCACGATCGTCTTGGCGTGCACCTTGGCGACCCGGTACACTCGCTCGCCGGCCACGAGCACGTCGTGGCGGATGAACTTCGGGAGGCGGACCGAGATGGTTATTCGTTGGAGTTCATTGCCGTCCTTCACGCCCGCGATCTTCCCCGACCGCAGCATCGTGGCCCCTAGTTCGTCGCGGAGCACGTTCGCGATGCGCTGCGCGGCGGTCGTGGACGATAAGTAGAAGTCGAGGCCTCCGTGCACCTCCTCCGATTTCGTGAGGAAAACCTCCCGCTCCTTTTCGGCGAGGCGCGCGACGGCGCCTTCCACCGCCGCGCGGATTCGCGACCTGTGGTCGGGGGCAAGCGGTCCCTCGAAGCCGCGCACCTGGATGATCGCCTCGAAGTACGACCCGGCGCGGCGGCTACAAACGTCGCAAAGCGAGGTGCGGATTTTGAGGTGCGTGGGCAGCGCGCGGACGAAATCCTTGCCTGCCACGCGCAGGTGCGCCTCGACCTTGAGGTCGAACGAGCGGTCGTCGCCGCGCCCTTTTTCGCGCACGAGGCGGACGACCTCGACGCCTTCACGGATGGAGGTGTGCTCGGCCAGTCCATGCTCGATGAGGTCTTCCTGGTCGAGCGGCTTCAGCCATGTTTTCCCGCGCAGCACCGACCCGCAGGAGGCGCAGACGAGCATGGTGATGTGCTCGGAAAGGACAATGGGGTGCTCCGTCTCGACGAAGCAATCGGCGCATAGGCCGTCGATGAGGCGGCTCTCGGGGTGCTCCTTGCCGCAACGGAAACACAGCATCAGCCCGCACCAAGAGGCCGACCTATTTCAAGGGATCGCGCATCCGAGCGGCCCCTCACAGGCAGTAAACCTGCGCGTGTGGCACGCCGTCCACCAACCGCACCGTCGACCGGTCGACCAGGTTATACCTCACTGCGACCGCGATCGCACGCTCCCCGAAGATGTTGTAGCTGCTCGCGCCGCGAAGCAGGTTAAAGAGCCCGGTTTCTTCGTCGTCGAACACCTCTCCGCCGTAGAACCCTTCGTTCAGGGTTACGTGGATCTTGCCATCGTGGAGTTTGCGACCCACGAGCTCTGCGTCGCACATGGCCACGACGATATGGCCCTGCGCGCGGTGCGTTTTGATGGAGACTTGGCCGGACATCGCGGTTTCCAAACGGACGATCCAGCGCGTCCGGCTTAAAGGGTTGGCCGCCGGTTTCCGGCAGATCTCGAAATCACCGCGAAGCGACTTTATAGTGCCGCCGGTCGGGCGCGTAAACCTGCCCCTGTTCGGACAAGCGTGTCAGCATTTCGCGCGCCCGCCGCTCCTCGATGCCCTCGCTCGTGGCCTTCGAAATGATGTCCTCCTCCGTGACGCCTCCGCCCGTGTCGAGGTCGCGGATGATCTCGAGGAGCGTGCGCGCGGTCTCGCGCTGGGCGCGGGACGCACCGGCGGCGATGATGTCGATGTCGAGGGCGCCGCCCTCACCTGCAATCTTGCGCAGATAGTATTCGACAATCTTGATCCCGCGATCGGCATCCCCGATCTCCACGGTGTCCGAGAGGCGCACGCGTGCGGACGCCTCCGAGAGGCGCACGAAGGCTTCGAGCTGGCGCGCGGTCATGGGGACGGCTGCAGACTCGCCCTCGCCCTGTTTGCGGACCTCCACATAGTAGTCGCGGATGCGCTTAACAGCCGCCTCTGAGAGGACGGGGAACACGCGCTGCTTGGCGTACGCGATGTACTTGCGCATGAACTCCACAGGGACTTCGGGAGTGAACTCATCGCGCCCGGGCGGCTCTTCGTCGGTGGCGATGCCTTGCGAGAGGTCGTAGCCCCGCTTGGCGTCCTTCTCGCCGCGGTGGTGGGATCGGAGGATGTGGTCGGACATGTCCTTGTCCCGGTCGCGGTTTGGTTTGTCCGAGAGGGAGAAGATCACGTCAAAACGCGAGAGGAGCGCAGGCGGGAGGTCAATCTGCTCGATGATGAACTGGTGGGGGTCGAATCGGCCGAACTTCGGGTTGGCGGCGCCAAGGATCGAGGTCCGCGCCTGCAGGGTGGCCGTGATGCCCGCCTTGGCGACCGAGATGGTCTGCTGTTCCATGGCCTCGTGCATCGCGTCGCGGTCATTCGGGTTCATCTTGTCCAGCTCGTCGACACACGCTAGGCCTTTGTCGGCGAGGACGAGGGCCCCCGCCTCAAGGGTCCACTGGCCGGGAGCCAGGTCGTCTTTGATCGCCGCGGCCGTGAGGCCGGCCGCCGACGAGGACTTGCCGGAGGTGTAGATTGCGCGGGGTGCGATTTGAGACATGTAGCGGAGGAGCTGGCTCTTCGCGGTTCCGGGATCGCCGACTAGGATTGCATGTATGTCACCGCGGATCCGGCTTCCGTCGGGGAGCACCTTGGGCACACCCCCGAAGAGCTGTAGCATCAGCGCCTCCTTCTCCAGTTCAAGGCCGTAAATCGATGGAGCGATCGACCTCGTCAGCTTCGCGTACACCTCGTGGTCGCGCGCGAGCATCCGGATGCGCTCCTCGTCCTCCGGCGTGATCGGGATCTCCTCGTAGTCGTGCTTCTGGCGCTCGACGGAGATGACTTCGAGGAAGATGTCGAAGATCGTGGACTTGGCGCCGCCGATCGAGCGCGGCTGCTCGCGCAGGATCCCGTTCAGCACCACGCGGTCGCCGGGCGAGATGATGCCGGCGAGGTCGTCGTCCATGAACCCCGCGAGCCGCTGCGGCTGCTCGCCGCCGCGAAGGCCCTCGGGGGCCTCCTGGATCTCGATCTTCTGCGTGTCGACAAACTCGGAGAAGCGCAGGGTGCGCCCCTCGCCCGGTTCCTCGAAGGGGTCGATCAGGGAGGCCGGGCCGGTGAGCAGGATGAACTTCGTGGAAGCGGCCGAACGCTTGCAGCCGCCCTGGTCTTCGTAGCACTCGAGCGGTTCCTTGAGGGTGCTGCCGTCTTGGGGCACCTCGATCGCCGCGCCGCAGCGAACGCACTGGAACACCGCGTCCTGAATCTTGGGGCGCACTTCGGTGACTTTGCGCACGAGCCCCTCCACCGTGATCAGCTTGCCGAGGTGCTTCTTGCGGATGTTGCGGACTTCGACACGCTCGTTGGCGAGGTCGGGAGGGAATTCTTTGACGCGGAAGTGGATCGGTGCGGCGAGGTTTGCCGGAAGCGTATTGCGAATCGCTTCCTCCGCGGCGAAGAGCGCCTGCTTGGGCCGCTCGACCAGGAACTCCGCGACATCGGGGTCGAACTGCGCGATCTCGCGGTAGTCGACGACGACGGAGCGCTTGTCCGGGTAGGAATTGGCGACTTCGCGGACGTCCTGCTTGCGCCCATACTTTTGGAGGTAGTCCTCCCAAAGTGTGGTCAGGGATTCCAAGGTGTATTCTCTGACCATGCGCACAACCCCATTACCGATAGCGTTTCCCAAGGATCATTGGGAAGAGTTGCGCGTAGGAACTTCTTGCATAAATGCGTTAGCACCAGTGGAGCGAAAGCGGTTGGCACCCGCCCCATTGCTTCCGGTGGAATGGACGCAATCGGCGGTGGGTGAAATCGTATTTCGACTCCAGGGGTAGCGGCCCTATTCCCCTTCCACCTTCAGGTAGGCCTTGATGACGGAAAGGTCGACCGCCTGGTCGAACGAATATCCAAATTGCGCAACGAGCTGGGCGCCGTAGGAGAGATCGAACGGCTTGCGGGTGGCGCCTGCGACCAAGAGCACCCGCTGGCGCAACTCCGCGGTCTTCGGCCCGGTGCTCGCCTGCACACCAATACGGGAGAACCCTTTCAGCACCTCGCGTGCCATCGCGCGCGAGTCGACCCACTCCACGAGGTGGACGGTACCCGCGCGGACGAGTTCCCGCGCCGCGCGGTCATCGACCCATTCGTTCACGACGTGCGTAACGTAGAGGTCCTCGGGCGGCTCGGAGGATGGCGCGAACTGGAAAAACTTCCCCCGCATCTGCTCTCGGTGGCCTTCGCGCACGAGTCGGATCGCGTCGTAGAAGCAGGCCCGCCGTTCGCGGGCGCCGCCTTGCTTGAGTGGGTAGGCAACAAGCACCACATTCCCGCGGTCCACGGCCTTGCGCGCGCCATCGCGCGCCGCGGCCTTGATGAGTTCGAAGAGCACGGGGCGCAGTTCGGGGGGCGCCTGCTCTTCCCACAGGCCTTCGTTTTCGACAAAAGCGTCGCCTTCAACCGCGCGCCGCAGTTCCACGGCACTTGAGTGTTCCGGCGGCAGGACGGCACCCTTGGCCCGGGCGATTTCGGTTTCGACGGCCTCCTCAAACCCGAAGCCTTCCCAGCCGATCGTCTGCAGCGCGCGGGTGATGTTGGCGCGAAGGGCGGCCCGGCCGGCATCGCGCGCCACGATGCGGTTCGTGCGGCGGGCCTTCGGCACCGAAGTCGGCGCCTTGAAGCCCTCCTCGTCGAGCCGGTCGTAGAGGCGCTTGATCAGGCGCTCGCGGTCGACATAGATGTAGCACTTGACGACTTCGTGGTGCACCCACTTCTTGAGTTCCACCGGGAGGTCCCACGCGGCAAAATTGCGCGGGTGGGTCGACCCGCTTTCCGCTCCCGCCTCGAGGCGGTACATCCGATATCGGAAATAGTAGTCGGAGGCGAGCTTTTTCATTTTCTCCTTGCGTGAGGCGTCGGCGCGGCTCTCGCGCATGCGGAGCTTGGGCTGGTAGTCGAGCAGGGCTTGCGGGTCGCGGGCCCGGTCCCCCAGTTCGTGGACGCCGTACTTGTCGTAGTACCAGGCGAACAGCACGACGCCCGGCTCCGGCTCGGCCGCCTGGAGCATCCCGGAGTCCTTCGCGGCGCGCATCAGTTCGGCCCAGCGCGCAACGAGGCGCTGCTCGGGCGGCTCCAAGGTCTGCTTTGGCGCCCGTTTGGCGTTACCCCCGAGTCGGAGGCGGCCCCGCTTCGAAACGCCTTCGCCCATCGGCGAGCAATCAAGACGCCTGGTTATGGCTTTGGCGCACGGGGTTCCGGCGCGCCCGCGCCCTCACGCGCGGGCTGCTCGGGGGACGCCGCGGCCGCCCGGCGCGCATTGCGCTTTTTCAACATGTAGAAACCGAGGCCAACGCCGGCGCCGCTCACCGCAACGACCGCCACCACGCCGGTGAGGATCCCGGTAACCCCCGCGCCACCGAACCCCGAGTACCGGACTCCCGTTCGGGGGTTCGAGGCGGGGTCGCCGGGGAGGTAGGAATCGTTCCACTCGTCGCCGTTCAAGGCGCCATCTGCGTCGGAGTCAAGGGCGCCAAGCCGCGTCCAATTGACCGCGCCGCCCGTGGCGTTGCGCTCCGCGAGGTAGTCGGCGCCGAACCCGTTCAACGGTCCGCCGGCCGCGGCGTCAAGGTGGCAGGTCTGGCACACGTTGGTCAAGGGGCCGGGGACGCGCCCCGTGTCGTCGAAGGAGGCGGCCCCCGGGGCGGGAACCATCGCGGCGGCAAGACCGACGCCGACCAAGCAGGCGAAGGCGGCGGCCTTCGCGCGCCCCCCCCGCGTCGTCGAACGAGGCGGCCCCCGGGCCGGAGCGCGTTTGCGAAGCGCGCCCGCTGCGGCGGCCGCAGCCAAGGCGCCGGCGCCTCCAAGGCTCGGAAGGAAAACCGACGACGAGGGGCCGGCGGCGCCGCTCACCGTGATGGAGATGTTGGCCTCGTTGTTCGTGAGGATGAGCTCGGCGGGCACCGCGAGCACCGCCTTCGCGAAAATCCGGTGCTCGCCCTCGGTGGGCGTCCACACCGCGAGCACGCGCTCGCGCTCCCCTGCAAGGACGGACACCGCCTCCTGGTGGATGAGCGACGAATTCGGGGCAAGCGGCGCGCCATCCCACACCTCGATGTGCACGACGCCCGCCTTCGCCGCGAGGTTGCGCACGCTCACGAGGAAGGTGATGTTCACCCCCGCCCTGACCGTGGAGGTTGATGGCGTAATCGACTCGACCCAGAAATCGGGTGCGTCCTGGACGGGCACCGACACGGTGAGGGTGTTGTCGGCCGGATCGGCCTCCTGCGGCTCCACATCCTCCAAGGCGATCGTGAGGATGTGCTCCCCGGGCGTATATGCGTGGTCGAACCCCGCTTGCCGGGAATTCACGATGGAGAAGCGCCACTCGTAGATCAGGTTGGCCGCGGCGCGCGGGCCGTCCCACACCCGAAGCGTCGCGTTGGCGGGCACGGACCCGTTGTTGGCGATCTCGATGGTGTGGTGGATGGGTGTCTGCGGCGGCGGGGGGTCGGGGTCCACCGCAAACCCGCCGGGGAGGAGCGAGAGGTCGGGCAGCGAGGAGGTGGATACGACGAGCGCGACGGTCCCGCTCCCGCGGGCGCCTCCCGAGACCGCCGCGATATCGATGGTGTAGGAGCCGGCGCTCCCGGGAGCCGTCAGGGTGAGCGTGAATTGGCCGCGCGCGTCTGCCGCCGCCGTGAACGTGGCGAGGAAGCCCCGCACCTGTGCGCTCACGGTTGCCCCTTCCGCGAGCACCGCGGTGTCGAAGGACGCCACGCCTGAGAGCACGATTTGGCCCGACGGAATCGCGGTGCCCGGCGTGAGCGCGAGGCCGCGCAGGGTGACTGACAACGGCGCCGTGGAGTTCACCGTCACGTTTGCGGCCGCAGGCGGCGAGTAGTCGATCCCGTCAAAGGAGCGCACCCGCAGCTGGTGCGGGCCGTCTCCTGCGGCCGTTGCGTCCCAGGTGAGGTTCCACGCTGTGGTGCCGGCGGCTTGCATTTCCGGGCCGCCGTCGACCGCGACGAACACGCCCGTAAGCTCGCCCCTTTCGTCGCCAGCGGTCCCGCGAAGCGACACGAGAGCGCCCACGACGTCTCCCTCGCGCGGTTCGGCAAGCGCGACGGTCGGCGGTGCATTCGGCCCGCGGTTGAGCACGATGATGCGGACGCGGGACGCGCCCGCAAGGCCTCGAGAGTCCACCGCAGTCGCGCCAATGGTGTGGGGGCCGTCCTGTAGGGCGCGAAGGTCGACCTGGAACCCGAATGGACCTCCGCTTGTGTTGAGGAACGGAGGCGCCTCGTCGATGTCGAACGCGACTTGCATCGCCCCCCCCTCCGGGTCGGCGGCAGTGCCCGAGACCGTGATGTTCCCCGATACGCGCGTGCCCTCCGACGGCGACGAGAAGGACACACCCGGCGGCAGGTTGGTGGAATTCACGGAAAAAGTGGCGGTGCCCGCGTCGTCGCCCGCGTCATAGTCGTCGAACGCGGAAACGCTCGCCTGAACCGTGACGGGGTCCGGCGACCACTCGGGCACCCACCCGAAAGAGACCGTCGCGTTCGAATTCGGGGCGAGGTCAACGGCGCTCGAGTTGAGGTAGACCGTGGGCGACGTCTGATAGAGGGCCTGCACCTGCACGTTTGTGCCAGGCGCAAAGTCTGCGCCGGTGTTGCCGACAAGCACGCGGATTTCGCCCGCGCGCCCTTCGTCGGGAGGAAGCGGCGAGGTGCTGATGCCGAGCACGGCGGCATTTCGATTCGGGGAAATCCGCAGCGGCAGCGGGAGCGCGAAGTCCGTTCCCGAGGTGGAGGAGATGTGCACGGTGCCCGTGAGGTTTTCGAGGGCCGCCGACGGCGCCGCCAGGAATGACGCGTTTGCCGAGTACACCGCTCCCGGCCACTCCTCGGTCTGGTTTCCCCCGCCGCCGCCGAGTCCAAACGTGATATTGCCCGAGGGTTCCGAGATCCCCAGACCAAGGTGCGCGATGCTGACGTTGCCGGTATTCGCGACGATCAACTCCACGGTAACCAGCCGGCCGCGCGGGAGGGCGATCCGGGAGGCAGGGGAACTCAGCGTGATAGCCTCGACCGCTGCGAAGGGCAGGGGAACCTGCACCGCATCGAACAAGGTCCGAGGCGTCGCGTTCGACACATCGAAAACGAGCGCCGCGCTGATGT
>Ga0247727_10005326_pt1 | contig 26260 bp, 22 predicted proteins | sample WisWelCaveWW1625_FD_202498 | JGI IMG/M metagenome (GOLD analysis project Ga0247727, IMG submission 202498) | Biofilm microbial communities from Wishing Well Cave, Virginia, United States - WW16-25 | ecosystem: Environmental > Aquatic > Deep subsurface > Groundwater > Cave microbial mat | place...
GGTTAGGGCAGAGGACCGCGCGTCTTCACTAACCCCTAACCCCCAACCCCCAACCCCTTCTGTATTGGTGTGTCGCGGCAAGAATTCAACGAGTTGGCTCGCGACCGCAATCGGTCCCATGCCCGGCCCGCCGCCGCCGTGCGGGATGCAAAACGTCTTGTGCAAATTCAAGTGGCACACGTCTGCGCCGAAATCGCCCGGCCGGCACAGGCCAACCTGCGCGTTCATGTTCGCACCGTCGAGGTAGACCTTGCCGCCGTGCTCGTGAATGATCGCGCAAATGCGGCCAATCTCCTGCTCGAAGACGCCGTAGGTCGAAGGGTACGTGACCATGATCGCCGCGAGCCGGTCGCGATGTTCGCGCGCCTTGGCCTTGAGATTGCCCAAGTCGATGTTGCCGCGTTCGTCGCACGCCACGACGACGACGCGGCAGCCGGCCATCACGGCCGACGCCGGATTCGTTCCGTGCGCCGACGCCGGGATCAGGCACACATCGCGCTGCCCCTCGCCGCGGCTCTCGTGAAACTTGCGAATCACCAGCAGTCCGGCATATTCGCCCTGCGAGCCGGCGTTCGGCTGCAGCGACACGCCCGGCAGCCCGGTGATCTCCGCGAGCCAATTCTCCAGGTCGCGGAAAATGACCGCGTAGCCCGCCGCCTGCTCGCGCGGCGCGAACGGGTGCAGCCGGTTGAACTCCGGCCAGGTGATCGGCGTCATTTCCGTCGTCGCGTTCAGCTTCATCGTGCACGAGCCAAGCGGGATCATGCCGTGCGTCAGCGAAAAGTCGCGGTTCTCGAGCGACTTGATGTACCGCAGCATCTCGGTTTCAGAGTGGTAGCGGTTGAAAACGGCGTGGGTCAGATACTCGCTCGTTCGCTCTAGCTCGGCGGGTATCGCCGAATCATTCATACTGCCCGCCTCGCCACCGGCGTTCGCGAAGTGCACGTGGCGGTCACCGGAGAAAACTTGCAGGATCGCCTCGACGTCGTCCGGGCCGGTCGTCTCGTCGAGCGCGATGCTGATCGTGTGCTTGGTGAATTGCCGGAAGTTCATCTGTCGTTTTGCGGCGGCGGCGATCCAGCCGGCCGCTTGCTCGCTCGTGCCGTCAATCGACACGGTGTCGAAGAATTGAAGTTGCTTTAGCTTCAGACCGAGTTGTCGCAATTCGTTCGCGAGCCGCGTCGCCAGATGATGCACTCGCTCGGCGATCGCGCGAATGCCGCGCGGGCCGTGGTAGACGGCGTACATGCCGGCGACGACGGCGAGCAGCACTTGCGCGGTGCAAATATTCGACGTCGCCTTTTCGCGGCGAATGTGCTGCTCGCGTGTTTGCAGCGACATCCGGAGCGCCGGCTTACCATTCGCATCTTTGGACACGCCGATCAGCCGGCCGGGCATTTTTCGCACGAATTCGTTTCGTGTGACGAAATACGCCGCGTGCGGGCCGCCGTAGCCAAGCGGCACGCCGAACCGCTGCGTGTTGCCGACGGCCACGTCGGCACCCCACTCGCCGGGCGGCGCGAGCAGCGCGAGGCTGAGCAAATCCGCGGCAGCCACCACGCGCGCGCCGGCGGCGTGAACTCGGTCGCAAAATGCCCGGTAGTCGTGAATCGCCCCGTCGCTTGCCGGATACTGCACGATCGCCCCGAAGATCAACTCGCGGAAATCGAACGATTCGTGATCGCCGAGGATGAGCCGAATGCCGAGCGGCTCGGCTCGCGTGCGAAGTAATTCGATCGTCTGCGGATGACACGCCGTCGAAACAAAAAATGCCCGCGCCTGATCGTGGTCCGCGATTCCGAACAGCATCGTCATCGCCTCGGCCGCGGCCGTGGCTTCGTCGAGCAGCGATGCGTTGGCGACTTCGAGACCCGTCAGGTCGATGAGCATCGTCTGAAAGTTGAGCAGCGCTTCGAGCCGGCCCTGCGAAATTTCGGCCTGGTACGGCGTGTACGCCGTGTACCAGCCGGGATTCTGCAGAATGTTGCGCAGCAGCACCGGCGGCGTGATCGTGTCGTGATAGCCCATCCCGATGAACGATCGAAACACCTGATTCTTCGCCGCGAGCGCTTCGAGTTGGGCGATCAACTCGTGTTCGGTCACGGCCGCGTTCAGATCGAGCCGCCGCGCCAAGCGGATCGCGGTCGGCACGGTTTCGGCCACGAGTTCATCGAGCGAGCCAGCGCCAGTTTCGCGCAGCATCGCGGCCACGTCGGCATCGTCCGGCCCGATGTGCCGCGCGACAAACTCGTCCGGGTGATTCAGGTTCGTGCCCATGTCCTTCCTAGTGTATCGAGAGTGCGGCGGCCATGCGGCGGGTTGTCGCGGCTGGCGAACGTGCATCGCGGGAATCTTTCCGTGAAGAACCGAAACGTGCCAGCGAGATCGGCGTCCGACGGATCAATGCGGTGCTTCGGCGATTTGCTTTTCGTACTGATCGAGCGTGTGCAGATGATCGAGCGACGTGCCGGCGGGCACGCGAAGTCTTATCAGCCAGCCGGCGCCGTACGGATCCGCGGCGATCTTCATCGCGTCGGCTTTGACCGCGGCGTTCACCTCGATGACCTCGCCTGCCACGGGCGAGTACAAGTCGCTCACCGCCTTGACCGACTCGATTTCGCCGAACGATTCGCGAGCCGCGAGCATGCGGCCCACGTCGGGCAATTGGACAAAGACAAGGTCGGTCAGTTGCTCGACGGCGAATTGCGTAATGCCCACCGTGGCAAACTCGCCAGAGACCGCCACCCACTCGTGAGTCTCAGCGTAACGCAGTGTTGCAGGGTCCATGGCGGAAGAGTGAGCGGTGAGTGGTGAGTGGTGAGTCCTGCGAGAGTGTCGCACGCGACCCACCACTCACGACTCACCATTCACCATTCACTCCTTTCGTCTCTTGTAAAACGGAAGCGTTGCCACTCGTGCCGGTACGGCCTGTCCACGCACGTCTACGGCGAGTTCCGTGCCCGGTTCGGCCAAGTCCGGCTGAAGATACGCCATCGCGATCGACTTGGCCAGAGTTGGCGCGAAGGTGCCACTCGTCACGTAGCCGACCTTCGCGCCGTCTTTAAGCAGCGTGAATCCTTCGCGCGCGATTCGCTTGCCTTCGAGTTCGATGCCGACGCGGCGGCGACTCATTTTGGCGTCGTGAGATTGTTGAGCGGCAACGAGCGCCCGCTTGCCGATGAGGTCCGGCTTGTCGAGCTTGACGGCGAAATCGAGGCCCGCCATGAACGGGTCGATGTCTTCGCCGAGTTCGTGGCCGTACAGCGGCATTCCGGCTTCGAGCCGCAGCGTATCGCGGGCGCCGAGGCCGCAGGGCTTGAGGCCGTGCGACTCGCCCACACGAACGACCGATTCCCACAACTCGACAAGTTTTTCACTGGGCACGATTAGTTCGACGCCGTCCTCGCCTGTGTAGCCCGTGCGGCTCACGATGCCCCACGTGCCGCACGTGCCAATTCCGGCGAAGAAGTAATACTTGATCGCCTCAAGCCGCGCGCTGGGATCCGGCGCGCCGCCCGGCTGACGCAAATCGACGAGCGGCCGGACGATGTCGAGTGCCTTCGGCCCCTGCACCGCGATCATGCCCCAATCGAGCGTGCGATCCACAAGTTCCACCGAGCCGTCCGCCGGCAAATGCGCACGAGTCCAGTCCAGCACCTTCGGCCGATTCGAGGCGTTCACGACCAGCATGTGATCCGTGTGCCCGGCGGCCGGCGTGCGATACACGAGCACGTCGTCGAGCACGCCGCCCGATTCGTTCACAATGAGCGAATAGCGAATCTGGCCGGGCTTCAAGGTCGCTACATTATTCGTGAGCAGCCGGTCGAGAACCGCGGCCGCGCCGGGTCCGGTGAAATTGATCCGGCCCATGTGCGAGATGTCGAACAACCCGGCCGCGGTGCGCGTCGCCGTGTGCTCTTCGACGATCGACGTGTATTGAACCGGCATCTCCCAGCCGCCGAACGACACCAGCCGCGCACCGTGGGCCGCGTGCCAAGAATAGAGCGGCGTTCGCAGCAGCGGTTCGGACATCACGAACTCACGGGCTGAAAGAGCCAGATCACCCAAACGGCGAACCCCGTCCCGACGATCGCGCCGCCGTAGAACAGCACGGCAATCAACGTGTGTGCCGCGTGCAGACCCAAGTCCTTCGACGTGTGAACGATCCGATGAGCACAATGAAACAGCGGCAGCGAAATGGCCACGGTCAGCAGCAGCTTGCCGATCACGCTGAACGCCAGCGCAAATAGCCCAACAAAGCCGGGCGATTTCACGTTCGGGATCGCGCCAATGTCCACGAACGGCAGAAGTAGCCCCGTGGTCAAGATCAGCGCCGGGATCAACAGCGCCGCGACCACGCCCCCCGCCGCAAACAGCGACCACCAGATCGTTTCGCCAGTTGACTTCGCCATCGGTTGAGTTCCAACTAAGTCGATCACTTGAAGAATACGATCCAAACGAGTCCGGCCGTCACGATTGCCCACAGTAGCCAGTGCGCGCCCACGAGCAGGATGGGCGGCAGTTTTTCTTCGCCCACGCGAATGACTATGACCTTCGGCAGCAGCGCGAACCACGTCAGCGCGTGGTACAGCGCCGCCACCAGCGCGATGAAGTGAAATCCGATCGACCACGGCGTCTGAAGCCAATCCATCACCGGGCCGAACGCCGGGCTTCCCTGTTTCAGCTTCCAGACAAGGACCAGCAGCAGCACGCAGTACGCGCCAACGAACACAGCGGTCAGCTCGCGCATCATGAACCAGAAGTAGGCGCGCTTCGTGAGCCACCAAGTGGCGGGCATTTTTCGCATGTACGGCTTCGGCATCACTTGCTCCACGGCATCAACAGATTGAGCATGCTTTGAAACTTTGCTTGCTGGATCGCGCCGGCCGGGTCCACGTTTTTCGGGCACACGACGCTGCACTCGCCGACGAACGTGCACTGCCAAATCGCCTCGTGGCTCGCGATCACTTCCATGCGATCGCTCTTGGCCTGATCGCGCGAGTCGAGATTGTAGCGCATGCCCAGCGCGATCGCCGCCGGACCGAGAAATTCCGGATCCAGCCCCATCACCGGGCACGCGGCGTAGCACAGCATACAGTTGATGCACATCGAAAACTGTTTGTACTTCGCCAACTCGGCCGGCGACTGGCGATACTCGCCCTCCGAAATTGGCTTCTCCTGGCCTGGCTGGCGAATCAGGTATGGCTTGACCGACTGGAGCTTCTCCATGAACGAATCGAGCACGATCACCAGATCGCGCTCGACCGGGAAGTTGTTCAGCGGCTCGACCCGGATCGGGCCGGGCAGGTAATTCTTGAGGAACGCGGCACACGAAAGTTTCGGCGTGCCGTTGACCATCATGCCGCAACTCCCGCACACGCCCATGCGGCAACTCCAGCGGTACGTGAGCGACCCGTCCACGTTGTCCTTGATCCAGTTGATCGCGTCGAGCACCACCCAGTCTTCGCGGTACGGCACCTCGAACGTCTGAAACGACGGCTCCGAGTCCTTGTCCGGGTGATAGCGGAAGATCTCAAGTTGGATCGTTTCGTTCATCAGTTGATCGGCTTCTCAATTCAAACGGAACGCGGCTCGCGCTTCGCTCATTTCGATTCCGGGTTCGACATCATCGAATCATCGCCGCGGCTGACTTTCGCCGCGCTCGGCGTGACACGTCGTTGCAACTCCTCCAGCAACTTGTTCTTTCGAGTCACGAGCGATTCCTCGATTTCCAGGTCGCCTTCGACGGTCGTCGCAGTCGGGAGGTGTACTAACCGGACGAGTCTTTTCCCGCCCTGAAGGCGTACTAATGTGACCTCGATTTCCGTGGCGTCGATCATTGTGGGAACCCAAGTTCCTGGAGCATTCGGTTAAGGGACTCAATCGTAGCAGCACCGAACCTTGCGTGAAACCGACGCGCCAAATCCTCAAAGCCGGCTTCGTTAAGTTCCATAACGATTGGCGGCGGATGCTCACTTGGAACGGTCGCCGCTTCCAGGACTTCATGGTACAGCGACACAGACACTTCTTCCTCCGACATTCCGCCAAGAAGCGTGATCGTCATCCGGCCCGCGCTCGTTCTGGTGTACGCAAGTGCCAGACGACCTAATGTATCGCGGTCCAATTTCTCGGTTATGACGACCGAATCAATCGCAAAGCCGCCGTGGAGTTTCTTATTGCGAAACGTACGTAGCTCGCCGGAAACGACTGCAAGATATTTCCGAGACTTCCAGCTCACGAACCATTTCCACAATCGTCGCCACATGCGTCTGTGCGCCGTCAGGTGCCCGGAACGAGTGTCAGCCGTTTGGCGGGCGACCGGCCGGAACCGGAAATCACGTCTTTGTGTCGCACGCTGGTCATGTCACTTCGCGCCATCCGTCTCTGCTTCGGCATGCCCCTCCAGCCAATACTCCGACGCCTCTTCGTCGCCAACATCGAGGTACGCGCCGCACTGTGGACAATCCTGCACCGATCCGCGCTGCGATTCGGGAAAGCACGTCCGAGTGTTGCATTTCTCGCAAACCACTCCGATCGTCGTCTCCGCCGTGGCACCCTCGCTGCTGGCAGTCCGCCGTTCAATCAACCGCCGTTCGTACTCGTCCAGGATCGGCTTGGCTCGCTCGGCGTTCGCTCGTTCAATCCACACTTGCGGCTTGTGGATTTCCGGGACCAATCCGCCGACCCATCCGCCAACCACGGAGACGTCCTCGGTCACGAACGCCTCAACTCCTGAATCGATCAGAATGTCACGAACCGCATGCGCCTCCATGTTGTTCGCCGCGTTGTAAGCCGCGACAGGTTCACGCAGGGCCATGAGTTACACTCCCACACCGCTCAACAATTTCACTACCGGCCGTACACCCGCTCGGCCGGCGGCCATTTCGTGATGACGACGTCCTTGTACTCGATCCGCGGCGGGCCGCCTTCGACGCGGATCGCAAGCGAGTGCTTCAAGTATTTCGCGTCGTCACGCTTCGCGAAGTCGGTCCGCTGGTGCGAGCCGCGCGACTCCTTGCGTTCCAATGCGGAGTGGGCGACGGCCAGCGCCACGTCGAGCATGTAATCGAGTTCCAGGGCCGACGTCAATTCGGTGTTGAAGCTGAGCGAGTGGTCGTCGATCACGACGTCATTGAATCGCTCGCGCAGCTCGGCGAGTTTCTCGCACGTCGCCTTGAGCGACGCCTCGGTGCGGTAGATTCCCGCGCCGGCTTCCATCGTCGCGTTCATTTCTGTGCGGATCGTGACGAGTCGATCCTTGCCCGACGTCTTGCGGATGAACCGGTCGGCGATGCGGCGCTGTTCGTCGGCGGCCTGCTTCTCAACCTCGGCGCGGTTCAAGTTGGGGTTGCCAGCGGCGAACGCGGCCGCATTTTTGCCCGCGCGGGCACCAAACACGAGCAGCTCGGTGAGCGAATTCGATCCGAGCCGATTCGCGCCGTTGATGCTCACGCACGCACACTCGCCGGCTGAATACAGTCCGGGCACGTTGGTCGCCGCGTTGATGTCCGTGCTGATGCCGCCCATCATGTAATGCACGACCGGCCGCACCGGGATCGGCTCGTAGACGGGATCGACGCCAACGTAGTTCTTGCACAGCTCGCGCACGAACGGGATCTTCTTGTCGATCTTCTTTTCGCCGAGGTGCCGCACGTCGAGGTGCACCACGTCCACGTCGTCGGCGCCGAACTTGATCCGGATCGTCTTGCCCTTTGCCAGCTCCTGCATGAACGCCTGTGACAGGCGGTCGCGCGGACCGAGTTCCATCGTCTTCTTCTGTGGGTGCTTCGGATCATGCACGTCGAGCGGTTTGCCGAGATCGTAGTCCTGCAAGTAACGGTAACCGTCCTTGTTCACCATGATGCCGCCCTCGCCGCGGGCCGCTTCAGTGATGAGGATGCCGGTGCCGGGCAGGCCGGTCGGATGATATTGCACGAATTCCATGTCCTTGAGCGGCACGCCCGCGCGGAACGCCAGCGCCATGCCGTCGCCGTTCTTAATCGCCGCGTTCGTCGTGAACGGGAAGATGCGGCCCGCGCCGCCGGTGCACACGACCACGGCCTTCGCGCCGATCGCTCGCACGGAGCCGGTCCGCAATTCGATCGCCGCCACGCCCTGACAGCGACCGTCCGCCACGATCAGCTTGCACGCGAACCACTCGTCGTACCGCGTGATCGGCTGATACTTGAGCGAGGTCTGAAACAGCGCGTGCAGCATGTGGAAGCCGGTCTTGTCGGCGGCAAACCACGTGCGTTCGATCGCCATGCCGCCGAACGGCCGCACCGCGACCGACCCGTCCGGGTCGCGGCTCCACGGGCAACCCCAATGCTCGAGCTGAATCATCTCGGCCGGGGCCTCGTTCACGAACGCCTCAACCGCGTCCTGATCGGCGAGCCAATCCGCCCCGCCAATCGTGTCCTTGCAGTGTGCGTCCAGCGAATCGTTCGGCTTGATGACTGCCGCGGCCCCGCCCTCCGCGGAGACCGTGTGACTCCGCATCGGGTAAACCTTCGAGACCATGGCGACGGACAGTTTCGGGTCCAACTCCGCGACGGCGATCGCCGCCCGCAGCCCGGCGCCGCCGCCGCCCACGATGAGCACGTCATGTTGAAGAAAATCAGCCAAAGCAATTCCTCGATCAGGACAACTCGCCGTCGCGATCTTGCGTTCCAGTCATCACGGAGCGCGACAATGTAACGAAGCGAACTTTGGAATGCCACACGTCGCGCGGACCATTTATTCGGCAAATTGTGCAGAACCGCACACTCAGAATCCGCATGACCGGCCTGCGAACATGCGTTCAGTCGCGGCATCGTTTGACGCGACGGCCCACGTGACCTAATTGGTATTGGAGAGATGCTCAAACCCGGTGGAGGACCTGCCATGCTTCGCGCCCGCCAACTGCTCGCCCGCCTCGCGGCTTCGATTTTCGTCCTGCTCAGCTTCAACCCGAACGCAGCCACGGCCGGCGATCTACGCCAGGAACCGCGCCCGTTCCGCGGCAAGTGCGCGTCGTGCCCCTACTATCCCGAGACCAATCACGGCCACTTGCACTACGGCTGCACGACCTACTGGGCCTCCGGCGCCATCGTCAACACCGGCGACGCCGGCGGCTCGCCCAGCGCCTTCACGCAAGGCATCGCGCCCAGCCCGTGGTCCTATCGCTCCATCGCACCGTACTCGTTCCACTACCATTCGCGGGATGGAATGGGCTGGTGCGAGACGTACGATTGCCGGAATTGAGCAATGCAAAAGCTTCGGTTCTTGATCCTGTCGGTCACCACGATCAGCGTCGGCGTGTGCGTACTGTTGCGCGGAGAAGCACTTCGGCCGCCGACGGAATCGTTCGTGCGTGGGCGATTACTAAAGGCGCGGCGACTGAGTGTCTTCGTCCAGCAATCCGAACTGCAGCATTTCTCGTTTGCCATTGACGACGAATCAGTTGTGCAACAACTCGCCGACGCCATGCGATTCCGCGGGCAGGCAAGCCTTGTCGGCGGAAAATGTTGCGGGTGTCGCCCGTGGTACTCATTCGATTTGACTTCGATTCCACGCGTCTCGGCAATCGTGAACCACCGTGGCGATCTTTGGCTTTTCACCCCAACGGGACTGTATTCCGTAAAGATTGATCCGAAGTTTCAAGACGACTTGAAAGATGCCGTCGACGCCGCGCGCCGAGATGCGGAAGCCACTGCTCGTTGATTTGACAACAGACTCATTTGGTCCGTCGCTTCAACGGCCCTGGCACTTCGTCTTCAGCTCCTCAAATTTCGCCTTCAACTCCGGGCCGCCGAGGTTCGGGTGCAGTTGTTCGGTGACGAGGATGATCTTGAGTGCTTGCGGCGTGTCGCCGGCGTGGAAGCAGGCGGTGGCGAGTTTCAGCTTGGCGTTGTACCACGCGGTCGAGTTTTCGCGGACGAGGCCGACGAGTTGCCGCCAGAGTTCGCGGGCCTGCGGGTAGCGGCCAAGCTGCATGAAGCATTCGGCTTGGGCTTCGAGCACGCGCGGGTTGTTCGGGATACGGTCGCGCAGTTTCACGAAGATTTGGTCCGCGCGGTTCGCCTCGCCGGCGTTGACGTAGGCGAGCGCGAGGTAGATCTCGGCCTGCATCGCCTGTTCCGGTGTGAGTTGCTGGGCCTCTTTGACGAGCCGTTCCGTGGCCGCGAGTTCGAGTTTGCCCATTTGCCGGCGGCGCGATTCGTTGCTGCGGCCGGCGGACTCTTCGAGCGCCTGGACGACGGCAAAGAGTTCCTGCGGCACGCCGACAAATTCGGTCTCGATCATGCGCCGAGCCGCGTCGAATTTGTCCTGGCCCAATAGCGCGGTGACGGTGAGCCGGCGGGCCTCGCCGCGTTCGCGTTCGCCCGCCGCCTGGCCGAATAGAACCTGCTCCAAAATCTGTTCAGCCTCGTCGAATCGCGCGACGGTCGGGTGCACGAAGATGCGCGCGAGCCGCATCGCGAGCGGCACATCGTCCTTCGTCAAGTTTTGGCTTCGCGGCGCGGCCAGTGCCTGTTTCAGATACATGACGGCCTCGCCTGCGACCTTCTCGGCCGGTTGCGATCGCGACCAGAGATCGGCCAACCACGTGTCGTACGCACGACTCAATTCGTGCCGCGCGGCGGCGAATCGGGCGTCTGTTTGCGGAATCTCCTTCCACAGTTCGATCGCGTCCGGCCAGCGCCGCTGCGTGAAGCGAAGCGAACCGAGCAGCCAGCGCACCTCCGCGGCCGTTTCGTCCGCGCCGAACGTGCGCAAGTGTTGTTCCAGCGACTGCTCGTATTCTGCCAGCCGCTGCGGCGTCCTGTCGGCGGCATAGGCCGTGGCCAGGCATTGCGCGACGCGGAACTGCGCGAGCGGCGCCTTCGGGTGGTTGGCGAACGTGCTGGAAATTGCGGCGAATCGTTCGGCCGCGTCTTCGACCGCGCTCGCCTGCATCCGCACCGTCGCCGCGCGGAAGGCCAGCTCGACCGCTTGGTTTGCGTCGCCGCGCTCGCGAGCCAGCTTGCCCGCGCGATCGAGCGTTTTCACGGTGCCCGCGTGGTCGCCGCGCTGGTAGAGCCCGTCGGCCAGCCGCACGAGCACGTTCGGATCATCCACGAGCACGTTTTCCGCAGCCAATTCCGCGAGCAACAGGTCGCAGCGGCTCGACCAATACGCGCCGTGGTCCGCTTTGATGCGATCCATTTCGTCGATGGCCGACGCGACGAGTTGCCGCGCGACCAGCGCGGCCTGTCCCTTCGATTGCTCGCGGGCCTGTTCGAGCAGCGTCTGGACGAGCAGCAGGTCGAGTTCCGGGTTCGGCGATCGGACCAGTTTGCGAGCATCGTCGATAAAGCTGCGTGCCGCGGGCAGTTTGTTTCTTTGATCGAGATGGAGTTGCGCCAGAATCACGAGCGAGCGGTCGTAGAATTTGTCCGGCGGCGAATTCTTCTGCAACTCGCGCAACGTCTTCGTCGCTTCGTTCGCGTCGCCCAGCAGGCGCAAACACTCGGCGCGGCCGAGATAACTCTCGAGCGTCACTTCGTTCGCGCTGTAGCGTTGCGTGAACGCTTCGAATTGCGTTTTCGCTTGCGCGGCGAGTTCCGTCTGGTCGGCCGAGTTTCGCGGATAGGTTTGCGCCAGCAAGAGTGCGGCCTGGCCGAGCCGAAACCGCGTGGTCGTGGAAATCGCCTGCAATTGTTTGAGCGTCGGCTGGTCGCCGGCATCGCCTTGCGGGCGGTTTTTCATCGCCTGGCCCGCTTCCGCTTCAACTCGCCGGAACGCGTCGACTGCCGCGCGCAACCGCGTCCGCGCGGTGTCAGCCAGTTGACTGTCTTGCGGCGCGAGCTTCGCCTGCTGCCGCAGCAGTTCGCCCTGGGCCAATTCATAAACGCCCAGTTGAAATTCAAGCGCCGCGGCCTGCGAGTGCTTCGGATTCGCTTTCAGAAAGTCGTGCAGCAGCACGGACGCCTTCTGCCACAACTCCGCCCGCGCGGCCGACTGCTTTTGCTCTTGAGCATTCGCCGCAAGGATGTTCGCCAGCTCGATCGTGAATCGTGCCCGCTCCGCTGGCGTCGCGTCCGGCCGCGCGAGCTGCTTGCGACAGTAAACCTCCATCAACCGGTAGAACTTCCGTTCACGCAGCGCGTCAAGGAACGCCTGCTCGGCGTCCGGCGAGTCGGTGGAAGTGAGTGAGTAAGTGAGTGGTGAGTAAGTGAGCGAGTGAATAATCAACTGTGGATGGTCATCGGCAAGTGCCGGAGTACTTGCAGCCGCTAATCCGACGAACGCGCATACAGCCGTTCGCACTGCGATCGAAAAGTCCATCTTCGCCTACTCACCTACTCACTTACTCACCACTCACTCCTCACGCGATCCTCAACCAACCGAACAGTTCGTCCACGGTGCAACGAAATCCGCCGACGAGCCGGCCGGCGTTCAGCACGTCCGTTCCGCGGCAGACTCGCACCGGCTTGCCAGGGCGAAAGACTTTCACCGTCCGCGCGTACGGGTTGACAAGCCAGCCGAGCTTCACGCAGTGGGCCAGGGAGAATCGCAACTTTTCGACCGTTTTCGGTTCGCTCTGGTCGGGCGAGAGTACCTCGATCGCAAAGTCCGGTGGCAGAAAAACGTCGTCGATCGGTTCGCCACGCTCGTCGAATTGAATTCGGTCCCAACGAAAATACGACACGTCGAAAACGAGCGACCTGCCGGAAAACGTGCAGCGCAGCTCGCTCATTGCCAAGCCAACCCGCTTGCGTCGTGTGCGGCGGTTAATCTGCGTCACTGTTTCGAATTGTAGAACACAGTGCCGGAATTTCGGTGACGCTTTTTGGATTACCCTCCCGCCGATGAACTCGGACGCGGGCTTCGTCTCGGGCATCTTGAGAAACTCCGCCAGCGTGAGCGTCGTCGCTCGTTCACCGTTCGCGGAACCGCGCGGCCGCGAGTCCCGCGCTTCCCAACGCGCGCGGGCACGACGATTCGTCGTCGAGGCTCGGTATGACTTCAACGTGGCTTGGCTCATGCAACGATCTCACATTCCACCGGCATTATACCGGGCCGCCTGATTCATCGCTCTGGCGCCGCAAAGTGAATGTCTTTTAGGCCGACGACCAGGCACGTGTCGTAGACCGTGACGACGTGACCGAGTTCGACTTCGCCGCTGACATCGAGCACGGCCGGCAGCGCGGCGAGGGCCAGGAGTTGCCGCAGCCGCTCGCGCAGGTCGGCGACGCTCGCGCACGGATTGCCGTTCATCTCGATGCGCAGCTCGCGGCCGCGCTGACTCAGGCCAATACGAATCAATTCCAACTCCTGAACTTCCGGCGGCGGCTTGTAGGTCTCGGCCGCACCGGTCGGCGGCAGCGTCGTCGGCAATGCCTGCTCGGTTAGTTGAAAACTCGCCGTGCAGAGAAAGAAAATGAGCAGTTGAAAGACAACGTCGATCATCGGCGTCATCGACGAACTGACGTCCTCGGCGCCGCTCAGATGTTGACTAGGAATTCGCATTGAAGCTCACCGATCACCGTTAACCGAACACCGGTCATCTCTGCTCCGCCCGCTTCACTGCAAAGCTTACCTGCCACACGCCCTTCTTCGCACAGACCAACAGCAGCGGCTCGACGGACGAATACGGTGCCTCGCGGTCGCCGCGGAATTGGACTTCAAGCTGGTCGGCCGGTCGCTGAGCGAGTTCCGCGGTGAGGATATCTTGAAATTCCGCGGCGCGGACTGGCCGGCCGCCGATGAAGACATCTCCGCCCGCGACCACGTTGGCCGTGATCTTTTTCTTCTGGCTAACGTCGTCCTGGTCCTTGCCCTTCTCGGCGACAGGGAGTTCGACCGTGAGATTGAATTCCGTTTTCGCGATCGTGCTCGTAGCCGTGAAGAACACGATCATCTGAAAGACCACGTCGATCATCGGCGTCATGTTGATCGGCATGCCGCTGTGGCGATTCGCGTTGGGTAACTTCATCCGCCGCTCCCGGTCTTGATCGGCTTGGTCGGCTCGGCCTGTCGCCGCACGAGGCGTTCGCGTTTGTAGCCAGCGAACGCGTACTCGGCCATGAGCGTGGCTTCAGCCACCAGTTGGTCGGCGCGGTGCTTAAAAATGGCGTAGGCGGCGACGCACGGAATCGCGATCGCCAAGCCTTCAATGGTTGTCATCAGTGCGAGATAAATGCCGCCGGCGAGGTCGGACGCACGGGCGACGCCTTGCGTGTCGGCAACCTTCTTGAATGCGATCACGAGTCCGACGACGGTCCCGAAAAGACCGAGCATCGTCGAGATATTCGCGATGACCGAGAGGAACTCGATCTTGCGAAACACGCGCGATGCCTGCGCCTGGCTCGCGTCCTCCATCGCCTTTTCGACCGCCGAGTAGCCGAGTCGGACCTCTTGCAGCCCGGCGAGGATCACGCTCGATAGAAAGCTCGGCCGCAGCTTGCACTGCTGCTCCACGTGCGGAAACGAGCCATTGGCGATGAATCCGTGCGCCTCTTCAGCCAGCCCTGGCGGGATCAGCGACGTGCGCCGCACAGTCAGCAGGTGCTCGAAAAACAGTGCCACCGCCGCGACGCTCGCGATCAAAATCGGCACGGTGCACGCGACGCCGATCACGCCGCCGCCGCCGAACAGGAAGTAGAGAAAGTTCTGCTCTTGCGGGACTGGCGCCGCATCGCCGTCTTGTGCGACGGCGCGGGCACAGCACAAAAACGCAACGCCGCAGACGATCGCATGGAGCATGACGCGGCGAAATCGACCATGCGCGCCGCGCCGCCTCCGGCATGCAACTCTCAACTCTAGACTCTCAACTTTCATCTCGCGTCTCACTCCTTGAGTGCGTTCAATCGAGCCTGCGCGCTCACGGCTTCCGCGGTCTGGGCGAACCGGCCGATGACTTCTTCGTACATCCGCCGCGCCTCGCCGAGCTGCCCGGCGCGTTCGAGCGACTCGGCGGCCAAGAGCGCGGCGCGGCCGGAGAGTTTCGGGTCCGTGCGATAGACGACTGCGGGCCAGAGAAACGCGAGGGCCGCGTCATCGTGTGATCCGAGGCGGCGCAGGGCCAGTCCAATCGCGAAATACGGGCCGGCCCGCGCGTCGGCCGGCAGCTTCGCGGCCTGACGCTGCCACGAAATGACGTCGTCGTGCGTCGCCGTCGCTGCGTACCAGCGCCAGAGTTGCGTGCGAGCAAGCTGGCCGATTCGCTCGTCGCGATAGGTCGTCAACTTCGCGAGTGCCTCGCGCGCGGCCGGCGCTTGATTCGTGCCGAGTAGGTAGCTCGCGCCGATCACTTGTTGCAGTGGGCTGTTCGAGCGGAGCATGGTCGCGGCGGTTTCGATCACGTCTTGATTCGGCGGTTCGGGCAGCCACCAAATCGGCACGGCACTCCAGGCGATTTGCCCGTCGGCCGCTTGCGACGCGGCGAAAAAGGCATCGATCGCCGCGACCGGATCGCCCATGGCCACGTAGCAGGCGACCATGTTCGACGCGATGCGGCTGCGCAGCCACGGCCGCGTTTCAATCTTGAACGCCGCGTCGAGCTTCTCCGCGGCCGCCCGATATTTCTTCTGCTCGAACAGCTTCTCGCCCTCTTGCTGATCGGCCGAGAGTTTCACTTCGATGCGATCGATCTGATCGGCCGGGATCAGCGTTTCCTTCTTGCTGTCGGCGCGAAGCAGCCGCACGCCGTTGGCATCCTGCGCGAGGATCTTGCCGCGATCTACGATTCCGTTGCGGCGATGCACGACGTCGTCTTGGGCGAGCGCGGCGCCGCTCCACGCGAGAAGGGTCACGAAGGCGACGAGCGGCCGGAGAAGCGATTGCAAATTGCAAATTCGCTTCGGCGCTGCACCAGCCAGCGCATGCGCGAATTCAATTTGCAATTTGCAATTCCTCCTCACGGTCCGCCCTCCCCGGCGCGCTGGCCGAGCCGCGTGGCATCGACGTAGCGATAGCTGCCGCCATTGCGGTCGGCCAGTTCACGCATCCGATTCTCGCCTTCGACTTCCGGTCCGATGCCGAACGCGATCGTGTGAATCTTTGCCCGATCTTTGTTCCAATCGGTCACTTCCTTCACCTCTCCTGCCCTCAAGTCGTCCGCGTCGGTGAGGAAGAAGATGACGTCGGGCTGAAGATCGACGGCTCGCCTCAGTGCCCTCAGGTGGTTCGTGCCGCCTTCGGGAATTACCTTCTCCATCTCACGCAATGCGAGCGTCTTGTTCTGGTCCGTTGCAAAGTGCAACCGAGGACTCATCGACTGGACCAACACGTCCGAATTGAGGTTGTAGAACAGGATCTGAAATTTCGCTTCCTGCGGCAGCTTGGCCAGGCTCGCAACGAGTTCGCGTTTGGCTGCGCCGAAGCGGTCTCGCTCGTACATCGATCCCGATCGGTCGATGACGTAAACGAATTTGCTGCCCCACACCTGGGCGCCGAAGAACTGCGTGTTCGCCATCGCGCCGGGGGCGATACCAGCGTCTGGCACAGCGAGCAGGTCGCTTGAGCCGGGAATCGCCGCGCCGGAAATGCCTATGCCGGGCAATTCGACGTTCGGCAACTTCGGCGCCTGGGTCGTCGGCTCCATCTCCGCGAGAAACTTGGTCGATTCAGTCGCCGGATCCTCGCGCTCGACGAACGTCGTGTCCTGCGTCTCGAAAGTTTGCCCTTGCGGCGAATCCTTCTTAACCATGATGCCGACGGTGAGTGGCTGTTCGGGCTGCCGTTGCGTGGCGGTGAAACTCACTGTCGCCAATAGAAAAATCAGCACGACGTGGAGCATGACGGAGCTGAGCCACGACGGCAGCGCGAACCGCCGACTTCCGCTGTTCGCTTCGGCCGGAAGTTGACTCGTGGAAGATGACGCTGCTTGGCTCACTGTCGAGTGCTCGAAGGGATCGATTGGCTCTGTGCCGCACGCGCGCAAATCATATTTGAGCCAAGAATTTGAGTCAACGCGGAGAGAAATTGCTGTTTGCCAATTAAGGAACGCACGAGTCGCCAGCGTTGCGGTGTTCTTGTCTAGTTCAGCAATCGGCAATTGGCAATTAGCGAACTTTGAGCGATCTCCCAAACAAATCCACTTACAACGCCGTAAAGATTTGCGCACCTATGCCCCTTGCGTCGGCCGCGGTGTTTCATCCACAATCCGTGGTTCGCAACGCGGTTTCATTCCGGTTGAGCGTGAGCTGCCATGATCCAAGTGAATCAGTTAGTGAAGGCGTTTGGCTCGGTCACTGCGGTGGACAGAATCTCGTTCGCGGTCGATCGCGGCGAGATCGTCGGATTTCTAGGCCCGAACGGCGCCGGCAAGACGACGACGATGCGAATTCTGACCTGCTTCATTCCGGCAACGAGCGGCTCGGCCACCGTGGCCGGCTTCGACGTGATGAAGCAGTCGATCGAGGTGCGCCGGCGAATCGGCTACCTGCCGGAAAACGTGCCGATGTATTTGGAGATGCGGGTGCGCGAGTACGTTGACTTTCGGGCAAAGCTCAAGGGCGTCCCGCGCAAGGAGCGGTCGAAGAAAGTCGACGAAGTCATGTCGCGCTGCCGCATCAGCGACGTGCAGCGCAAGCTGATCGGCACGCTGTCCAAGGGTTATCGCCAGCGTGTCGGTCTGGCCGAGTCGATGGTTCACGATCCGGAACTGCTCATCCTCGACGAGCCGACGGTCGGACTCGACCCGATCCAGAAGGACGACACGCTGGAACTGATTCGCGACTTGGGCCAGAAGCACACGATCTTGCTTTCGACGCACATTCTGTCCGAGGTGGAGTCGATTTGCGAGCGCGTGATCATTATTGCCAATGGGCGCATCGCGCTGAGCGACACGCTGAAGAAGCTGCAGACCGGCTCGGTGATCGAGTTGGAGGTGCGTGCCCCGCAACAGAAGGTGCGTGGCGTGCTGGAGACGATCAGCGGCGTTTCGAGCGTGGAGGGGCGGGCGGCCGACGACGGCGTCACCGGGTTCGACATTCACACGCAAAACGATCAGGATCTGCGTGAGACAATCTCGCAGCGAATGACGCAAAACGGCTGGACGATTCGTCAACTCGCCCTGCGCCGGCGCTCGCTGCAGGGCCATTTCCGCGCGGCAGTGATGGGTGCCGAAGAGAAGGAGGCGTGATCGATGGCGACAGCCGAATCACGAGCGGACTGGGGAAACAGCTCAATCGCTAATCGAAGGAGTTTTCAATGAAGTGGGTCGGCATTTTCTTGGCGATCCTCGGCGCCGGCTCGTTCGTGTTGCACCTGACCGGCCAGGAATTCATTCTTCTGATGTGGATTGACCTGTTGGGTTCGAGCGTCGGAAACGTCATCCGTGTTGCGATGATCGTAGTGGGCGCAGTGCTGATTGGGGCGGGATTCCAGGCAGATGCCGATTACCGCCTTGCCGAGTCGCTCGACCGCGTGTGTCTGGCGGGAGCCGGCCTCGGCATCGCGTTCTGGCTTCCTGTCGGCTTAGGTATGAAGTGGGCCGGCGACTACTTCACGCGGCCGGCGCTCGTCACGATCGGCGGCCTGGTGTCGTATCTCGGCCTTGCGCTCTTCGTGCTCATCGTGCTGCGATGGCTGGTCTACCTTGCGAGTCCGCGGCTCGGCATGCTTCTCGATCGCGAAGTGGCCGCGTACTACCTTTCGCCGATCGCGTACCTCGTCCTGATCGGCATGCTGGTCATCACCGCGTTCAATTTTTGGCTGCTCGTCGAGACGCTGACGCGCGTGCGGGCCGAAGCGGCCGGCGAGGCCAGTGCGGTCGTTCGGTTCGTAGCGTACAACCTGTGGTTTTGGCTTGGGATGTTGTTTGTGGTTCCGGTCACGACGATGCGGCTATTTGCCGAGGAAAAGCGTAGCGGCACGATCGAGGTGCTGATGACCGCGCCGGTGTCTGAAGTGCAAGTCGTGCTCGCAAAGTTTCTGGCGGCACTGTTGTTGTACGGCATGGTCATCTCGCCGTCCGCGTTCTTTCTCTTGATCCTGCACGACGCGGGCAAGTACGAGATCGAGGTGAAACCGCTCATGGGCGTCTACGTCGGCATGATTACCGTCGGGGCCATGTTCCTTTCGATCGGACTTTTCTTTTCCAGCCTGACGCGAAATCAGATCATTGCCGCGATGTTGACGTTTGCCGTCTTGATCCTGCTCTTTTCCACGTTCGTTGCGGACGATTTCAAGGATCGGCTCGGTGTATGGTGGCCCGTGTTCGAGTACGTCGCCGTGCTGCTGCACTTGGGCAAGCTCGCCACCGGAAGCATGGACCTCAAATTCCTGCTGTTTCATCTGAGCGTCGTCACGTTCATGCTGTTTGTGACGGTTAAGGTCGTCGAAGCACGCAAATGGAGGTAGAAACAGAGTCATGGCCGAAACTCCCGTTTTGCCAAACAGCCCGACCCCCGGCGCCGAGCGGAACGACAGTTCGCAGCGAGTCGTTGTGACGGTCGTGAGCGGCGTAGCCGGCTCGCTGTTATTCGCCGCCGGCGCCGTCCTGGCAATCTGGTCCTACGCGCAGAATGGCTTCGACTTGAACGATTGGAAGTTCTGGGTCGGCTACCCGGCGATGATCGCCAGCATCTTTCTCTTTGTCTGGCTGCTGCAGTGGAACAAGGACGTCGATCGGCTCGATCCGGCGGTCCGCCGCACACTTTACGGCTACAACATTTTTTTGGGCATGATGTTTCTCGGCGCGATCTTGATCTTCGGCAACATTCTGGTCACGCAGTACGGCCACATTTTCGGCATCAAGCCGAGCTACGACTGGACGTCGCAGGGTGTGTTCACGCTGCAGGACGTGAGCGTGCAACACGCAAAGGCGCTGGAGCGGCCGGTGAAGATCATCGCGATCTATTACGACCGAACGAAGACATCGCAATTCGAACAATTGTTCAAGCTCTTCACAGCCGCGAACAAGAACATCACATGGGAATTCATGGACCCCGTCGAAGACCCGGTTCGGACGGAGGACTTTTTCAAGAAATACCCGGACGCGCTGGTGCGCGCGCCCGGCGGGTTGCTTGAGCAATCGATCGTCGTTTTTTACGGCACAGGCGACGATGCACCGCACAAAGTCGTGAAGGACAGCGAACTCTTCAAGGTCGATCTCAAGGAGATGGATTTGATGACCGGCGCCCGCGGCGGCGACCGCTCGTTCCACGGCGAAAACGCCGTCACTTCCACTTTCCGCGCGCTCGTCGAGGATAAGAAGACCAACCTGTTTTTCACGACCGGCCACGGCGAACTCGATCTGAACAACTCGGAGTCGCGGACCGAAGACTCGACTCGCGGCATCGGCATGCTGAAGCAGCGGCTCACGGATCAGAGCATCCGCACGGAGACCGTGAATCTGATCAAGTCCGACGTGCCGAACGACGCCAATGTGCTCGTGATTGCCGGGCCGAAGAGCGGATTCGAGCCGAGCGAAATTGAAAAAGTTCGCGAATTCATGAACCGCAAGGAGTCGGATGGCAGTCGCAGCGGGCGGCTGCTGGTGCTGCTGGATTCGCCGGCGGAAACGGCGCGGGGAGCGCCGCACGACGCCGGACTCGGCGGGCTGCTGGCAGAATTCAACGTCGATGCAAAAGAAAACCTGGTCTACGACGCCGACTCGATGCTTCAGCGGCCCGACCAATTGGTTGTTGTGATGGATTCCGAGGCGTCGCCGCATCAAATTGTCAGCCCGCTCAAGAATCGCTGGGCGTTGATGATTCGAGCTCGCGAGATCGCGCCGAAGAGCAGCCATCCGCCCGGCATGCCCGGTGCTCCGCCGCAAAAGTTTACCGTCAGCAAATTGTTTTCGAGTTCCGCGGAAGGCCGCTCGTGGGCGCAGGCCGATTACGCCAACCCGCGGCCGAATCCGAACGCGGCGAACAACACGCGCGGCCCCGTGTCGCTTGGCGTCGCCGTGTCGGAGGGTGGATCGCCGCCGATGCCGCCATCACCGATGGCGCCGCCTCCGCCTCCGTCCAATTCGACGCCGGTCGCGGTCGTCTTCGGCGACGCCACGTTCGCGTCCAACTACCTCGTGAGCCAGAAGCCGGAAAACGAAGACCTCTTTTTGAACGCAGTGAACTGGCTGGGCGGCCGAATCGCCGACATCGGAATTCAGCCGAAAACGAAAAAGTACGCCCGACTCTCATTGGACAACGCGGGCTACTACACGATCGTGCTGGAGCCGTTTTTCCACTTCGTGGCAATGGCCGGCTTCATTGCCGCGCTGGTGTGGCTAGTCCGCGCGGACCGATTGCAACTTTTGTGGTTGCCCGTCGGAGCCACGATCGTTTGGCTCGGAATCTACACGGTGCTCGCTCGCGTTTTTATCGGAGGGTTCCAGACCGAACCAGCGCGGCTTTCGATCATGCGCGTACTGTTGACTTGCGCGATGCTCTGGGGCGTCGGCCTCACCATGTGGGTCTCGCGGCTCCGGCCCGCCCGGCCGACCGGAACGTAGGAACGGAGCCAAAGATTTCCCAATTACGGAACCTGTAGGAATCGTCCTCCGTGGCGTTCCGAGTCGCGTGGAATTGGAAAACGGAACGGCACGAAGACCGTTCCCAACAGCCAATACTGGCCCGCGTTCCTTCGCGCGAGGCAAACGAACGAGAAACCAAACACAACCATGAACCCAAAAACAACACTCACGATGGGCCTGGCACTGGTCGTCGTGTTCGCGACGCTCGCCATTCTCAAGGTCACCCACGCTCCGACTCAAAAGGAAATTGAGGAGACCAAGGACCGCGTCATCGGCGAGTTGCACGACGTGGAAAACGACGACCTGACTCAGATTTCGCTCTCGCGCGACAGGGAAACATACGAGTTCGCGTTTTCCGAGAGCACCGATCGCTGGCACATGAACAAGCCGCTCAGCGTGCTGGCCCAGACTTCCAGCGTGCAGAGTGTCTTCTCCGATTTGAAGAACCTCCGCAAAGCGACCGGCCGCGGCGCGGACGAGAAGGCTGGCCTGATCGAGCCGAAAACCGCCGCCGACCTCGTTCAGTACGGCCTCGACGCACCGAAATCGGCGATCACCGTCACCTTCAAACCGAAAGGTTCGGAAAAGGAAACCAATTCGATCACGCTGCATGTGGGCGGTACGACGGCCGACAAGGAGGGCTACTACGTGAAGCTCTCTTCGAAGCCGTACGTTTACGTCGTGAAGAAATCCGACCTGCGCAGTCTGGAAAAAAAGGCGTCCGAGTTTCGCCAACAAAAACTCGTGACGCTCGGCCGCTACGATGCCGACTTGCTGCGGCTGGAATGGCCCGACCGCCAACTCGCCGCGGAGAAGAAGGACAACAAATGGCGGCTCACGCAGCCGGTCGAGGATCGAGCGGACGAGAACAAGCTCGGCGAATTGATCGCCAAGTTGGGCGATCTCAAGGCCGACGGCGACGAGGATTTCGTGGCCGAGACATCGGACGACGCCAAGTTCGGCTTCGACTCGCCGCAACTTGTCGCCGAAATCCGCAAGCCCGGCAGCGGGGCCGAATCAGATTTCAGCGACACGAAGGACGACAAGAAGAAGGCCAAGTCCAAAGAGAAACCGGCGATTACTGAAAAAGTGCTGATCGGCAAGCCGGTCGAAGGCCGCGACGACCGCGTCTATGCGAAGCTCGCCGACCAGAAATATGTCATCGCCGTAGCTGCCAGCGTGCTCGGCGATCTCGCGAAACAGCCAAGTGACGTGCGGAGCCGCGACCTCGTGGAATTGACCGAGCGCGACGTGGACTACGTTCGCGTCGAACGGACCGGCGGCGCCGTTGAACTCGGCAAGAAAGATTTGGACTGGGAACTATTTCAGCCGAAGGCGATCCGCGCGGAGAACACCGCCGTCGCCGAACTCGTCAAGAAAATCGACGACATCGAGGTCAAGGAGTTCATTGACCAGGGCGACGCCGCGGAGTTCGGCCTCGACCAGCCGGCGATCACCGTGTCGATCTATCAAAAAGGTCTGAAGACGGACGACAAAGACTCGAGCGAAAAAAAGTCCGACGCGAAGGACGAGCAGACAGGTGAAAGCGCCGACGCCGCGCCGCAGCCGGCCGGCACGCCGACCAGGGTGGCGTTCGGCATGCGCGACGACGAAAAAAAACTTGTGTACGTTCGCCGCGGCGACGAGCCGACGATCTTTGGCGTCGCGTCGGAAGGACTGTGGGACGTCATCGACCGCGACTATCTCGCGTATCGCCGCAAGCAAGTGCTGAGTTTCCTCGAAGCCGACGCCGCCAAGCTGTCGGTGGACCGAGACGGTAAAACCTTCACCGTCGAGCGCAAGAAGGAAAACGAAGGCGACACGAAGGAAACCTGGCGATTGACCGAACCGCTCGACGCGCCCGCCGACGCCACGAGCATCTCCGACATCATGTTCACGATCACGCGGCTGAACGCGAAGAAGTTTTTCGCCGAGGGCGAAGTGGATCTTGCTCAATACGGACTCAGCGAGCCGAAGGTCCGAGCGACCGTCTCGCTCAAAACTTCCGGCGACAAAGACCCAGAGCCGCACGTCCTCTTGATCGGCGGCGAGGCCGACGGCGGCGGCCACTACGCCAAACTCGCCAAGAATGACCTCGTGTTCTCCGTCGAGCAGACGCTCGTGAGTTATCTGACAGCCGAGTTGCACGATCACGCGTTGCTCAAATTCGACAGCTCCAAGGTCGAAGGCCTCACGCTCACTTGGCCAAACGGCAAGCTGGAATTGACCAACAAGAAGGCCGAAGGCAAGCCGGTCAAAGAGTGGTCGGTAGTCGATGACGATGAATTCAAGCTCGACGCAAATAAGCCGCGGTCGCTCGTGAACGCCCTCGCGTTTCTGAACACGGACAAGTTCGCTCAGTACGCGGGCGACTTCACTGAGGCCCACAGCCTGGACAAGCCCGCGCTGTTGATCGAAATCAAGCTGGACGGTGAAGCGGACCCGAAGACGCTCCGCATTGGCGCCGCGGATGACGACCGCCGCTTTGCCGCCACCGGCGAAAAATCCGGTCCCGTCGCCCTGCTACTTGAAGACCGGTTCAAGGAATTCCTCGTCGGCCCGAGTGCCTTTGCCGTCGCGGAGGAGAAGAAACCTGAGCCCGAGAAGTCCGAAAAGCCTGAGCCAGCCAAACCGGACGATGTAAAAAAGGAAGACAAGCCGGAAGCCGCCAAGCCGGACGAGAAAAAATCGGACGCGAAGCAATCGGACGATAAACCTGCCTCAGATTCACCGGAATCCACCTCGAAGCAATCTCCTGCGAAGAATTGAGTCGCATCGGACGGTGAACGACCGCCGGCTCCAGCCGGCTTGATCGTTACCGCCCATCCGGCCGGACCGTTCCCCGCCCGCAGGTCGCTTGGCACACTCCGTCCCAGTGCGCTATAATCGCGCGGCTGAAACTAGCCTCAAGCGAGGAAGCTTTTCCATGCAGATTGTGCAGTACCCGCATCCGGCGTTGCGCTGGGTCTCGAAGCCGGTCCGCGAAGTGACCGACGAAATCCGCCGCATCGCGCGCGAGATGCTCGAATTGATGTATGCCGCCAAGGGTGTCGGCCTCGCGGCAAATCAAGTCGCGCTGCCGATCCGGCTGTTCGTGATCAATCCGAAATCCGATCCGCCGCGACCGGAGACCGAGCGCGTCTTCATCAACCCGGAGATCACTGAACGAAAGGGACTCGTCGAAGCGGAAGAGGGGTGCCTCAGCCTGCCCGGCGTCTTCGCCAATCTGAAACGAGCTCAGCGAATCAAGGTCACGGCCCTCGGCCTCGACGGCGCCCGCTTCGAACTCGAAGCGGAAGGACTGACCGCCCGCGCGATTCAGCACGAACTGGACCACCTGCAAGGCATCCTGTTCACGGACAAGCTGAATCCGCTGGAGAAGATTCGGATCATCATCAAGATTCGCGAGTTCGAGAAAAACTTTCGCCGCAGCCAGCGGGCCGGCGAAATCCCGTCGAATGCGGCACTCACGAAGCGGCTCAGTAAGTTGGAGTCCGAGCATTGTTAGCAAGTCGGAGGGCTGCGGGCTGAGAGCGGAGAGCCAGAAGGAACTCAAGAAAGGGAATCGTTGATGTCGCCTCTGGCCCTTCGCCCTCGGCCCTCGGCCCTCCGCCTTCTCATGATGGGCACCGGCGACTTCGCCGTGCCGACATTTCGGCGACTGCTCGACCGCGGCTACGACGTCCGACTGCTGGTCACGCAGCCGGACCGCCCGCAAGGCCGGCACCAACAACTCGTCCCCGTCGCGATCAAACAGCTCGCCGTCGAATGCGGCATCGCCGTTTTCCAGCCGAATAGCGTGAACACGCCCGAATCAATCGAGCGACTCGTGGAGCTTCAGTCCGATTTACTCGTCGTTGCCGCGTACGGTCAGATTCTGAGCGACGAACTGCTGAGTGTGCCACGGCTAGGCGGCGTCAACCTGCACGCCTCGCTGCTGCCGAAATACCGCGGCGCCGCGCCGATCAACTGGGCGATCTATCACGGCGATGCTGTCACCGGCATCACCGTGATTCAGATGACTCCGCGCGTGGACGCCGGCGCAATCCTGCTCCAAGCCGAAACGCCGATCGGACCGGGCGAGACTGCCGGCGAACTCGAAGTCCGCCTCGCCGAATTCGGCGCCCCACTCGTCTGCGAAGCACTCGACGGCCTCGCCGCCGGCACGCTCGTCGGCAGCAAGCAAGACCGCTCGCTTGCCACGCGGGCGCCGAAGCTCAAGAAGGAGCATGGCCTGATCGGCTGGTCGCGCGGCGCGGTCGGAGTCTCGAACCAGATTCGAGCCATGCAGCCGTGGCCTCTGGCCCACACGTTCTTGCATCGCGCGGCCGGCGAGTCGCCGATTCGCATCATCATCGAGCGAGTCAGGCCGCATCTGATCGACTCACCCTCGGTGCGAGCGGCCCCGCCGGGCACGATACTTCCGTCCGACGCCGGCATGCTGCTGATTTCGGCGGGCGACACGGCCGTAGAAATCATCCAGGTTCGGCCCGCGGGCAAGCGATCCATGCCGGTCCAAGAATTCCTGCGCGGGCATTCCGTGCAGCCGGGCGATCGCTTCGGTGGCGAAACCGAACGATGATTTCCTGCGCGAGCCCTGCGCCTCTGCGTGAAGTTTTCTCCGACCTGGAAACGGTCACCTGCGGTACACGTCTTTGCGGTCAGTCACTGGCGTAGACGCCGCGACAGGGTGCCTGGGGTCGAGTCTTGTATCTTCCCAAGAGTGCCAGGTTGTAGTTCAATCGCGGCCGTCGCGGCGAGGGCTGCGGAGCGTAGCGGAGCAGGCCTCGCCGCGACGGCCGGCGGCAG
>Ga0247727_10005327_pt1 | contig 26255 bp, 16 predicted proteins | sample WisWelCaveWW1625_FD_202498 | JGI IMG/M metagenome (GOLD analysis project Ga0247727, IMG submission 202498) | Biofilm microbial communities from Wishing Well Cave, Virginia, United States - WW16-25 | ecosystem: Environmental > Aquatic > Deep subsurface > Groundwater > Cave microbial mat | place...
CCGGCGGGTTCGGAAGCTGCGTCCACAAACTCTTGATCTTGTCGGCCCGCTCGACCGTATCGCCGATCGTCCGATCCTGCACCGGCAGCTTATTGATCGCCGACAGGCTTCCCGGATCCTTGCGAAATCGGCTCTTCATGATCGGATACACCTGGATGCACGCCAGGTGCAGCTTCTCCTTCGCCTCCTCGAGTTCCCCGTCCGCGAGATTCTTCGTCGTCTCCGCCGTGATAAACGTGGCCCGCACGGTATTGGCCGTCGTAATCCTCGCCAGCAGATCGGCCGGTGCGAGTCCATCCGGTCGAAACGCCGGAATCTTCTCCATCGCCGCCTTGACGTACCGCGCCTGCAGCACCACGAAGTTGAACACGTCGAACATGGCTGGCCTCCGATTGCACTAGAATGACTCTGGTTCGCGAATAATTCTATAAAACTTCACCCTGCGCTGTCAATGCACTTCCTTCAGTATTAACGGAACAGCTAGACCTGACCGTCGCACCTGTACCTTGACGCTCTGCACCGCCTAAAAAACTCCGTGCACCAGTGGTAAAAGGCCGCGCACCGCCAGTAATTAGACCTGCACCAGTATTCCTGATCGGCGCACCAGCTCCGCGTGTCAATGAACCTGTGGCTGGATGACGCGAACGTGTAGTGCGCGGTTCCGCACGTCGATCCCGCGCCTCTACTACAGGTTCACGACTCGCGACCACACGATCCTGGCCATCTCCAACAGGTTCTTCGTCCAGAACTAGCGAGTCTCATTCTGGACGCACAGGTTCCTCTTCGGCCATTCCGCGTACCAAACAATGTACTACGGCTTCTCTGCTGATTCCTCCAGGATCGTCTGCCACTTCGCCACCTCCTCCGGCCGGTCCCACGCGGTGTATAGCTCAACCAGGCGGCGGATGGCTTCGCTCAGGCGGGTCTTGGTGGCGGGTGGGATGTTCGCTTCGCGTTCCTTCATCCCCTCATATCCTTCGACGAGGAGCGGTTCGGCTTCCTGGAACTTCTTCTGCCCGGCCAGCGCGCCCCCCAGCATGCTCTTCGTGTTAAAGAGCACCCAGTCGTCCGGCAACTTCTTCTCTCGGATCATCAGGCATTCCCGCAGGTAAGTTTCCGCCGCCGGGTACTGGCGATGCTGCAAGAGATCAAGGGACACCGTGGCGAGCCGGCCGGTGAAGGTGGGATCATCGGGCGCGAGTCGTCCGCGATGGCCCGCGATGAACCGGTCAAACAAAGCCAGCGCTTTCTCTGGCTGCTCGCCCACGAGGTACGCCAAGGCCAGGTTGTCCATCGACGTGAGCGTGTCAGGATGCTCAGGGCCAAGCTTCTTCCGCCTCAGTTCCACCGTCGTCTCCAAGAGTGCCAACGCCTCCATTAGCCGGCCCGCAGCCTCGTAAGCACCCGCCAGATTGTGCATCGACGCAAGTGTGTTCGGATGCTCCGGTCCAAAGGTACTCTTCGCCAACTGCAGTGTTTGCTCATGCAGCGTCAACGATTCTACTAGCCGACCTACAGATCCATACGCGGACGCCAGATTATTCATCGAACTGACCGTCAGTGGGTGTTCTGGGCCGAGCTTGGCCTTTGTCAGCTCGAATGTCTGCTCGCTGAGCGACAACGCCTCTGCATACCGTCCCGCAGATCGGTACGCCGAGGCCAATTGATTCATGGCCGTGAGTGTGTTCGGGTGGTCTGGGCCGAGCTTGGCCTTCATCAACGCCGTCGATTGTTCATAGAGCAGCAATGCCTCAGCCATTCGTCCCGCGGCCTCGTACTGCACGGCCAGGTTGTGAATTGAACCGAGCGTGTCAGGGTGCTCTGGGCCAAGCTTGGCCCGCCTCAACTCCACTGTTCGCTCCATGAGCGGCAACGCCTCGGCCGATCTTCCCACGGACTTGTACGCCACGGCCAAATTGTTCATCGCCGCGAGTGTGTTGGGGTGGTCCGGGCCAAATCTCGCCCTCATCAACTCCAGCGAACGCTCATAAAGGGGCAATGCGTCCGCCAGCCGCCCAGCGGACTTGTACGCCACTGCCAGATTGTTCATCGTTGCGAGCGTTTCCGGGTGCGCCGGGCCGAGCTTAGCCTTCTCCAACTCCAGCGTCTGCTCCATGAGCGGCAACGCCTCTGCCAGCCGCCCTGCAGCCTTGTACGCGAAAGCCAGATTGTTCATCGACTGCAGCGTGTGAGCATGCTCCGGCCCTAAATTGGTCTTTCTCAGTTCCAATATCTGCTCATAGAGCGGCAATGCATCGGTCAGTTTTCCTGCGAACTCACACGCCGCGGCCAGATTATTCGTCGCCGAGAGCGTGTGCTCGTGGTGTTCACCGAGTTCGTTGCGGTAAAGGTTCCTGGTCCGCTCGAACGCCGCGATAGCCTTTTCGTACAGACCCAGGCCAAGGTACGCCTGACCGATCGCATTGAGCAACTCGGCCTGAATGAGCGGCTCGTCAGCGAATGCTGCGCCTGGCTCCCCCGCCGCCCGGTCGAGCAGTTCCACAACAGTTAGTCTTTCGGCATCGTCGGACGGATCAAGCTTGCGAAACGAGGCAATGAGATAGTCCAGTGCCTGCTTGGTCTGGTCGCGGGCCTTTTCCGCGTCGATGCGTCTTTGGTCGGCTTCCTGTTTCGCTTCCTGCTCCTGTTCGGCCAGTTGCTGCTTCTCCGTGGCCAATCGGACCGCCCGCGCGCGCTGCTGGTTGATGATCACCAGACCAATCGTCGAGCCCACGGCAATGATGACCAGCAGCCCGAACACCGCTGCGCTGAGCGAGGCAACGCGCGGGTTCCGCTTGGCCCAGCGCCACAGCCGCTCGGCCGGGCCGACCGGCCGGGCGAGGATCGGCTCGCCGCCCAGCCAGCGACGCAGGTCGGCCGCCAATTCACCGGCCGACGGGTAACGCCGGGCTGGCTCCTTCTGAAGACACTTCAGCGTGATCGTGTCCAGGTCGAGCGGAATGCGGTCGTTGATCCGCTGCAGCGAACGCGGCTCGTCCTTGAGTATCTGGTGCAGGATCATCCGCTCGACGCCGCGGAACGGCCGCTCGCCCGTGAGCAGCTCATACAGGATCACGCCCAGGCTCCAGACGTCGCTGCGTGCGTCGGCCTGGTGCGATTGGCCGGCCGCTTGCTCGGGACTCATGTACGCCGGCGTGCCCAGGTGACTGCCCTCGCGCGTGATCGGCACCTCCACCGCCTCCCGCTTCGCCAGGCCGAAGTCGCTGATGTGCGGCCGGCCAGAATCGTCGAGCAGAATGTTCGACGGCTTCAGGTCGCGATGGATTACGCCCTGCGTGTGCGCGTGCTCGACGGCGTCGGCGATCTGGGCCAAGAGCGTCGCCGCCTCACGCATGCCCATCCGCCGGTCCGGCTGACCCGTCAGCCACTCCGCCAGGTTCAGGCCGCGAATCAGGTCGGAGACGATGTAGAGCGAGCCGTCCTGCCGGCCGCCCTCGTGGACCGTCACGATCCCCTCGTGACGCAGGCCGGCCATCGCCCGCAACTCTCTTAAGAAACGGTCCTCGAACTCCGGGCCGCCCATCACGCCCGGCCGCGGCACCTTCACCGCCACGTCGCGGTCCAACTCTGTATCGTGCGCCCGCCACACCGAGCCGAATGCCCCCTGGCCCAACAGCTCCTTCAACTCGAAGCGGCCGATCTTCGCAAACGGCGGCGTCGGGTCGTGGTACGCCTTCGTCGGCAGGTCACTCGCCGAAAACGAGCTGCCGCACGACGGGCAGACGATCTCCTTGAGCGCGGCCGATTCGACGACCTCGATCGGGTTCTGACAATGCGGGCAGTTGATGTGCATGGCCGAATCTCCGCCAAGTGATTCCGGCAAGTTACCGCTGAAGCAAGAACATTATGGCGCGGGCCAACGGCGAATGCCAGTCATCAGCATGGTGCAGGCGTACTTGCCCAGAGCCTACCTTGACACAAGGTGGAGCACGGCTATAATCCCGCCCGGTTTATCGGGACAGAGGGCCTCTCATGGTGCGCCCGGTCGTCGGGCGAGAGCTTGCGGAACAGGCTCTTCGAGATTCTGCCCCAATTCTGCTGCACTCTGAGTGCGCATGGAGGCGCCGTGATCCATCCCCGTTTCAGTCTGGGGATTCGAAGAGGCAGTCGCTGCCGGAGCATTCGGCCAGCCGCCAATTGGCTGCAAATGCCGAAGGCCACGCGCAGGGTTCCGGGCGTGCTGCCGGTCGTTTTGGGGGCCATCGTGGGCCTCGGCCTGGCACTTGAATCCGCCGCCCAGATTCCGATTCAGGATCCCCGCCCGTCCACCACCGAACCGATTACCGTCGCCGCCGATTCCATTCGCAACTGGACGCACAACGACACCCGCGTCTTGCTGTTGCACGGTAATGTGTACGTGGCCCAGGGGCTGACTCGCATTCGAGCACCGCGTGCCGTCGTGTGGGTTTACGAGCCGTCGGCCCAGACGGGTGGCGTCAAGAAGATTGACGTGTTTGCCGAGGGTGGCGTGCGAGTCGATGGCCCACGGCAACGCAAGGAATCCTCCGACGTACTGGAGTCGCTGCAGACGCGCAGCGAGTTGCGGATTGAAATGAAGGAGCGTTTCTCGGGCCCGGCCGTGGATGATCCGGTGTATCGCCGGGCCGCGGCGCGACGCGGCAACCTTTCCCCGGCACCGACCATCAAGCTCACATCCTTCCAGCCGGAACCGCCGGACAAAGCGTCGGACGGCCGCCCGCTGCGCCGGCTGCGCTGGGGCACGCGAACGATGCGGCCGTTCGACCTCGAATCGGTTCGCGTCTCGGACACCGAGCAGGCCATCGTCATTACCGGCGGCGTCAACCTGATCATCTACAACCTCGAAGGCATCGGCACGGTGGACATTCTGACCGACCACATGGTGGTCTGGCGGTCATCGGCCGAGCCTGGCCAGATGGTCCAGGGCGAAACGGTGCAATCGGCCAGCGAGCCGCTGGAACTGTACCTCGAAGGCAATGTCATCGTCCGTCAGGAATCGCGCACGATCGAGTGCAAGCGGATGTACTACGACGTGAACCGCAATCTATCGGTCGCCGACGATGCCGAGGTCGAGGCGGAGCATCCTGAATTGGGCAGCCCCGTCTACCTGCGGGCACGCAAGCTGCGGCAAGTTTCCAAAGACAAGTACATCGCCGACCAAACGCAGATGACGCCCAGCATCTTCGCCAGCCCAGGCTACGCACTGGAGACTCAGCAAGCGGTGCTCGAGGGCTTCCCCATCAACACGACCGATCCCGAGACCGGCCAGCCGGTTCAAGGCATGCGTCACGTGGTGAGTGCCTCGAACAACTTCTTCTACATCGAAGGTATTCCCGTCTTCTACGTGCCGTTCGTGCAAAAGGAGTTGGAGGACATCAGCATTCCGCTGCGCAAGTTCGCGTTCCGGCACAGCAACACGTACGGATCGGAAGTGCGAACCACGTGGGACATGTATTCGCTGTTGGGAATGGCACAACCGGAGTGGGTTAGCAAGTGGGAACTGGACCTCGACTACTTGAGCGAGCGCGGGCCCGGAGCGGGCACGTTGCTGGAATACCGCGGCAGCGATTTCTTCGGCCTGGAAGGCAAGAGCTGGGGCCTGCTCGACACCTGGTGGCTGCTGAACGACAGCGGCGAGGACCGTCTGGGAAATGGCCGCAAGGATATCGAGCCGGTCGAGGAAACGCGCGGCCGGTTTCTGTTCCGGCACCACCAAACTTTGCCCAATGACTTTTCCATGAATCTCGAGTTCTCGTGGATCAGCGACATCAACTTCCTGGAACAGTTCTTCGAGAGGGAATGGGAAGAGGACAAAGACCAGGAGACGGCGTTCTACCTGAAACAACAGCGCAACAACTGGGCCTGGTCGGTGCTCGCCCGCGCGCGAATGATGGATTTCCTGACCACGACGAATTACCTGCCGCAACTCGACTTCTACTGGCTCGGCGAACCATTGCTCGGCGACTGGCTGACGTACTACACGCACACTTCGGCCGGCTACCTGGAGCTGCTCGATTCCGACCGGTTCCCCGGCGACATTTACCCCGCGGCGTTGGGCAATGCCGGCCCGGACTTTGAGAGTGGCCGGTTCGACACGCGGCACGAGATTGACTTGCCGTTCAGTGCCGGCCCGTTCCGCGTCGTGCCGTACTTGATCGGCCGCGGCTCCTACTGGAGCCGTGGCTTCGCGGACGATTCCGAGGAACGGTTCTACGGTGCCGCCGGGGCGCGAGTCAGCATGCCGCTGTGGCGCGTGTATCCGTGCGTGGAGAGCGATTTGTGGAACCTGCACGGCATGGCCCACAAAATCGTCTTCAGTCTCGACTACATGGTCTCCCAATCCGATCTCGACAACACGTTGCTGCCGCAGTACGACGAACTGGATGACGATTCGGAGCAGGTATTTCGCGAACGATTTGAGTATCGCGACTACACGGTGCCGGGCATCGCATTCCCGCCGGGACTCGACCCGCGACTCTATGCGATCCGCCGTGGACTGATGACGGCACCTGAATCGGTCGACGATCTGCAAGTCGCTCGGTTCGACGTGCGGCAGCGATTGCAGACGAAACGCGGCCTGCCCGGCCAGCGACACGTGATCGACTGGATGACGCTCGATACCGGATTCGCCATCTTCCCCAACGAAGATCGCGACAATTTCGGCGACTCCGTCGGCCTGATCATCTACGACTATTCGTGGCACATCGGCGACCGCACCAGCCTCTTGTCGAGCGGCTGGTTTGAGACCTACGACGACGGGCCGACCATGTGGAACGCCGGCATCTTCATCGAACGGCCGCCGCGCGGCAGTTTCTACGTCGGATACAGCATCCTGGACCCCATCGACAGCCGCGTGGCTCAGATTGCCTACAACTACTGGATGAGCCCCAAATGGATTTCGTCGTTCCAGACGAGTTACGATTTTGGCGAAACCGAGAACTTGGGCCAGTCGCTGGTGCTCACGCGAATCGGGTCGGATCTCGTGTTCCGTCTTGGCTTCTCCTGGAATCCGCTGCGTGACAATTTCGGCATCGGGTTCGAGATCCAGCCGCGACTCTATCCCGGCCTGCACGTAGGTTCGCTGAGCGGCCCGCGAGTCCCGCTGGAGTACGCGCCGGTGGAATGAGGAGTGAAGGAGTGAAGGAGTGAGGAGTGAGGAGGCAGAAAATTTCTCTGGCCTGTTGGTTCTTTGACTATTCATCTTGCATCACTCATCACTCCCCCACTCCTCCCTCGTACGACTCGAGCGTACCATGACCGACGAATCGCCCGTTCAATCCGACCGAGCCCCTCCCCCCCGTCGCCGTTCGTGGCGGGCAAAGTTTCAGGACGCATTCCGCGGCATCAAGCTGGGCGTACGCGGTCACTCAAGTTTCTTCGTACATTTCTTCGTCACCGCGGTCGTCATCGCCGCAGCCGCCACTCTGCGAATGGACCTGGTCGAGTGGTGTATCCTGCTCGGCTGCATCACCGCGGTCATCGCCGCCGAACTTTTCAACAGTGCCTTTGAAATCCTTTGCCGCGTGATCGAGATCGAAAAACACCCCAACGGCAAACAACCCCTCGACATCGCCGCCGGTGCCGTGCTGGCCACCACCATCGGCGCCGCAATCGTGGGAGGAATTATCTTTGTGGCTCAACTGATCGAGCTTTCCGGATAAGAGCGAAGGGTCATTCACAGTTTTCTCAAGTGCGCACTCCCGCGCGGCAAGCTGCGGACCGTGAATCTCCAGCAAGTAGTTCGCTTCGACTCGTTTGGCGGGTGCGGAGTCCAGCCGCAACGGTTGATTCGACGGCTGCACCGCAGACTTTGCGACCAGACCAGGAGCCGCCCGCACAGGACCAGCGGCACCGTCCGTTTTCTTCGGCTCCTGTCCGTTCGCCTGACTCAATCGCAGAACGTAGGCGGAACCGTTCCCGTTCACAGTCAACAAATGGCGTCCGGACGGCGAGAACAAGACTTGGTGAATTGTGCCCATCGGTATGCGGATCGCGGATCGTCCGCAGCGCTCGTCCGGTCTCGGCGTCCCACAGCCGGACAATGCCATCGTGGCCAGCGGTAGCGACCCGCGATCCATCGGGATGAAACTCCACGGCGCTGACTGTGCCCCAATGCCGCAGTCGCCTGTCGCCGAGGATTGCCACGAGTTCGGCCGGCGCTTGCGTGGGATCGCCGCGGCTGGCTTCGGTCAGTTCCTCGATCGAAATCTCTTCGCGACGCAGTTTGTGGGCCGGCTCGGGATCGTCCGGCTTCAGCCGCACGATTTGTAGCGGCACCCCGGCAGTGACACGCGGTTCGGTGGGCGGCTCATTCTGGACCGGCGACGCGCTGGGCGATTACGTTCCGAAACGTTATCCCAATTCCCACATGGTGGTCTTTACCACAAAACACTTGACACTTGACAACTTTTTGACTCAATTAGTTCTCCGAAGCGCCACCGTGGTGTTTAGTTTAGATCAGGTGAGCCATGCCGATCTGTTCGTGAGAAGTGAATTCATGCGGCGGCTATTCGAGGATTTGCGAAATGGGCCACGTGCCTACCCACGCTTTCGCCCAGTCGTCGAGGCGCTCGAGGACCGGACGCTACTGGCGGGAGGCTTCCCGCAGGCAACGGCCGATGTGGACTTTACGATCGGTCGAATGGTTGCCGACGGGGTCCGCGACGTGGTGTACGTTGCTGACCAAACCAATGCCCGAATACTCGCGGTGGATACTGACCTCGGGCGGACCGTGTCGCGTCGCGACCTGGCAGGCGCTCCGGGCGCCCTGGCAGTCTCCATTGAAAGTGACCGGCTGTTCATCGCCGAGCCGGGGGCATTTCAGATTGAGGTCCTCTCCCTGCCTGCTCTGACCCCCGTCACAACCCTGTCGGTTGGTATTGCCGTGTACAATTTGGTCGCTGTCGCAAATGATCGACTGGTCGTCAGTTCATCGGCGTCATTCTCGTGGACCGACCTCGATGTCTTGAATGCTCAGACGGGACAAGTGCTCGCCAACATTAACCGTGGTGTCTATTACTCGCCCCTGTTGCGGACCAACGCCAACGGGACGAAGTTGTACGTGCGCCAGACGTCCCTATCGGGTCCGGACACGAACATCGATGAATACGACGTGAGGCGTGGCGGCCCGATCTCGCTGACCGACGGCTACCCGGCACCGCTGGCGAACAGCTTGGACTTCCTCGTCGACGAATCAGCGCGGCGGATTTACACATCGGACGGCGGCGTATACGGCGTCGGCGTAACCAACATGGATACCAAGGCGACTGCGGTCTGGTCGTTCGGGGGGTCGCCGTACGGCATTGCAGTGGCCGCGCTCCCAACCGGCCCGATCTACGGTGCCTCCTACGATGGGATCTTTCAGTTCGACGCAGGGGGCACTGTCCGAGCGCAATACCCGACACCGGGCAGGGTGATGGCCGAGTCGCTAAAGATCACACCCAACGGACACCTGCTCTACGGCAGCGACAGCGGGAGCGTGCTCGGAATCCTCGGCGCCTCCAGCTTGGTGATCGAAGACCGCCCGGTGGCACAATTCACGTTCGTGCCGCAAACTGACGGCCGAGTGTTCTTCGACGCGAGTAATTCCTCGGGCGGTTTGTCGAACGGGACGCCCAGCTTTACGTGGGACTTCGGCGACGGTACAAGCGGTAGCGGTGCGACGATAACGCATGCGTATATTGTGTCAGGCCAGTTTGCCGTCAAGCTGACCGTCACAAACGCCGCCGGTCAATCCGACGAGTTAACCCTATTCGTACCCGTATTCGAAATCCGCCCGGTGGCACAATTCACATTCGTGCCGCAAACTGACGGCCGAGTGTTCTTCGACGCGAGCAATTCCTCGGGCGGCCTGACGAACGAGACGCCCAACTTTACGTGGGACTTCGGCGACGGCACAACCGGCGATGGTGTGAGGATAACGCATGCATTTAATGTGTCAGGGCTGTTTACCGTCAAGCTGACCGTCACAAACACCGCCGGTCAAACCGATGTCTTATCCCAATTCGTACCCGTGACAACCGGGTCGATCGATAATTCCATCAGCGGCAAGGTGTTCCACGACTTCGACGGGCACGATCTTAACGGGCTTCCCCTCAAAGGCCGGACCGTTTACCTGGACACCAACAACAATGGCAGGCTCGACCGCGGCGACATCCAGGCGATCACGGTCGCTGACGGCAGCTATGCTTTCGCTGAACTGAAGCCGGGTGAGACGTTCCATGTCCGCGTCGTGGTGCCCAAGGGGTGGGTGGCCACTACGGCGACCCGAATCGACGTGACAGTCGGCACTGGCATCGGAGCGACGGGAAACGATTTTGGCATTGGCATGCCGGCGTCATTCAGCGGCATGGTTTTTGACGACTCGAATATTGACGGCCGAAAGGGTCGCGGAGAGGGAGGGTTGCGCCGGTGGACCGTGGTTCTCGACGTTAACGCAAACGGTGTACTCGACCCCGGTGAAGCCCGCGCGCGGACGAACGCCGATGGCCGCTACACCTTTAAGGGTCTCGTACCCGGCACGTACATCGTACGGCCGCTCGTCAAAGTCGGCTGGGAGACCCTTCTTCCGCTCCGCACGATTGCACTAACCGGCGGCGAATCCGCCGCGGGGCAAAACTTCCCGTCAATTTCGCGTGGAAAAGTCCGCTAGTCGGCAACACATCGCAGTTTCATTGATCGACGGCCCCTTTGTCGCGTTGGATTGCGGGCAGAGCGTGCGACGCACGTTGTGAATTCATCACGGTCTTTCACGTTCGACCTGTCGGCATACAAAGGTCAAAGTGTAACGGTGAAGATTAGCAGTTAGACCCTAGATTCCGTGGGACCAGTCGGTTACTTCCTCGATGACATCAGCATCGTGGCATAAAACACAATGGGTGCGAAATGATTCGGAAATCCTCACCTTGCATTTTCGACTCAATACTCACGCGATGAGTGATCGGTACTCGCGACCAAGCACCCAATAAGCTCTGGTACTCTGCGACATCGGCTCTGGAACTGGGCTCACACCATCCCCCGCCACTTGCGCAACGCCCATTCGCCGGTGAGCATGGCCACGAACAGGAGGAAGAAGTAGGCGTTGTCCCAGAGCCGGTACTGTGTGAGCCGCTCAATTTCAAGGTGCAGGTCTTTCTTGCGCAGCGAGTCGATGAAATCGGGCAGTCGTTCTGGGGGGACGTATTCGCCGGTTGGTGTGAGTTCGGCCATTTGGCGGAGGAGGTCGAGGTCGGCGGAGGGGGCGGAGAGTTCGGTGTCGTCTTCGAAGGCGAGAAATTTGGCGCGGCGAGGCGAGCCGAGGTCGCGGTCCTTGCGGCGGGCGGTGACGGAGATTTCGTAGTCGCCGGACTTCTCGGTGTTCCAAAATGTGGCACGCTGGCGATCGCCTTGGGGTACGAGTTTCAAGGGGACTGTGGTGCCGGTGGGTGTGGTGACGGTGGCTTCAAATTCGGCGTCGAGCAGTGGGTTGCCGAGTTCGTCGTCCGCGCCGGCAGTGATTTCCAGGCCTTCGCCGGCGGCGATGCGGCGTTTGGCCAGATCGATCCAGACGCGGTTTTCGCCTGCCTGTTCTTTGCGGGCGAGCCACAGGATTACTTGCCGCCAGAAGCGGCGGTGATGTCGCAAGCTCTGCTCGCTGCGCATGTGCCAGTGCCGCGTCGAATCGACGGCGATGGCCATCGAGCGGCCTTGGCCGAAATCTTGGGCGACAATGAGCGGTGCTCCGTCGGCAGACTGGGCGAGCACGCGGGCCTGGCCCTTGATGTCTGTAAACGTCGAGGCACCGTCGAGCGGCAGCATGGATTCCCAAATCTTGGGCGTCTCCGCTTCCGAGCCGAGCCGCATCACGTAATGGCCGAGACCGTAGACCGTTGGCCGCAACGCGATCGGCCGATCGACCGGCAAGTCGCCCGCGTGGATGACCACGGGCAAGATCGTGGCGACGGGCGAACTTGCGAATCCGCCTGGCCCGAAACTCTGGCGGCCGCCCAGCATGGCGAACCCCGCCCCCGATTCGACCGACTTCTGTAGCCGGTCCAGGGCCTGATTCGGAATCCGGGCTCGGGGAATGTCGCGCAGCAGGAAGACATCGTAGAGCGATCGGTCGAATAGCGTGTTGCTCAGCGGACCTTGCGAGAGCGCCCTGTCGTCACGGACCCAAGAAAAGTCCACTTTGATGTCCGGCGACTTGTCCAGCGCTCGCCGCACGAACGTCGCCTCGTAGGCTTCCAGGCCGCCGTCGAGGAACTGCACGCGCAGGCCGCCCTTGAGCACCGTGACGAACGCGCTGATCACGTTGTTGCTCTCGACCAGCTCACCACGTTTCGGTTCCGGCTCGCTCACCTCGATGGATACCTTGTGCTCGCCGGGCACGGTGGGCACGTAGCCCAGCTCGACTTTGGTTCGCCCGTCGGCTTGGGGCAGCTCGATCGTTCGCGTGTCGGCGACCAGGCCGTCGAACAAAAGTTTCACGGTGACTGAATTGCCTTGGAATCCCCGCGAGTCGAGTTCGCCGGTGACCACGAGCTTGTTCTTCTCGAAAACGGTCGGGCCGGCCGCGATCGTGCGCATGGCCAGGTCGCGCGAGGCATCGACGGATGCAGTCTGGCCGAAGCCCACGGTGAAGAGCGGGACACCGAGATCCTTCAGGGTTTGTGCCACGCTCATCGGCGGCGTGCCGGCCGTGTTGGCTCCGTCGCTGAGCAGGACCACCGCGGCTACTCGACCTGGCGCTTTTTTGATGGCCGCATTCAGCACATCGCCCAGCGCCGTCTGGCTGCCGTCCGGTGCGGCGGCGTGGTCCACCGACTCCGCCAGTTTCGCATCGAATTGAAACTCACGCACCTCCAGAATCTCGCCGAGCTTCTTCAGCGGGTCCTTGGCCCGGCTGAGTGTTTGATTCATGGCCCGCCAGCGCGGCAGACCATCCCAGGCGTCGGTCACCAGCATGCTGCGCGAGTAATCGTACAAAAGGAGCAGGGACGCCGACTGCTTGCGAGTTTCGGTAAACACCAGCGCCGGCCGCAGCATCGCGGCGATTGCTAAAAACAACGCGGCCAGTCGGAGGCCGAATAGCAAACGCCGCACGCCATTGCTCTGGCCATTCAGCGTGCCCACATACGCCCAGACCACGACCGCGACAAGCGTCGCCCCGCAGGCTGCGACCAGTGGCCACCAGAGGATGGGATGAACGGCTAAGTGCATTGGGTTTAGGGTTCGGGGTTCAGGGTTCGGGGTTCAGGAATCAGGAGTCAGGAGTCAGGAATCTTGAGTCAGGATTCAGGGGTCAGCAACCAGATTTCATGAGACAGACGTGGTCTGACTTTCCTGAACCCTGAACCCTCTTCTCGCTCTCCGCGTTCCGCGCTCCGCGCTTCTGTAAAACCGATTTGCCAACACATGTTCAACGCCGAAGATCAGGACGAGTAGCAGCATCAGCCAGGGAAACAGTTCGCGTCCGACTCGGACATCCCCCATGACCTCGCGCAGCTCTTTGGCGGTGCGGGCCACGGCGAATTTTCCTTCGCCCAGCACGGCGGTCAATTCGGCGGGCGACAGGCTCTCCAACCTGCTCTCGGCAGAGTTCGGGTTCAGACTGAAGACTTTCTCAAATGCCTGCTCCCCCTGCCCGCCCGCGACTCGATAGTTTCCCAATGCTTCGGGGCCGAGAATTACGATGTTGCCCTCCGTCGGATTCGGTGAGTCGCCGGGGTCGGCCGGAGAACGAATCGTGTCGGCCGCGCGTCGCGTCGGCTCGGGTGAATCCGGCGTGTGCAACAGGAATGGGCCGGGCTTGAGATTTCGATCGAGGCGAAGCAGTACGTCCTGGCCCACCTGGTAATTCAGTTGTTGTTGAGCGTGGCCGGCCAGGTAATTGACCAGATTGTCCATGAGCGAAACGAACACCCAATCGAGCTGAGGCAGTTCGTTCCACGATTGGTTGCGCGGGCCGGTGCCCACCGCGGTCGTGCAAACAACCACGCGGCCCCCTCGGCCACCTCCTAGTGTCCGCTCGGCCAGTGCGACCGACTCGTCGGTAAAATCGATCACGCGGCGGGCGTTCTTCGCGGTCAGCTCAGAACGGACGTATCGTTCCACAATTACAAGACCCAGGGCGGCGGGATCCCAATCGTGAATCCTTCGCACGATCGGATGACTCGGCGCCGTAGCCTTGAGCCCCACAGGCTCGGCGAGCGTTACGACCTTTTCGAGCTTCACGGGCAATACGTCCTGGGCCACTTCTTGATTGTAGTTTTCGGACTGAACTCTATTGCCCAAAAACACGCCGACGCCGCCGCCCGAAATGGCAAACGACGCCAGCTCGCTCCAACGCACTGCCGCCAGGTCTTGCACGTTCAGCAGGCAAACGACCGAATAATCCGCCAGCCGCTTGTCGCCGAGCCGCGATGAAAGAATGCGATCGCATTCGTGGCGTGCGCGCTGCTGTTGGACGATCAGGTCTGGTGCCAACGCGTTCGAAAGCTGCTCGGTGTCTCGCTCGATGTCCGAAACCAGCAGCACGCGCGTGACCGGCCGGACCTCCAGCGCGATGAATCGCCGGTCGTCGAACTTGAGGCCGCCACCGTTACGCAGCACGAGTTCCCCTTGGTAGACACCTGGCTTGAGGCGCGGCAGCGGAAACTCCACGTTCACCCCCTGCCCTTTTTCCAAATTTAACTGCTGAGTGCCGCGGGTTTGTCCGTCGAGCAAAAACTCCAGCACCGCCTGCTCGCCTTGGCCAGCATCTTGCACGACCGCTCGGACCATTGCGTCGCTGTTGGCCGGCAACACCTCCGACGACGGTGTCGCCGTGGAAATGAGCACGTTTTTCGGCTCGGCGACTCCCACATTCAACACGTAGACGGCCGCGCCCCCTTTGAGCGATTCGAGCGACGCCTTCAATTCCGACGCACCCTCCGGCGAGAAACTGCCGGCGGCCAGATCGGTAAACACGTAGATTTCCTTTCGCGTGTTGTTGCTATCGCCCAGCCCGCGGCACGCCTCGACGATCGCCTGATTGACCGAACCCGCTCGCGGCCGCAGCCGTAGCGACTCGATGCGTTGCCGAGCCAGCGTTAGATCGGGAAAGAACCGCGCCTGCGGCTCCGCTGTGTCCAACACCATCACCTCGCTGCCGTCGGGGAATTCCTTGAGCAGGTCCTTGGCGATTCCCTGCGATTCTTGAAGGCGCGATTTGCCTTGCACTTCATATTCCATCGACAGACTCGTATCGAACACCAGCGCCGCCGCGACCGGGGCCTGTTGATCGGGAATGAAACTGGCTCCGTGAATCGACGGCCGGGCCAACGCCAGGGCCATGAGGGCGATGAGCAGCATGCGCATCGCGAGCAGCAGCCAATGGCGAAGCCGAAGCTTGCGCAGGTTCACGCGATGCTTCTGCCGAATGAGACGCAGCGCCGGAAACATTTCATGCCGCGGCTTCTGCCGCAGAATGAGGTGCAGAATCACCGGGATCGCCGCCAACGCGGCCCCGGCCGCCAGTCCGGCATGGAGAAGGCTGAATTCCATCGAGGGTTATTCAACCAAAGCATAATCGCCAAAGAAAGGGACAAACTTGCCCGCTCAAAACTACAGGGAGCCGGCAACGACCTCCAATCGCATCCCCTTGATCTTTTCGAGATCGCCCAGCACGGCTTCGGCCTTGGTGCGGTCCGATTGTCTGGCCAATGCATCGGGCACGTTGGTCACGAGAATGATGGCCCGAGTGGGGTCTTCCTTGAGTAGTTGAGGAATTCGGGCGAATTCCCAAACATCGTTGGACGCCAGTTTGGTTACGTCGGTAACGATCAGGATCGACTCGGATGCGCAACTCACAATGGCGCGGGCGACGGGCAGTTCCTCGCTGTGGTGGGCCGAGAGTGAGCCCTTGGCGGTGATGGCCGAAACGCCGATCACGGATGTCTTGCAACGCACGTCTTCCAATATTTGCACCACCTCTCGACCTGTGCAAGCGTGCGCCTGGCTGAAATAGTGGCCGCCGAGAAACCTCAGTTGCACACAATTGCCCACGTCCTGGTCGATGATTCCCGCGTTGTTGGTGACGATGGCCACGAACTTGCGATGGTCGCGAATCAAATGGCGTACGGTCAGCGCGACAGTAGTCCCCGACGCGCACGCCAGCGATGTGCCGGGCTCGATGAGTTCAGCAGCACGCTTGGCCACGGCATCCTTCAGTTTGCGGTGCGAGCGGAGCTGCTGTTTGTAGTAGTAATCGTCACCCGACGTAATATTGCCCGGCTCAACCTGAATCACGTCAATGAAATTGGTGATGTCGTCCAGAGTGTTTCGTGCGGTTCTTAAATCCCAACCAAACTCAGCAGCCAAATCGGCCGGACTCAGATGCCAATGATTGTCTTGAGCATAAAACTTCTGCATGAGAAACGAGAGCACTTTGGCCCGCCGTTCCGCATGTTCATCCGTCCGCGGTCTGCCTAGGGTTTTTTTCGCGGCCATTTTAAAACCTCCTGACCGATTGTCGTTCCACACTTGGTGGTCATCAAGCTCGGTTTCGGTGCCTGTGCGATAAATGAATACTCGAATGCATTTTAGTCCTTTTCATGACTGAAAAACTCCCCGGCCTTGGAGCGTAATGCGTATAGATAGAAACTGGTGGCGGTCGATTCGCCCGGCGACTGAAATAGTCGTGGCGTCGGTGCTCGCGAATGACGCCGCGACTCAATCAGGGAATGCGGATTTTCAGCCGCTGGTGCCTTGCTCCTTAGGGGGGAGCGAGCGGGTTTCAGTGTTCTGGCGATCCGGAATACCACAAGGAGGAAGAACCGTGTCCAAAGTCCTCTCCATTGGACTGTGTCTACCCGAATCGAATTGGGGAATAATTGCAACTGGGCACTGGGGCGAAGGTGGTGTGGCGCTCTTTCACAACGGCGACTTCAAGGTTCAGCTCGATCTACCCCCTGCCCTGCTCGACTCGCTCGCGATCCTCATGGATCAAGCGATTCGATCCGGCAGCGACGGCAGGTCGTTCAACGCCGGATATGTCACGATGGATGAGCTGTGCCGCCGATTGAAACGGCGAGCACCCATACCCTCGGACCGCATGTATCTGGATCCGAGTCACGTAAGCCACTACATGCACCGGCTGCGAAAGATGCTCGCCGCCGTTCTCATGGGGTGGGAGCCCAAAGAATGGGAGTCTGTTTCGGTCAACTCGCCCGAGTACAAATTAGCCAAGCGGTTGTTACACAAGCACAAATTCTTGGGGTACAGAGTGTCGATTGCCGCGGACAGACTCGCGCTCGACATGCAAGAGGATTCTGACGAAGAGGTCGCTTAGTCGTTTTCGCTCGCCAAAGAGGCGACGCAATTCTGAGATTTTGCTTTGCGGCAGCTTGCGATGTGATTATGTTCTCTCGAAACATTCCACCGCTGGCCTGCCATGAATGAGCCCACCGAAGACCCTGTACTCAAAAGTGCTCGCCGCGAAGCGATCGTAGTTTTTGTGACCTGGGTGTGCGCCCTGACGTACACCGTCACGTACTGCTATCTCAACGGGTACGGTCGTCCGGCTGAAGATTTGAAGTTTGTGCTTGGGATCCCCGATTGGGTGTTCTGGGGCATCGTCGCGCCGTGGGCAGTTTGCTTCGTTTTGGCTTATTGGTTCTCGCATCGATTTATGCGCGACGAAGATCTCGGCGAAGAGTTGGAGGAAGGCGGCGATCCCTGCGCGCCGGGACTCGGGTCGGGGGAGGCGAATGATGGATAGCGCAGCCCCGTCGGCCGGCTATGGCACGCTCGCCATGCTCGTGCTCTTGATCGCTTCCTCCGTGTGGCTAGGCACGGTGGCCCAGCGTGCGGTCGAGCGCGGGTCATTTCTCAAGGGTTATTTTCTCGGCAACCGCGGCCTCGGCCCGTGGGCACTCGCGTTGACCGCGACGGTGCAGAGCGGCGGAACGTTCATGGGATTTCCATCGCTGGCGTACTCGTACGGTTGGATCGTCGCGCTGTGGATCGCCGGGTACATGGTCGTGCCGATGACCGGCTTCGGCGTGCTCGGTAAACGAATTGCGCAAATCTCGCGCCGCACCGGCGCGATCACGGTTCCGGATTTGTTTCGCGAGCGATTCGGCAGCTCGACGGTCGGCCTGGTCTCCTCGCTGCTCACCATGTTCTTCATGGCATTCATGATGGTCGCGCAGTTCAAGGCCGGGGCCCTGATCATGAAGATCGCTTGGCCGGGCACGGGGGCACTGGCATTGAGCGAGGATCAGTCGCCGTTCGTGCTGAACGCGAACGCCCTTGCAAAGCTGCGGACCGGCCGCGTGCCCCACGACGTGATTGGAAAGTTGAAACCGCTCGAGGGCGAGGGGTTCGGCTCGGCCGACGGACTCACGAAGAAACTCGCTGAAGTGCTGACTCCATCTGAAATCTCAAATTTCAAATCTCAAATCGTCGCGGCAGCAAAGCAGATCGATCGACTGTACTATCTGGGCCTCGTGATCTTCACGCTCACGGTGGTCGGTTACACGCTGATCGGCGGGTTCCTGGCCGCGGTGTGGACCGATCTGTTTCAGAGCGTGATGATGTTCTTCGGTGTCGTGGTGTTGCTCCTTCTCGCGATCCCCGCCGCGGGCGGAATGGAAAACGCCACGCGCGAGGCAGTGAAGCACACCGGACCGGGTTATGCGTTTGGACCAGGCTACGCGGCGCCGCAGCATATCGGCAAGAAAACCCCCGGACCCAGCGGCATCACGCCGACCTCAAAAGACCCCGCGGCGCAGCGGTTGTTGGATGAGGAACAGCGCAGAACAACCGCGATGGAAGCGCGTCAAGCGGTTGCGCCAGAGATGCAGACGCGGGAGTTCCTGCCGCTTGGGCTGGCGTTTTCGTTCTTTTTCGTATGGGTTTGGGCGGGCGTCGGCAACCCGGCTGGCATGGTGCGGATCATGGCGTCGAAGGACACCGCAACCATGCGCCGCTCCGTCTTCCTCCTTAACACCTACAACGTGTTCATCTACCTGCCGCTCGTAATGATCTGCGTTTGCGGGCGGGCGTTGTTCCCCACGTTGCCGCCAGGCAGCGGGTCGGACGAGATCATTCCGCTGCTGTCGCTCAAAGTCACCGACCCGATCCCGGGCGGTTCCATCATCGCCGGCTTGATCCTGACGGCTCCGTACGGCGCGGTGATGGCGACGGTGAGCGGCTACCTGGTCGTGATCGCCTCCGGGCTGGTGCGCGACGTGTATCAGCGATTCATTCGGCCGGACGCGACGCAGACGGAAATCCGCCGCATGTCGTACTTCGTGATGATTACCGTCGGTGCGATCGCGTTCCTTGCAAACTTGCGGCCTGTGACATTTCTTCAAGCGATTGTCGTCTTCAGCGGCACGAGCGCCGCCGCGACGTTTGCGATCACCGCGCTGATGACGTGCTACTGGCGTCGTGCCACGGCCGCCGGTGCTCTGGCGTCGATGCTCGCCGGCGCGGGGACAGCCTTCACTCTGTACGCAACTGGCTGGATCATGCAGGTCGATCCGATGATCGCCGAAAAGACCAACTTTGCGCCGTACTACCTCGGCCAAATGCACCCGATCGTCTGGGGCCTCGCCGCGTCGCTCGTCGCGGGAGTCGGCGTCAGTCTGTTCACGAAGCCGCCGGAAGCGGAAAGGGTTTCACGGCTGTTTGATGCACGGGTGGAACAGTCAGGGCACGTGGTATGAATCAGTCGATCAGCCAGTCAACTGTTTTGCACTACATGCCGCCATTCGGATCGACACCCATCGCCCTCAACTGAGCCGCCATGCGCTCGGCTCGCTGATATTCCTGCTCGGCCCGCTGACGCTCCTGCTCGGCTCGCTCTGCGCCGGTTAGGATCAACACACCCGAAGCGTCACACCAGCGGAGCCAGGTGTCTTCCATATTTTCGAATTTGCCTCGCCACGTGGTGAGCCCTAGGCCGACTACTGGAAAGAAACCGCCACTCAGTGGCTTGTACCGGTTCTCACTCAGGGTGAAAATCCGCAGCGGGTCGGAACGCAGATACTGCTCGGGATCCCAGATCACGTAGTACAGGATGCCGAGTTGCGCGTACATCCGGAACTTTCGCGTGTCCTCCTCGCCCTCCGTGTTCGAAACTACTTCGATCGCGACCTCCGGCGGCTTGCCGAGAATCCACACGAAGTATGAATTGTTTTCCTTGGCCCGGTGGTCCTCGCCGACTTCCACGTCGAGGCTGACCATCACGTCGGGCACGAGCGGCGGCTTCTTCACCGCGTAGAACAAACCGACGTTGGCCAGAGCCAGGAACTTGCGCCCGTCGCCGGGTCCCGGCCACGAGCTTTGTAGCGGCTCCACGAGCAGCCGCATTTGCTTCTCGGCATAAATTCCGTCCACGGGTGCTCCGTCGTCGATCTTGATGTCGTCCAGGGAGGGAATATCTTCGGGCCGCAAGTTTGGACCGGCCGGCGGCGCGGGCGAGTCCGTCGTCGCGGCATTCGTCGAATTCGTGTCCATCGGACGCTCCGAAGGTTGAGCATCGAGAATTAACTCGAAGCCATTATACCCGCGGGCTGCGGTTCTTTCGCCGGCTTTCAGACTTTGTTAGCCTTGTGCAGAAACAGCGAACCGCTCGGAGAAACGGCGGCATTGCTTCCGACGCCTCGGTACCCGAATACATGGCAAAAGAAACCACGAACCACAAAAACTCCGGCAACCTCGGCTTCGAGAATGACCTCTGGCGGGCCGCCGATGCGCTGCGATCCAACATGGACGCCGCCGAGTACAAACACGTCGTGCTCGGCCTGATCTTCCTCAAGTACATTTCGGATGCCTTCGAGGAGCAGCACGTCAAGCTCGACGCCGACCGCAAAAACGGCGCGGACCCGGAAGACGCCGACGAATACCACGCCTGTAACATGTTCGTTCAGTCGGTTGAATTCGTGAACGCCCATGCCACCGGCAATGGCAACGCCGGCAAGGCCAAAGCCGACATCAGCATCTTCGGCCAGGAGTCCAATCACATCACCTGGAAGCTGGCCAAGCTCATCTGGGCCAACCTGGAGGACTTCGGCTATGGCAAATGAACTGGTACCGAGCAAACCCGGCGAGTTCCTTATCTACCAGACTGAAGACGGCCAGTCCCGCCTTCAAGTCCGCATGGAGGGGGAAACCGTCTGGCTGTCTCAACGCGACATGGCGGATTTGTTCCAGACCACCCCTCAGAACGTAACGATGCATATCGCATCGCTTTACGAAGAAGGCGAACTCGTTGAAGCGGCAACTTGTAAGGATTACTTACAGGTTCGATCCGAGGGGGAGCGACAGGTTCAGCGTTCCGTCAAACACTACAACCTCGACGTGATCATCTCCGTCGGCTACCGCGTCAAATCGCTCCGCGGCACCCAGTTCCGCATCTGGGCCACGCAGCGGCTCCGCGAATACATCGTCAAGGGCTTCACCCTCGACGACGAACGCCTGAAGCAGGCCGGCGGCGGGGACCACTTCGAGGAACTGCTCGAACGCATCCGCGACATCCGCTCGTCCGAGCGGGTGTTCTGGCGGAAGGTGCTCGACATTTACGCCCTGAGCGAGGACTACGACCCCACGGCCGAAAGCTCGAAGCTCTTCTTCCAGACCGTCCAGAACAAGATGCACTGGGCAACCCACGGCCACCCGCCGTGGGAACTGAGCCGCCAAGAGTCATTGAGAAGTCGGCGGCGCTTCGGCATTCACACCGTAGCGCTTGCAAGTCCGCATTAGCGGACAGGTGCCGCAGGCCGGTTTGAGCGGCCTACAAGTCGTCGCACAGAAGTCTAGGAATCCGTAGAAATAGGGCCGTGGGTCAGTCGTTGGCATCATCGTGGACATGAACTCGCGAAGTTGCCGCGCCTCGCTCTTTCTGCCGTGGAGTTTGACGCCAAAGTAGCGCGAAACAAATCGAAAGGCATTAGCATCAATTGGGAAATCTGCGATTCCATGTGAGACGAGTCGGACCGCCGCTGCAATGTAGAGACCAACGCCCGGCAATCGCATGAGTTCTTCAAAGTTCTTCGGTAATCTTCCTCGATGTTTCTCCACGATCGCAGCACCGAGTCGCTTGATCGTCCGGGCGCGTGAGCGGATCCCGATTCGCCGCGTGTGGCTGCCCAAAGTCCTGAGATCCACCGCGGCGGCGGCTTCCGGTGTTGGCACGAGTTGAACGACTGGTCGCCAAACTGTGCGCGCTAGCTCCCCGTTCGTGCGCTGCAGCAGAATCTCCGTCACCAGGACGACGAAAGGATTTCGCACTCGGCGCCACGGAAATTTCCGCTGCGACAGGCGGTGAGTTTGCTCAAATGCCTTCCTCAACCGCCCGCTGGTCGAGCGACTCGACGATTTCTGAAGTTTCTTATAGACGAACCCAAAGACAGACTTCGTGTGCCTCGGCATCTCTTGAATTGCTCTGGCGACAGCCGCTGCCAGTGGCGGCGGAACCGCGTTGGCAACCTGCTCAATTTGGGAGGAAATGGAGCCTTCGAAGACGTAGTTGTCGGCAAACCCCTGGAGCCGCGCCGCCTCTCTCACGGAGATCGCTCGAGGCTGCTTCGGGTGTACCGGAAGTGCCCGGTGCCCGGCGATGAGTGTGGGAGCAGCTACGTCCCATTCCAACCTGCGATACGAGATTGGCCCCCCCGGTTGCAGAGTTCGCAGCTTCGCCACGACTGCCGGGCCGTGCTTCATGAACGCATGTGATTGGCTCGCGTCTTCCACGGTCGGTGACAGTCCTCGAAATGCATCTCGCACAGTGACGCGGTGACCAGACGGGCGAAGGAATTCAAAAATCTGCTCTGGATTGCCGTCCCGAGAGCCGAGGATGAAGACCCGCCGACGAAACTGGGGCGCACCGTAATCGGCTGCATCGAGTACGCGGGTTCCGACCGCGTAGCCCAGCCGCTCCAGTCCAGTACATAGGCCGCTGTACGCCGCCGAGTTGTAATCGCATGCCATCCAGGGCACATTCTCCACGACCACATAGAGTGGTCTGACCAGCGCTGCTACTTCAAGAAGGTGCCGGTACAAATAATTGCGGGCGTCATTGGGATTTCGATTGCCAGCCCTACTGAATCCCTGGCAGGGCAAGCCTGCAAGCAGAGTATTGGCTTTCCAGGCCGGATGGTCTCGTTCTTTCCGGATTGCTTGGGCGAAGTCCTCCACCCGGACGCTCTCCCACCGCGCGTGCGGATGGTTGGCGCGTGCAGTCCTCAAGACTTGTTCGTCGCTGTCGATGCCGCCGAGAATGACACCGCCGGCGCGCGCAAAGCCGTGCGACAAGGCTCCGGCCCCACAACACAAGTCAAAACATTTCAACCTACGCTCAAGTCGCACGGGGTTTCGGCTCCGGAATACCCAAATCGATTCTCTGTGACGCGAGTTCGGCCAAGTAGGCTCCATGAACTTGCTGTAGCCTGGCACCGTCGGCCGATTCGCGTAGCCAGGGCAGTTTTTGGCCGGCGTGACGCTCGATGAAATCGGCCACTCGGCGTTCGAAGTAGAACTGGCGTGGCCGTCCCAAGGACCTCAAATCCCTGGCACGCGGCAACGTACTGGCCTTTACCCGTAACGCCAGGTGAAGCAACCATTGTTCTGGTGGGCGAGCGTCTCTCGAAAGAACGCAGGCGGCGGACTCGTCAATCTCGAAACTGTGCAGTGCAAGAACTGCGGAAAAGAGCTTCACCAATCCCAGCGGGGCAAAATCCTGATATCGGTTCCGAAGAAGTAACTCACCTGTCGCGTCACCGTAAGCCTCTCGGAAGCTCCTCGTGAACTCTGGATTCTGTTCAAGGTTCTCGTCCACGCGCGTGGCCAGTTCGGAAAGAAAGGAATCGGCCACAGCTCCCCGGTTGATGAGGGTCGTCACGAACAAAGCGAAATCTCCAATGCGGCCGAGTTGCTGCAAGCGGGCGATTTCGTTAATGGCGGCAAGGTGCTCGGACAGCGGGCGGGCTTCCTGTTCGGGAAAAAGTGCGTTCTGGTTGTCCAGATTGATCACCTGGAACGGGAACGCCTGTTGAAGCTGTTTGGCAACACTGGATCTTTGGGCCGTCAGAAGTTGGTTGATGTCTCCGTGCAACATAAGTTCTGGCCGCCCTTTGCTTCGGCGCAGAGCTTCGCTGTAGTGTTTGGGGTTGTATGTTACCGCGACGACGCCAGCGTATTTCTCGCCGTCATACGTGAGCAAGCCTTCCCGCTCGAAGTGTTTGATGTCCATCATCGGTGGCGAGTACAACGTGAGGTAGTTCACGAGGGAATCTCCCCCCGCAATCCGGGCGGCCATACGTGCCCAAACGGAACCGCGGATTTCTTGCTTTAGCGGGCATTGTTCCATCAATTCGTCCAGCGAGCTCACGTCTTAGCCTTCATCTCGTTTTTGGCTTGTCTAACGAGCTGATCCACTTCCTCAAACTGCTCGGGCGTAACCAAGCCGCGCAGGATCAGGGCGGCGGCAATGAGGACTTTATCCTGTTTCGCCGAGCTCCCGGACGCGTCTCTGTGGTCCGTGTTAATGAACAGCTTTGACCGGCGGGGGACGAAAAGCGGCTCACCGTCCCCGAGGCTGTCAAATTGCACGCTCTTGAATCTGCCCTCAGACTCGCGGGCAACGATTGCGAGCGTCTCTTGCATCGCGGTGAGGTTCTCCGCGCGGCGCCCTGCCCGGGGACTTTTCTGAAGTCGCTTGATTTCGGGAAAGACTTCCGCACGAAGCTTCTGGTGGAACCACTCGCATAGTGCGATATAGCGATCGTCGGTTTCATTGAAGCTGTCCCGGTCGATGTTCATCGCACCTGCGAGTCCTTCAGCAAAGATCTCGCCTGTGAGTTGGTTGAGTTTCTGTCCCTCGTTGAACGGGTAGTTAAGGTACGTGGTGTCATACAACCCAACGGCGATCCCGCCCTGCCGAACAAGCACACCCTGCAACACCTTCGGGCGTATTCGGCGTTTGTAGATCAAATAACCACTACACGCAGGGCCGCCGTCCTCCGTCGTGTACTGCTCATCCTTCCAAAGGAACGTCTTTTCAACGGGGGTCTCCTCGTCGTCGAAAAAGCACTGCTCGAACGGCCTGTGAATGGCAATCCCATCGATCTTCACGGTGAACTGTGGCCGCTCCGCCAGCATAGCAATCCGGTGCAATTCTGCGCGCCGGCGGAATGCGCCGACGTCTGGATACTGCACTGGGCAATAGACCCCCATTTCCCAGAGTAATCGCTCGTAGGGGTACCAGCCGAGCCGGACTTCCGCCTCATTTTCGCGCAACAGCCGCAGCACATCCGCGTAGGTTGCTGAGTACTGCTGTGCTGCTGTTGCTAGGGGATTGATATCTCGCAACTTTCCGCCAAGTTTGGCAAAAACGAAATCGCGAATCACAGTGAGTTCGATTCGTGTGAAGTGCCGATCCTTGTGCGACGTGTCGTACTCGTCGCGAGTGATCTGGCACGTGCCGATCGGAATCTGGGAATCGGCCGAATCGCTGGCCTGTCGTTCTTCCTGCTCAGGCCACGCGTCCGTCTTCATTCGAGCCCGGTCGGCGTGCTCGCCAGCGACGACTTCAAACTGATCAAAGTCAAGCTCGGCCGTGAAGCCTTCGAGTGACCGTGCAGTCTTACTGCGAATCTGCATCGTTCGAGCCAACTGGCCGACGGCCAGAAGGCCGATTCCGTAGTGCCCGATCGTCTTACGCCGGGCATTGGAATCGGGAACTTGAAATTCTTCGCCGACCGTCTTTCCGCTTAGCCCGATGTGGCTGACGATCTTTTTGAACTGTGTGGCGGTCATGCCGCCCCCGTCATCCGTGATCGCCATCTTGTCGAATGTCGGGAATCCCGAACTGAGTGTGACCTCCTTGGCACCCGCGTCATGGGCATTGCTGACAAGCTCTTTCAGCGCGCCAGCGGGCGTGCGGTACATGCCACGGCTGATGTGCCGCAGCACGCGCGAACTGACTTGGATCGGGATGGTCCGGCGCTTAGGCATCGGCACAGCTTTAGGACTTCGGCGGGTGGCCTGGACGGCTTTGCGTCCGGGCTGAGGAGCAGCACGCGGTTGTCGGCTGTCTCCACACGATGGTAATTGTCCTCTGCCCTCGTCGGTCACCGCGAGCATCTTATCGTTTCGCGCCCCGGACGCCAAGCCGTCCGGGCCAGTGCGTCTGCAAGTGTGTCTTGGTCAGAGAGGTGTGAGTCCTCTTCAGGCACGCGCTCTCCGGCCTGTAACGGAAGGTAACTGCGTCGCCGTGAGGCGAGGTG
>Ga0247727_10005328_pt1 | contig 26255 bp, 40 predicted proteins | sample WisWelCaveWW1625_FD_202498 | JGI IMG/M metagenome (GOLD analysis project Ga0247727, IMG submission 202498) | Biofilm microbial communities from Wishing Well Cave, Virginia, United States - WW16-25 | ecosystem: Environmental > Aquatic > Deep subsurface > Groundwater > Cave microbial mat | place...
CGGTTCCACCTAAGGTAGTACGTGAGGCATTGGATTATCCAATGCAAGCTGGGGTATCAGATTTCGGGAATTTAACTATAGTTCTACTAGCAGAAAAATTCCCTTTTATTGGGTTCTCTTGGCAAATGCATGATGCTCAATATTGGATTATTTCCCAACATCTATGTACACCAACTTTTATGCAAGATATAAAAGATATTGTAGAGCGAGAGATTTCTATATGTGGTAGATTAAAACGATTCCCTGCCGACTTTGACATTATCTATCCACCAACTGGAATAAAGTAAATGGACTGGCCTGAGGCTGTAACTACTATTAGTGTTTTCTGGGCACTAGTTTATCTATTGACTCACATTCATATTACCTTTAAGTAGGGAGGTATAGCAATGCGTTGGATGAGCATAACACTATTTGCTTTATTACTAACAGCATGTTCATATGGTACAATCTACGAGAAAGGCTCATATGCCCACCAAACGAATGATGGTAAGTGTGAGAAGGAGAAACGATGATTGTATGGCTACTTACATTACTCCTATTTATAGCTAGCCCAGCTCTTGCTGTGGATATCTTTGTTGAAGGTGGCATAGGGCCATCATTTCTCCAGCGTACAACCCCTGATGGGGTCTGGTGGCAGGAGCCATTTCCACATAGCTTTAATCTAACCAGTCTTGCGTGGAAGGCAGGTCTTGGTGTCCAGCTTGATGAACACTGGTCCCTTACAGCGAGCTATGTGTCACTCGGTACCGCTAAGGCTGTGACGGAAGCTGTGAGCGACCACAATTACGACCACGGCGACCGTAAAGATCCTCGGTTTCTTATTACGGCTTATGACAACTATCACGGTGGACAACTTGTGGCGTTCTACCACTGGACGCAATGGCCGGTACAGCCCTTCGTCAGTGGGGGTGTAGCGGGGATGCTCCATCATGTTACCGCGAACCAAGCCACCGAGTTTAGCGGTGTCATCCCAATGGCCGTGGTTGGAGGTGGACTATGCTGGCAGTGGATGTGTGGGGAGGTGAGCTATTACCGGGGTGTGCAGGCACCACAGTATCCAATTTCAACGGAAGTGATTGTGCCAATGCTGGCAGGGCGGTATCCGTTTTAGGAGGCAGCCATGACTTTTTCGGACTGCTTTCTCTCGTTCAATGTTATAGGAAGCTACGTGATGGCGTTCGTGTTCGGCATTATTGCCGGGATCATTCTTGAGCGATGGGCAAGGACAGGAGAATGGGGGGTCAGGCCATGAGCCACGCTGACGGGTTGACACATGAAGACTTCAAGAAACTAGTCACTGATTTTGGGAACTACGAGGGTGATACAGAATGCTGGTATGATATGCGGGAACGGATCGTGAGGTACACGGACCAGCTTCGCGCCCAGCTAGAGCAGATGACGAAGCAGAACCGTCAGCAACGCACGGCACTTCAACTGACTCCTGACCCACTCAGGCAGGCAGCTGGTCAAGTCGCAAAGGACTTTGGCGCTTACGCAGACCTTGAGCCTGTTGACACCACTGAGTTGATGGATCGGCTTGTTATCTTTGCCAAGGCCCAGCGGGTAGAGGAGTGCGAGGTGATCAACGAACATATTTTTCAAGAAAGTGCAAGTGCGGCTAACAGGTGTATGCCCACGAACGAACGATATAGAACGCTTCCGAACGAAGATGTGAAGCTCGCAATCGCCAATGCGAGTATTGAACATAGAATCTACGGCCAGATACTGAACTGGCTCGACGCTAGGGCCAAGGAGTGGCGAGGATGAAGGAGCCGACCATTGGCGGACGGTGTGGATATGCTGACATTTTGGAGGATGGGATTCTGGAGTGTCAACAGCCAGGGTTGCGGTATACCGTGTACGACCCCTGTGGGTATTTTCGTAGCATCATACGATGCGTCGAGCACAGCGATTGGATCGAGGCAAAAATGGAAGGGAAGCCATGACCCCCAACGCGCAGGCACAAGCACTCTGGAATACTCTAGATCAGTTACGCAGACAGCCACATTGGGAAGCGGAGGGTATCTATGCTATCACTGCTGCCTTGCGCGAAGCCAAGGCTGAAGGGCTGGAGGTAGCGGCACAGATTGCTGAACGGTTTGGGGTGTACCCAGAACTCAATATTGCCAATGGTGGGCCTGAGTGGTATCGGCATGGACAAGATATTGCTACACGGTGCCGCGCCAGGGCCCAGACGGTACGGAAGGATGGTACGTGATGACCTGGACCACTGACAAGCCGACGAAGCCGGGATGGTACTGGTGGCTAAGATATGGGTGTGACGCAGAAATAGTGTATGTCTTTAAAGGTCGTAGATTCTGGCATGTACGAGGGCATGGGCGTCTGAGTGTATTAACCGGCGAGTGGGCTGGCCCACTGGAGCCACCGAATGAGACGTAATATGGTGTTCTTTCTAGGACTTCTATTTCTCTGGCTTTTCCCTAGTGCATGTATCCAGTCAGTTCAACCACCTCCACAATGGGGTCACTGTCAGAATTGGGAGCCGTATGGTGAGACGGGAAAACTCTGGATATGTCAGGTAAGACCATCCAAATGAGCCAATGTGACGTGGTGAAAGAATAGTATATAACATGGACTTTGACCAATGGCTTACAACAGACCCAGATGATATACTAGCTACTCATTGTGACATACACAATGAGCAAAGACCATGTATACATTGCAGAGATGAAGAGGCAGATAGACAATATGATAGCAGGAAGCATTAAATATGCCAAAGCCTAGTTATTACATAAAAAGGGGGTGGTGCCAAGGTACCCTAGCAAGGGATACACAGGGGGAGGCCTGCCTTGAGACTAGTCCTGATGCTATAGCTTGGTGTACCTACGGGGCAATCTATGCCGCCTACCCCAATGAACCACAACATAGAGAAAGCCTCCTCGATAAGTTGCAAGTTCTATTTCATATACCACTAGCTAAGTGGAATGATGATCCTAAACGTACTCAGGCAGAGGTGATAGCATTATTACAGTCCATTGGGGAATAAGATTATGTCTCAACGAGTATTGTTATTTGACATTGAAAGTACTGATCTAGAAGCGAGCTTTGGGCACTGTATTTGTATTGGCTACAAATACCTAGGTGAACCACGGACTCATGTAATGTCAATCTATGATTTCCCAGAGGTAACTGACCCCAATAAGGAACCTGATCTCTATTTGATGAAAGCATTCCACAAGCTTATTACTGATGAAGCAGATATTATTATCTCCTATTATGGAAAAGGCTTTGATATAAAATTCCTCAATACACGAATGCTTCTAGCTGGTCTCCCACCAATGCCTCCCTTTGGGCAATCTCATATTGATCTCTACTTCTGCCATATAGAAGAACACCGCGTACTCACACGTGACCTTCGATGGGTATCAGTGGGTGACATTAAAGTAGGAGATGCCCTCTGTGGATTTGATAGTCATAAAGGCTTTAATGACGAAAGACGATTTAAGACAACCATTGTAGAAAATGCGGGACGGTGCCGAGAGCAAGTATATCGTATCCGCTTAAAAGATGGTCCTGATTTATTAGCGACCGCTGAACATCCCTGGCTGGCACAAAATGGGAGTAGTGCCCATTGGCTTAAAACAAAGGAGACCAGCCCTCATATTAAGTGGCCAAACAGACATGGATTACAACCAGGAAAGACGAAACTTATACAATACATAAATCCTTGGAAAGAGGAAACTAGTTATGACGCTGGTTGGCTAGCCGGAATACTTGATGGAGAAGGATGTTTGATGAGACATCCACATGGGGCGTATAGACTCTCTGTTGCGCAAAACCCTGGAGTTATATTAGATCGCTTGAAAAGTAGTTTTGTGGCCCGTGGGCTACCGTTCGCTACATCAGTAAACCATGACTGTCGATCTATTATCATAAAAGGTGGGTGGAGGAACACATTACAATTATTAGGCTCAGTGAGACCAAAACGGCTTCTTGAGAAGTTTAGTCCAGACCATATCGGGACACTGCGTTCTTCTGTTTCTGGCCCGACTACATTCCTTGTTGAGGCAGTTGAACCGGCGGGCATAAAGGATGTTGTGACACTCGCTACATCTACACATACATATTTAACCGAAGGATTTGGTAGTCATAATACCACTAAGTTTAATCTCAAGCTCCATAGTAATAGACTCCAAGCGGTAAGTGAAACATTAGGCTGCCCTGTCGCCAAGACTCCAGTGAGTGCCGATAAGTGGAGGAAGGCACAGCGAGGGCATATGCCATCAGTCAAGTACGTGATTGATCATTGTAAAAAGGATATTGAGATACTAGAGTGGGTTTATCTCAAGCTCCGTGGGTTCATACGCCAACACCCATTGATTGATACACTAGATAAATGTAAGAATTGTGGTGGCCACCATTTCCAGTTCCGTGGCTACAACACAACAAGTAAGGGTGTGAAACAGAGACGTAGACAATGCCAAGGGTGTGGACATTGGTCTGTTGTAATATAATGCGCTATGCTAAATGCCATCCCAGTAGACGCCATGAAGCTAGAGATATGTGTGAGCAATGCTATAGTAAATGGCATAGAGATAATAACAAGGAGGCTCGTAGAGAACTTAATAAAAAATGGAAAAAGAATAACCGGTATAAAGTTGCGAGACAACAGAGACAGAAAGGATACCCAGTAAGTTGTTATAAATATGGTTTAACTGCTCAGGGGTACAGAAATTTAGCTGTAAAGTTTAAGGGGATATGCCCTATTTGCTCTCGGTTAGAAACTGTAAGACGTTTAAGTATAGACCACGATCATACTACAGGGCGAGTACGAGGAATGTTGTGTAGGAAGTGTAATATTTCCTTGGGTAATTTTGAAGATAACCCTGAATGGCTTAGACGTGCAGCACTATATTTAGAAGGGAGACTATCAAGTGGGTCAGACACAGAAACCTCTCCATATAGTAATAGATAAATCTTTGTATGACATAAATGAGGAACAGTGGGTTAGTTTGAGGGCGCAAGGGCATACAATTGAAATCATAACTGGTATAATACCAGACCTATATCTTGCTAAGCATGCGATGCGAATGACAGTCGATATGCTCCTACAACTTCCCTCGTCATTTACTCTCGCAATAGCAGGGGCACGGGCACTACGCTATCCACCAACCGCGAAGGACACCGCAGCATGGAAAGGGGGGAAAGGTGCAAAAGGTAAGGGCTCATATAGGCGGAAAGACACTGCGATCAAAGTTGAAGTTATTAATCCTAGAGAACCACCAACTCAAGCAGAGAATCAAGGAACTGGAGGATCAGCAGTCAGTCCAACTAGTACGGCCACCAACAATGAAGGAGCTACTCAAACTGAGTAGTAATGGAGCATGACAAAAGTTACACGAGAGAAAGTTGTAGGTATACGCCCACTCAAGCGGCTCAAAGGTAAGCAAGTGGCAGTCCTACCACATGCTGATGGCGGAGCAGTCCTTCTTCTACTTGATGAGGCTGGTGTACTCTATGCCCGTCAAGATAATGGGTGGGTTGCCCTTGACATGTTGGAGGCTCCCTATGACACTACCGAGATATAGTCTCTATGGCACAACAGCACAATGGGCAGGTAATATTCAAGTAGATGCTGGTGGTCGTTGGGTTAGATGGAAGGATATTACTCCATATCTTGAATATTGTGAGCAGCAGGGGTTCCAACCACCTGAACAGCTTGAATTATTCCCCCTAGAGCCCATTATTGATATGGCCGAGGTAATTGATATTACTAAGGGGACTGGTATTATAATACTCAATGAAGAGGATGATCATGAGATCCCACTCGATGACGGGGAGGATCTTTATGAGCTAATGACACATGAGAATCGTAGAGCACATAGCAATACGACGGATAGTGACTGACCACTGCTATTGTACAGTACTTAGCCACTAATAAGTTACAAGTCATGTATGATGACGATATACCCGAAGATGCCGGTAGAGCTAAGATAGCCGACCAGATTGAAAAGATTGCCAAGCAACAACACTTGACTGGGCAGCATCGTGAAGCCTTTGTTGATAGTATCTCACTATGTAGTTCATGTAAGTGGGCTCAGAGTAGACGTAGGAAAGGTCAAAATACCAAGCGGATGGATTGTGTTGTATTTTCAGGGCCATGTCCAGAAGATATAAGTGAGTGTTCAGAATATACCGAAATTACAAGCTTATCTTTAGGGCAGATGGCTGAAATTGCTATTATCATAGATGTGAACCCATGCAAACGAGTAGGGTTCCATGGAGGTACTTGATATGTCATTCACATCCCATAACCCTGAACTATATGATGGAATAGTACGCAAGAGCATACTTAGATGGGTGGATAACCTCATGGATAAGGAAGGGTTTAGTGTACCCGGTGAGTGGTTGGAAGGGTATGAAGCATTCATTGAGGCCATACAAAATAATCCACAAGGGCGTAGTCTATATGACGAGCTTATAAGACTAGCTTCTAAGGAGATTGTACATACAGAACAAGCCTACTTTGGTGAGCTTATTGACCATGCAGTAGAATACCATAAAGATAAGGCGACATAATGTATAACTCTCATATAGCAGGAGCAATAATGGTAGGTATTTATATAATGTGTGCCTTATATTTCCTATGGTTAATATTATAATATGGGGGATAGTATGGCTGAGCCACCTACAGACTATGAACTGCTGTATTTTCTTGGGGCAACTGGTAAGTTTAAGCACTTCTGCCCCGATTGGGACTACATGGCAATAGATGAGACTTGCCCAGAGTTTGATGCCTGTACGTGTACTCTAGTAGTAGTCACGCCAGCTAATGGAGGTGTATGATGACACTTGATGAATACAGTACAAAGGTAGGGGAGACAGCCGTGTATAATGGTACTCCATTGGAGCGCCTCAACTATGCCAGTGTGGCCATGGGGGGTGAGGTTGGGGAGTATCTCAATGAGTATAAGAAGTATCTACGCCTAAACCCTTATAGCCACCAGTTACCTGATATGGCAACCTGTCATCGTATGGTTCTTGAGCTAGGTGATACATTGTGGTACCTTACACGTACTGCCAATGAACTGGGTAGCTCACTAGAGGAGGTAGCCCGGATGAATATAGATAAGCTTGCTACACGGTATGGTAAATGAATGAAAGTACTCATTGCCTGTGAGTTTAGTGGTATTGGTCGTGAGGCCTTTACGCAACGGGGGCATGATGCGTGGAGTTGTGATCTTCTTAACACAGAGAAAGAGGGCCAACATATAACAGGAGACTGCCTTGGGAATTTGAAAGGATGGGACTTAATAATTGCGCACCCACCATGTACATACCTATCAATTGTAGGCAATGCTTGGTGGAACAAGCCAGGTAGAAAAGAACTACGCATGGAAGCTGCACAGTTTTTTCTAGCATTATATAACGCACCTTGTGAAAGAGTCTGTGTAGAGAACCCTGTCGGCTATATGAACACACACTTCAGGAAGCCAGACCAGATCATTCAACCCTACCAGTTTGGGCACCCTGAACGGAAAAGGACCTGCTTATGGTTACGTGGGCTACCCAAGTTAATATATACTAATATTGTTACACCAGAAGAACCAACTTATATAGACTACACAGGTAAGAAGAGATACTTTGTTGATAGGCAGAGTCCATCGGTACATAGATGGAAAGATAGATCACGTACATTTATTGGTATAGCAGCAGCAATGGCAGAGCAGTGGGGAAAGGAGTTATAGACAGAATGTACGAACCAACAGGGTTCTCCCTAGAGATATTCAAAGCACGGTATGCGTTTACTACAGAGGAATCATGGCATGATGCCTGTATACGGGTTGCACAGCAGGTAGTGAGTGCTGAGATACCCATGAAGCAAGCTATGTGGCGGGAGAAGTTTACGACTGCCCTCCAATCAAATACCTTCGTTCCGGGTGGAAGAATATGGGCCAACGCAGGTCGTACCGTTCCATCGCTTATCAATTGTTATGTCTTAGATAATAACAAGGACTCCGCTGAAGGGTGGGCACAATCAGCCTACAATATGATTGTGACATCCATGCGTGGGGGTGGGTGTGGTGATGACTTTAGTGATGTGCGCCCACGAGGCGCGAGTATTGCAGACCAGCGTGGTGTCGCACCGGGGGCTGTCGAGTTAATGCGGTTGATTGATGCCTGTGCTCAACCTGTTCGTAATGGTGGGCAGCGGAGGGTGGCGCTCATGTTTAGCCTTGATCTGGACCATCCTGATATTGAGGAGTTCCTCAATGCCAAGTTGTCACTTGGCCAACTCACACATGCTAACGTCTCTGTCAGGTGTCGGCATACAGAGGCCTTCATCAAGGCAATAAAGAATGATGGTGAGGTTGAGTTACAATGGAAGGGGCGCTATAAACGGAGTATCAAAGCCCGTGCACTATGGAATACCATTGTTACTAATGCATATAACTCTGCTGAACCTGGGTTCCTCAATTGGGAGTTAGTGGAAGCCGAGAGTACAATCTATTATATCGAAGACCTCGTATCGAGTAATCCCTGTGGTGAGATTTGTATGTCAGCCATGGAACCGTGTTGTCTGGGACATATTGTCCTTTCACGGTTCGTCAAAGGTAGTGAAATAGACTACGCTGAACTGGCTAATACTATTAGACTAGGAGTAAGGTTCCTTGATAATGTCCTCTCTGTTCACCACTTCCCCTTACCAGTTATGGCAGAGAAAGCTCATAGTCTAAGACGTATTGGCCTTGGCACGACTGCCCTCGCTGATACCCTTGCCTTACTAGGGTACCGTTATGGCTCAGAAGAAGGGAATAAGGTAAGTGACAAGCTCTACCGGTTTATCTCAAAAATAGCCTATGAAGCCTCAATCCTGTTGGCTATAGAGAAAGGACCATTCCCCTTGTGTAATCCTCCACAACATGTTGAGTCAGGGTATATCAAGCGCATGCCACATAAGATCAGGGCCCTCCTTCTCGAAAATGGTATACGGAACTGTGCAGTTCTTACACAAGCCCCAACTGGTACCGTATCTATTTTGTCTGGTAACTGTAGCGCAGGGATTGAGCCGATGTTTGCACCTGCATACCAACGGCGATACTGGGTAGGAGAGGAACGAAAGACACAACTTGTATTCCACCCGCTCTTTGCCCAGTTTATGCGGGATGGTAAACCCGTAGATCACTTCGTGAGTGCCCGTGACCTATCAGTTCGAGACCACCTTGAGGTACAGAGAATAGTTCAACGCCACACAGATAATGCTGTAAGTAAGACTATCAATATACCTGAGAACCTACCCTTGGCAGAGATGGAGGCTGCATGGCTAGAGTACCTGCCATACTTAAAAGGGGCTACCTTCTATCGTGAGAATACTCGTGGTTATGTCAATACTAAAGGGATAGTTGAGCCACCACCATTAGTGGCAATGAACCTTACGGAAGCAAAGGAGGCATTCTCCCAGTATGAGACTACTGTGGAAGGTGCTCCATTTATTGACTGCCATTCGGGAGCCTGTGCGACATAAAGGAGACGTATTATGAGCTATTTACTTACTTGGTTCCAAACATCAACCTGTTGTATTACTATAGGTGACCTATGGAAGTGCTTTCCTTGTTGAAATTACAGTATGAAATATATACATATTATAATCTATAGTATAGTAGCACTTCTATTATTATTGGGGCTATATAAGCTTCACTTTGAGCAATACCAAGCTCACCTTATTCTCTCACCTGACGTATCAGTAATTATGCTCTGTCGTGCTCCACTATTAACAGGTGCAACTGTATGTTTACCAGAAGGGCATACCTACAAAGGGATCTATGAGGAATGGGTAGATTAGTTGATGGCAGGCTTAACTGATATCCCACCAGGAAAGTGGCTGACGACAGTAGGTGAGGATGGGGCTATTCATATTATACCTACAGGGGAGGACCATGAGTTCAACTTTGGCTGCCACTGCCATCCAGTACAGACCTCCTATGCTGCTGGTGGTGTCTCATTCAAACATAGAAGTTTGTCGTGTTGACAATAGGTTGACAACAGGAGGTATTATATGACTGGGAAACAACGTCTGAAAGTGTTGGCCAATTATCTACGTAGTGGGGCAGTAGATAATGATAAATTTGACATGGAGGCGTGGCCACAATGTGCAATAGGTGAAGCCTCACGTATACCATCCTTAGAGAAAGAGGGCCTAGAATTAGTGGAAGACTCTAGTGGTGCCCTCTTTCCTAGCTATAATGATGAGCAAGGCTTCGGTGCTTGCGCTACATTCTTTTCTATCCCATATGACAAAGCAAAGTACTTTTTCGGCCCAACACAGAGAAGTGCGGCTAGAGTTGGCAGTCAGTTGCTGAGCTACCTAAGGCGGCACTAAGTTATAAAGATATTATAGTATAAGGAGGTATAAAATGAATAGTGATAATAAATTATATGCTTGTGCCTGGTTTGTAGTTGGCGTAATACTTATAACTCTTATTCTAACAATGGGGGCCTATAATATTAATAATGATTACCAAAGGAAGGAAGCTCTCCTTCATGGTGTAAGCCCCATCGCAGTATCATGTGCCTTTAGTAGTAGCTATATTAGCCCTCAATGCACCCTTTTAGCAACAGAGCATGGAAGCCGACTATGGAAAGAGTAGCATTAGTATAAGTATATGTAATGAGGGTATTATGGAAAAGTGTGAGCAAGAAACGACAATAACTTATGACATGGAAGAACAGGTCGTAAATATCTTTACCGCTATTCGTAGAGACATTGGAAAGTTAAAAAGGGCTGGTATTACGCCAACTTATGGTACAACCAGGCGGGGATTTGGCTATAAAGTGCCACTCTCCAGGTTCAAGTGGAGGATAGCCGCCACTACACCTAGCAAGCGCGGGCTTAACCTTAGAAATACTCGATACAAGGCCCCTAATACGAGTAGAAATGGCATTCCTGGTGCATCGTAGATACGACCCTAACTTTGCTGCTAGGGAACATGAGAAGAAGAAAAATCCTTCTTGGAAAGAGACACGATGTAGGTTATTAGTTGAGCAAGATTTTAAGTGTGCTATATGTAGCCATAATATATCAGAATATCCACAGCTTGACCATGACCACGAGAATGGGAAAATACGGGGTGTATTGTGTACAACTTGTAACTCAGGTCTAGGTATGTTCAAGGATTCTTGCTATCTCCTTGATAAAGCTATTGAATATTTAACTCTACATATGAAAATACCAAGGAGCTAAAGGAAGATGGGTAATACCTCATGGAAACAAATGGAACGGGACGTAGCTAGACTTATAGGTGGTACCCGCTATCCAGCAAATACTGGTGGTCCTATAGACGTAGAGTCCCCCCAATATATTGTGCAAGCTAAGGAGCGCAGGTCTCTATCTTTGGAGGCGCTAACACAACTTGTAGAAGAAATCGAGGGTATAGCCAAAGCCAAGTGTAAACACGGGCTCCTCGCAGTCAAGGTGCGACGCGGGAAGGGTAAATATAGCCCAATACTTATCATACAAACCGCGGAACAGTGGGATGAGCACAAAAAAGCCCAACCAGTGTAAGCTGGTTGGGCCCCAATTAATATATATATATAATATACTATATTATACTATCTCGTTTAACCTCTAGGCTAGACATACGAGCCTCCAACTTCTCTGTACGGTGATTGAGGGTTGCAAGATGCTCAATAATCTTTTCAAGAGAATCAATTAATCGTTTCCCGCCATACCCCAGTACAGCAAGAATCGCAGCAAGAAAGACTCCAATGACAACATCAGGCATATTATGGGCTCGGCCAAGGCTGTTGATACTTTTGTATATCACGTTCTTGCTTCTGGAACCGCTTTACATCACTATGTTGTTTTACGGCTTCACGGAGTAGCTCAGTATCACGAACTTGTGGGTGGGTACGTATAAGACCTTCATGTATTAGCTCACCAAATCGATGAGGAGCACCATAAGGTGTGGCATGCCTCCCTAGGGCAATCAACCCAAGCATATCAGTAATATGCCTGGGGTCGTGGTCCTTTTCCCATGCCTGATATTGTGGCCAAAGGTCATACACCTGTGCCATCCCCCATGCAATAGTCCGTATATCCCCAACCCCACCCTTCCCCTGTATCTCGTTGAGTATATTTCCAACGGTCCTAAACATATACTCCCCACCAGGGCCAGCTACAATCGTTGCTGCCAATGTAGTCAGGGCCTCAGACTTATTCTCCATGATTAAGGTCATTATGGGGCGTTCAATATAGTCATAAGGTAAGTGAGTCCACCGGCCATTATACCGATAATCCATCTCACGAATGATATCGACAGCCCCCATAAACAAACCAAACCGTACTGGAGCAGTCTGCAATGCCTTATTCATTGTGCGGAGCGTCCCTACCCGCCAAGGGACGAAGAAGTTGAATGGCACGCTATTCCACGCATCAATTCTCTCTGCTCTAGTCCCATACCGTATCAAATCAATCCATGTGTGGTTAGCCGCCTCCTGAGGAGTCATCCCTTTCTTAATATATTCCCGCCACAGACCATACCGCATCGCTGGGTCCCACTTGGCAAATATTTTCCTTCGAGCGTAGGCATTCAGTAAGCCAGGTACTCTAGACATCTGTTGTATCACATTTTTGGGCCCTGTCTTTTCAATCAGCTCCCACACGGTACGCCCAGTCTCAGTGAAGGGCATCACCTGCTTAAACTCCTCTAGCATATCTGGTTTCCCCCACCGATAGACAAAGGTTTGCTTGAGGACCTGGGCAGGATTGAGCCCGCCAGCAATAGCCTGTTGCATCTGCTTCAGGCCCATATTCTTTACAATATGCGGCCAAGGGTTGACCAAGCTGGGATTCCGTAGGAACTGCTGTGCCCACCCACGCATATCACTGAGTGTGCCAGTACCCATCTGCCGCATGTTCTGTAGAAGGAATTGTCTCTCTTCGGCAGACCTGACCCACCATGTACCACCTTTAGGAGGAAAGGGTAAACCATCAGCAGGGTAGGCTATATGTGTCAGTGATACAGCCTCGGCAGCTTCCTTCGTTCTAAATATCACATTCCCATTCTCAAGGTCAGTCATCATTTGATCGGTACCTTGAAGTACAGCACCGCGTGCCTCACGCATGAGCATGGCCTGCCGCCAATCCTTATAGGTTACACCCTTGGCCATACCTTCTTGCATTAGCTCGTGGATACGCTCCTGACTAAAGGGGCCTACATTTTGGGCAGCTTTCGCACCCTCTTGGCTACGTGTAATAGACCGCATCAACTTAAAGTCTTCATCAGTCAGACGTGGTAGATAAGGGCCAGGGGTCTTGGGTATTTCAGGAACACCTCGACGCCTACGTATAGCATTCTCCACATCAAATAGCTCCTCACGCCGCTGGAGCATCTGCTTGACATCAGAAGGCATACCTTGAGTAAAGTCTCGTCCTTCCTTCCAGTCCTTCACCCACTTTGATTCAAGGGGGGCCATTTTACTATTATCACCCATCTTCATTAGTGTTTTAAGCCATGGTTGTTTCGTTAATGACTCCATGAAGTCCTCAACGAATACATGAGTACCTTCCACCGCTGAAATTACTGGTGAGTCCGGTTGGGTCTTCAAGACTGGTAGTTCCTGCCCCCATCGTTGTTTCTCAGCATTCCATGCTTTTCTCCACTTACCAGGAGTAGGTGGTTCAGTATATGCCTTAGGCGGTATATACTCACCACTAGGGCCTGTAGAGCCTGTGTCTATTTTGGGTGTAGTAGGTGGTTTTACCTTACGTGGCTGTTCAGTAACTGGTGCTTCCTCAATAGTAGGATACTTCTCATCTTTCCGTAGGAAGTAGGGTTCTACTGTATACCCAGGTGTTTCAGGGCGAGCAGATATAGGAGCCATTGGCCCAGGTGTAGGAGCATCAATACGTTCCAATGGCCCAAAGAGTGATTCACCAGATCCAGTACTAAATTGGTGTTGTGGGTCTATTCGAGAACCTGGGGGAGTGAGTAGTTCAGTTGAACTATAGGCCCCGCCACTAGGTATAGTTTCATGTAGGGCAGTAGCCGCAGGAATAATTGGTGGGGTGGTCTCAGGAGACTCAATAATCGTAGGCTCTAGTTTCGTGGGGTGTGAGGGAGTACGCCCACGTCCACCTGTACCAAAGAGAAAAGGTAGTGAAGGTATAAGATCTAGTAGCCCTTCCATCGTACCAGGTATGACATTCTGTTTCCAGTCAAGACTTGGCGGGCCAAAGACTTTATCAGCCAGTTCTCGTGGTGTCCCACCCAGTAGTGCATCCCGCCCAGCCGCAAAGGGAGCTGTAAGAACTTGGTAGAGTGGCTCAATAGCTTCAGTAGATTCTGGGCCTCGTGTCTGTGGTGGAATGAGTGTCTTTGGAAGATACCCTTGATGGCGTTCTAGATATGTAGGTGGCGCAGCAGGTATGGTCGGTGTGACCACAGGCTCTGGCGGGGGAGCCTGTTCTAGCTGAGGTGGGGCATCAGTTGTAGAGATGCGAGTATACCCTCTATTTGGAATACCTTTATCTGACTTTCTAATAGAGCGGTACTGACGCAGGGCTTCCTGCATGTCATCTTCACTTAACGTGCCACGACGACCTTCTACAAACTCAATCTCATGGGGGTCCGTCAGCTTACTCGTATCAATAACACGAGCAGCCTTTGCCTCCAACTCATCAAGCCGACGTAACTCGTCTAGTTCTTGGCGCTCACTTACGGCCATGTTTCTTTCTTAGCTGTTCAAGTTCAGATTTCTCGGCGGCACTCAATCCTGTCTCAGGCTTGGCCTCAGGTTCTGCCTTACCTATTACACCTTGGAGTAAGGACCCAAGCATAGTACCAAATTGATGAAACATATCTTGGTCAATATCTGTTGCCTCAGCTTGCTGCTCCTCAGTCATGCTAGTAGAAGGCGGTTCAGGAAGGTCTGCCCACCCAAATGGGCTACCTTTCTGCCCTTTCTGTCCTGTTAGCCGATTAAAAATATTACCCATGAAGTCAGCCGAGAATACTGGACCAAGCCACTTTTGGAAAATAAGCCAGTCTGCTTTATCAATAGGTTCATGTTTCTGAATAGAAGCATGTACTCGTTTTAATGCCTCAAGCTCAAAGGGAGTTATTTTACCTGATAGCTCTCGCCGTAAGTCAGGTAATTTACTAATGAAATCCGCTCGTGTCGTTGCCAGTTTTCCCTGTGCCTGGCGTAGTTTATCGAGGCTTTTCATAGATTGGATCTGCGTAGGAAGTAGATTCTCGCGCTTGTACTGTTCTGTCTGTGCCTTCTCATCAGCAAGGAGGCCACGAGATGTGGCCAAGGCAGCTTTATAGGCAATACCCTGTTGGATAGCCTTCTGTCGTGAACCCACAATTTCAGTTTGAAATGGGGTCAAGCGAGCCCCTGCGGTAGGTCTAGTCACTGGGGCCCGTTGTGGAGCGGCAATTGGTTCCATACTTGGTGTAAACCCAGTATACCCAGGAGGAGCCCCAGGAATGGTTTCACTCTGAGCCCCAGGTACTAGCTCCTCAGGTTTAATCAAACCTAATCGAGTAGCCTCTTCAGCACTGGGCATACCAATACCCGTGGCGTGTGCAATCTCCTTCATAATAATATCACTCGCCATCTTATGTGCATTGGCCATACCTTCACCATGGCGAAAGTACGCATCTTGAAACCGCTCACTAAAGGTCATATGCCCGGTAAGGGCATCAACTAACTTTCGGCCACCCTTCTCTAAAAGCTTTACATCATTGGATAATATCCCTTTACGAATATCATCGACAGGCCCCATTACCTTCTTATCTGCATACCCAGTATCAATAGCAGTAATCAAAGGGTGTGAGTTAGGACTTATTTGACTAGTCATAGACTGTATTGACTCTTGGCTAATATTAGGCATTGTATTGTACCCGGCAGGGGCGCTATTTATACCCTCTGGGGCTACAATATTCATTGGTGTATTATCTAAATCATTCTGATCTTGTGGCAGCGTTGTAATTGTATGCCCAATCATATCACTTAATGCCATAGTTACTCCACTCGCCCTATAAGGGCATAGTCAACCATTAAGTAACCATCGGAGCGTGTAATTACTGCTTCGGGTTTGACTCCTAATACTTCATCAGCCATTACACCCTGTTCTTTACGGCCTTCAATAGTATATTCATACCACCCTATACCTAATGGATGGGTTCCAATACGAATAACATTAGATTTTAACCGACGATCTGAGGATGAGAGACCAGCAGCTATTGGCTGTACTAAACTGGAGGCGTCAAACTTGAAGCCAGATCCTTGTCCTACACTACTCCCAGACAGTAAGTCTCGAAGTGTCTGCATAGGTGTCATTTGATAGCCAAACCTTGCCTGCCGTAATGCAGGAGCCATTTGTGCTCGCTGTAATGCCACCTGTGTTGAGATAGGGATTAACTGCCCAGACGCCATGCGTATAGCATCCCCAAGGACACCCTCTAGATTACTGGCTTGGCCAAATCCACGTTGAGCCCGTGAGGCTGAGGCATTGGCAAATAAGTCCCGCCCAAGCTGATAGACACCTTCAGTAGCCGCCTGTGGGAGTCCATATTTACCAGTTGGAAGGAGACTATTATCAATGAGGTTGAGGTACTCAAGCCCACCAGGGTCATTCGCTGCCTCGCGTGAGAATCCTTGTGACTGGCGGAACAGTGATGGAGCTTGGCCAGAGAACCATGCACGTTGGTCCGGGTTTAATCCACTCGACTGGGAATGACTCTCTTGCCCATAGCTCATATTATAACTCCTTCCACTTCACAATATCTAATCTCGGTAGAAGTGAATACCCGTACATCACAGCTCCTCGTAGTCGTGCCCAGTCCATACCCCTATGTAATGCCCGTACTGCATCCCGTCCATGTCCCCACCAGGCCACCTCCTGGGCGACTCGTAACCATGGGGGGTCTACTTGATCGTACACCTTTGTAACACAGGTGGAATTACCTATAGTAACAATATAGTAATTAGGCTGTTTGGAAACCCACTGGAGCCAGGTTTGGCATTCCACCAATGAGAGCCCAGGGTACAATTGGTTGATAGCAGACTGTACTTGGTATTCCACTAGGCGTAAATAAGGATTTGTTTCACACCGGCTGCACCTGCACCGCCTACGGTTGCATTTCCAGAGGATGTCGAGCCGTTTCCAGCCCGTGCTCCTCGGAAGGAATGAAGAACCCCATACGCGCCCCCGGCTCCACCATCTGTTAATCCGGGAGCACCTGCACCACCGACACTCCCGCCTGTTCCACCAGTTTGTATAAATGTGGCTCCGCTATCGGTGTAGACTCGACAAAACACGTACACATTGCCTGCGCCGCCGCCACCTCCTCCACCGGCTCCGGTACCACCACCTGCGTTCGCGCCATTACCACCAGACGTATTCAGAGTGGCTGTGGCTCCAAGCGTGACAGTCGGTGCACACAGCACAATCACACCACCGCCTGCTCCGCCAAGACCTCCTGCCGTCGTGCTAGAGGCACCTCCACCACCACCACCAGACCCGCCAGAACACGCAAATGGATACATAAACGGGAATGTGTCACCTGCGACTTGTACCCCTGCCGTGCCAGCCGTTCCTGCCCCACTCCCACCGCCGCCACCACCGGGTTGACCCATTCCAGGCATACCAAGCGCTTCATCAAATTCTCTATTATTACCAGCAACAATTATTCCAAGACCACCAGCACTTCCTGTTCCATTTGCAGCAATTGTTCCATTAATGGTAATAGTGTCGGTGGCAACAATAATAAGTCCACCAGATAGCGCTGCTGGCGTAATTGTGATGCCAGCATTCAATGTAAAATTTGTATAAAAATGAGTACCACTAAGTGCTTGATTCCCCGAAATAGTAACAGTACCCTCGTGTGCTGCGGTAGACCCAGCACCAGTTGATGTCGGCCCCTGATAGATTAGCCCACTCCCAAAGGCTATATCATTCGCACCATCTCCAAGTAGCACCTTAGTAGCTGTGAGCGTAGTACGTCCTGTCCCACCTCTTGGAACATTTAGATCACCATTGAGGTTAGCATCAGTACCTAGTGTCAGTTTACCGTCTGCATCCATATTGACAGCAAGTCTGGCAACAAGGTCAGCTTTATTCCCCTTTATTGAAGGCCCATCACCAAGGATTGTTTCAACATGTATGACACCTTGGGCCACACCATTGATATGGTTGGCATTATGTGGACTGACATTGTTGGTTTGCGCGGTTGCGGTATCAATTGAACCAGTTTGATACCCACTAGTCCCATTCATCAAATCTGACATTTAGCCCTCAACCTGTTTCTTTTTAATATTGGCCCGCACTGTCAATGTAAACATCACAAAGTTACTCCCAGCATGTTTCACACGGATTGAAATACGATTTTGTACCCCTTCCACCTCAGCTTCATAGGCTCGAAGTGACTCAGCACCCATACTAACGTAGGCTCTCGTGGAATACAGACGGAAGGGTGTCTCAGTTTGGGCTGGTGCTGTATAGTGGAGACGAGGTGAGAAATAGAAGGTACGACTTCTCCACGGTTGGGCAGGTGATAGGATGGAAAGATTATTCATAATAAACCAGTACCATAATCTTCCACTTGTATCGATAATAGAGGGAAGCTCAGTAGATACTAAGGGTGCTGCCCCATTTGTGACACTAATAATACCTGCGTCTGTTATACTTGGGGTCCAATAGGTTCCATTGGTATCTGGTACCAATATACTATCTGCGGTGCCAGCCCCTACATCTGTGAAACTCAGTACACCCGCTGTCGTGATAGAGGCAAGCCATGTAGACCCATTTGGTGACTGAAGGTTCCATGCTGTTGTAAAGGGATATGGTTGTTGTAGGGTGTCAATATGGGAAAAGAACTCTTTGGATTGTAGTGTGAGAGAGTTCCATAGTCCCCCATCACCATACAGTCCCCCATCACCCCATTTTCCTAAGGCCATACTATACTGCCTCGATAGGCACCCCAGCAGCCACTAGCCCATCAAGATCATACAAGTCCATCGTGGCAGTTCCATCAAATGGGTTGAGATCAAAATGGACCCCACGAATATACTTCTCTCGTGATGGCCACCCGAAGTCTTCAAAGTAGGGCTGGTAGATCATTTCAATCGGAGTATCTACTGTTCCAACAGCATCGGTAAACCGGTTGGGTTGGACAAGTCTATATATAAATGCCCCAGTTATACTATTCCCTTCACCACCCATCAGGACATTATCACTATTCTGGTTCTCTAGCCATGCTACTCCAACACTCTGCCCAGTCATGGGTCCATTCCAGACTGGTTCCTGCATCCCATTTTGAGTGAACAACCGCATATCCAGCCACCATTGCGTTGTAGCGAAGGTATTCGAGGCGAGTGGCATACCAAGGATTAAGCGCCGATTAAAGGAGTCATAGCGAAGCCATACTCCAGCAAGGGCAGCCATATTAACTGATTCAATCCCAACTTGGTCAACCTGTGATTGGAGTTTATCCCCAATATATCGACCACTCAGACTTCCTTCAGGAACGAAGTAGACATTACGATCTGAGGTAAACCAAAAGATACCCACTCCAGGGACTGTCTCCACACTATAGGGGCTTGCGGTGCCAATATTAGGGTCAAGGAGCTGGATAGAACTATCCTCACCTGCACTAGCCGTGCCAGATGTCACATCAGAACCAAAGTTACTTCCAGTAATGAGATAGTAGGCATTTGCTTGGAATGCAACCGCGCCAGGGTAGAAGGAGTCAGTTCCTTTGATGGTTACTGGGTGAAGGGCAGTGAATAAGCCGACTTTAGAAGGCCGAAAGGTGGCCCAAGATGAGTTGTTGGACCATATATTGTCCACACGAGGGTCAGTTCGCTCGATTCCATTACCAGTAATTGCAAGTAATCGGTCACTAATCGGTACAACCCCAGTCCGTGGTGTAGGAATAGCCGTCCCGGTTACTGTGGCAAAGGTCGTCCCATCATAACTGCGTAGTACATCATTCGCATTTGAGATATACACCTTATCAGTAATAGACCACGTACTAAAGAATGTATCCTTATCACTGGACATTCCGCTTGTCAAAACTGTTTCAGCGCCAGCATCATTAATGACACTAATCTTATTCGAGTAGGCGATGACACGCTTGGACGTTGGTGTAGACCCACCATAGTAGAACTTATGCCCGCCACGAACACGAAAGGCCCCCAGGCTAGACGCGGTAAGCCTTGAACTACCAGTACGTATTCTCGTCCCACCTTCAAAGATACAGTTCTGCATCAGCCTGGCTTCACCATGGCGGAGATCCTGCTCAGCGAGGCGGAGGTTGACCCCGATTAAGGGGTCATCAAATGTGGCTCGTGTTTCTGAGACTTGCTTCCTTAATGACATAACATTTGAGCCTTATCAAGATATTTTATGGCCTCTATTAAAATGTCTTGTGAATCGTTTACCATACCCAAGACTGCATTACATTTTGTACATAATAATCCACGAACTTCCCCTGTTTTGTGGTCGTGGTCTACCCCAAGTTTATACCCGGAACTACAACTACGTTGGCAAATTGCACATAATCCCTGTTGCTGTTTTAATAGAATAGCATAGGTCTGAAGTGTAATTCCATAGTGGCGTTTATAGTCTGAATTCTGACTACTTGCTAATCCTTTGGGAGTTTTACGGTAGGCTTTCATATAACAAGCCCTGCAAAACTTGTCAATTGGGTGGCCCCCGTTGCAAGGTAAATAAGGTCGTTTACGAAGTGCCATGGCTAGAACTCGTAGCTGATGTTGATTTCACCAGCGTCAAATGTATCTGTCCCATTCACTGTCGTAATGCGTACACGATCCAAGACTGCTGAAGTGGCCTTTCGGCCAGTCGTATAGAAGTTGCTTGCAGTATCTGTTCGAGCGAGTATACCCAATGCACACCATGTATTTGTTGAACTATTCATTAGTGACAGGATTAACATACCAGAATAGGTTCCTGCGGCAACAGAGCCTGAGTTTAGATCAATACCACTTGAGCTGTTCCATAGTTGTACACCACCAGTAGATGCGACGCTTCCGGCATAACCCGTAGTTTCTATTCCACCTGCGTCCCCCAATTGTACACGTAGGATTGAGAGATTATTCGTCGATATTTGGTCAAACATGATTGTAATATGGGTCACACCAGAGGGAATACTAGTAAAATCTATAACTGTCCCAGATGTAGATGCCTGTGGAGTACCAAGTGTAATATTGAGATTACGTGCGACAACTCCAGTATGCCATGTCAGGGCTGCGCCATTTCTACGTAGCCTCCCAGCAGCACTGGCATTGGCTATAGCATCAGTGAAATGTAGTTCATCCAACCCAGTAATATCATTACTATTAGTAATGAGATCAGAAGAAAGACTCGCACTTCCTAATACCCCACCAGAGAGTGTCTTATTAGTAAGTGTCTGAGTAGAGTCAAGGTCCACCAGTGTTTTAATAGCCATCTAGTGCGTTATCTCCAACTCAATCATGCCTATCCTATTCAAGTCAGCTGCGTTCGCCACTTGATGAGTCACCGTAAGTGCAAGCGCCGTATGAATATCTTCCGCGATGGCGATATTGAACACCCGTACCCCAAGTACCCCGTTCTGGAGTATGCGTGTGAAGAGATATTCTATGGTTTGACTGACAGTGACCAGCTTGACTTGTATCTCGTAGTCAGTGGTCGCCGCCGCTATTACAGCTGTTAAAAGGGTCGTGGCCCCCAATGCGACCACAATCGTCTTCGTCCCAGCCGTCCCTACCACTTCACCGTACAACTTCAGCTCCCACCCAGTCCCTCGTAACTGGAACTCCTTCGCCACGAAGTTCTTTGTGAAGATGTTTACAGGCGACGTAGACTGTGTGGACTGTGCAAGCGTCAGGACCTGTTTAGTGGGAGGACTAAAATCTGTAGCATCAATATTGGTAACACCAGCCAATGTGGTTCGTGATCGCACAATCACATCGGTTGTACACCCAGTGAACGTATTCGAGGTATTTCCAATGTTTGACCCCATGCGCCCATCAATGCCCACTAAGCAGTTGAAGTAGGTGCTGGATACCGAGTGGAGGCGTGATGTATTGCAGAGTACACCAGATAGCGTTTGTGCGCTATAGTAACAGAAGTCGGTATGGCTCATGGATAACTCTTGGAGTAACACCCCATAGCCCCCACCAATGAAGGCGACCCCAGTTATCCCATTCACGTCAGCCACCGAGCCGCCATAGCCGATGGACCCTTCACAATGACGAATAAGCTGAATGCTAGCCCCATTGATCGCGTTGAATCCGTGGCGTCCCGCTTGGACCCGGATTTGTGTACCATTCGCACAGTAGATGCCCTGGTCACAATCGTCTGTCCAGACGTTGGTTGTGTATGCCTCGCATCTCCCGTCAAAGACCAGTGCCAAGCCTAGGTTGTTGGCTGAAGGTGATGCGGCTTCACGATAGTTTTTGAAATTCACATCGGAGACCTGGACTCGAATGTTGTTCTGGAAATACCAACCAATTGTGTCAGTCATCGGTGTAGCCGCTATGACGAGTGCCGTGGGTTGCACGCCCGCACCTACATTTGGCCCCTTGAACTGGACTCTGTTCGGGGTCGGAAATTCCTTGCTGAAGCTCGTCTGCGTACTGGAGTACGTGCCAGCAGCCAAATTGACGACCCAGGTTATGTCCCCCCAGTGGTAGCCATAGATGACGTTCCCCATCGACTGCACTGTCAATCGAGGCTCACCAGCTGTCAGCCCATCGTTGGTATTATTGCCAGTTGAGGACACGTAGAGGTTATTGGTTTTCCCCTCATTCATTGAGGGGTCGGGATAGAATAGCGTGCTGCCGCGCTTGATGACCCCCGGCCCGTTATGTATAACATCGTGGAAGTTTGCAATACTTGTAGTAGTGAGAAATGTCCCCTTAGCCCAGAACATTGGCTTACTATTTGTAAGTGCATACGTAACAGCATTTACGACTGCTGTAGTATCATTAGATATCCCATCCCCTATTGCACCAAAGTCATAGGGGTTCACCCACTCGGCAAAGCGGTTGGCTAGTGTTCGTTCAGTGACCGTCCCGGTTGCAATTACCTCATACTGCCCAGGGTCTGCTGGAAGAAGCCCATTAATGGGATCTGGTTGTGTATCCCATGTCATATTAAATATCTCTAAATTGGACTGCACGCACTGAGCAGCATTGATTCGAGAGTTCAACAAGCATATTTGTATAGATCGATAACTCTAACTGGTAGCGGTCTTCATCATACCGTTGCATTGTTTTCACTGCGATCCCTTGTACCCACAGACTTCGCCACTCACGCAGGAGATTGAGAAACACAGCCCCTGCATCATCAAGCTGGTCAAGATCAACATAGTAGCGGTGAAGAAGCCCATAGATACGATCTGGAATTGGATACAAATTGAATTCATCTGAAAAGACACTCGCAATAGCGGGTTTACCCAATCCCAGAGACTGTATCTGCTGATCAAAGTCTGAGGCAATCTCATAGGGCCAGAGCTTCCGTGTTTCTGATACAATAAGGAATGTGGACCCTGCTGTTGGGATCGTCGTCCACACGAGATCAACAGTCGCTACTTTTGTTGACCCAACATACCCTAGGACCTGCCGGTATTGCCCAATACCAGTGCCACCTGTAATGAGAACATAGTATCCACGAATACTATTATCACTACCAGGGAAATCACTATCCAATGTAATTGTGGTACTCGCCCCAGCCTGGGCCGTACCACGGTACTCATCAGGACCATTTAGGAGCACAAGTGACACGAAACTATGACTATTTGAGGGAAGGGCATACCGTTGTTCACCTACTGTCGTTGAGGATGTAGCCGTTACTTGGAGGTAGGGGTGATCCGGGGCGACACGCATAATATCAGACTTCACCTCACGAAGTTGGTGCTCAGTGGCCTCAGTAATCTGAGCAGCACTTGGTGATGTGCGGCCAGCTCGCTTCAGGGCTTCGGTGACTATCGAGCTAATTGAGGGACTAGTAGGTATTGCCATTTAGTATACTATATAGACTACTATGAATATGGAAAGGATGGCCCCAAAATACGGAAGTGTTGACGACGAAAAGGAAATGAAATAGGTGGATAAAATATATCCTCCGAACCACCCGCGACTTGACTTCCTGCTTGCCAAAGGCTCCAGACTGCTAGCCACAACATTTGACCACCTCAATGGCTAAAGCCAGTGACTTCCGTGACCGATGAGGAAACTCTTTGAGTAGCTGGGCATAGGCTTGATGGCGTTTCCACTCGCCTGATTGCGATTGCTGGTCTAGGTGATCCATAATAGCCTTTGTACGAGTCTGCACAATGGGGTCTAGTTCCTTGGATAACCGCCAACACAGTTTGAACATACGCCAGCGTTGAAGTAACATATTAAGTTGGGTCCACAGAGGTAAGAGGGTTAGTATTTGGTGTTCGTACAACGGTAGCGGTCCATGCAGGGGTAGTATCGTCTTCTTGTGTCACGGTAAGTGTCCCACTAGCCTCGCTTACCTTGTTACGAATAGCCCGTAGAGCATTACGAACATTACGAGTATTACCTGATCCACCACCTGCTATATCACGGTTAAGTACTTCGTCAGCAATCTCTTGTGCTGCTGACTGGGCCAGTTCAGAACTGGTAATCGCATCGGCTGCAATAGCCGCTGCATCAATTGCACCGGCAGCGAAGGATGTACTGGTAAGCCCACCAACTGCCACACTGACCCCTGCTGTCACCGATCCGACTGAGCCTGTGACAGAGGCGATTGTTACATCTGCTGCAACCTTCGCATCAGTAATAGCATCAGCAGCGATGGATGTCGCCGTAATCACATTGGCGTTGATGGTGCCGACCGTGACAGCACCACTGACACTAGCCACAACTTGGTCTACGTCAATATTCGTAGCACTAAGATTTTGTGCTGTCGTAGGATTCTCTATATTACCCCAATCAATCCCTGCGGCACCTGTCGCTGTGACGTCTAAGGTATTGCCAGCGGTGATCTTGGGGCGGTAGAGTTCAATGCTGCGGGTGACCGGGGCACACCCAGTAGCCGTAACATGAATCATATATTCTTCAGAATCACTTGTGGAAGCAACTGTAGTATCTTCGTCTATAAGAATACTATACACACCTGGTGCGGAGCCTGCGGATATTTCAGTGATTGTGGGAGTAGTGTATGCAACGAGTGCCCCGCCGTTACGTGACCGTTGAACAGCAAACCCCGTAGCACCTGTTTCACGAGTCTTGAGGTCTGTTGAATCAACCATAACAACGTATATGGCTTGGTCAATTTTACCCGATGGTATTCGCACGCCGCCTCTTTTCTAAAAGTCTTTCTTGGGTTCGTATGGAATGGCAATTAGAACAAACAATCTCACACTTTGTGAGTTCTTCCATTAATCTCTTTGTATTGCCAAGAAGATCAGAAATAGCGTACATTTTTGGTTGTACATGGTCAAATTCTAGGGCAAACACATTTGCGTTGTACCCACAATCGGCACAGCCCGAAGTTAATTTGAGATTTCTCAAATAATCTGTGTTCTTCTTTCGTTCTATTGTCTTATATGCCCTAGTTCTATTAAGAATTGCGTCTCTATTGCGTAAGTACTTTGCCCTTTGTGATGCACTAACCTTCCCTTTATTTTTTGTTGCCCATATCTTTCCAGTTCTAGCGTGCTGTTGCCGGTGTGTCTCAAACCATGCTTTAGTGCGAGTGCGAATCTTTTCTCTATTGGCAATATAGTAGTGTTGGTTATATTCTCTTGTTGTCATTATGTCTCAAGTACTCCACCAAGACCGGTGGCAGTAATATATACTTGTCCTGTGTGGACACGGCCTAAGAGAGCGGTATTAGGGACATCAGTGCTAGTCTCTTCTTCTAATGTCCAGAGGTCAGTGGATTCTTCGAGCTGCCATTGGTCCACTGACTCTTCGAGTTGCCAGTATTGAAGGGCCATTAGTTCAACGTCGCGCCGCCAATAATAATTTGTTTGTCTGATGGCAGCACTGTTACACCACTAGCTGCATAGGTATCTACCGCTCCTTGTCGAATCGCGTTGTTGATTTGCGTGGCCAACATACCATAGGAAATATCAACCGTATACCCTGCCGTACTAAAACCGTTGGCTTTGGCAAAGCAACTCAGTCGGTATTGTCCTACTCCAGCATCATCGTCCGTCTTTTCGATAAATATTACAATGTCCAGCATAGGGTCCTCCGTGTTACGTCCATTGTCCAACACTGGTCATTGAGGTGCTACCGAT
>Ga0247727_10005329_pt1 | contig 26252 bp, 24 predicted proteins | sample WisWelCaveWW1625_FD_202498 | JGI IMG/M metagenome (GOLD analysis project Ga0247727, IMG submission 202498) | Biofilm microbial communities from Wishing Well Cave, Virginia, United States - WW16-25 | ecosystem: Environmental > Aquatic > Deep subsurface > Groundwater > Cave microbial mat | place...
TTTACGTGGGAGCCTTGCAAGTCGCGTATGCCACATTGGGCACCCTCAACCCCGTCCGTCTCGCCACATAATCTGAACCGTCAATTCTGTCACTTCGGGTTCGCTCTGCGTAACGTGAGTAATAATATTTGTTAAAGGTCGTTGTCCCACTGGTCGGCACGTACACTTCATAGTGACCGCCAATGTAAAACGTCGTGCCGTTCGGTGTCGCGCGTTTCACGCGCGCGCCATCCCCATCGTACGCGAACGTTGTTATCCCCGATGCTGTTGTCATGCTCGTCATGCGATTTTCGACATCGTAGGACATTTGGTCGCCGTTCGTGCAAGCCGCGCTTGTCGCGTTGCGGCGCGTCATGTTGCCATTGGTTTTCCCTCATCGTTATAGGAGGGACTCGACAGAAATTACTTGTTAGTGCCTGCTCGCACGTTTGAGTCTTAACGCAATCCGGGAGCGCGCTCGACAATAATGTCCTCCCAATTACCCGGCCACGGTTTGATCTGCGTGATTTGCTCCGGAGAAATTCCAAACGTCAATTTTTCCATTGTCTCTTCAGCTGAACTGGGTTGGACATAATAGAAGAACACTGTGGGATTCTTGCCGTCCAAGCGGGGTGGCTCATTCCCTCCTCCCTCTTGAACAACACGGGCGAGTATGCCCTGCTGGACAAAGTACATGTCGAACTCAAGGAATGGCTGATAATTGGAGGCGGGTGTTACATGATACCAAGCTCTGTACTTCTGTGGTGTTCCAATGCAGCTTTGTACTGCCTCTGCGAACGGTGGACGATCTAAATACTTTATACTAGCACCTACAGGAGCCTCTGTTATGAAAGTGCCCACCAATCCGTCCTTGGTCCATGAAAAACCTTGACTAGCGGCGATGATCTTTTCTAACGGAAGATCGTAGATCACTGCAATTCTTGACTGTATTTCTATAGATGACTTTTCCTCACTCAAAAGAGTGCGAAGGTCTTGAGCAAGAATCTCCGCGCAGCTGCGGGGGGGGCTTGAAGCATTGCATCCATATAGCCAGACCCCTATAACCAGTAGGAGCAGACGGTATCGAATCATCAATACCATCCCTCAAGCAATGCTTGCATTCGATTCATCTGATCCTCAAAGTCCGACACTCTGTTCATCGTGATGACCTTGGAATAATCTTGCCGGAACACAAAGACCCCTACTGCATCGGCAAATCGTTCCCAATGTGAAAAGGGAGATGTTCCTGAATAGGTGGTAAACGCCTGACCCGACCAGACATCAGAGAAGCGTCCGCTGAAATGTCCCTCCGCGTCCAATGTAATTTGACTTTCCCAATCTACGACGTGCCCCAGCTCATGGACGACAATCATGTGCATATTTTCGCCAAAATTGGCGAACACCTGTTTTGGTAGAAAAACTTCATGGGTCAGCATCCGAAGCGATGGAGGAGAACAGGGGTTCTGCCCAAACTGACAGAAAATTGGACTTGCACCTAAAAAGATCACGGTGCGCCCAAGTAGCTCTTTTAACCGCGAAACACCGCCAGAGAGTGCCCGCCCAAACATGGCTACGCCCCGCGCAACGGCTTCCTTTTGATCTTCACCCCAGTCTTCACCCAGCAATGAAATCTCCGCCTCCGCAATGACCTCGTCCATAACCGCTTCATCTTGAAACTCAGGGTTACATTGTGTAGTCCAATCTCCTTCTCCACCATTTGCGTTTGGAGCCCAACAATATCCATGCGCCTCAAACCACCGATTCTGCCAACACCAATCATCTTCAGGCGCGCAATCCTCATGCCCCGTCGGATCAACCAAATTCACAGGGTTATTTCTGACGTACGAATACCGATTCAGCGACTGCGGGTCGCTTGGGTTCGGCACAATCGTATCCGCTTGCGTGAACCGCCCCAATCCCGCGTCATAGTAGCGCGCATTGTAGAACATCAATCCCGTCGAATCATCACTCTTCTGTCCTGTGAAAGTATAGTCCGTTGGCAAAGGACTGCCTTCCGTCGTTCGCTTTGCCCCATACGGGAAATACGTTTGTCGCGTGTTCAGCGTGCCACTCAAAGTCATCACGAGTGACGATGAACCCAGATGGTCACCTTGCATGTAAAAGAGCGTACCATTGATGCGCGCCGCAACGCGTTGCGAACCAAAATAATAATATTTATTCGTCGTCGCGCTGCTGCCGTTCGGTTTGTACACCTCGAAATGGCTTCCAATGTAATACGTTGTGCCAACTCCGACAACCTCGCGCAAGACGCGCACGCCATCGCCACTATACGCGAACGATGTTGTCCCCGATGCCGTCGTCATGCTCGTCATGCGATTTTCGACATCGTAGGACATTTGATCGCCGTTTGTGCACGCCGACGAAGTGGCGTTGCGGCGCGTCATGTTGCCATTATTGTCATAGCAGAAATAGTTACTGCCTGCTTGGGCAACCGCGTGTTTGTGATTTGTGTCGTAACTGTACGTTGTCGTGTTGCCTTGCTCGACGCGCGTTTGCATGTTGCCGATGGGGGTGTACGTCCATGAACGACTGTATTGATTCGCACCATTCGTCACGCTGGCGCTCAAGAGGCGATTCAAGTCATCGTAACTGTAATTCGTCGTCCCCGCCGTGCCGATATTATCTTGGGCGGATAAAATGTTGCCCACATTGTCAAAGGTGTAATGTAAATTCAGCATCGCGGGCGAGCCGCTCTTGATCGTGACAATATCCGTGAGCCGTAAATTCTGTGCATTGTAAATGTAATCGGTGGTGGCAGTATTGCCAAAGGTGAGCAGGTCAATTTGACTCGCCGCGGTGTAACTCGCGTCCGTGATGTAATTGTTCGCGCCGTTCAGCGATTGCGCCAGTCCTTGATTGTTGTATGTCACCGTCACCGTTTCGGCAGGTACATCAGGATATGTCATCGTCCGTGCGCGACTCATCGCATCGTACGTAAAAGAGGTGTTGTACGGATTCGCAGGCGCGCCCGCAATTGTTTGGCTCGTGCTGCTCACGCGTCCCTGTTTGTCATACGTCCACGTCTGGTTATTGCCAAACGAATCACCGAGTGATGTGCGCCGCCCGCGTCCGAATTGCGTTGAGCCGTTGTATGCATCATAGCCGTAAGTTGTAGTGTACGCGATGGGAGCATTGCAGTCCGTTCCCGTGCGCGCGGTCTTTGTCGTCACGCGATTCAATTCATCGTACACAAAACAAACACTGTTATTGCGCGCATCGGTTTGGCGCACGAGGTTTGAGCCATTGTCATAACCGTACGTCCAATACCCCATGTCAGGATCGCTCATGCTCGTCTTGCGTCCGAGCCAATCGTACGTCAGTGTGGTGAGATTGTTCGCGTTGTCTTGCGTTTGCGTCAACTGGTCCAACGCGTTATAGGTGTATTGCGTCGTCGCATACAACGCATTGCTTTCGTATTCGCGCACGCGCGTCGTGCGCCCGAACGCATCGCTCAAATAATCTTTATAGTTCCCGTTCGCGTCAGTCGTCGTCGTGAGCCAATGGTCATAGGTCATCGTGCTAAAGGTCGCGTCGGGACTCGTTGCCTTTTTCACGCGCCCCAGCGCATCGTATTCGGTGAATGATTTTGGCTTGTTCCAGTCGGGCGCGATGAATGTGCCGATGTTGGCAGTGACCGCGTAAGGGAGCGAGACCCATTTCACTTGCCCGCGTTGGTCGTACGCGGTGTTGGCGAGAATAATTTGCCCACTCGTCGCCGCCTGCGCCTGTTTTTGAATCAAGCGTCCCATGCCGTCATAGAACCACCACGCTTCTTGATATTGCGCGGGATTGCCCGTACCCAAATCTTTGCGGACGCGCACGCGCACTTTGGTGGGATTGCCCGCGCTGCCCAAGGTGTAATCATAGTCAGCGGTTGGGTCATTGCTCGTTTGTTCCAGCGGCGCCTTGATCGTTTTGCGGCGTCCAAAAACATCGAAGGTTGTCGAGGTGACCGCAGTATTTGCGTCGGTTGTTGTCTCGAGCGCGCCATACAAGAATTTGTACGTGTTGTTGGTCACAGGCGCGAGCGGCGGATCAATTTGCGTGGCGAAAATGTGATACGTGCCATCGTACGTGGTATGGGTGTTGTGATCAAACGCATCCTTAATGTCCGTCACATTGCCCCATGAATCGTATGTATATTCCGCGCTCTCAATCGCCGTGGAAACATCCGCATACACAATTGTTTTTGTCACATCACCTTTGAGTGGGAAATATGCAAAGTCTGGTTGATTGTCATAGACAAAGCGCGTATCGGAAATGGGCGTGGTTGTCGTGCAATTCGTATCTGCGTTGAGGGTAATCAAGCGCGCCACTTTATTCACAATGTTGGCGGACACGTTCGGATTAAAGAACCGACACGTCTTGCGATAAAACGCGCCTGTGTCTGTGAACGCTTTACTCTCGTTCACATTCCCGTAGGCGTCATACAGGTATTGCGTCTTGCGCTCTTTCGGCGCGGCAACATTGTTGCCATCATACGTGCGCGTGCGCGTTTCATCCAGTTTGATGAAATCAATGCGGTCGGTCAAAATCGGAAAGCCCGCCGCAATCGGATAATTCACAAAATTGTAGGTGTTGAGCGTTTCAACATATTTATTGCCGCTGCCATCGCGCTGCACGATCCAATCCGCTTTGCCCGAATACAAATCATTCTGGAAATAATGATTCTCGGTGTGATTGCCCAACGGGTCGGTCACGGTGACGTTCGTGTGTCCGCGAAATTGGGAACCCGCCGCATGGCGCGGAATGCCGCTTGCCACCGCTTGCGAGTGCGCCGCATCGTTGACCGCAGGATTTTGATATGCATAGTTCCAATTGTTCACCCCGCCCATGCCGTCGTCAACTGTTTTTGTCGCGACGCGATGGCGCGTGTTTTGCGGCTGCAACTTGGTTTTCCGAATAAATACATAATTGTTCGAGCCGCCGCCCCCTTGCGCGTAAAAGCGAATTTGCGGACGCTTGATGCTGTCGGGCAAATAAAACGTCGTCACGATGTCATAGTTGCTGCCGTTCGGAAGCGTGATCCAATTCGTCAAATTCGTTTCCGAACCGAACCCGGTCGCGTCGTACAACTTGAGCCGCGCTTGAATGTTTGCCACATTCGCTTTCACGGTTTGCGTGATGGTATAGAACGCGCCCGGTACGTGTGGGTCAAGCCACCATTCCAAATGTGGATTCGCTGGACCCGACGCGGGCGTATAACGCAAGCCACCACTCGCCAAATAAAGTTGCGCGCCGCTGCTGGGAAACCAAAACGAATACGGTGGCGGTGAACAAAAGGGCAAGCATGGATTGTCGTTGTACATCTGCACGTAATCTTGTTCGTATTTGTCCCCATAATGCGCGACGGCGACAGGCGTTGGTTCATACGTGAACGTCACTGTACCGCCGATGCCATTTTCACCCGTTTTGAGACGATTGTTTTCGTACGTGAACACGGTGGCGGGTAACGTTGTAACATCGTCGCTGCCATGCACAATGATTTTCTTGAGCATCAATTTGCCGTAAAACCCCGTGCCGTCGCCGTGATCGTTGTACACTCCCGTAAAGAGATTATATTTCAAATCGAACTCGTACGCGCGCACGAGTTGCATCACACCGTTGTCGGTGGTTTTGACATCCACGCGATCCAATTTGCTTTTTTGGTACGGCGCAGGTCCACATTGGCGCGCGGGTTGATACAAGTTGTAATCGTTGCGGTCGGAATAATTGAACTCGACGCGCGAGAGATAGCCGCCCAGTCCATCGCGATTGTATTTGATATTTTTCGGATACACCGCGAGGTCAACTGTGCCTTGCGCGCAGCTCGCGCTCGTCTCGTGTTTGTACGTATATTCGATGACGTTGCCGTGCGTGTCAGTCACTTTTTCGAGAAACCACTGATAAATATCTTGCGCCCAATTGCCATAAGTGTCGCCGCGCCATTCGATCGCGCGGCTGTTGGGAGAAATGCCAAATTCGTATTTCGTGCCGTCGTTGGTGAGAATCGTCCACGCCTCGTCGCTTGGTGAACCGTTGAACTGACGCGTGATGCGCCAGAATTGTTCTTTGCTCGTGTGCCATTTGCCATCCGCGCCCTCGACGAGATCATAACTCGCGCCATTCAACACAATGCTGAATACGTCATCATCTTTTGTGTACGAATTGCGCGTGTCGCGCCCAATATAACTCGTGTCCAAACTCCAACCCGCGCCAACGTAGGATGCTTGCGCGCTGGAGGCGAACATATCTACACCCGTGCTGGAATAGGAGAGTCCCAAGCGCGGACTCAAACCGCCTTGCCCGGGTGGCAGTTGCAGCGGAAATGAATAGCCCGCGCCGCCGGTGAATAAATCGGTTTGAAACCCTTCAAGGTTCGGCAAATAGTTTTGTAAGTCGGGCGCGTTGGCGACGCCGAAATCGGTAAAGTGATCGGTCTCGGCAGTAATGATTTGTTGTTTGGTGTCCACGCGGCTCGGTAAGGACATCCAACGCGCAAGCGTTTCATCCCAATACACAATTTGCAAATCGTCCGCGCGCCAACCACCGAGCGCGTTTTCATCATACCGCAAGGAAAGCGTTAGCGCGCGTTCAAATTGAATGATTGCTTTGTCAGGATTGTTGGCAACATGCGCCTTGAGGGAAAAGGTGTTTCGAACAACGCGCCCGCTGGGATCATCGTGCGGCGCGTCAAGGCGTTGAAATTTTACTACTGCGCGTCGTTTCACAGCGTTGGCAGGAATTTCGACAAGCACCGCATCATTTTCTGCGCGCAATTCGGCATTGGCGTCAGGTTCGACAATGATTTCGTTTTCGTCGGCAGGAAGAGGTGTTGGAGATTCGGTTGGCGCGAGGGTAGATGTTTGTGTCGGAAGAGGCGTTTCCGTTTCGGTCGGAAAAACAGTTGGAGTTTCGGAAGCGAATGGGGTTTCAGTTACCGCAACCGTTTCTGTCGCGGTTGGAGTTTCAGTGAAAAGGTCAGTCGCCGTTTCGGTTGGCGCAGCAGTTGGCTCGTCGGTGAAAAGTGGTGAGGGAACGCTGGTCGGTTCGGCAGTTGGCTCTTCTGTTGGCGTATCGGTCGGGAGTTCAGTTGGCGCGTCCGTTGGAACGTCTGTCGGAGAATCGGTTGGGGTCACAGTGAGCGCAGTCGAACTTGCGCTTGGTGTTTCAGTAGGAGTTGGCGCTTCTGTAAGGGAAGCCGTTTCGGTTGCCGCTGGCGTCTCTGTTATTTCCGACGTGGCTTGCGCGAGGACGACATTCGCGTGAGGATTTTCATTCGTATTGTATGCTTGCGCGCGGTGACTGCTTGCGGTCGCAAACATCAAGAGAAGCGCGAACAATAACGCAACGTGAAGCGGATGCTTGTCAATAAAATGTTCCATGCGGACCTCCGAAAAATGTTGAAATGGGACTGCCGAAAAATAAATACGACAACACAACGATACGACAAAAATGGAATAGCGATGCGAAAAAAAACGCAAAAAAAAACGAGCGACTGCGCCGTTTTACGGCGCAGTCGCTCGTTTTACTCAAGGGGCTTTTTATTTCTCAGATCATGGCGGGGCAGCCCCCCCTCTCCCGCCGCGCTGACGATGGGCATTATAGCGCAAAGCGATTTTCAAGGCAACACCTTTTTTTCTGGAAAATTTTGGATGGAAGTTCGCACCGCATATCTCCGCAACAGCGCGCCCACGCGCGCGCGAAAGACGCGCGCATCGCACGGAATTTCAATGTGCGCGTCCGCGCCGAGGCGATAACCGCGCGTCACTTGATCGCGTGTGGCGGGATTGACCAGCATCACAATCGGCAATTTCGATTTGCGCCGCAGGGTGCGGCACATCACTGCCGCGTCTTTATCATTTTCTTCGACCGCGACCAAAACCGCGTCAGGTTTCGCTTCGCGCAAAACCTTTAACGCCTCAAACACATTTGCCGTCATGCTCAAACGATCCCCGCGCCCCAATACATTCGGCACGATGGAACGCGCAAACGAATCTTGATCGGAAATCAAGAGATAATGATGCAACAGCATAACGTTTTGAGGGTGTCGCGCGCGACGAGGAATGTCACGAGCCGCAGAGAGACGAAGAAAAGTGGGGAAGTGCGGATGGCGCGCGCGCATTATAACAAAGGGCTATGCGCGCAACAAGGACGCGTGATTACATTTCGATAACTGTTGGGAATGATGTGCCACGCACAGCGATAGAGATGCCACGCACTTCCGCAAGTGCGTAGCATCTCTATCGCTTTCCCAACTTGCGAATATCATTTCTTGCTTTATAATCCATTCCTCTCCGCGTCACCCAGCTTGGTTTCTCGTAACAAGCGCGCTTCAGGAACTCTTTATGCCGCAATCCCGTTCTTGCTTTGTTACAATTCTTTTTCTCGCCCTTTTTCTTGCTCTCGCCGCGTGCAGTGGCACGCAACCGTCGGCGACCTCCAATCCGCCCACCGCCGCAGCCCCGCCATCCCTTGGCACATCACCGTCCGGGCCGTCAGGCTATTGTGTCAATGGTGGCGCGGTGGTGGCACAAGCGAACGAACCGCTCGCCGCGCGCGTGAATGGGCAAGCGATTCCCTTGTCCCAGTACCAACGCCAGGCGCAGCAATCGGAAGTCGCGCTCATCCAACAGGGTGTTGATCCAAATAGCGAGCAAGGCAAAGAAGCATTGAAGGGATTGCGCGAGCAAGTGTTGGCGCAACTGATTGACGACGCGTTGGTGGAACAAGAAGCGAAAGCGCAAAACATTGGCATCAGCGTGAATGAAGTCAATGATCGCGTGCAGCAGATCATCAATGACGCAGGGAGTTTAGAAAAATTCGATCAATATCTTAACAACAATCAACTCACCGTCCAAGATTTATGCCAACAAATTCGCGCGAATCTTTTTGGCGAAGCCATGATGGCGCGGGTGACGACGAATCTGCCGACTCGAGTGGAACAGGTTCGCGTCGCGCACATTCTCTTTGCAAAAAAAGAGGACGCGGACGCGGCATTGCAAAAATTGAATGGCGGCACCGATTTTGCCGCGTTGGCGAAACAAGTTTCGCAAGATGAAGCGACGCGCGACAACGGCGGCGACCTCGGCTGGTTTCCTCGGGATGTGATGCCGCCCGAATTTGAACAAGCCGCGTTCGCGCTCGCGCCCGGAAAAACGAGCGGCGTCGTCGCAACCCAACTCGGTTTGCACATTCTCAAACTGTTGGAACGCGATGCCGCGCGCGCGCTGTCCCCAGAGTTGATCCAGAATCAACGTCTGTCCGTGTTTAGTGCGTGGCTCGAAGGATTGCGCGCAAAATCAAAAATAGAAACGTTAGTACAGGAGTAAGCACGTTCGTGAAAAAAGCATTACCCTTTCTTTTACTCGGCGGCGCGGCGCTGTTGTTTTGTTTCGGCGTCGGCGCGCTGGCATTGAATTTTTTGGGACCGCGCGGCGCGGCAGTGGATACTTCAAAATGGATCGCGCCGCAAGATCAGGTGGACACCAAAAACATAAATCCCGAAGTCGCGCTTGCGATCCTCGCCGGCACCAGTGATGCGGGTTCGGTAGATGATTCCCTCGCGGCGGGTGACTTTGAAGGCGCGTTCGCGCAAATCGCCTACAGCACCGAATTTTCCGACGCCAATCGCGTGGGGACCTTGCTGCTGTTGGGCAATCGCTACGCGGCGGGCAAACAAAATGTCAAAGCGGCGTGGATGTACGAATACGCGGTGTATTTGGCGACGGTCAGCCCAACGCCCTCCGATCTCACACGCGCGCAAACGTTGTTGGAAGCGGCGCAAGGTTTGAAAGCGTTGAACATGGATGCGAATGCGCGCGCCGCGTTGGATCAAGCGTTCTTGATCGCGCAATACAGTTTTTCCCTGCCGCGCGATACGCGCGCGGATTTGCTCGAACAGATCGCGCGCGCCTATCAAAAATTTGGCGCAACCAAACAAGCGGCGCAAGCGCGTCAAATTGGCGCGGACACGGCATCCCTCACCAGTGAAGATGCCGTCAACACGTCGCGGCGCGTCTTTCGCATCTCCCCAACCGATCCGCCTGAATATCCCGAACTCGTAACGAAACTCAAAGAACGTGTTTTTGCCGCGCGCGAATTGCTCGACGCGCTCAATTTGAATCCGCCCAAAACGGAAGCCGACCTACCCGAAGATTTGATCCGCGCGCTCGGCGACAAATTGTTTGAAGAGGATGGTTTGCGGAGCGAGTATTACACCGCGCAGTTTGACCAAGCCGCTGACGCGTCGGTACAGCTGGGCATCTTGCGCGATAAATTGCGGTGGCTCTCGATCAAATATCGCATCGCGCGCGGCGGTTTCGGTATTTCCTTGATGCCCGAATGGGAGGATCAAGTGAAAGAGATCGCGCAAGAATTGAACGACAGCTACGATGATTATTTTGCGATCACGGAACAACAGGCGAGCAGCTTGGACAAAGTGGACGAAGCGAATCGCAGCACCGAAGATGTGCTGCGCGCCGCAATGGTGGCAGGGCGCTGGGGATTGTTTCCACAGTACGATGAAGTGGACTTGCGCGCGCGTCTTGATGTCGTTTCGCAAACCTTGCGCGATGAACAGGTCGCGTCTCTGCGGCTCGACAGCTTTACGCGCGGAAATCAAGTGATCTATCTCCTCGTGCCAGATGAATTGTACAGTATGGGTGAAGGCGCGTTACCAAGATAGTCGGAGGGTCGGTTGGTCAACGCTATCCGACCTTCCGACCAACCGACACATTACCCGCGACCATTGTCCTATTTACGGCGCGCGCGGGGTGTGGTACACGCAGTACGCAAATCTAATGATCGGGGGCAAGCATGGGCTTTGAACCAGATCGAGACCGCTTTTTTCAATACAGCACGTTCATCCTGGTGGGGCTGACCGCATTGGTTTGTGCGTGTTATGCGCTGCTATATTTCAATCCGAACGTCAATCCCATTGCCGCGTTCCGCCCGGAAACGCCAACACCGAACTTGAATGTTGTTGCATTGCCGGCAACGTGGACGCCGACCAGCACCGCAACTGCAACAAACACACCTTTACCAACAGCAACGTTCACAGCAACGCCGCCAATTTCCAACACGCCGACTGAAACGTTAGTCCCGACGCTTTTACCCACACCCACCATTTTTTATCTTGTCGTCACGGGGCAACCGCCGACGCGTTTGCCGACGCGCCGTCCTGTCACTGCCGCGCCGCCTGCTCCGCCTCAACCACCTCCACTACCGCCGCCACAGCAATTTGAATTTCGGTTAGGACGCCCCGTAGATTCCGCGCCGAACTGTGGATCGTGGTACGTCGCGGGAACGATTTATGGCGATGCTTCCGGCTCGAGTCGTCTGAATGGAGTCTTGGTGCGGATTTGGGCGAATGGCGCGGAGCAAGGCACCGACACAAGCGGCACGCATGGCAATCGTCCCGGCTATTGGGAATGGAATTTTGGACAAGGCACCAGCGCGTTTGGGGAAGTCGCTGTCGTAAATCCCGATGGCAGCTTGCGCTCTCCCAAAATTCAGTACAACCTGACGCCAGATTGCAATGCGCCCGGTGCAGTTCAGCAAGCGGTGATTGATTTCGTGCGCGGGCAATAAGGTCAGTCGTCAGTCGTCAGTTGTCAGTTGTCAGTTGTCAGTTGTCAATCCCCCAAGCGTTATGACGCTCTGCGTCATAACGCTTTTTTGTTGTCCGCATTCGTCTGACGACAAATGCCGTTTTGGTACTATTGACCCTCACACAGGGGAATGTTACATTGACGCCGAACGAATCCCGGCAACGATGCGGGGGACAGCTCACTGCAAAAACTGATTGGCAAAGTCGTGCGATGCGACCCTGCTGGGAGAAACAAGTATGCTTATGCCATTGACCCAAACCGCGACCCATGCCACTGCGCGCGGCGCTGCCGAGATTGACCTCGAACTTTTTACGTTTGTCGAACGCTACGCCACCACCAATTTTCGCCTCGATCTCATTCTACTGTTTGGCAAAAATCCTGATGCCGCGTTGACCGCGCCCGAAATCGCGCGTGATCTGCGGCGCGGCGTTTTAGCGACGACCAAAGAGCTGGACGATCTAACGTACTTGCGCGTTCTCGTACGCCGTTATACGCCCGAACGCACAACGTACCGTTTGACCAAACGCGTGAATGTGAGGCAAGTCGCCATGCGCCTCGCCGATTTGGAAATGATGCCGCAGTACGCGGCAGTCGCATAATCAAATGAGTGTTGCAAAAACGCCGCTTCAGAACAAGCGGCGTTTTTTATTTGTCTCTAGCTCGTGAATGGGTATAATCGGGTGAGAGAATGTGCCACGCACCTTCGAAGGTGCGTGGCACATTCTCTCACAAAATCCCTATGGAAATTGATTGGTTCGGACTCTCTTGTTTTCGCTTGCGCTCGCGCGAAGCGACGCTCATTGCCGATCCGTACGAAAAAAGTATCGGTCTCAAATTCCCGCGCCCGCGCGCAGATATTGTCACCATCAGCCACAACCACGCGGGACACGATTATGCCGATGGCGTGCCCGGAAATCCCAAAGTGATCAACGGACCTGGCGAATACGAAATCAGCGCCGTGTTTGTGACGGGCGTGCAAACCTTTCACGACAAACGCGGCGGCAAAGATCGCGGCAAGAACACGGTGTATGCGATCAACATCGAAGGCATCAATGTTTGTCATCTCGGCGACATTGGGCATGTGCCGACGCAAGCGCAAGCGGACGAAATTGGCGAGATTGATATTTTGCTCGTCCCTGTGGGCGGCGGCAACGCGCTCAACGCCTCCGATGCCGCGGAAGTGGTCTCGCTCTTTGAGCCAAAAATTGTGATTCCGATGCACTATCGCGTTCCCGATCTCACGGTGAAACTCGATCCCGTCGAAAAATTTATCAAAGAGATGGGGATGAAAGCGCCCGCGCCCATCGGGGCGTTGAATTTGAAACGCGACGGACTCCCCAAAGAGACACAGATCATTCTTTTGGAAATGAAGCAAAAGGAATAACGCGCGGCATGAACGAGCTTGCGGTGCGCGTGTTACAACTCTATACGCCGCGTGAACTCTGCGCCGAACTCGAACGGGTCGGCGCGGATTCGTCGGTAGAGGAAAAAATTGCCCGCGCCCAATTTCACGTCTTGAAACTCGAACGCGTTTCCTTGACGCTCGCGCGTTTGTTGTACCAAGAACTCGTGATGGAGGGCGGACAAGTTGTCACCGCGCCGCGCTTGGATCACGTTGGCGAAGGCGAAACGGATGTGTTGTTGTGCGCGACGCGGTATCAATTTAATCACCTGCTCGTGCGTTTGCAATGGCAGCCGTTGGAGGAATTGCATTTGCTCGCGGATGCGCTGGAACGCGCGCTCAATCACTTTACTTCGCCCCCGCCCGCGCTTGAACTGAGCTCGACGCGTTTTGATTGGACGCGCACGTACCTTATGGGCATCCTCAACGTCACGCCCGATTCGTTCAGCGGCGACGCGTTGATGCAGACCAACGACAGCGAGGCAGAAATGGGCGCGCGCGTTGTGCATCGCGCGCATGAACTTGTTGCCGACGGCGCGGATATTCTCGACATCGGCGGTGAATCCACACGCCCAGGTTCGACGCCCGTTGATGCGGAAACAGAATTGCGGCGAGTCATGCCTGCTGTGCGCGCGTTGAAAAACGAAACTCCCATCCCGCTTTCGATTGACACCTCCAAAGCGCGTGTCGCGGACGCGGCATTAAACGCAGGCGCGCATCTCATCAACGATGTAACGGGTTTACGCGGCGACGCGGAAATGAAACGCGTGCTCGCCGCGCATCACGCGCCTGTTGTCATCATGCACAATTGGATGCGCCGCGAACGTCCGCAAAATGTGTCGGATGTGCTTGGCACAATCATTGACGAATTACGCGCGCAAATAGATGTCGCGCTCGACGCGGGCATTTCTGAAAAAAACATCATCATTGATCCCGGTCTCGGCTTTGGCAAAACGACAATGGAAAATTTAGAGATTCTCAATCGCCTCGCCGAATTGCGCGTATTCGGTTTGCCCGTTCTCATCGGTCCTTCGCGCAAAGGTTTCATCAGCAAAGCGACGGGTGTTGAAGTTGACGAACGCGCAGAGGGAACAGCGGCGGCAGTTGCTGTCGGCATTGTGCGCGGCGCGAATATCGTTCGCGTGCATGATGTCAAGGCGATGGCGCGGGTGGCGCGGATGGCGGATGCGATTTTGCGGTAAAAGTTTGGGCAGGAGAATTATTAACGGCGTGGACAAGTTTTGTCCACGCCGCTTTTTATTTTACTTTCAAATTCCATATTGGAATATGACAAAATGGAATATAGATTGAATCAACTATGAAAAAAGCAATCTTTTCAGAGGAACACAAATCGCTTGTCGAACGACTCAAGCGCGCGCGCGTGGAGCAAGGGTTGGATCAACAACAGGTTGCGCGTTTGTTAGGCAAAAGCCAATCCTACATCTCCAAAATCGAGTCAGGACAGCGGCGCGTGGATGTGGTGCAACTTAAAGAGTTCGCCAAAATTTACAAAAAGAAATTGGACTTTTTCCTTAAATGAAAATCTCAAAAATCCAAGAACTCTTGACCGGTCGCAGCGATCAAATTGATCCGATTGCAGTACTGGAACGTTATCCTTGGCTCGCACAAAAGAACCTCAAATGCGTGCTGAGTCCCGATAGTGATGGCTTGCTGTGTGGTTTGTTAATGTCACATTATTTTGATTGGCATATCAAGGGATTTTATGATGGCAAAGTTCTTGTCCTCGAAAAAGGAACGTTGGCAAATGAGTGCGTCTTTCTGGATATGGAAGTTTTTCGCAAATCCTTTCGCAGTGTTGGTCAACACATGCTGCTGTATAACCGTAATCAGATGCCAGCCAATTGGGACAACTTTTCAAATTGTCTTTCGGTCAACAATCTTCGCAACTACGATGGCTCCCACGACTTTCGGCTAAAATATCCTTTTGGAACGATTCACATTTTGATTGGAATTTTGTGGCTTGCCAAAGAAATTCGGCTCCCGATCACAGGAATTACGCCACTCTTGTTCACAGATGGTACTTGATGAATTTACTCGGCTATACTGAAAATTCCTTAAACTGGATTCACTATCTGCGCGCAGATGATTCACGCAATCCGCTCTATCAAATTTTTAGGAACGATCATTATTCGCTCTACGAGCTGATGGTTGCAATGGATGAGTTCTTGCGTCGTCGTGATGAGCTAACCGTCAAACGCGAACGTGGAGATCGGATCGCAATTACTTTGCGCGGCGGTGATCAAACACCGCACAATTTGGAATTACGCGGAGAGGGTTACGCGTTTCGCGCAGAACCGAAAGCGCGCGGGGAAGCCTTTATTCGCATCCTGTCGGAATTGACAGAGTGGGAGTATGAACCTGAAAAATGGACGTGGGAGAATTGGGGACTCTATCAGTTCAGGAAGGGAACACTTGGCGGGGAAGGATCGAAATTAAACAGTGGAACTTTTACCGCGTTGATGGTCAACAATCCACTTTCGTTTGCAATGACGGCGGGAAACACAGTCGAATACACGTTGGAAGAACCCCAGCACATTACACCAATAGCAGAGGAACTTTAGTTTGACGGATTCTTTCTTCCGCCAACTTGCAGTACTCGTTCGAAATTTCAAAACCGAGATAATGTCGCTTCAAGAGTTTTGCGGCGACAGCGGTAGAGCCGCTGCCCATGAATGGATCAAGCACAACGCCATCGGGCGGACAAAAGCATTGAATAAAATCAAAAGGAATTTGATCGGGAAAAGGCGCGGGGTGTTTGCGCTTGATCGGATTTTTGTCTCCCGCCATCAAGTAATTCCAAATCGTGCCGCGACACTTGGTGGGGTTGATCGCTTTCGTAACCGATTTTCCCGTCTTGCCATTCGTGTGCCGATTTGCAAAGCCCGTCATCACTTTGCCTGCATGTTTGGATGGCACACTCAGCTGTTCTTTGTTAAAGTATTGCGGTTTGCGTCCTTTGAGAAAAATCGGCATGTATTCATGATCCACGCGAAAGCGTTGTTTCCACCACGCGCCTTCGGTTCCATTTTTTCGATAGATGACAGTCTCAAACAAACGAAATCCGATATTGTCACACCAATCCAGAATGGTGCGAAATGAAGTCAGCGACTTGGCAAATTCTTTGGTCTGATCTTGAATCACCATCACAGCGATACCGCCATCTTTCAGCAAGCGATAAATCTCTTGCCCCGTTGCGTGTAAATCAACATCAAAGCCATGATAGTCGCGCAAACCATCATACGGCGGCGAAGTTACAACAAGGTCAATAGATTCGGAAGGCAATTGTTTCATGCCCTCAACGCAATCCATTTGAAGAATCGAATCCAGTTCAATCGTAGTGGTCAACATTTTTGTTTTCCGCGAGCTGGTACGTGCAAGATTATATTCCATTCGAGCATGGATTAGAAATCACAAAGGTATCTTTCTACCGAATGACATATCAAAAATTCTCTCTCCCCAACAACCTCCGCCTCATTATCAACGAACTTCCGCATACGCGCTCCGTCACCACCAGCATTTATGTGGCGACGGGCGCGCGATATGAAGCGGAACGTATCAGTGGCATTTCGCATTTCATCGAACACATGTTGTTCAAAGGCACAACGAAACGTCCCACCGCGCAAGACATTGCCGTAGCGATTGAAGGCATCGGCGGCTTTTTTAACGCGTCCACGGGACACGAACTCACCAACTACTGGGTCAAAGTTGCGTATCAACATTTCGATACCGCGCTTGATGTATTGGGCGACATGGTGCGCGCGCCGTTGTTTGACGCGAACGAAATTGAAAAAGAACGCCGCGTCATTATCCAAGAAATCCGCGAGACCTTCGATACACCCGAAGAATTAGTTTTCTATGATCTCGACGCGATGATGTGGCTGCCGCATCCGCTGGGGCGTGATGTCGCGGGCAGCGAAGAGTCGGTCAGCGCGATTTCGCGCGACGACATGCTCAATTATCTCGCGCAGCATTATCATGCGCACAATTTTGTCGTCAGCGTCGCGGGGTATGTGAACGCGCAAGAGATTGTTTCCAAAGTTGGTGCGTCGTTGTCGGGCGTGAATCCCGCGCCACTGGAAAAGTATGCGCGCTTTGAACCCGCGCAAAACAAAACGCGGTGGAATGTGCGGTACAAAAAAACCGAGCAAGCGCACGTCGCTGTTTCAACGTGGGCGTACCATCGCAATCATCCTGATCGCTACGCGGTGAGTGTGCTCAACACGATTTTGGGCGACGGTATGAGTTCACGTCTCTTTCAAGAAATACGCGAATCGCGCGGGCTGGCGTATGCTGTTTCCGCGTTCGGCAGTTCGTTGGACGATTGCGGCTACTTTGGCAGCTATGCGGCGGTGGAACCAAAAAAGGCGGCGGAAACCGTGCAAGCCATGTTGGGCGAATGGGCGCGGCTCGCGGCGGAACCCGTTGCGGAAGTAGAACTGAACAAAGCGAAAGAATTGATCAAGGGCGGTATTCTGCTTTCGATGGAGGACACCTCTTCGTTTGCAGGATGGTTCGGACGCCAAGAAGCATTGCGCCAGCCGATTCTCACAGTGGACGATGTGACCGCGCTGGTGGATGCGGTGACGATCCAAGATGTGCAGCGCGTCGCGCGCGCTATTTTTCGCAACGAATGGCTCAATCTCGCCGTCGTGGGTCCGTTCAAAAGTGATGGGAAATTTGTGAACGCGCTGCGCGTTTGACCACAGACGATTCGAGCTGCCACGCACTTGCGGAAGTGCGTGGCAGCTCGAATCGTGGCAGCTCCATTCGTCATCTTTTTGTAACGCGCACCCGCCGCAAAGTGCGATACACTAGCGTTCCCCTGCCTCCTGTGCAAGTCCTCCTGAAATTGAGAGCGAATGTCACACAAGAAAAAGAAACTCGAACAATCCGCCGCCATCTTTACGCCTCGTGTCGCCACTTCTCCATCTTTATCCGACACGTTACGCGCGCTGATCAATGGTTTGTTTGGCGCGCCGAAGCCGTATCAACCTTCGCCGCAAGAGATTGCCGATTATTTTCTCACGCCACGCGAACGCGAAATCGCGTACCTTGCCGCGTTGGGCTTTTCCGTTCAAGAAATCGCCGACGCGTTGGGTATGAATTTTCAAACAGTGCGCGTGCATTTGCACAACATTCTGACCAAAATGCAGCTTGACGATGCGCGCGCGCTGCGTGAATATTTTTCAACGCGCGCGGCCGATCAAGACCCAAAGGGTTTTTGATACGGTAATCGTCATTGCGAGGAGCGCCCTCTGCGACGAAGCAATCCAAGCGCGCCTCGTAACGCGATCGTGCTGTTGCCGCGCCGAGATTGCTTCGCCAAAGACCGCTCGCAATGTCAAGACGGGTGTAGTTTAGTTTCGGGGCGAGTTGGACAAGCGATTACAAATCGCGGCAACATGCGATGACCTACATCGCCACACAAAGGTCTGCGGCGAATCGCCAAGATTCGCGACCGCAGACTGGGCACCTGTAACGTCCGCAGGACGTTTCGTGTCCTTGTTGCTCGCGAACTGTGTTCGCACCGAATTTGCATTCGCCCGAAGATTCACCCCCAAGCTGAACTACACCCTGACAATGCCGCGACATTGACAATTCCCCGCGCCCTTTCTATACTCTGCGCCATTCGCGCATGAAACCTCAAATCTGGACGCATCATCTCAATTTTTCCTGTTACGGCGCGCGTATCGGCACACGCTCAAACGACTCGCGCGCGCTAGGCGAACTCCAAACCGTTTTTCCGCCGCACTGGAAACTGATCACCTCGCTCAATGTGGATTGGCAGTACTCGCTCCATTGCGCGCCGCCGACGCGTTCGGGACGCAAACCGTTTCACACGCTTTTTAGCAATGATGAACAACTTGCGCGGAATAAAGATTTCGCGCGCATCGTGCAGGCGTTCGAGCAGGACGTTCAACTCGCCGTCGCGCAAAAAGCGCGCGCCAAAGTGTTTGTCCACGCGGGCGTCGTCGGTTGGCGTGGACGCGCCATCCTGATTCCCGGACGATCGTACACGGGCAAAAGCACGCTCGTGCGCGAATTGGTTCGCGCAGGCGCGACGTACTATTCTGATGAATACGCGGTGTTGGATGAGCGCGGGCGCGTGCATCCTTTTGCGCGACAGCTTGCGCTGCGCGATGAAAATAGCGTCAATCGAAAATTGTCGTTTGAGGAATTGGGCGGCGGAATTGGCAAGCATCCTATTCCTATCGGCACGATTCTGGCAACGAAATATCGCGCCCGCGCGAAATGGCGTCCGCGCGTTTTGACGCCTGGGTTGGGTTCGTTGGAACTCTTGGCAAACACAGTCACCGCGCGCTCCGGACAACCGATTGTGCTGGAGGTCTTGACACGCGTCGCGAAACATGCAACAATCCTGAAAAGCGCGCGCGGCGAAGCGGATGGGTTCGCTCACCAATTGCTTCAACAACTCGCGTAGCGCCTCAGACTCACAAGGAGGAACGCATGGCAACATCGTTGTATCCGCACGCGCGGCGAGAAGGATTCATTATTCAACCGCTGGACGGCGAATTGATCCTGCACGACGGCGAGGTGACGCATTTATTGAACGTCACCGCCGCGTCCGTTTGGCAGTTGTGCGACGGACATCATTCCCTCGCGGAAATTTCGCAAGAACTCGCGTTGCCCGAAGAAACCATTGTGTATACCTTGCAGCAATTGGCTCGCAAGCAGTTGCTGCAAAAAAATGCAGACGCCGTGTTGTTTTCCAAACCACTCACGCGCCGCGAGTTTTTGAAAAAGGGCGCGCTCGTTGCGGCAGCGATTCCCGTGGTCAAAACAATTCAATTGCCGAGTCCACAAGATATTCCAAGCAATGGCGGCGTGTGCACCTGTCCCGATTGCACAGGCGTTCCCACCACGTGCGATGGAATGACCCCTTGTCAGGTCGGAACTTGCATTGACGGGTGCTGCCAAGTGATTTAAGGTTACTTGTGCGCGTTCGTATATTTATAAACCTGCGAGTCTCGTACTGGCAGGTTTTTTGTTTCCCGCAAAATCGAGTATAAGAACCGCGTGCATACATTTCGGAATGGCGAACGTGGACAAAGACAAGATAGCGCCCGCGTTGCAAACATTTTGCGCGGCGCGTGGCGCAGCGTTCCCCCCCCCCTTGATTTCACAATGGACGATTTACAATTGGCGCTGCCCTTGCTTCAAGATGCATCTCTCACTGCATTAGCGTGGTGGCGGATTCGGCGCACACCCCTCGCGCAAACCCATGCGGGCGTAATTTTGCGGCAAGAGTACGTGACGCAATCCATTCGCGCGGCGGCGGCATCGCACCGCGTCTACCAATACGTTTCCGCGCTGCAAGCGCAAAACATTGATCCGATTGTATTCAAGGGATGGGCATTGGTACCGCATTATGCCGAAGCGGGGATGAGACCGGCAGGGGACGTAGATTTAGCGGTTGCGCCATACGCTGCTGAACGCGCCGCCCAGATTTTGCGCGACTTGGGCGCGAAACCTACAGAAATGGATGTGCATCCCGGACTCGCCGATGCCGCGCACGCGGCATACATTCCCCATTCGTCGTGGGAGGAAATTTACGCGCGTTCGCTCCAAAAATCCATTGGCGCGGTCCAAGTGCGCGTTTTGGATCCCGCCGATGAATTGCAATTGTTGTGCATTCACTTCTTGCGCCATCTCGGCGCGCGTCCGATCTGGTTGTGCGATATTGCCGCCGCGCTGGAAACGCGTCCCGAAAATTTTGATTGGACGCGCGCGCTCGCCAAACCGCCGTTCACCTCTTGGATTGAATGTGCGATTTTGTTGGCGCATGAATTATTGGACGCGAATTTGGAAAATACACCACTCGCCGCGCGTCAAACGTTACCGACATGGCTTGTCAGCGATGTGTTGCAACGCTGGGCGCAGCCGCGCACGCCAAGTATTATGGTGCATGATTCGGTTTTTCAAATCTGGCGCAACCCGGCGCGTTGGAAAGAAGCGGTTGCCGCGCGGGTGCCAAATCGGCTTGCCGCGACGCTCGATTTTCAAGGCAGTTTGGATGAGCCGTTTTTGGCGCGTTATCAAGCGCGCTGGCTCTGGCGTAGGTTGACCGCATTTGCCGAACGCACTGTGCGCCGCGCCCCTTGACAAATCGCCCAACCGCGCTATAATTTGACCGTCGTAAATTTAGTCGCGGCTAAATTTTTTTCTTTTTCAAATTTAGTTATGGCTAAATTTGAAATTTGGAGTCACTAATGACGAGCGCCTCGGTTCAAAATTACCTCAAAGCCATTTACCAGTTGCAAGAACACTGCGAGACGGTCACTACAACCGCGCTGGCGCAGTATCTCGACATTTCTGCCGCGTCCGCGACGAACATGATCAAAAAACTCGCGCGGCTGAAACTGGTGCGCCATTCGCCGTATCACGGTGTCGAACTCACTACCGCGGGCGAAAAAATGGCGTTGGAAGTTTTGCGGCATCATCGCTTGATTGAACTTTTTCTTGCGGAAGCGTTGGGCGTGCCGTGGGAAGCGGTGCATGCCGAAGCGGAAAAAATCGAGCATGTGATCTCCGAAGACCTCGAAGATCGCATCGCCAATTTTCTCGGTGATCCCGCGCACGATCCGCATGGCGATCCCATTCCCACCAAAGCGGGCAAGGTCGCGCGTCCCGCGTATCAATCTTTGCTCGACGTTGGGGCAGGGCAATCCGCAGTCATTCGCCGCGTGAGCGATCAAAACTCGGATCATTTGAAACATTTTTCTAAACTTGGACTCATTCCAAATGCGACGGTGGATGTGCTGCACCGCGAACCGTTTGAAGGACCCTTGCGCGTGCGCGTCGCTTCGGGACATGAACACACTTTGGATGAAACGTTGGCGCGCGGCATTTGGGTCACGCCCCCCGCGAGCCAGAAAACCGCAATCAACAAAAAACGAAAGTAGGTAGCGTACGACAAATTTGAAATTTGTCGTACCGCCTTGTGACAAATTTGAAATTTGTCTTACCATCTCGAGAGGGGATTGTATGAATGAATCAGTAACACGCAGAAAATTTTTCCAAATCGGCGGCGCAACCGCGCTTGGTTTGGCAGGCACTGCCGCCCTTGTGAACGCGTGCGCGCCCGGGGTGAGCGCCCCATCGCCCACCCCAGTGCCCGCGCATACACAACATGTGGGACCCAATGGGGACGCGCTCTTTATGCCCGGCTTTGTAGGGGAAGTGGATCACGCGGCGAATGGTTTTAATCCGTCGGACATTCTCACCGATTTCGATTACGGCAAAGTCAGCACGCTGCCGAACGGTCAAACGCTGCGCGAATACCGCATCAATGCGGTGACCAAAGTGGTCGAGGTCGCGCCGGGGATTTTGTACGAGGCGTGGACGTACAACGGGCGCGTGCCAGGTCCGACGATTCGCTGCACGGAAGGGGATCGCATTCGCATTGAATTTGTGAATGGCACGGAACACGCCCATTCGATGCACTTTCACGGCGTTCATCACGCGAACATGGATGGGGTGTACGAACCCGTGCCTGTGGGCGGAAAATTTGTGTACGAGTTTGACGCCGAACCGTTCGGCGTGCATCAATATCACTGTCACGTTTTTCCGTTGGCAGAACACATTTCGCGCGGTTTGTACGGCGCGTTCATCGTGGATCCAAAGGACGGCTGGGCGAAAGCGGAACACGAATTTGTGATGGTGCAGAACGGCGTGGACATTGATTTTGACGGCGGCAATGATTTTTACGCGGTCAATTTCATTCCGTTCCATTTCGACAAGAATCCCATCATGCTCAAAAAAGATGGACTCGTGCGCATCTTTTTGATCAACATGCTCGAGTTCGATCTCGTCAATTCGTTTCACATCCACGCGAATTTTTTCAATTACTATCCAACAGGCACGAGCCGCACGCCGAGTGAATACACGGACACGATTGTGCAAGGACAAGCGCAGCGCGGCATGTTGGAATTTCGCTACAAATATCCGGGCAAGTACATGTTTCACGCGCACGTCACCGAATTTGCGGAACTCGGTTGGACGGGCGTGTTCCAGGTGGAGGGGTAGGGGCGGGGTGATCCCGCCCCTACAGGAGGGCGGGATCACCCCGCCCCTACATGGATGAAATGGAAAGAGGGCTAAAAATGACAACTCCAAATGTTACTGCGAATGACAACGCAAAGCCATCGAACGCGTTAAAAACAATCGGGCTGCTGCTCATTCCGATTCTCTTGCTGGCGGGCGTCATCGCGCTGTTTATATTCACTAGCGGCGCGGGTTTGAATATCGAACCTGCCGCGCCGATTGAAAGCGTGCAGTTCGAGCGCACGGTGTTGACGCCGGGCATGATCGAATTGCAATTGCAAAATACATCGCCGCAGGAAATCATGATCGCGCAAATCAACGTCAACGAGGGCATGGTGCCGTTCAACGTTTCGCCGAGCGCGACGATTCCGCGTCTTGGCAGCGCGACGGTGATGATTCCGTATCCGTGGGTCGAAGCGAATCCGTACTTTATCAAGCTCTTTTCCGCGAACTCGGTGCCGTTTGAAACCGAAATCGGCGCAGCTACGGAAACGCGCGGCGTGGACGCGAACACGCTCTTGAGTTTTACACTGATCGGTTTGTACGTCGGCGTCATCCCCGTGTTTCTCGGCATCTTTTGGTTTCCCGCGCTGCGGAGATTGGGTCCGCGCGCGTTCGCCTTTTTGATGGCGGTCACAGTGGGGCTGCTGATTTATTTGGGCATTGACGCGACGGCGGAATCGTTGGAAATCGCGAATCTAGTGAGTGGTCCGTTTCAAGGGATCGGGTTAGTCGGTTTGGGGATCGTCGGCACCTTTCTATTGCTCGAAGCGATCTCGATGCGTCAAGCCAATTTGGGGCGCAGTGAATCGGAGCAGCGTTTGAGTGTGGCGTTCATGATCGCCGTCGGCATCGGCTTGCACAATCTCGGTGAAGGGCTGGCGATTGGGGCAGCGTACAGTATTGGCGCAGCTGCGCTCGGCGCGTTTCTCGTCATCGGCTTTATCATTCAAAACATCACCGAAGGTTTGGGCATCATCGCGCCGATTGTCAAAGACAAACCGCAGTGGGTGAATCTCGTGATTCTCGGACTCATCGGCGGCGCGCCCGCGATTGTCGGCGCGTGGATCGGCGGCTTGCTCTATTCGCAAGTTCTCGCGGTGCTATTCCTTTCGATTGGCGCGGGCGCGGTGTTTCAAGTCGCGTATCAAATTTCAAAATTGATTACGCGCGACGCGGTGAAACGTCCGATGCCGTTCACGTTGTTCGCGGGCGTGTTGGCGGGCATGGCGGTGTTGTACGTGACGGGATTGATGATCAAATAAGGGTCCGTAAAGAATCAACCGCCCGCGCGCGTGGATTTGCAATCCACGCGCGCGGGTAGGAACTAAAATTTTTGCGAACCCAATGGATTCAAAATGAACGACACAATTTTTCGTATCCTCATCTTGGTACTGCTTGTCTCTGCATTTTCGGTTTCCATTTATTTTCGCCATAGAGCACAACGCACAGGCGGCGACAAAATAGATCGCACACAAGAAGGCGTGCCATTGATGATTGTCTTGCGCGTCGCGGGTTTGGGATTGTGGCTCTCGGTTTTCGCGTTCGTGATCAATCCCGTGTGGATTTCATTTGCCGCCGTTCCGTTGCCCGACGCGCTCCGCTGGTTTGGCTTGGCGTTGTGTCTCATCGCACTGCCCTTGTTGGTGTGGATGTTTCGCTCACTCGGTAACAATATCACCGACACCGTGCAAACGCGCGCCAACGCACAACTCGTCGTGCGCGGTCCGTATCGTTGGATTCGCCACCCCTTGTATTCGTTCGGCATTTTGTTTTTTGTCGGACTCATCTTGATGGCGGCAAATTGGCTCATTCTCCTCTTTGGCGCTGTCGCCCTCTCTCTGTTGCTGCTCCGCACACCGCAAGAAGAGGCAAAGCTGGTTGAAAAATTTGGCGACGCGTATCGTGAGTATATGGCGCGCACGGGACGCTTTGTGCCGCGCGTGGCGCGCTAACGAATCAAGAGAGCGGGGCATTTGCCCACTCTCTTTTTTCGCGGTAACATATCATTACTTGCTGATACATTGATATAAAGGAGTGACATGCAAATCGCAGTAAACACCCAAAAAATAAACCTGACGGCCAAACTCTTTCGCGGTTTTTCCGATACCTCGCGTCTTGCCATTTTAGAGACACTGCGCGAAGGCGCAATGACCGTTGGCGAGATTGTGACCGAGACGGGGTTGACGCAATCGAATGTCTCGAATCATCTCGCGTGCTTGCGCGATTGCGGTCTCGTCACATCTGAACACGACGGGCGGTTTGTGTATTATGCGTTGAGTGATAAACGCGTCGAGCGTTTTTTGAATCTGGCGGATGAACTGCTGCGCGAAGTGGCGCGCGGGGTGTACGAGTGTGTCCATTATGAAAAACCCGTCGTACGGAACGCTCGCCGCAGCGTTCCCCCCGCTCGCCGCGTCCCTCTCGCGCGGAGGAGCAAACGATGAATCGAACGACACGCGCCCGCGATGTTCAAACCACATTGGGTTTGGAAATTTTCAATGTCAGTTATAACATCGTCGAAGGGATTCTCGCGCTCACGTTGGGCATTGCCGCCGCGAGTCTTTCGCTCGAAGCGTTTGGACTCGACAGCATCATCGAAGTAACCGCCAGCGCGATTTTGATTTGGCGTTTGCAAGTGGAGCGACGCGGCGGGGATGCAGAACACATCGAACGCGTCGAACAGCGCGCCGAAAAATTTGTCGGCATCACATTGCTCGCGCTCGCCGCGTATGTGAGTTTGCTAGCGGCATACACATTGTTCACACGCCAAGCGCCTGGAACTAGCGTTTGGGGTATCGGTTTAGCCATCGCGTCGCTGATCGTCATGCCCATGCTCGCGCGTTGGAAATTGCGCTTGGCGGATCGCATCGAGAGTCGCGCGCTGCGCGCGGATGCGTTTGAAACGATTGCGTGCGCGTATCTTTCGGGCACGTTATTGATCGGACTCGCCGCGAATTATTTTTTCGGTTGGTGGTGGGCAGATCCAATCGCCGCGCTCGTGATGGTTTATTTCATTGTGCGCGAAGCGCGGGAAGCGTTGACAGGCGATCATTGCGCGAACGATTAAGTGCCTATCCGAATAACCTGTGATATAAAGTGAGGTATGAAAAAACGCACCAAGAAAAAAACCAGTCTTCCACCAACCCCCAAGCCCAAGCGCACGCGCGCAC
>Ga0247727_10005330_pt1 | contig 26244 bp, 23 predicted proteins | sample WisWelCaveWW1625_FD_202498 | JGI IMG/M metagenome (GOLD analysis project Ga0247727, IMG submission 202498) | Biofilm microbial communities from Wishing Well Cave, Virginia, United States - WW16-25 | ecosystem: Environmental > Aquatic > Deep subsurface > Groundwater > Cave microbial mat | place...
AGACCATTCTGGTTGGTATCGACGTAAAACTCCCCAGCATTATAGACGTGATCATAAAACCCGCCACTCTGAAATCCGGCGACGCCGTTGGTCTCCTTGAACGGCTCCCCGGCGTCGAAGATGCCATCTTGGTCGGCGTCGTAAAACGCATCGCCTGCCCCATCGTAGGCGAAGTCGCCATCAATATCGGTAAATGGTTCCGTGAGATCCCGTGCGCCGTTGCCATTTGTGTCATGAAATGGCTCGCCCCTTCCCTTGTCATAGAATGGCTCGCCCGGCGTCCATGCCGCATCGAAGTTCAGATCATCAAACACCTCCTTATCGTCGTAGATGCCGTTATCGTTGATGTCGAGGTACGGTTCACCCCTGCTGTCTTCGAACGGCTCACCCGTGTCGTAGACGCCGTTTCCATTGGCGTCGCTGAAGGCTTCCTCGCCCTTGGTCACGACGAGAATACTCACCCAACCGTCCCGTGGATTAGGTGCTTCGAGGGTATACGGCCCGGAGCTCACGCCATTGTACAGCATGGTTTCGTTTCCGATCGGATTTGGAATCTGCCTCGGATCGGTGTCGGCAGGCCGGGGGTTCTGTGATCGAAGTTTAACCGATGCCACGCCGGCCGCATCGGCCTGTGCCTGGGTCGGAATCGCACCGCTCTCGGTATAAAACGAAATCGCGTGTCCTTGCAGAATGTTGGTGTTGCTGAATCGATCGGCAAGACGGACGGTCACGCTTGCCTCCATGCCGTCATACGCCAAACCGGCGATGTTCAATAGATCAACCGAAACGCTGAAATGTTTCATCGACGGCACGCCACCGCCGATGGAGAGGTTCGTCGTTGTGCTGAACGTCTCGCCGGTATCAAACGCGCCATTGTTATTGGCATCGAGAAAGGCCACGATCCGCAGCGCACCTGCGACGGAACCGCTCTTTAGAAACGTTTTGGCGATGCCGCCGACCGTGGAGGCGGCGGCGGGATCAATCACCGCGCCACCGCCTGGATTTTGGCCGGACAGAAACGCAAACTTTACCGTCTGGCCGTCGGCCACAAGGTTTCCCTGCGCGTTTCTGACGATGAATGAGACGGCAGAGACCTCGTCCTTTCCGGAGCCTTTAATGCCAATGAGCGCTGGGATCGCCGAGTCGAACGCGATGTTGTCGGCAGGGAGCGCATTGATCGTGAGGTTTGCGGAATTGAAGATACCCCCGGCCATGGCGCTGACGGTGACCACGCCCGCCGTTGCCCCTGCCGTGATCGTGGTGGTCGCAGCCCCGCCCACGGTGGAAAGGGCTGAATTGCTTAATGTCGCAAGACCGGCCGAGGTGAGTGAAAGGGTCACAAGGGTGTTGTCGGCCACGGGAATCCCTGTGCAGTCCTTGACGACCAAAGAAACCGACGTGGTCGCATTGACGCTGACGGGGGAGGCGGGATTAAACGTGACGACAAGCGGCGTCGGCACATTGCTCGGAATGCCGGTGCAGGAGACGATGACCGTAAAGACCGGCTGGGTGACGGAACCACTTTTGACTGAAATGGTCACAGGGCCGCCGGGGGCCTTGGCCGTGATCAGGCCCGTATTGGCAACCTCAACGACGCTGGAATCGCTCGATGTCCAGACATACGTCGCGTCGGTCACCGGATTGCCTGCGGCATCCAGTGCCTGAACCGCCGCTTGCTGGGTCTTCCCGACGGTAAGTGTCGGGTTCGCCGAGCCGCCCGAAGATGTAATGCTGATCGCGTCGACTGTGGAATCCACAGGGTTTCCGCCACCACCTGGCACGGAGGGTCGTGGGTCGCCCGCGCCGTCGTCGATAACGGAATCACCGACACCGCCACCACCGCCCGAACAGGCGACAGCCGACCAAAGCAAGAATAATAGAAGGGCCAAGTGTTTCATGATGTGCCTCCTTGAGAAAAGTAGGGCTGGAACTCTGGGTGAATCCCGTATCGCAGGAAGTCTCCCTGCTCGTTCTATGGTGTCGGCGTCGGGGCCGCATCGACCGTTACTTTCGCTTTAAACGTGGCGGAGGCCGAACCGACACTTGCCTTCACCGACCCGATGGTTTCGACCGCTGCCGCGCCGGATGTGGGCAGCCTCATTAGCAGCGAAACACGCGCCGTGCCCGATTCGTCCGTTTCGGTTCTGTGATAGTCCGGACGGTCCTTATCCAGGAGATTCCCTTCGCGGTCGGTGATCTCGGCATCGGCGCCGAATCCGCCGGCCAAAAACTCGATCTCAACACCCGGAACTGGTTCGCCACCACTTCTGACACGAAATTCGAGGTTCGGATAGATGAGTTCTCGGCTCGCCGATGCGGGAACAGATACGGATTCATCCGAAGGCCCGGTCACCACGGCGTCATTCGGGGCATGGTCACCGTCGCTTCCACAACCTGCCAACCCGAAAACCAACCCGACGATCAACAACCCTCCCAGCGACCTCATTTTCATTACAGACTCCTTTTAAGAAAGTGTTTGAGTGTTGTCTGGCTCACCGGATCAACACGCACCGCGCCGATCTTCTCTGGCAGAACAAAGTAGACCTCGCCGCCTGAAACCTTTTTATCGCGCAAGAGGGTTCGGATCAGTTGCGCAGGCGGAAGCGGCGGAAGCGTCGTCGGAAGCCCCAGCCGGGTCAGAAGGCGGGTCTGGCGGGTGACGGTCTCCGCGTCCAGCAGGCCGATGTCACACGCCAGCCGCGCGGCGGCCACCATGCCGATTGCTACCGCCTCGCCATGTTTCACGGCGCGGTAGCCGGTGAGCGTCTCAACGGCGTGACCAAACGTGTGGCCGTAGTTCAGAATTTTGCGCCGCCCCGCCTCCCGCTCATCCGCCGAAACAATCTCGGCCTTCATCGCCGCCGACCGCGCAATGCAATGCGCGACGACATCGGGACGTTGTGCCAGCAGCGCCTCGGCATGCTCTTCCAAATATTCAAAAAAGGCGGCATCGGCGATGACCCCATATTTCACCACCTCGGCCAAGCCAGCAACGAACTCCCGTCGCGGCAACGTGGTGAGAACATCAGGATCAATACAAACTTGCCGGGGCTGGTGAAAGACCCCGATCAGATTTTTCCCCATTGGGTGATCGACACCGGTCTTGCCGCCAATGCTGGCATCGACCTGCGCGACCACGGTGGTCGGCACCTGCACGCAGGCGACGCCCCGCAGAAATGTGGCTGCGGCAAATCCCGTCATATCGCCGATCACCCCGCCACCTAGCGCAAGCAGCGTCGCCCCCCGCTCAAACCGATGGCGAATCAGCCGGTCGTAAATCCGTTCGACCTGCCCCAACGTCTTGTATCGCTCGCCGCTCGGAACGCGAATGGAGATCGTCTGGAATCCGGCGGCGGTCAGGCTGCGCCGGACGGTGTCGCCGTAGAGCCGATCAATTTTCGCGTGGGTCACAATCGCCATCTGATTTCCCTGAACCTGCGCCCGCAAGAGCGCGCCGAGCCGGTGCCGCAGACCACGCGCGATGAGAATGTCATAGCCGTGGTCGCCCAAACTAACGGGAATCCGTTTCAGATCATCCCGCTTCGAGGGCATTGATCCTCATTTGAATGAGACGAACCGTTTCATCGACCGACATCCGTGAGGTATCGACAGAAAGATCGGCCAATTGGTAATAGGGCGCTCGCTCGGCCATAAGCCGGTGAATCTGATCGGAAGGGTCCTGCCCAGAAAGGAGTGGTCGGGCATGTCGGCGGCGTTGCGTCCGCTCTAAAATCACCTCGGGCGTCGCGGTCAGGGCGACGCGAATCCCGCCTAGTTTTGCAATCTGGTCGGGACGAAGCGCCATCCCGCCGCCGGTGGCAATCACACAGCCCTCTTCCCTGGCCAACGCCTCGACCACTTCCGACTCCATCTCACGAAAGCGCGCCTCCCCCTCGTCGCGGAAGATCGCGGCGACCGACTTGCCTGCCCGCTGCTCAATCCGCTGGTCGGTATCGACAAACCGACGACCGGTGGCCGCAGCCAAACGGCGGCCGATCACGCTCTTCCCCGTTCCCATAAAACCGATGAGGACCACGTTCTTCACTCCTTTGTGACGGGCGCCTTGACGATGCGTGGCGTCAAAAAGACGAGCAGCTCCGACACCGCTTCGCGCGTCTGCACCGTTTTGAACAACCATCCCAATCCGGGAATCTTGCGCAGGAACGGCAGGCCATCTTCGGAATCGGTCTGGCTCTTTTCGTAGATGCCGCCAATCACGGTGGTCTCGCCGTCTCGCACCAGCACGTTCGTCGAGGCCTCTTTCTTGAGAATACTCGGCCCAGCGCCGGTGGAGACAGCGCCGAGTGAGTCTTTTGTCACATTAATCTTCATCATCACGCCGCCATCCGGGGAGATACGCGGGATCACGGTGAGACTGAGGGTGGCATCCTTGAAAATCGTCTGCGTGCCCGCGTTTGAGATCGTCTGGTAGGGCACCTGTTCGCCCTGCGAGATTTTGGCTTCCTGATTATCGAGAACGGTCACCTTCGGCCGCGAGACGATCCGGGTGAGTCCTTGCGATTCGCCAGCCGACAGCCGCAGGTCCAGATTGAACGGATTGCTCGTTAACCGCCCAAAACTGATGCCAACGCCGCCGAAGGTGGGGCTGGCTGGCAGGTTGACGGCAAAATCGGGCGCCGGTGCGCCGAACGTCTTCGGGCCAAACGTGACCCCACCAATCCCCGCTCGGTTGGCCTTGTAGGTATCGCTATAATTGGCGCCCCACTGAATGCCGAGGCCCCGGCTGAAGCTCGGCAAGACCTGAACGATCCGGGCCTCAATGGTGACCTGCGGCGTCGGGGTATCCAGCCGCCCGACGAGGCGGGCCACCTCAACGAGATTCTTCTCAATGTCTTTAACGATGAGCGTGTTGGTGCGATCGTCTACGGTAATATCGCCGCGCGGTGAGAGACTTTTCTTGAGCGGCTCCGCCAGGTCTTTGGCCTTGCTATAGTTGATGGTGATAATCCGCGCGGCGAGGTCTTCGACTCGGTCGCGCGTCTCTTTAGCCTTCAGCTCTTCGTCCTGCTGCCGCGTCATGTTGACCAGCGTGCCGATCCGAATAATGTTCTCCTCGCGGACCTGGCCAAGATTGTTGCTCTTCAGGATAATATCGAGCGCCTGATCCCACGGCACGTTCGCCAGTTTCAGGTTGACCTTGCCCTTCACGTCGTCGCTGATGACCATGTTCGACTCGCTCACATCACCGAGCAGCCGAAGGACATTCACCACATCGGCCTCCTGAAAATCGAGCGAGACCTTTTTTCCGGTATAACGGGGACGTGTTTCAACCGACGCCGTCTTGGTCACCACGGGACGATCTTCAACGGTCGGTAGCGGTGTTGGAGAAGGAACCACGAGGGAGACCGGTACGGACGCTTTCGTCTCCATCACGGGGACTTTGGGTGATGCCGGGGCGGAATCTGGCGTCGCCGACGGTGTCGGAATAACCGTCACAACCGCAACCGCCGGAGCATGGGACACGGAGGCTTTGGATGAAGTCGGAGATGAAACTGGCCCCGTCGTCTGGTCGGGCGGGAAGGCGCCCTCTTTTGCGGCACGCAGGTAGACGATCAGATCGTTCCCGTTCTGTCGGAAGGCATAGGCTGCGGGCGCGGCCAGATCAAGCACCAGACGGACCTTGTCTGGGTGCTGTCCCATTCGGAGTTGTTTCACGATCGGATCGGAGACCGACAGGGTGCGAAGTTTCATGGCCGGCTTGATGTTGGGCAGATCAATCACCAACCGCCCTGCATCCACCATATCGGGACGGGGTGCCAGGAGACCGTCTGCCGTCACAATCAACTGAAGGCCGCCTTTTTTATCGAAGCGGACATTTTTAATAAAGCGGGCTGGCGGCAGGTTCACCTCTGGCGCGCTCGACGCCATCGGGAGCACAGCCGGTCGGACCGGAGTGGACGCGGGTGTAGCAGGCGTCGGCGTGGGTGCTGCGACGGCCCGTGGCGCGGATCGGACAATTTCGATAATCAGGTGGCTCCCATCGGTGCGCACAGAAGCCTCGGTCGCCTCCGCCAAGATGACCTCGAACTGCGAACCCTGATTGATCACACCGCCCCTGGGCTGAATCGCCTTGACCAGGCCACTGGCGGGCACCATCTTTTCGGTGAATCGTCCCAAGCCGATCTCGGCAATGTCGACCACGAACCGATCGGGATTCGTCAGGCGAAACGAGGTGTAGATCAGCGGCCGCAGTCCCTCCACCACGATATCGGTCTGATTCGCGGTGTGGGCGAAGCGGATGTCCTGAACCTCGTGCGCGGGGGACGGGACCGTCGCCACCTGCGAGGCTTGATGTGCGCAGGCGGCCACGATGATGAAAAGAAGCGCGATAAGATACGACCGTAAACGGCTCATTCGGTCCCCTCCTTTTTAGGGTGTAATTCCAAGAGATGCGTTGCGATATTCGTTACCCCGAGAATGTCCACCGACTTTTCTTCAATCGACAGGTTCAGGGGGGTGATTCGGGCAATGACGCCATGATTGACGCCAATACGTGTGCCGACCTCCACGTCGTAACCTCGACCGTCCGGCGTCTGCACCAATGCCTGATAGCCGAAATCGCCCCAGACGACGCCCGTGAGGCGCAAGGCGTTCAGCTCGGTCCGTTGAAGGGGCGGAAGATTGGGATCAATCTTTCGGTCCCCGATCTGGATCAACGAACGGAACGGGTCACGCTTGCCTTCCGGACTGTAGACCGCGACCGGGTCTTCCTCCTCGGCCGGGAGGCTCGGAGGTGGCGCGGTCTCGGCGGCGCTCGACGGCATGTTCAACGCCGACTTGATCGCCTCCGGCACGGGCAGCGACGGGATCGAAGCGTTGTCACATCCCCAGACCAGGCCGAGGCCAAGTCCTAATATCAGCAACCGGTAAACAGGTCGGTTTGTCATGACTACAGCGTCCCTTCAAAGGCCGGTTTCTTCTGTCGCTCTTCTTCAGAGGGTGGTGGCTCCGCCCCCGCCGGTACGGACGCAAAGGCCGTCGCCAGAAAACTCGTTTCGATCACCACGCGATTTTTGTCGAGTTTGGCATTCCCCATCTTGATGTCTGCCCAGTTGACGATCCGGGGCAGGTGGCTGATCTGATCAAAAAAGATGCCGAGAGAGTGATACTCACCCGAAACCTCGATGGCGACCGGCACCTCCAGGTAGAGCCGCGAGGCATGAACACGACGCGGGCTGGGTTTCCAGAGCTTGAAATTGAGGCCCGCCTTCTCGCCGAGGTCTGAGACCTGCTTGAGGAACGTCTCGACCTCCGCCTCCGTTGGAAACTTTTTCTGCAGGACCGCCAGGCGATTCTCCAGAAGGAGATTTTCAACTTTGAGCTCCTCCAGATGCTTCACCATCACACGGCGAACGTTGATGTCGTTCTGCAACTCGGCAATCGTCGCGTTCAGTCGGGAGATTTCGTCGTTGTTCGGAATAAACACAAACCAGACGAAGCCGCCGAGGAGGATCAGCAGGCCGAGGAGCGCGGCCACGGCCCTTTGCGTGTTTGTCAGATGCTTTAGTTGATCGACGATAACGGCCATGATCTCCTCACAGGGCGCTGGTTTTGATCCGCCATTTTAATTTGAACGTATAGATGGGGATGTTGGCCTCAATGACCTGCCGCGACTCTTCGATTTCAATGGCCTCAAAAAACGGCGACGTCTTCAGGGCATTGATGAACGTCACGATCTCGTCGTTACTGGTCGCCTTCCCTTCCAACTGGATGTTCCCCCCCTGCTCGGCCAGCCGGGTCAACCAGACCCGCTCCGGCATTCCCTGGCTGACATGGGCCAGCAGGCGAATCGGCACCGTCTGGTTCACCTGTAACCCCCGAATGACCTTGATCTTCTCCGCCACCGATATTTTGTTCGCCGAGAATTGTTCCACCTCAATGACCTGCGCCTTCAGGCGCGTCAACTCGTCGGAGAGTTTCACCTTCTCGACGCGCAGAAGATCGACCTGTGTCAGCAGGTAATGCCATCCATACCCCAGACCGCCGATCAACCCGCAAACGGCCAGCACCGAAAACATCAGCCGGTACTGCGTTTGCGAAGACTGTTTTTTCTTGCGTGTTTTCTGCGTCGCAAGGAGGTTGATTTTAACCATCGCCTAAACCCTCGTCTAAACCCTAACGATCACCGACCTGGCGGACCGCGAGACCGACGCCGACGGCTGCCAGCGGCCCCATCTCGCGGAGAAAGTTCATATCGAATCCCTTGGGCGGAATCTCAATCTTGTTGAAGGGGTTGGCCATTTCCACCGGCACGCCGGTCTTCTCGCCCATCTGTTCGACCAGCCCCGGCAGTTTGCACGCCCCGCCGCTAATGATAATGCGGTCGATATGATCGTGGTTGGACGTGGCTTTATAATAGTCGAGGGAGCGGACGACCTCGGTCGCGATCTCCGCGTTGAAATGGTTAATCATCCCCTGCACCGCCTGGGTATCGACGTCGTCAACGGCTTCGAGGCGTTTTGCCCGCTCGGCATCATCGTATTGGAGGTGAAAGTCGCGCTGAATCGCCTCGTTACACTTGTCGCCGCCGATGGCGATGTCGCGGGTGAAGGAGAAGGCGCCGCCGTGCAGAATGTTCATGTTGGTGCCGCTCGCGCCAATATTCACGAGGGCCACCACCTCGTCCGGCGTCACGTCGTAATTGGCGGCGTACATGTTTTCGAGCGAAAAGACATCGACATCGACGATCACCGGCTGCAACCCCGCCTCAATCACCATATTGGTATATTCGGTGATCTTGTCTTTCTTGACGGCCACCAGCAGGACCTCCATCTTGTCGGCGCCTCCAGGCGTATCCGGCGTCAATGGGCCGAGAATGTGAAAGTCGATATTCACGTCGTTAATGTCAAACGGAATATATTGCTCCGCCTCCCACTTGATCGCCTCTGCCAGGTCGTCCTCGGTCATCGCCGGCAGATTGATTTTTTTGACGATTACGGAATGCCCGGAGACGGAGAAGGCGACGTTTTTCTCTTTAACGCCCTGCTCGGCGATGAGGTCCTTGAGCGCTGCGACGACCCGCCCGGAATCGACGATGCTGCCATCGACGATCAGTTCCGGGTCGAGCACCTTCACGCCAAACTTCACCAGCCGATAGCCCTTTCCGACCTTCTTTAACTGCACGAGCTTAATGGCGCCCGAACCAATATCCAAGCCAAAGAGGCCCTTGTGCGCCATGAACGGAATCTTCATTTCCACCCCTCACCCTGACCCAACCCCACCGCAAGCCTGCTGCCACCCCGCCGATTTATTTGGAGGTCATGACCTTTCGGATCTCCTTGACGTTTTGCTCGGAGTAGAGACGCCAGTTTCGCCAATCCCGCCAGACATCGGTAATGCGCCCCTCTTTCTCCCACCGAAATAACGTCGCCTTGGAGACTTCAAACTGCGCGCAAATCTCCTTGGTGGTGAACGTCCCTTTTTTATTTTGCGCCATCTTTGCCCCACGAAGCGTCACAGCGGTGATTAGTATACTCACCATACTTAGGCTGTCAAGAAAACCTGTGGAACGTGCTGGGGGCGTTGGAGCAGGTGAGATGAAACAGGCGGATGGGAAGGTCGTAAATTAGCGGGTCTGTTTTGGACGGGCCTTGCCGACTCCGGTGCGGGGCTTCGGATTGGGCGACGAACGACGGGTGTCGCCTGGTTCGGTGATGAGGATGGGGTCGAGCAGGCGGTCGATTTCGTCTGCGGAGAGGAGGTTCTTCTCGATAATCAACACCCGAACCGAGCGGCCGGTGGTGGCGGATTCTTTGGCCAATACCGCCGCCGCCTCGTAGCCGATGGCCGAGTTTAAAATCGTGGCGAGTCCCACCGTCCCTTCGGCATAGGCGAGACAGCGCGTCTTGTCGGCGGTGATTCCTTTCACGCAGCGGTCGGTGAAAAGTGCGATGTCGTGGGTGAGGATGTGGATCGATTGCAGGACGTTAAAGTTGATGACCGGCATCATCACGTTCAGTTCCATCTGCCCCGCCTGCGCCGCCAGCGTCACCGTGAGATCGTTGCCGATCACGTGGAAGGCGACCATGTTGGTCACCTCGGCCATCACCGGGTTGACCTTGCCCGGCATAATCGACGAGCCGGGCTGCACCGGCGGCAGCGTGATCTCGGCAAAGCCGGTTCGTGGGCCGGAGGAGAGGAGCCGCAGGTCGTTCGCAATGCGGATCAACTCGACCGCCAGTTCCCGCAGGCTGCCCGACAGCGCGACGAAATCGGCCATGCTCTGCATCCGCTCAAAGAGATTTTTGGAGGGAACCAGCGGAAGTCCGGCGCAGGTGGCGAGTGCCGCCACGACCTTCTTTTGATATTGCGCATGGGTGTTGATGCCGGTGCCGACCGCCGACCCGCCCAAGCCGAGATCGCAAAGCGCCGCGCGGGAGGCCGCGATCCGGTCGCGCGCCAGTTCGATGGCGCGGGCATAACCCGAAAACTCCTGTCCCAGCCGGATCGGCACGGCATCTTGCAGATGCGTGCGGCCCGATTTGAGGATGCCGTCAAACGCCCGCGCCTTCTCGGCGAGCGCCGCCGCCAGGCCATCTAACGCGGCAAGCAGCGGGGTCACCATCAACAGCGACGCCACCCGCATGGCGGTTGGGAAGACATCGTTCGTCGACTGCGACATGTTCACATGATCGTTCGGATGAACCCGCGCGTAGTCCCCGCGCGTTCCGCCGAGACACTCAATCGCCCGATTGGCGATCACTTCATTGGCGTTCATATTGTGCGAGGTGCCGGCACCGGCTTGGAAAACATCGACGACAAACTGTTCGTGCCACCGCCCGTCGATGACCTCCTGCGCCGCCTGCTGGATGGCCTTTCCGATTTCGGGTGCGAGCTTGCCGCAGGCCATGTTGGCCGCCGCCGCCGCCCACTTAATCATCGCGGTCGCCCGGATGAAGTCGGGATGCGGCATCAGTCCGCTAATCGGGAAATTAGCCACCGCCCGCGCCGTCTGCACGCCATAGTAGGCGTTTGCGGGCACTTCCAGAATCCCCATCGAATCCTTTTCCTTGCGTATCTTCTGTGCCATTGCCGCTCCTGACGTGAATGTTGTGTCGTCGCCATCGGAGAGAACCAACGCGCGTCGCGTTCGCCCCATGCAGTTCATTACACATTCCACTCGCCCCAGGTCAAACAATATCTGGCGACAAAAAATTGGACAGTCAAAAAAACGGCGTTATTTGTTAATAATATATTGATATTAAATGTTGTTTATAGAAAATATGACCATTTTCTGGCGCCAGCCGCTGAAATCAGGATTTGTTCCGTCAAAAAATTGGACAGTTAAAAAGCGGTGTTATTTTTAATAACATATTGATATTAAATGTTATTTATTATTTCGATGTAAAATCAGCCAATCTTAATGCAAAAAAATTGGACAGTTGCCACATTCAACTAATCCGATTTTTTTAGTATGTTGTTGTTGTTGTTGTTGTTGTTGTCTTTGGCACGGTAATTGTATATGCCCCCCTCGTCCGAGCGAGACATTATGGCTGACTCGGCGAGTATCTGGGCGGTAAACACGGAAGTACAATTAAACCTAAAAGGAGAAAACAATGAAAACAATACAACGCACAATGCTGGCCCTCGTGGCCATGTTAGGCCTCGCCGTCGGTACGGCGAACGCTGGACCACTTATAGTCGATGCCGGCTGGTATGGATTCTGTTTTGGTCTTGCCGGATCCCCGGCAACTGCTGGGTGCCTAAATGACGGCATCGGCACGGAAGGGAACACGTTCACTTTTTCGGGACCGGTGGAGTTGAGAGTGACAGATGCGTTCCTTTACGGGGACATCTTCGACTTGGTGATTGACGGTGCTCCAGCCGTCTCCACTTCGATCGTGCCCACGGTTGGTGGTGGGGTAACGACCGACCCGGATATCGCCTTCGCTGATCCTGGCTATAGCAAATACTTCACGTTTCTAGGGGCTGGTCCTCACACGCTTGACATCTTCGCGAACATATCGCCATACGGGGGCGGTGGCGCGTATGTGCGGGTGGATACGCCGCAGTGTCCACTGGGCGGATGTACGGTACCAGAACCTGCGACGCTGACGTTGTTGGGCATCGGTAGCGGTCTTCTGGTCGCTTTTCGCGGCAGGAAGCACAATCGCACCTAAATCGTGTCATCGGTTCAGTTGTGCAAAGGCGCACTCGCGGGTTCCTCCGTGGGTGCGCCTTTCTTTTTGGATGCCACCTTCGATGACCTCCTGTAAAAAGCCTGTTGCACAAATCAAGAAACGTCATTCCCGAATGTTTCTATCGTGAATCTATCTCATTGAGATTCAATATATTTTGGATTCCAGCGTGGGTCTGTGACCCTTCGCTGGAATGACGATCTGAATCCTGGAAACGGGATTTGTGCACAGGCTCAGTTGACATCCCTCGAATGCCGTGAATAGAGTCCCGCCCATGATCGCGTCGCTGACACCGCAGGAGATGGACGACCGGAACCCGTTGTCTCAAACGGAGATACCAAAGGTCTACGACCCCAAACAGATCGAAGAAAAGTGGAGCGACCGCTGGGCGAAGCATGGGGATTCAAATACCCTAGCGAACCCGTCCGGCGCGTCCTTTTCGATGGTCATCCCCCCGCCGAACGTGACTGGCGCGCTGCATGTCGGTCATGCCCTCAACAACACGTTGCAAGATATTCTGGCCCGCTGGCGCCGGATGCGTGGCGATGATGTCCTCTGGATTCCAGGCACCGATCACGCGGGGATCGCCACGCAAAACGTTGTCGAGCGACAACTGGCGCAACAGGGCGAGAGCCGCCACGACCTGACCCGCGAGGCGTTCATCCAGCGGGTCTGGGACTGGAAGGCGCAATCGGGCGGCACGATTATCGGGCAACTCAAACGGCTGGGGGCCTCGTGCAACTGGGAGCGAGAGCGCTTCACGATGGATGAAGGGCTGTCGCGGGCCGTCCGCGAGGTGTTCGTGCGGCTTCATGGCGAGGGACTGATTTACCGCGCCGATCGGCTGATCAACTGGTGTACCCGCTGTCGGACGGCGCTGTCGGATATCGAAGTCGAACACGAAGAGACCGACGGCCTGCTCTACCACATTGCATACCCCATCGCCGACCGACCCGGTGAATCGTTAATCGTCGCCACCACCCGTCCCGAAACGATGTTGGGCGACACCGCCGTCGCCGTCCATCCAGAAGACCCCCGATTCAACGGCTGGATCGGCCACAGGATGCGGCTCCCGCTCACCGAGCGGACGATCCCCGTGGTCGGCGACGCCATTCTGGTCGATCGCGAGTTCGGCACCGGCGCGGTCAAAATTACCCCGGGCCACGACACCAACGACGAGGCGGCAGGTCAACGGCACAGGCTTCCGACCCTCTCGATTTTCACGCCCGACGGGACGCTTTCCGCCGCAGGTCTGTCCGCAGCGGAGGTGTTGCCAGAACAGGCTGCAAACCTGTCGGGACAGACGGTTCAGAACGCGCGGGCGCGGGTGGTGGCGGCGCTGAAAGAAGCCGGGGCGCTGGTTGCGACCGTGGCGCATCGTCACGCCGTCGGGAAATGTTATCGCTGCCGGACGGTGGTGGAGCCGCTCTGCTCGCTTCAGTGGTTTGTGCGGGTGAACGATCCGGCCAATTCGCTTGCCGCCCCCGCCATCGAGGCCGTCCGTAACCACCGCGTCCGACTCATTCCAGAAAGTTGGGAAACCAACTATTTCGGCTGGATGGAAAATATCCAGGATTGGTGCATCTCCCGCCAAATCTGGTGGGGGCATCCGATTCCGGCATGGTACTGCCGTGGGCGAGATGTCGGGCAATGCGGTCTGGCCTGCAACGAACCGATGGTCACGATGACCCCACCCACCCGTTGTTCCCATTGCGGTTCCACCGATCTTGAGCAAGACCCCGATGTTCTCGACACCTGGTTTTCGTCGGCGCTTTGGCCGTTCTCAACGCTCGGATGGCCCGACGCCCTGCAGCCGACGCCGGAAGGACAAGCCGACGCGCAGCGAATGTTGGCGCGGTTTTACCCGACCACGGTGCTGGTGACGAGCTTCGACATCCTCTTTTTCTGGGTGGCGCGGATGATGATGATGGGGCTGCACTTCATGAAGGAACCGCCGTTTCGGACGGTCTATCTTCACGCCCTCGTGCGCGACGCCGAGGGGCAGAAGATGAGCAAGTCGAAAGGCAACGTCGTCGATCCGCTTTCCGTCATGAGCCAATATGGCACCGACGCCCTCCGCTTCACGCTGGCCGCCATGGCCTCGCCCGGCCGCGACATCCGCCTGTCGGAGGAGCGGATTGAGGGCTATCGCAACTTCGCCAACAAGATATGGAACGCCGCCCGGTTCATTCAGATGAATACGCCGGATACTTTGGAGGTGGGAGTGCGGGGCGCGCTCACACTGTCGGATTCGCTCTTGCCTGCAGACCGCTGGATTGTGGCGCGTCTGCGGCGGGTGGCGGGGGAGGTCAACGGGAAACTGTCTGACTTCCGGTTTGACGAGGCGGCGACGGCGGCCTATCAATTCGTCTGGCACGAGTTCTGCGACTGGTACCTGGAGCTGGTGAAGGTCGATCTTCAAGACGCCGAGAGAAAAGCGGCGACCCGTCAGACGATGTCGGCCTGCTTCGGCGAAATCCTGAAACTGCTCCACCCCTTCATGCCGTTTATCACCGAAGAACTCGGCCAGACGTTTGGCCTCTATGGCGAAGGACGCCTCATGGCGACGATGCCATATCCGACGCTGGAGCATCTTCCGAACGACGGCACAGATGAATCAGCGGACGAATCGTTTCAGGCGTGGGTGATCGAACCGGTGACCGCCATCCGCAACCTGCGGGGCGGAATGAACATTCCCCCCTCCGAGGCCCTGCCAGTTTTTCTGACATTCAGAGACCCCGTCGGGGCAGCGCCCAACTTTGCGTTGCTACAACCCTATCTGATGCGTCTGGCCCGCCTCTCCAGTGTGACGTTGAATACCGCGCCACCCCAGCCGAACATGACGGCACAGACGACGCGAATGGATATTTTTATCCCGCTGTCTGATGTGCATCGCAAGGCCGAAATGGATCGGCTGGAAAAGGAGATGGCCAAACTGGATCGGGAGCGGGAACCGTTAGAGAAAAAACTGGCCGACCCAAATTTTGCGAAGGCCCCACCAGAAGTTCAGGAGAAGCAGCGCCTGCGTGCCGAGTCTCTGGCCGAAAAACGATCCCGCATGGCGGAAGACCGCGCTCGTTTGGGGTAGGGGTCAAGACCCGCATGAATGGCGTGACCCTGGGCGGGTCGTGCAACAGGCGCATCACCCCTTCAAAACATCTTCGGCCAATTTTGAGAGGAGCGCGTCGTGCTGGTGATCTTCGGTGTAGACGCGGCATTGAATCACCTCTGGCGGGAGGGCGCTGATCGCGTCGGCGAGTGCCGTGAGGCCGACGGTTTGTGTGGCGGGGTTGAAGATGTAAATCTGCCGCTCGCCCATCCGCATCGGATGGAGCGGTCGCGGGTCTTGGCTCGCCATATCGACCCGGAAGGCCAGGCGGTTCAACCGTTTCGGTAACCGCGCCCGGATCGCCAGCGCCACCGTTTCTGCCGCCACGGCCTCGCGGTCGCCACCGCTTGGGATGACGGTTTCGTAGGCCATCTTCCATTTAACCTCTCGACGCAGCAGCGCGTTCCACTCCATCGAAAGCGCCCGCCGCTTCTTGCTGCGACTCGTTTTCCACCCCTTCACCGTCGTCAATAACGACCAATCCGTTAAGTCGAGATAGTCCTCCAGCCGTGCGAGCGGGCTGTGCGGGAAAATCTCCCGGATCGTTTCCGGAAAGATGTCGGCGAGATGCAGGTCAATCGCGCGGGTCGTGCGGTGATAATAGACGTTGGAATAGAGATAGGAGCGCGCGCCGAGGAAGAAGGCCAGCGCCGAGAGGCCGGCCCGGTGCAGCGTCAACCCATGCGGCGTCACGAAGGTGTAGTGGAGAATCCGGTCGAGGTCGACCGGGCCGATGGCGACCCCGCACATGTAGGCGTCGCGCAGCACGTAGTCGAGGTTGTCGGCGGTGAAGAGGCCGGAGAAGAGCGGCTTCAGCAGAATGAGCCAGCGGGGGAGGCTGGCCGGTGTTTTGTAGGCGGGGTCTTTGTGAATGAGAAAGGCGACATGTTCGGGGTCGAGCGCCTCGCCTGCGGAAAAGTTGCCCTCCGGGCTGCGGCGGATGGCGGCAATCTGCGGCGCGAGCGCCCGTCGGATAATCTCCTGCCCAAGTTTTTCATGCGTCAGTCCGATCGGGTGGAGGACCTGGTGATCGAAGAAATGGCAAAACGGCCCATGCCCCACATCGTGCACCAACGCCGTGATGCGCATCAGCGACTCAATCGCAGCAGCCGACGGACAGCCGGGGGCGGCCTGGGCCAGCGATGGATAGAGCGCGCGGGCAAAGCGTCCGGCCACGTGCATTGCGCCGAGGGAATGGACAAACCGGGAATGCTCGGCGGAAGGGTAGACCCACCGCGCCGATTGGAGCTGGTTGATATAGCGCAGCCGCTGCATCCAGGCCGAGTCGATGATCGCCTTCTCGGTGGTTTCCGTCGATCCTGGCACGGGCGCGGTAAACGGAATGCAGCCGTGAATCGGATCGGCCAGCAACGCCAGTCCGTCGTAGCGCGTCTGTATCGTCGGGGTCTCCCTCTGTGTCGTGGGTTGTTTCACGGGCGGGATGATAGCACAGCCGATGTCATCTCAAAATAGAAATGTCAGGTGTGTACCCAGGCGATTTGTGCCCAGAAAGACAACGGTTTGAGGTCTATTTTGGTTTGACAGTGCTTTGCTGACCGCCGTATCTTTCGCGCCGTTGTCATTGCGCTGAATCCCCCTCACCCCCAACCCTCTTCCCCAATGGGAGAGGGGGAAAACCGAGATGAACCCGCAGGGATCGCTATCATTCTGGGAGACATTTTCAAAACCGATCATTGGCCTCGCGCCGATGGACGGGGTGACGGATCCCTGTTTTCGGCAGATGGTGGCGCGCCACGGCAAGCCGGATTTGATCGTGACCGAGTTTACCAGCGTCGAGGCGATCTGCCGAGGGGTGGCGGGCGAATTGTCGGGTTTGGCGTTTGATGAAATCGAGCGACCGATCATTGCGCAGGTTTACGGGGCGGAGCCGCCCGCATTTTTTCACGCCGCCCAGATCGTCTGCGCGCTGGGGTTTGATGGTCTCGACATCAACATGGGCTGTCCGGCGAAGGGGGTCGCCTCGCGCGGTTGCGGCGCGGCGCTGATTAACGATCCGCCACGGGCTGCGGCGATTTTGGATGCGGCGCGGCGCGGGATTCTGGCCTGGGCTTCGGGCGCGCCGCTCTCCCTCGTGCCGCCGAATCTCCAATTGCCACCCTTCCCCGTGGCGCGTCGGCCAATTCCCCTGTCGGTGAAAACACGGATTGGATACGACCGCGTCGTCATCGGCGACTGGGTGCGCCACCTGCTTGAATCGTCTCCCGCCGCCATCACGCTACACGGCCGAACGCTCAAACAGGGCTACCACGGCATGGCCGACTGGGAGGCGATTGGGCAGGCCGCAGAGATTGCGCGTGACAGCGGCACGTTGATCTTGGGAAATGGCGACGTGCCGTCGGTGGCTGCGGCCAAGGTGCGCGTGGCCGAAACCGGCGTCGATGGTGTGTTGATCGGCCGGGCGGCCCTCGGACGACCCTGGCTCTTTGGTGAATCACCCCATCCGGAGCCGCTCGCGGTGGCGCTGGAACATGCGCGGCGGTTCGAGCAGATGTATGGCATCGGCCGGTTCTCCGCCGTCCGAAAGCACCTCGCCTGGTACTGCCGAGGATTCCCAGGCGCGGGCGATCTACGCGCGCGACTCGTTCGCGCCCGAAGCGCCGACGAGGTGGAAGCACTCCTCGCGCCCTATTCAACGACCGACGCCGACCTTCCACTCGAAGAGGAATTATGTCTGACGGCGTAGCCGGATCACAGATCGACCGCCACGTGCTGCTGTTTGATGGGGTCTGCCGCTTCTGCAATGGCTTTGTTAATTTCGCCATCCGCCGCGACCCGACAGCCCAATTTCTCTTCGCCCCGTTGCAGTCGGAAACGGGGCGGCGTCTGCTCGCCCGCTGCGGTCTCCCGGACGATCTTTCAACCTTCGTTTACGTGGCGCCGGATCGCTGTTACGACCGGTCGACGGCGATTCTCAAGGTGGTGCGGCGGCTGACCGGCCTCTGGCCGATGTTCTACTTTTTGATCGTCATCCCCCGCCCGATCCGCGACGCCATCTACCGGTGCGTCGCCACAAACCGGTATCGCTTTCTGGGCAAGGACGACCACTGCCTGGTGCCAACGCCCGACGTTCGGAGCCGTTTTCTCGATTAACGCCACAGAGGCAACTCCCCCGGCCCCTCTTTAGATAAAGAGGGGGGGGTTGATGTCCAACACCATGAACGCAACCGCTACGGACGCCATCGAGACCCTCCGCCGCCGACTCTTCGAGCCGGTCGATATTGCCGCGCTCGTCTATTTTCGGCTCGCCTTCGGCGGCATCATGCTGGTGGAGGTCTATCGCTACTTCACCAACGGCTGGATCGGCCGCTACTGGATCGAGCCGACGTTCCATTTTTCCTATTACGGCTTCGACTGGGTGCACCCCTGGCCGGGCGTCGGGATGGTCGTCCACTGGGTGGCGCTCGGCATCGTCATCTTCGGTCTGACGATCGGCCTCTGCTATCGCCTCTGCGCCATCCTCTTCTTCTTCGGCTTCACCTACACCTTCCTGCTCGACCAGGCCCGCTACCTCAACCACTTTTATTTCGTCTGCCTGCTTGGTTTTATCTTGATGTTCCTCCCCGCGCACCGCGCTTTCTCCCTCGACGCCAAAATGCGCCCGTCGCTGCGCGCCGACACCGTGCCGGCCTGGACGCTCTGGCTGCTGCGGGCACAGGTCGGCATCGTCTATTTCTACGGCGGCATCGCCAAGATCAATAGCGATTGGCTGCACGGCTCACCGCTCTGGATGTGGCTGGATGACAGCAGCGACCTGTTTCTGATCGGCCCCTATTTTTCCGAGATGTGGGTCGTCTACCTTTTTGCCTGGGGCGGGATGTTGTTCGACCTGCTCATTGTCCCCGGACTGTTATGGCGGAAGACCCGATGGCTGGCGTTCTTCGCGGCGATTGTCTTTAACTTCATGAATCACCACCTCTTCCAGATCGGCATCTTTCCCTGGGTGATGCTCGCAGGCTCCGTGCTCTTTTTCGACCCCGACTGGCCGCGCCGAATCTTCAACCGTTGGCCACATGGCGATCCCGTACCTGCCACGTCATCGCGTCCGAAATGGGTGATGGCGGGGCTGGGCGTTTATCTTTTGGTTCAGACCCTAGCCCCGCTGCGGCACTGGCTCTATCCGGGGGTGACCAGTTGGACGGAGGAAGGGCACCTCTTCTCCTGGCAGATGAAACTGCGCGACAAATCCGCAGAAGCCGAGTTTTTCGCAACCGATCCCGCCACGGGGAAAATCTCAAAGGTTGATCTGGCGGAATATCTCGACGACCGCCAGATCAGCAAAATGTCCACCCGCCCGGACATGATCTTGCAGATGGCGCATCATCTGGCCGAGGTCTATCGCGGGCGTGGGATGGCGCGGGTAGAGATTCGCGCTGATGTGTCGGCATCGCTCAACGGTCGAAAACACCAGCGGCTCATCGATCCGAACGTTGACCTGGCCGCGCAGCCGCAGACGCTTCGTGCCGCGTCATGGATTCTTCCGCTCACAGAGCCGCTGCCGCCGATGGCAGACCGCCCGGAAGGTGGGTAACAGGGTAAAAAACTGGAGACCGGCTTTCGCCGGTATGACGACCCGCATTGAATGAATTCAAAATGGAATAACCGCTCATCCTGAGCCTGTCGAAGGATGAATGGCGTCACGGGCTGTCAACGAGGGAGAACATGGCGAGACTGGGAGTGAACGTCGATCACGCGGCAACCTTGCGGCAGGCGCGCGGGGGGAAGGAGCCGAACCCGGTGGCCGTGGCGGTGCTCGCCGAACTGGCGGGCGCGGACGGTATCGTGGTTCATCTGCGCGAAGACCGGCGGCATATTCGGGAGCGCGACGTCTTCCTGCTGCGCGAGATGGTGCGGGTGCCGATCGACCTCGAAATGGCCGCGACTGACGCCATGACGCGATTTGCGCTGGAGGTGAAACCGGCACTCGTGACGCTGGTCCCGGAGCGGCGCGAGGAGTTGACGACGGAAGGGGGCTTGGACGTAGCCGGTCGGCCAGATGAAATCAAAGAAGTGATTGAACGTCTTCGTTCGGCGGGGATTCGCGTCGCCCTTTTTATCGACCCCGACCTTCAGCAATTAAAAGCCGCGCACAAGGTCGGCGCCGATACCATCGAGATTCACACCGGCCGCTACGTCAACCGCCCCGCCGCCGAACGACCTGGCGAGCTGCATCACATCATTGAAGCGGCAAAACTCGCTCGGAAACTCGGCATTGGCGTCAGTGCCGGACATGGCCTCGACTATCAAAATATCGCCCCGCTCGTCGCCATACACGAAATAGAAGAGTTCAATATCGGCCACAGCATCCTCTCCCGCGCCCTGTTCGTCGGAATCACACAAGCCGTCCGCGAGATGAGGGCACTCGTCGGATAGGGGATTGTTGTTCTCCCACGGATAAGGGGGCCGGAGGGGTTGCCTCTAAAACGATGGGACAAACCCCCTCAATCCGCCTGGTCAGGGGGAGGAGGAAATCAATCGTTCGCGTGGTTTCGGAATGGAAGAACCCGCCGCGCAGCGGCGTTGAGGGGGCGACGCGAGCGGCTCTAAATCAGCCGTGCTGCCAACCCGCATCGCGGATTCGGGTGACCGACGTGAGGCGTGAAAGTCGTTCAAGCATCTGTTTTGGGGAGGCGTTCAGGATGGGGTGGAGAAAATCGGGGGCGATTTCGTCGAGGGGAACCAGCACAAACGGCCGCTCGGCCATGGCGGGGTGCGGCAGGGTGGGATCACCGTTGTGTTCGATTTGCGGATGGTAGGCGAGGAGGTCGAGGTCGAGCGTGCGCGGGCCTTTTGCGATGGTTCGGATGCGCCCGCAGCGGGTTTCAATCTGCTGGCACCGCCGGAGCAGATCGGCGGGGGCAAGCGACGTCTCCACCGCAACCACCGCGTTATAAAACGGGTCTTGGTCGATATGGTCCATTGGCGCCGTTTCGTACAGAGATGAAATCGCGATCACCCGCAAACCGTCGATCGCCGAAATCTCAGCGACCCCTCGTCGGCAGAGGGCCAGCCGGTTGCCCATGTTTGATCCCACGCCGATCCAGACCGTGTTGCGCGTGAGTGAAGATGCGTTTATCAAACCGATCCCACAATGCCAGCCTTCTCCATTCGGAAGAGCGCTTCTTGCAGGCGTTCGGCCGAGACGGTCAGCGTCATCCGAATGTATCCCTCGCCTGCTTCGCCGAATCCCCGGCCGGGTGTGGTGACGATGCCCGCCTCTGAAATGAGGCGCGCGGTGAGGTCGGACGATGCCACGCCAGTCGGCGTCGGAATCCAGGTGTAAAAACTCGCCGGTGGCGGCGTCGCCGCAAACCCCAACTTCTGAAGGCCCGGAATCAACACGTCACGCCGCTCCTGATAGATCGTTCGGATGGCCGAGAGGTCGGCATCCGCCATTTCCAGCGCCGCAATCCCCGCTTCTTGAATCGCCTCGAAGACCCCGGAGTCCAGGTTACTTTTGACCTTGCCCAGGCCCGCCACCGCCTCGGCATTTCCGACGACGAAGCCGATCCGCCAGCCGGTCATGTTGAACGTCTTCGACAGGGAGTGGAACTCGATGCCGATCTCCTTGGCGCCATCGACCTCAAGAAAACTCGGCGGACGTTTGCCGTCGTAATAGATTTCCGAATAGGCGGCGTCGTGGCAGACGAGCAGATGGTGCCGGTGGGCAAAGGCGACGACCGACTCAAAGAACGGCAGATCGGCGGTGGCGGCGGTCGGGTTGTTGGGCGAATTGATAAAGAGCATCTTCGCCGACGAAAGCACCTCCTGCGGAATGGCGGCCAGGTCGGGCAAAAAACCGTTCTTCGCCAGCAATGAAATGTGGTACGACCGGCCACCGGCAAAGAGCGTCCCCGTGTGGTAGACGGGATAGCCCGGACTCGTCATCAAAACGGTGTCGCCCGGATTGATGAAGGCGAGCGGGATATGGCCGATCCCCTCTTTCGATCCGATGAGCGTGAGAACCTCGCGTTCGGCATCCAGCGTCACGCCAAACCGCCGCAGATACCAATCCGCCACCGCCTGACGAAAGGAGAGCATTCCTTCGTAGGAGGGATATTGGTGACGGCGCGGGTCAGCGGCCGCCTGCTGAAGCCGGGCGACAATCGGCGCGGGGGTCGGCAAATCAGGGTCGCCGACGCCGAGGTTGATAATGTCCTTCCCCTGGCGAATCGCCTCGCGCTTCATCTTGTCGATCGACGCGAAAAGGTAGGGTGGAAGACCGGCAATCCGGTCGGCAAGTGGAAATCGGCTCATGAGGATTCTCGCTGTGAAGTAAAAGGAGGACGGGAAGCGGGAAATATTTGTGGCGGTACGGCGTTTTCATCGGGAGCCGACTGCAACGTCTACCCCCCGCTCATGGTGAGCCTGTCGAACCATGAAGGCACTTCGTGCAAGAAGCGCTCTCGTTTACGACCGAACGGACGACGTCCTGCGGAAATGGGGCTTGAGGAGCTGAAACGTGGCATCCATCCCTTCTGGAATCACGCGGACACCACCGACGACAGTCATAAAATTGGTGTCGCCCACCCAGCGGGGAACGATGTGAAAATGGAGATGATCGGCGATGCCGGCGCCCGCCGCGCGGCCCAGATTCAGCCCCACGTTGATCCCCTCCGGCTTGTAGACCTCCTTCAGGACGACGATCGACTCGCGCACCAAGTCCATCAGATGCCCCGACACCTCCGCAGGCAGCGACTCCAACGCCGCGCCATGCGTGTAGGGCGACACCATGAGATGGCCGTTGCTGTAAGGGTAGAGATTGAGCATCACGAAGCCGTGCTCGCCCCGCTTGAGGATGTAGTTTGACCGGTCACTTTTCGCCTTCGGCTTGTCACAAAGAATGCAGCCCGTCGCCTTCGGCCCGGCAATATAGCCCATCCGCCAGGGTGCCCAGAGCGGCTTCAGGCCCGGCGGTTCCACCCCCGACGTCGCATTCTCCTTCGCACGACCTGCCACGCGCTCACCCCATAAAACATATCGTAACCACGCCAAAAAGCAGGCCGGATGGTAGTGGAACCCTCCGACGGGTGTCAACGCGATGGACTGTTCGGGCGGATTGTTTATGAAAACAGATCACCGCAGGGGCGCCGCTTGCTACGCCCGCTGGGGAGATTCTGACGTAAGATTCGTGCCAGCGGGTGGCGCAGTATGCTAAAACTCGCCCGCGATCATTACGAGGATATCCTGCGATGAGCGAACATTTTACCGCCGATGAACTTCGGCGCCTTGCCCCATTTTTTACGGACTTGGATGCGCCGATCTTCGGGCTGAACTTGCCGCAAGAGGTCGCGGGTGCTCTCTTCTCCCGCTACAGCCGGTCGACGCGGAGCCTGCGGCGTATCTTTCTTTTGGAGTTCCTTGACCATTGCGAAGTGCCGGACGGCGGGCGGGACGCGGCCAATCCCGACGCCGCCCTCCAGAAGGCCCGCGCGTTTTACGATCGGGTGCTGGTCGGTTATGGCGACGACTCTGTGGCCCAACTCGGCGGCGCTCATCTGGCCTGCGAGGGGGTCTCAAATGTTGTCGCGAAACTCATCGAAGACGCTCGCATCGGCATCGCCCCGCTGGAGAAGTCGAGTCGCTATGTTCGATTTGACCAGCGCGACGCGGCGGGCGACTACCCCATCTATCCCGAGCCTACCCTCCTCGCCTCCCGCCACCGCGACGCCTATCTTTCGGTGATGAATCTGCTGTTTGAGACCTATTCACGGCAGATCGATCCGATGATCGCGTGGATGGAAAAAGCATCGCCGATCACCGAGGTCACGTTAAAACATCCGCAAACGGGCGAGCCGCTGACGTATGACGCCATCCGGGGCGACGCTGTTCTATTGAAACAAGCGCAAGTGGCCTATCGCGCAACGATCCGCGCGGCCGCCTGCGACGCGCTCCGCGCCTATCTGCCCGCCGCCACGCGGACGAATGTCGGCCTCTTTGGCTCCGGCCAGGCGTTCGAATATTTGTTGACCAAGTTGTATTCACACCCGCTCGCCGAGGCCAGGCAGGTGGCGGCAGCGGCGCACCTGGCGCTCAACGCCCTGATTCCCTCCTTTGTGAAGCGGGCCGGTTTTAGCCCGTATCTCGCGCAAGGACACGAGGCCGATCAGGCGCTCGCGGCGGAGATCGCGCGCGCGATGCCGGTGGATGACAGCCCGCCGGTGACGCTGGTTGATTATGATTCGCACGCCGAGGAGAAGATCATCGCCGCCCTCCTCTATTCCCATGCGCGCCAGCCGCTCACGCAGCTGCGCGCGCGAGTTGCCCGGATGACGGCGGACGAGCGCGGGGCGATTCTAAAGGAGGTGTTCAGTCGGCGGCAGAACCGGCGTGAGAAGCCGGGGCGGGCGTTTGAACAGGTCTATTATACGTTTGATCTTCTGGGGAATCTGGGCCTGTATCGTGATCTGCATCGGCACCGTCTTCTAACGCAGGAGCGGCAGGACTTTACGACCGATCATGGCTACGATACCCCTCCAGCCATTGAGGCGATGGGGTTTGCCACGGCCTTTCACAATTGCATGGCGAAGGCGGCGGTGCTCTACACGCAGATTCGCGCCGATCTTCCGCACGCGGCGCAATATGTCGTGCCGTTCGCCTACCGCATCCGGTGGTACATGAAGATGAACCTGCGCGAGGCGGTCCATATCGGCGAGCTGCGGACGACGCCACAGGGCCACGCGGACTATCGGCGCATCGTGCAAGAGATGTGGCGGAAGATCGGCGAGGTCCACCCGGGGCTTGCCGACTGTGCGAAGTTCATCGACTGGAAGGAATACGACCTCGGTCGGCTACAATCCGAAATGCGCACCGAGCACAAGAAAACCATCGTTTCAATGTATGGCGGGGCAATGTACGGCGGGTCGGGCTACGGGGGGTAACGAATCATTAAAAGACGCCCTAACGCTGATGATTTGTTTCGTAGAGCGACGCCCGCCGATCTATAAAGAGTTGGAAGAACCGGACATTTTTCACTCTGGGATGGCACGATGATCGGGTGGAGGAGCGTCATTCCACCATGCTATGGTGCCGCTTACGAAATAGAGACGGCGACGCTCGACGCGGCAAGAACCGCATCACGCCGTCTGTCGATTTCAATCATCGTAAAAATTGTATGGGAGGATTCTAGATGACGCAGTTTGAATTTCATCCGGCAGCCGCCGGGTTCGACAAAGTCAACGCCTTAAGTCTTGCGCGGGCGACGGAGTTGGCCTATGCCAGCGACGATACGATCCGCCGGACGATCGACGTCCAGTGGGACTTTCCAAAGGTTCGATTTTTTAACAAGCGGGGCGCACAGGGGTATCTGGCGGTCAACGACACGATGATGATGATCCTCTTCCGCGGCGTGGCCGCCGTGGCCATCGGCCCCTGGGTGACCGAGGCGCAATCGGCGCTCGTACCCGTCGAAACCGGCCGAATCCACAAAGGGGTCCATGCGGCGTTCGAGGCGATCTGGGAGGAGGTGCTCGTATCGTTCCGTCTGCTGCGCAACCGCAATCAACCGATCTTCATCGCAGGGCATAACATTGGTGGCGCGTTGGCCGTGCGGGCGACACAGCGGCTGGCTGTGGAAAACCTGTCGCCCGCCGGGCTGTACACCTTCGGCGCCACGCGGGTTGGCGACACCCCGTTTTGTGACGCCCTGCGTGCGGGCCTCGCGGGACGGGTTTTCAACTTCGTGAACGACGGCGATTTCATCCCCCGCCTCCCCCCGCGTGCGTGGGGTTACGACCATGTCGGCGAGGTGAAGTTTTTCGACGCAGCGGGGAAATTACACGAAGGCGAGGCGATGTGGCAGGCCGCGATGGCAGAGGCGACCGACAGCCCGGACGGTTTCCTGAAACGGAGTCTGGACGCGCCAGCGCCAGATGGAATCGATCAGTACGTTGCGCGCCTGACCTAAACGGCGCTGCGCACGGCGTCACGCTCCGCACGCCAGCCGATAACGGGTTCTCC
>Ga0247727_10005331_pt1 | contig 26244 bp, 40 predicted proteins | sample WisWelCaveWW1625_FD_202498 | JGI IMG/M metagenome (GOLD analysis project Ga0247727, IMG submission 202498) | Biofilm microbial communities from Wishing Well Cave, Virginia, United States - WW16-25 | ecosystem: Environmental > Aquatic > Deep subsurface > Groundwater > Cave microbial mat | place...
AATGATCAACCCGCTATTATTCGTGCTAATGGAACTCAAGAATGGTATAAAAAAGATAAAATACACAGAGATAATGATCTTCCTGCTATAATCTCTGATAATGGAAGTCAAGAATGGTATAAAGAAGGTAAATTACATAGAGATAATGATCTTCCTGCTATTATCCGTGCTAATGGAACTCAATTCTGGTGTAAAGAAGGTCAATTACACAGAGATAATGATCTTCCTGCTATTATCCTTGCTAATGGAACTCAATACTGGTATAAAAATGATAAACAACACAGGGATAATGATTTACCTGCTATAATCCATTCTGATGGAACTCAAGAATGGTATCAAAATGATCTAAGACATAGAGATCATGATCTACCTGCTATTATTTGTCCTGATGGTGGAGAAGCATATTGGATTAATGGAATAAAAATAAAATGACAGTTATTATATCTTGGGCAAAGAGACCAATTTGTTACGGTCTTTTTATGTTCCCCTCAAAAATCTTATTTTCCAATAATACTTTCGGAACCCCTTATTCTGAAGAAGAAATATTCTATAATACTCATCGGGAGTTGTATGCCAATGCTCCAGAAGAACAAAGACCCAATAAGTTTGAATGCCCAATTCCAATGTCTTTTAAAACAATCGAAGATATCCAAAAATGGCTTGATAAAACCCATCCTAATACATATATTGTTACTATAATTCCTCACCCAAGTTATAAGGGATTTAGTATTCTTTTTAAGAAAGATAACAAGATAGCACTTAATCTCATTTATGAAATGTTTTATAATAAGAAAAAACTGCCAACTTACTGGCAAGATAATTATAAAATGGAATATTTTTAAAATGACAGCTATTATATCTCATAATACAAGAATTGTTTGTACTATTGATTCCTATGGAAATAAAACATGGAGAAATAAAGAAGGTCTAATCCACAGAGATAATGACTTACCTGCTGTTATCCATGCTGATGGAACTCAATGTTGGTATAAAAAAGGTCAATATCATAGAGATAATGATCTTCCTGCTATAATCTGGTCTGATGGAACTCAATACTGGTATAAAGAAGGTAAATTATATAGAGATAATGATCTTCCTGCTATTATCTATTCCTATGGAACTCAATACTGGTATAAAAAAGGTAAAGCACATAGAGATAATGATTTGCCTGCTGTAATCTGGTTTGATGGAAGAGAAGAATGGTATAAAGAAGGTTTAAGACATAGAGATAATTATCTTCCTGCTGTAATCTGTCCTAGTGGAAATCAATCCTGGTATAGAGAAGGTTTAAGACATAGAGATAATGATCTCCCTGCTGTTATTTATCCTGACAATAGAAAAGAATATTGGATTAATGGAATAAAAATAAAATGACAGTTATTATATCTCATAACACAAGAATTTTTTGCACTATTGATTCCTATGGACATAAAACATGGAAAAATAAAGAAGGTAAAATACACAGAGATAATGATCTACCTGCTATTATCCTTGCTGATGGAAATCAGCACTGGTATAAAGAAGGTAAATGTCACAGAGATAATGATCAACCTGCTGTAATCCATCCTGATGGAACTCAACTCTGGTATAAAGAAGGCAAATGTCACAGAGATCATGATCTACCTGTTATAATTTATGCTGATGGATCCAAAGAATGGCGGAAAAATAACAAAAAATATCTCCCATCTAGAAAAACCAGTACTAAAAAATCGAAATATTAAATGAAAACATCAATAATAATTCAATGTGTTCGTTGTTATCACTTCTTCTCAATCTCAAAAGAAGGGCAAGATCATGTTATTTGTCCTAGTTGTAATCAATATACTCCTTATAATTTTAATTTGCCAGAGCCTTATAATGATAAAAATGATTGCAAATTAGAAGGCAGAGATAAAGTATGGAGAAACAAAGAAGGTTTAAGACATAGAGATAATGATTTGCCTGCTGTAATCCGGTTTGATGGAAGAGAAGACTGGTTTAAAAAAGGTAAAAAACATAGAGATCATGATAAGCCTGCTGTAATCTGTCCTGGTGGAAATCAATACTGGTATAGAGAAGGTAAAATACACAGATTTTGCAGTCAACTACCTCCGCCTAAAGGCGGAGGCTTGCATTGTCTCTAATATCTTTATTTCTAAAAACATTAAATTCACACGATTGGTCTGTTGACTTAGACCTGCCTAAAGGCAAGAGTCTCCTTGCCGAATTACAATGAAGCAGGTGAACAATATAACAAATAGTTATGCCTTTAGACTTGTTCCCAGCCAAACTTGCCGGGAATAGCATCTGAAAAGGAACACTATTTTTTTCTTGACACAGCATCGAAGTTGGATTATGCTGTTTTTGCCGGTAATAAATTCATCGTCATTTCGAAATTTGATCAGTGAATCAGAAAGAACTTTTAAAGGGAAACAAAAAATGAGACATACCTTTGATGGCCAATTTCTCGAAAGAAACGGAAAACTCGCAGGAGTCGCTTTGGGAGCGGATTTTTGTGCCGAACATGAATGTGGAATTAAAGAACTGAAAAGAAATTTTGGCGTAAATATTGATTCTAGTCTCAAAGGACTTGAAGCAAGAAAAACAACAATATGTCCTTTCAATTTAATTTTTAATAAAACTAGAACAGAAGCTATCCTTATACTAGTTGATCAATTTGATTTTGATTGGCAAATTAATAAAAATAATCAAACAATTGAGGATGTGGCTAATTTATATAAAAAAAATGGAGAATTGGTAATCTATCGTGGATCGGGAAATAAATTTTCAGCCGCTTGGGATAGCAGGAGCTTTGGAATTCTTGTTAAGACAAAATCCAATATAGAAAAATTAGAAAAAATATTTGAAGAATTTAAGAAAAACAATGTTGTCGTTAACATTCCATATAGTGGGAGTCCATTCAAAAATAATGGATTGACATTTGTTTTCCTGGATGCTTTTACAAAAGAAGAAAAAGATCAATGGCTTGAATATGATTTGTCTAAAATTAAACTAGATAAATTTGTAGAGGATACAAATATTGTGGAAAGATTAAAAAAAGCTGGCAAATATTATTTTGCTCTTTCTCCGAAATGGGAAAACGAAAAAGAAAATAATGTTATTTTTTGGCTTAATCCGATGGAACAAAGTAAGAATAATTATGGTTGGGTTACATTACAAGATTTGGAAAACTGGATAAATGATACAGGAAAAATATCCATAAATCACTCCTCTTCCAGAAGAGAAAATGTTTTATTTATCGGAAATAAATCATAAAATGAACACTCCTTTCCATTTCGTTATAACATTTTTTTCATTAATATTTATAGTTTTTCCAATATTTCTAAAAATTGTGAAAAAATAAAAGTGGAAAACAAAATTACAAAAATAGTTCTTACAGGTGGACCGTGTGGAGGAAAAACAACTTCTCTAGCAAAACTTAGCGAGAAGTTAAAAGAACTTGGAATAAAGGCTTTTTTTGTTCCAGAAATTGCTTCTTTAGTCAACTACCTCCGCCTAAAGGCGGAGGCTTGCATTGTCTCTAATATCTTTATTTCTAAAAACATTAAATTCACACGATTGGTCTGTTGACTTAGACCTGCCTATAAAGTTTAATTTTCCATCTATTGGAAAATTAAACGATACAGGGAGTTTTCTATTACTTCTTAATCCAATATTTATAGCAGCATTCCAATCACTATCAAATACTAGATTATCAGAAGTATAATATCTACATCCCTTTCTTATTCCCTTCTCAAAACCACGATAGTCGTTTTGAGAAGTGTAAGCAGGGTCAACTGTTACTGCTTTTTTTCCTAAAAGTAGTGCCTTGTAGTTTAATATCTCTCTGAATTTATAAAATGGAACTTGACTTCTCTGATTATTTAATCTATTGCCTCTATTTCTGCTTTTTATTCCTTTTAAATCTTCAATTACTATAACATTCTATTTTGTTTTCAATATATCGTTTACAACTTTATGACATAATTCTTTATTTTTATTTTGTTCTTTTTTTCTTAATTTATTTAATTTTATTTTAGTTGAATGAGAACGCTTAGTGTCTAATTTAGATTTTAAAATGCGTTTATTATATCTTAATATTCTTTTTTCTTTAAGGAATTTTTTATCTTGATAAACATTGCCTTCTGATGTTACAGCAAATCTTTTAATACCAAGATCAACTCCAATTATTGAATTTTCAATAACTATAGGTTCTGGAATATCAAAAGATACACTTAACCATAATTGATTATCTTTATAATATAATAATGGATCACACATAGAATATTTAGATAATAACTCTTTAAATTTAGAATAAGGGGAATAAGAACAAATTATTCTTTCTTCACATGTCGTTAATTTAATTTTATTATTATCTGAGAATTTATATAATCTTTTATCTAATCTTATAGCTAGATTTTTTCTAGTAATAGGTTCTGTTAATTTATGTAATTGTTTATTAGATTTAATTGATTTATAAGAAGCATAAACATCATCTTTAGCACGAATAACAACCTGAGAAGGAGAGTCTGGAAATAATTTTCTACATTTATGGTAATTTTTATCATAAATAATCTTTTTATTTATGTTGTTTTTTAAATCTTTAAATATAAATTGAGACATAGAGTTCCAAATATTGGAATGTAATTGAAGAACCTTAATGATTTTAGTTAAATCATTTTGACAAGAGGTTAAGAGCTTGATATTGTAAGTAACATTCATAATTACTATAATACGATAAATGTTAGAGGAATACCTTTATTTTTTTTATAAATATACTCTTTACAGAAGTGATTGAATATTGTATGTTATTGAGAAAGGAGCGGTAATTCCTCTCCTGCCTAAAGGCAGGAGTCTCCTTGCCGCATTCATAATGAAGGCTATGGAGCTAGGAGTGAGATTCGAACTCACGATGTTGGTTTAATCCAATCCAGCTTACAAGGCTGGCCCAATCGCCACTATGGGACCCTAGCTCGTACTAACAAAACGAAAGATTAGCCCACTAGCTAACACGAGGAGCAGGGGCATTTGTTCGCTGGAGCTCCCATATTGATTTGAACAAAATTATCCACATTACCACTGTGGTGCATCACCGCAAATGCTTTGGGAGCATATTTTGAGTGAAGTTTATATATCTGATTCGAAAAAATTTTTTTATTGATCTTTGCAAACTTTTCTGTTGCCTTTATTGCTTCTTCGATAATATTCTCTTTTGATTTTTTAGCCATAATTATTCTTCCTTTTCTTGAAGTGTCAATGGTTTAATTTTTCGAACCCCTGGAGTCAAGCCAAAAAGGGAATATGCTAAATTTAATAAAGATTTTTCCAAAAAATCTTTGGGTGTTTCCAGGTAATCTTCACCAATTAAAAATGTAAGCACTTTCATATCATTAAATTTAGATGGATCGGCAGGTTCAAAAAATCCAACAACAATTTTGCTTTTGCGCAACACCCTCTCGCTAAATATGCATATTCCTTCTTGATTTCTCCATGCTTCTTTTACAAGCTTTTTTTGTTCCGGTTTAAGCTTATTTATATGCGCTTTAAATAAAGTTATTTTGTCTTCTTTGGGTTTTTTTACACTGTTTTCGTGAACATGTCCATGCTCAGAACAATCGCATTCTTTTTCACTTTTTGTTATATTTTTTGTTTCCATTTTTATTTTTTTTCTTGAGCCTCCACTAGATGGAAAATTAAACTTTATAGGCAGGTCTAAGTCAACAGACCAATCGTGTGAATTTAATGTTTTTAGAAATAAAGATATTAGAGACAATGCAAGCCTCCGCCTTTAGGCGGAGGTAGTTGACTATCGAGACCATATATTTTTTTAAGTCTAATCACATCTTCTGTTTCGTCAGTATCGAATTAGTCCTCTTTTCTTACTATGGATTCTATTTTAGAAATCAACTCTTTTTTTGACAAAAGACCAAGAAATCTTGTTGCTTCTTGCCCGTCGTTTGTATAAACAACAACACAAGGAATTGCGCTTATTTTACATTTTCTTGCAAGTTGCATGTTACTATCAATATTTAATTTCGCAAAACGAATTGAGGATTTAAAATCTTTGTTAACAAAATATTCAGCAACTTCGCTAAAAATCGGACCAAATTGTTGACAAGGCCCACACCACGGGGCCCAAAAATCAATAATCGAAAAGTCACAACTTGGATCTCTTACAAATCCTTCAAATTCTTCAAATTCTTCAAATTCTCCTGATGTTAATTCACAATGCATATTGAAATCTCCTTATCAAATATGTTTTCAAATATTTATAAACTTATATCTTGACCTTCTCTGTGTGATCTGTATTTTTTAAGAACCTCAATAATGGCATTCTTAAGAAATACAATTGATTCTTTTTCATCACACTTGGTTTTAATATTTTGAACTATTTCAACACTCTCTTTGTAATATCTATCTGAAAATTCATTTGATTTATCAATCAAATCCGAAACATTATCAAGTCTATCGGAAAGTTTAATGATAAGAGCAGGATAACTCATATTGTTGATTTTATCAATTAAATATTTTGCTTTCCCCATTTTTTTTAATCCAATAGAATCGGAAGTGACTTCATTCACCAATGACGAAATTACTGTGCCAAATAAATTTTCCAAATCTATAAGTTTTACATCTGTATCTTCAGGAACATCATGAAGAATTGATGCACAGATTATCTCATCTCTTATAGGAATTATTCCAATATCCGAGGAAATATCGCTTAAAGCACAAGAATATAAAATCATTCTAACTATTTCAGAAACTCTTATGGGGTGAACAATATATGGATAAACGATATCATTGGCCCCAATAAATCTTTTTTGATTTTCATGAGCCTTAACGGCAACTTTGATTGCTAATAATATTTTTGAACTAAGAATCATTTAAACCGCCTCTTTAAAAGGAAAATGTCGTAAAATAGTTTCATCAATATCATAATCAGGTAAATCCTTAAGATCATCCGTATAAGAACATGAGGCAAATTTTTTATTTACAGCATCGATATAACATGAAAATTGTCCCTCGTTACCAACAATCATACTTTCGTGAACCCCCATCTTTTCGAGATCGTCTTTAAATTGCTTAACAAAAAGAGTATCTGCGCCAAAACGAATCCATGTGTTTTTTTTAGCTTCTGCTTTTAACCAATCAATAACCGGCTCAAAATCATGTTTTTTAAAAACCTTTCCTCTTCCAGTCTCTTTATATCCAAGAAAAATAATATCAAGGATTGATTCCCAATTATTTTTTTTTCTTTTCTCAAGAAAGACAATAACATCTTCTGATGGATAACATCCAAGAGGAATATGAACACTTCCTTTGGGGCCTTTTGTTTCTTGAGATTTTTTATTCCACTTGCAAAGTTCTTTAATTGTTTCCCCATCTATTGACGAAACAGCAAAAGAGCCAGCATTTTCAAAAACATGTTTTTTTATTTCTTTATTCTTGGCCCAATCCATATTAAATGTTGTAAAATTTGGAATAATATTATGAGATCTTAGTTCTTCCAGATATTCTCCAAAATAAGGATGTTGTGTCGTCTCTCCACCTCCCAACGCCACCTCAAGGACTTTTAAACTGGAAAGAGAATAAACAATACTTCTTAAAAATTCTTCATCTGCATGTTTCCCTCTTTTTGTGCTTCCCATATAACAATTATGAACAAGAATTTTGTTCGCAAAATAATTGTGACAAGGAGAAGTTTCTATATTGAAAACTTTCCCGTTGTATTGGATTCTTTCAATAGATTTAATTCTTATTGAACTTTTCACTTTATTTTCTGTTAATATTTTATCTCCCTCTTCTATCTTTTCTGCTTTAATCCATCCTCTGTTTGAAGTAAAAACTTCGTGTTCCAGAGTCATTTTAATTGATTTCCCATTTTCAAATTCTATCTTTATAAGATCTCCATTATATTCTCTTTCAAATGTTTGTTCAACTTTCAACTCTGTTCTTTTTTTATTTTCAATATCATAGCCATAAACAATATCGCCAATTTTTATATTAGAGATACATTTTTTACCAGAAGGTGTTGAAATCTTAGTATCACCAAGCACACAAAACTGACAACCAAAATCGCAATAGTCCGTGATTTTAATATCAACTAATTCCGGAGAAGTTGAAAATTTATATTCTGAAAGTGGATTTCCATTTTCGTCTAAATTAAATGTTAATCTTATTTTTGTACCATTCTCCCTATTAAATAGGGTGAAATAATCTTTGTCTTTTCTACAAATAAAATTTCCACTATATTCATGAATGGGTATTTTTTCAAATTTTGCTTTTTCTCCGAATGCTACAAGTTCCTCTTCATCGGAATTGTCATTCCCTCCACGAATTGTCACATGTGATTTGTCGAGAAACTCAAGAAAAGCCATAATAAAATCAGAATCGAAAGCTTCCTCATCATAATTTTTAGGAAAAGCCCAACAAGATTGATGATCAACAGAAGGAACTGCATCCGCATCTATTCTAAAATCAATACCTGTCAAATTTTCTATAATCATCTTTTTGAAATCATCATTTATATTTCTTGGAAGAGCACCATAAAGTTGTGCGGCAAAATAATGCCGTTTGGCCGTGTTACTTCTAAGATGAAACCAATCCCATCCATATCCCCCATTATCGGGAAAAACTTCTCGATGAGAAGATCCCAACAGAATAGAATGAGTTGAACTCGAATTATTCGCAAAACCAAGTCTTATACTGTTAATTTTCACAATAAATGTCCTTAACCATTCTTATTCCCCACATCAAGGAATAACACAACTACGACTCAAAAATCAATATATTTAACGCACAACATGGAATATCGAGTTTTCCATTCTCACAACACGTTGTAAAACAATTGGAAGTGTTGGTTTTTTCCCCATATTTAAACTTTCACCTTTTTCGTTTGTATATGAAATTTCCATTTCTCCTGGACTGGCGGCCATTTCTATATCATTCGATATAGAAATTTGTTTTTTATCTTCTGAAATTTCATATTCAAATGCACCATGACATTCTTTATCTACATTTTCTAAATCTTTCTTTAAAATGTTTTTAGCTTCTTCAAAAGAAAAAGCCTCAACACCATAGGCATAAGTTTTAATACAAACTGTTCCGCAGGATATTGCGCTTATAACAACATAAACCTGTTTAGTTGTATCCATGGTTTTCTAACACTCTCCTTTTTTAAATTAATTCCAATTAGAAGTTCTTTTTTGTTCTTTTTCTTCTTAGCAGATTCATCGCAAAATAATATAAAGTATCATATTTCTATCAATTCCATGGAAGTTTTAGGCTTTTCAGAAAACTCTATAGTCGACAAATTTTCTTTGTTGATTTCTATTTCAACAATCTTAAAGGCTCTCCATTCCGTTAATTTTAAAAGCATTTCCAGTTATTCTTGAGTAGCTTCTTTATGAACTCTATTTCAACTATTATATATCTTTTTATTTTATCCACGATTATAAATCATCAACCACAATAATCTTGCGCCCATTTTCTAATATTCTTGGATCATGCGAAACTCCATTATGCGACCATTCTCCAAATTGACGATAACAAGAAGGACAAATGTAACTCGGTCCAAATTGAACCCCTTCTTCGGATTTCACAATAGATGAATGAGATTTGAATGTCAATATCTTTTCGGACAACATCTCTGTCATTTTGTCAACAAGAGAATCTATATCTAAAAAAGATTCAATATCATCAATATTTTCTTCAGAAAAATCTGAAAAATCAATATCCCAAAAATGTTTTGATACGGCTTCTTTTATTGATGATTTTAAAGTCATATTTCAACACCTGTTTTTTCACTCTTATCCATGATCTTTTTTCTATATTCCATGACTTTTTTCCTTCTCTAAACCAGATCCGTCGTATCTTTATAGGAAGATACGATAATATCGAAGAGGATTATAATTATGATTGTCAAGTTTTGTATGTTTGTTATTTTTGTTCTATTATTTATTTTAGTTTTTATTATAAACTACATTAAAAACAAAAATGTTGAAGAAAAAAATAAATTTAAAGAATTAGAAGAATTGTTTGTTAATATTTTATCTCCCATTAACAGGGCTATAATATTCAGAGTGGCTATTTTACAAGAAAGAATAAGAAAAGATTTAAAACAACATATTTTTAATGAATATGTGGAAAATAATTTTTCCATACCCAAGGCTTATCATGATGTGTTTAAAAAACAATATACGTTTGAACCTAATTTAAAAATATCCAACAAGATGAACTCTATTGAAGAGCATCTTAAAATACTTGCTTTTTATGAAGATCTATTGCATTTCTACACTAATGTTTACGGTAACGATATGGACTTTGACCTGATTACACTTTATGAGGATTCTGAAGTAGAAGGCACACAAAATATCGTAGAAAGACAAAAAATGATAAACGAAAATAAAGATATTGTGTAAATCACTTCTTCTTCAAAACGGAAAATATCCCTTTTTTCTTGACATTTTTTAAAGCATAATATATTCTTCTTGAGAAAATGCTCAACTCATCTTCTGCTTTTAAGCAGGTTTCTTTTTGAGCAAAAGAAGGGGAATAAAATGATTTCAATTAAAGAAAATCTGGAAATAAAAAGACCTCTTGATAAAAAACATTTTTGGCAGCTTTCTCTTTAATATGTAACCTGGCGGACAAGATTATTGTTGCTAGAGGAAATGCCATTAAAAAACCTATTCTTATTTTATCAATAAAAGAAGAAGAAGAAGAAAAAGATTCAAATATTGTTAAACTTATACAAAATATCAATAATTTCCTTGGAAAAGAAACCAAATGCGATTTGCCGCTTCTTATTCTAATGAATTATCAAAATGTCGAAGTGGATCAAATAGTCCTTTTTATAAAAAAATATTTTACAAAATAACAAATAGAAGATATAGTTAAATTAATCTTGAATTAATTCTGTTTCTTTCAATATAATCTTTGACTTTCCCAGAACCTTCGCTTGTATTCCAAACTTTTTTCCACAATTTAGCTCGATCAAAATGACTATAATTCGAGATTTCTCCTTCTTTAAAACCTGGAATATCAGAAAAACCTTTATTCGCAAATTGTAAATAAAAAACTACAAAAGAAACACGATTGTTATTTAACATTTTTCTTGGATTTCCTTTGATTGTTTCTATTGCTTGAGGAATATCCATTCCCAATGTGTCTTGAATCCGTGTATTCATGGTCTTTGCATATTCTGGAGAACCTTTTGAAACTTCATTCAATACACTTATTGCCATTGGTGTTTCAATTTGAACAAAACCCAAGGCAGGACCACGAACTTGTTTTTCAATGGAAAAAACTCCCTCAGAAGTACCGTAACAAGATTCCGCTAAACCAATCTCTTCAAAAAACTTCTTGAAAAATTCTCTTTGTTCATCATCAAACCAAGGGGCCAACGTGGATAAAACATTATCTGTTTCATTTTTGAGACTATTGATTGTATCTCTATCTATAAAATAACCTCGTGTCTCTTTGCCATCAATGTTTCTAATGGCTTCCTTTCCTCTCGATGGAACTTCTTTTTTTTCAATATCTTTATCCTCTTCTTTTTCTTTTAGATCTTCCTTTTGATCTTTTAATAAATCTTCAATCGGTCCTTGATTTAAAAAACTCTCGGCATCCATCGCTTCTTTAGATAATTCTGGAGACAACATCTTGTAAGAATTTAAAACAATTTTATCCAGATCTTCATCCGAAGATTGATTGTATTCCGGATCTTTTCTAAGTTTATCCTCTAATCTTTGCTTGAAATTAATATAATTTTCTTTCTCAATTTGAACTTCTTGTGCAATAGATGGATTCGCACCAATTATTTTCTCTAAATTCATGAAAACAATCGGAGAAGCAACCAATAACCCAATGGAAAACGTCTTTGCAAGTTCTTTTATGCCCTTCATGAACTCCTCTTTCGTGAGACCAAAAGCCGCTAACCTCATCTCATCAACAGGAACGATGCCGGTCTTTAAGTTTTGGGCTCCCCGAAAGAAGCCTAAGTCTATTTCTCCATAACCCTCTATAAAACAAGGGTTTATATCTACGCCTTTATATTTTACCTCAATTGGCCTTCTTTTGTCAATCTTAAAAATATCCAGAATTTCTTTCCTGGAGTAAATTCTACCTTTCCCATTTTCAATAATTATCTTTTTTAATAAATTATCCATAACAAAATACTCAAAAGAACTTCTTATGAAATTCAATATATATATAAAATAAACCTTCTATAAAAAACAAATCTATCTATTCGCTAAAATAGATAGATTTTAAATATTATAAAAAATATAATTATTTGTTTATAAAACTAATTATCTTTTTCACCAATATGTCTTTTAAAGAATTCATACTGTTGTTAACAAACTTTTCGAGATTTTTTTTCTCATCTTTCACTGACTCTTCGTTTGTTGCTTTTTCTGTTATTTCTTCTTTTTTTCTCAGTCTCGTTAAAATATTGTTTAAGGCATCATCCCATCCAAGCGTTAATTCTCCTGCCTCATTTTTAAAAACATCATTACTGGAAATATCAACAACAAAAGACTCTTTTGGTTTCTCTAGACTGTTCGTTTCGTCAACAACCTTATTCTTATCAAGTTTCTTGGATTCTCTTAAAACATTTGTTATTTCCTGTTTTATATTTCTATAACTTTCTTCATCTATACTCTCTAATCTCCTGACAATTTGATGATTTAAGATTGCTATAAAATCTTTATTGGAAAGTTTTTCTATTTTATTTAAAATTTCAACATTGTCTTTTCTATTTAATATGTTCGTTTTAACTAAATTTAAAATATAATTTCCACTCACGAATTCTAAAATACCTTTTCGAACAAGACTCTTGAATTCTGGAGTTTCTAGGTCTTCTTTAGTAAAAACATCTTTATGGGCATAATCTTTAATAATTACCGCAGGTTCTGATTCTTTACCAGAAACAATTGTGTGGGCCGCCCTATTAACAAGAACATTCTTATCCGTATTGTTAATAATCCATTCTTTGGCTTTCGATTTGGATTTTGTCGGTTTTGAATTCTCTATAACAAATGATTCAGGCCCATTCCTTTTTTTAATTTTTGCCCTGTTTTTAGATGCTTCTTGCAATGTTTTTATTTCGACTCTTAAAGATGGTTTTCTCAAAGTTTCTGGAAAAGATTCCTCAATTTCTTTCGCTTTCGCTGTCATTGTACTTCTATTCATTGTTTTTTCCTTCAAAAAATAAGAGATGTTATTTTGACATCTGCTCAAATTTATTATACGACAATCCGTTGAAAAAATTCTTTAAAAAATTTTGGATGATGTGTTTCAGCATGACAATTGGCACAAAGTGAACTATCTCCGTCTTTAGGCGGAGGCTTCCTCGTTCTTAGACAAAGACTTAATTATAATGTCATTTGCCAACATTATAATCAGAGGTTTTCATCTCCAGAGGCTTAAAATCCCTACGTTCCATAAAAATTCTCCAATTTCTATATGGTTGCTAATTAAAAAAAAAGGAACTAGTTGAAAATCTTTTGCCCCATTTTTTTTAAAAATAATTAATTAGAACTACTTTTTTAGCTTTAATTGATTCTCCGCAGAATGTATCTCGGCATATTCTATTGCCTCTTTATAATCCCCAAACTCTATCTCTTCTCCATAATTAATTCTTAATTTACTACTTTTATCTTTGTTTATATTTATTTGATAATCATTATTTATATTATCCTTAGCATCCCATTCATAAAGAGAAGAATAACTATGCCAACCTAAATTACTATGCCAAAAATTATCTGTCGGATCGAAAAATACTTCAGATTCCTTAGAATTTCTAATATATAATGAAATACGATCATTTAATCCTACAAATCTTGGAATACTTATATCTCTAATTTTATCAAAATACTCATCAATCATACAAAAAGTGGATCTTGTACCAGTACAACCTCCCTTTTCTTCTCCAACTAATATCAATTTTTGACCGGCAACCATTTGTCCTAAAATATTATCTCCAATATTAGAACCCAATGGAATCCATGACATCATAATAACTCTATTTGGATCAACTTCAACAGACATCACATCCTGAATCTCTAAATTCATAAAATTCCTTGCTTTTGATAAAGGATATACATCCGTATCTACTCCTCCAATGCCCATCGGAATATCACTGGGAATTGTCTTTATCCCAGCTTTATTCATTAAATATGCCCAATATCCAGTTCCAGACATATATTCGCTTACCACTTGATTACCAACAAATTCTTTTATTTCTTCTAAAGATTCTTTAGAAGGTATAGAAAACGAAAACAATTCTATAAAAACTTTTCTAATATAAAATCCAATAAGAGTATCATATAATTTGTTAGTCGTTGATAAAAATACATCCCAACTCTTTTTACTATGTAATTCTAATGGATTAACTCTTTCCCAAATACTTTCCATTGCTTTTTTGAATTTGTTTTTTACAGCATGGTCAGTTATATCGAAAGCAATTTGTTCAACTTTCTTATCAAATTCCTCCTTTAACTGCTCTTTAATGTCTTCTGGATCATAGGGAATATTAACAGCCATAGCTTCAATCTTTTTCTTGAAACCAAAATCTAAATTGCCTAAATCTGTGAAAATATATGGAAACATAAAGAGTCCTCTAAACAATTATATTCTGATAAACAATATATATATCCTATGGAATTCTTGTGCATGGAGAGTCCTCAAATATGGGACCCTAAATAGGGGGCCCTAAATAGGGGACCTTTTTATCAAATTGAAAAAAATAATATATACCCCTGGGAAAAAGGATGTTATTATTTTGTCCACTAGATGGGACCCTAAATCATTGGAAACAAAAAAACATTATGTACCCTGGGAAAAAGGATGTTATTATTTTGTCCACTAGATGGGACCCTAAATCATTGGGAACAAAAAAAACATTATGTACCCTGGGGAAAAGGATGTTGTTTGTTTTGAAACAATATGGGACCCTATTATTTCTTATGGCTTGCCAGTATGTCTGTTGCCCTTGGAAAAATTATCTTTATTCCATAACGGTTGCAAATTTTCTTATCTTTTTTTCAATATTACATTCCCTGCATATTCTGGTCGTTTCCATATTTTACTTCCCCTTTTTGGTATGGCTCCATAACCTATACGACAAAATATGCATATTCCAGAAAAATGGATTTACCTCCCCTGAATAGTTGCCCTAACATCCCTTTTTTCTAACCCCCCCACCCATAAAATGGGGAATTTTTACCGGCACGAAAACATTACTAATCCACTATAGACGTAAGTTTAATAATAATAACCAATTAGTTATTAAGTTTAATAATAATAACTAATTAGTTAGTAAGTTAATAATATTCGTAAGTTTAATAATAACAACTAATTAGTTAATAATAACCTAATGTTTCAAGGGAAGCATTATGACCGGCACGAAAGAGATAAACAATTTCTTCATAATCAAACATAAGCAAGGGATAACAATCCTAGCTTAAGAGCCTAAGCCTTCGGCTATAGGCTATCCCCGCCAATTACAATGGAATTTTCAAAAGTTCCATTCCCTCGGCAAAGCCTACCTTGTTGCCTGCCTAATAAAAGGCAGGATTCCCCAAAAGGGTTTCCTGCCTTTTTCTTTTGTTATTAAGAAAAAAACTGGCACGAGATTCAAACATTATTGGAATATACTAAGTCATCGGGAAAAAACATTTCCGAAAAACTTTATACTGCGAAACGAAAGGAAACGAATATGTTGACTTACAAGCTATTGGAAGCCATGCAAAAGTTGGCGGAGTCTCAAAAAGCCCAAACCCGGAACCTTGGCTATAAGGTTGCGACCGCTTGCGATCACCATTCCAGACTCGTTCGGCGTCAACGGGCGAAGAGAAACCACTTCCATAATCTTTCGACTGGGCAAGTTACGGAAGCCAAAGAAGCGTAAATCCCATACGCTCAAAAAGCAAAAACTCCCCTCATTTATCTAATGAGAGGAGTTTTTGCTTTTTGTGATTGACCGGCACGAAATCAATATAAGATAACTTGATAATTCATCATCGGGAAAAAATACTCCCGAAAAACTTCATCATTGAAAGAGGGAATAAAATGAGTAAGATTGGAGAATTGGCGAATCCTCGTTTGGCTTGCAAGGAACCTGAAACGGTTGTTCTCAAAGTTCAGGAGAAGAACGCTAAGGGACATTTTCTTCCTGCAACGGATAAAGTTATCGAGAATCCCAAATATGCTCCGGGATTTTGGAATCGAGTTATCGGAATTGGCGTTCCGGCCCAAACTAATTGGCGGGGAATGAACCCGGCAAAAAAGGCCGGGCAAAGGAACACCTATATCCCCAAACAAAAGGGAAGCAAAATCCGCCGCATTTTTGGAGTTGGCGGAAACCTGGAGCGGGTGCGAGGGGTTTTCCTTCGACGATGCAATCAAGGGGAGACTGGCAAAGCCGTTGCTGAACTTCGTTCTCCCACGATGATTTCCGATGTTTATACGGAAATCATCGTCTCGAAACTCGCCCGGCAGCTTCTTGAAAAAGCCTGTGAAACCATCCTTAAAGACGAAGAATTGTAAAATTAGCAAAGAGACTCCCTCGCTGAAAAGCGGGGGAGTTTTTTTTTGGTTGTTGGCTGGTATAACCGGCACGAATTTTCGGGAAAGAAAGGAAAAGCAATATGTCACCCTGCATGGCTTTAATTCGGGGCAAAATGCGTCTTGTAACCGATTTAGGATGGCTTCTCCATCATTGGAGAGAAGTTTCATCCTTCAAAGTGTCCAAACCCAGCCGGGATCCGTTTTGTAAATTTGGAACGCCACCGGAAGCCTTTTTAGAGGCATATAATCAGAATGGAGTTTTGATTTACCAAACCGATTTTGCTTCTTCTTCTCTTCTTTGGTATTTTTTAGACCGTCGAATTTTCCGGGGTCTTGATATTGACTGGTTTGGAATTAAAACTGTTTGCGGAGAGAACACAACTTTTGGAGCACTGCTTCGCAACAGAATTTTTTAAGTTGACCAACTGCCCGGCACGAATTTCAGTTTAATTTTTGGGATAATCAAATATAAGCTAAGGGAAAACCCCTAGCAAAAATCAAAAGAAAAAGGAAAGAAAAAATGGTTCCATTGAAAAGGAAAGGAAACACGCAAGTTTATTGTGGTGATAATGAAACAAAAATTATTTATCACAATACTCCAATCGTAATTTTCAATAAAATGGGAATTACACTAAACACAGGCAGTTTTTTCAGTTCGACGACAAAAAGCCGAATGAATCAGGCTTCCCATGAATTTAATCTTGGGTTTGTTGTTTTTCAACAGAATTTTTCTTGGAAAATAAAAACTTCCAAGGGAATTATTCCTTTTGACCAAAGCATTGTTCATCTTAAAAGGGAATAAAAATCATGTTTGCGATTCATCATCGGAGATTTTGTTTTAATCGCTGAGAGCATTCCTTTTTTAAAGCAAGTGGCAAGCAAACAAATTGTTAGTGACAATTTAGTTGTCAAAGCCCTTGATTGGCTTTTTGACCGGGAAAAAGAGAATCTTAATTATTACGCTCAAAGGGCGATAAGGAATGACAATCCGGCACGAATTATTGCTTAATCCTTCGGATAATAAATCATAGGTTACGGACAAAATTCGTAACCGATTAAAATTATCTTCCGAAAGGAAAAAAGTAATGAGAGATAATGTTTCGCAGTATGTCATCAAACCGCTTTTGGCGGAAATGGAATCGGGGAATCTTCCCTTTTGGACGAAACCATGGAAAACCAAAAATGGGATGCCGTTTAATGTCTTGACGAAAAAAAATTATCATGGCGGTAATCGGTTCATGCTCATGCTTGAAACAATGCTTAAAGGCGGGAATGATCCTCGTTGGATGGGAATGGGTCAAGCCAACAAGATCGGGGCCAAAGTTCGGAAGGGAGAAAAGGGAACGATGGTTTGGATTCCCTTGTTGGTCAAAGATAAGGCAAACCAAGAGGAAAAACTTATCGGATTCAAATATGGGCATGTTTTTCATGTTTCCCAATTTGATAACTTGGATCAATCCAAGATCGAACCGATTGAGGAAAGGGTTTTGCCTAACAATCCGATTACGGCTTGCGAAGAATGGATTAACCGTTTAAATCCCAAGATCATCAATGGGGTAGCGGCATCCTACAGTTTTGAATCGGATTTAATCTGTATTCCCAAAATTACGGCTTTTGATTCATCGGAGAAGTATTATCATATTTTGCTCCATGAATTAGGTCATTGGACTGGTCATCTTGATCGTTGTAATCGAGAGAGAAAAAATTCCTATGGAAGCGAAAAATATGGCTTCGAGGAATTGATTGCTGAAATCTTTTCTCTTTTTGCCGCTTATGAATTAGGGTTGGAAATCGAAAAAGAGATTCCCGATTCTGCCGCTTATATCAAAGGTTGGATGAAGAGTTTGACCGAAAATCCGAATTGGATTCCGAAAGCGGCTGAAGCGGCTGAAAAAGCAATGAGATTCTGTCTCAAAGGAAAGATCGAAATTGAAGAATCCCGGCACGAAGAGATGGAAGCTGTGGCTTAAACTGAGAGCAAGAAACAAAGGGGTTAGAAAATTAAAAGTCTGGCCCTTAATCTTATCAAAAAAGGGAGAATGAAAATGGAAAACTTTTATCTGTTTGCCTTTCTCATTAAGGGCAAAACGATTGTGACAAGGGGCAGGGATCAAGAAGAAGCCTTGAAAGGTGTTAGTCGTGGATTACCTAGAGGTATGACGATTGCGCTTTTGAATGATTGTCCGATTAACGCTGCAAAGGCATATTCAACGGTTCATCCTTTTGATTGGCTGCATCAAGTCCCACAATGGCTAAAGGATAAAACAACATAGATGTTTTAATTCCGGAAGAGATTTTTCAAAGGGAACCATGTCATATCCGAAAATACGTTGAAGACCCAACACCGTTGGAGAAACAAAAAGCCAAAATGTCCCTTGGATTATTTTTATATCCAACATTCTCGTCAACTCCGAGAGAATAAAACATAAGGGGCCGGTTTTTTTGTTTAGTTGGCTGGTATCGGCTTTCTGATTAGTGGTCTTCCGGTACGAAAATAAGACAGGAAGTGTTTTGTTTTCAACAGTCTGAGGTGGTGTCGGTTTTTTACCAACTTATTTATTTATTTTCGAGAAACGGAGAGAATGTTTCACGTGAAACATTATTACCGGCACGAAAAGGAGAAAATAAAGATATAGAATAATCTTGTGACAGAGAGGATGGGATACGAACATGAAGCTCAAGTCCAACAAATTCAAGGTTGCAAAACCTGCACGGCGAAGCACGACCGTTATTGCCGCTATGAATATGGGGCATAAGATTATCCCGAATAAAGCCAAAGAAACTGAGAAAAAGGCTTGTCGGAATTGGAAAGAGGATTTAGATAATGCTTGACAAACTTCGATTTTTCGCTATAATTCTTGTGGGCTTTGTTGGAATCATCTTGATTTCAATAGGGATGATGTTGGATTCAATTTTTTCTCCAAAGAAAGCACAGAGAAAGGCGATATAAATCCTTTTAATAGGGGGCCAAGGGGAACTTCAAGGAGAAGAAAAGAGATTGGATGGTATGTTGGCATGAAAGCCAGAAAATATCCATTCATAATAGATTCAAGAGAGGGGAAAAAAATGGCAAATGTTAAACGAGTTTTTATTGATGGACAAATTCCTTTCGACATTCCTTTTGATTCCAAAGCCAATCAATTTTTAGGCATGTTAAATTTGCCTAGTTTTGGCTTGAGGATTCAATGGGGAAAAACAAAATTGATTCCTAATTCTCACGGGGGGCAAACTTGTCATTATGATTTTACAATTACGGGGAATGAAGCCGTAAGAATCGAAACCATTTTAGCCTTACTTCAATCCTTTGTGGATGAAAAAGCGGAAATCAAGCAAGTGGATATTTTGGATATTGAAAACAATACTCCAATTTCTATAAAAATTCCACAGAAAAAGGTATAAAATATGTTCATCCAAAGAGATTCGCAAAGGACCGAGAAAGATGATTTTGTTTTAAATGTTGTGTCCTATGTTGGGAAATATAGTGGCGCAATAAAACAATATGGGGAAAACGGGGAAATAATTGGCTGGATTATCAAGCCAATATATGAATAGGACTGGCACGAAAAAATAACAAATCTAAAATATAATTTAACATAGCTCATTAAGAGCTTTGTCGAATTAGTCAAAATTTTACAAAGGAAACAAAATCATGGACAAATTTACTCAATTTAAACAAGAAATCGAAAAACTTAATCATCTTCTTCAAGATGAAAATGATTACCAATTGGAATATGGAAATAAAACATGGAGAAATAAAGAAGGTCAAATCCACAGAGATAATGATCAACCTGCTATAATCTCTTCTAATGGAACTCAACTCTGGTATAAAAAAGGAAAATGTCACAGAGATAATGATAAGCCTGCTGTAATCTATGCTGATGGAGCTAAATACTGGTTTAAAGAAGGTGTGGAATATATTCCATCTTAAACCTCAAAGAAACCGGCATGAAATCCAACTAATTGATTTTGATAATTCATCATCTTTGAGGGGGGGAAAAGGGGAAAAAAATGAAGATTAAAGATTATTCCGAAAAAGAACTTCAAGAATTTCTTAGTTCTTATTTGGAAGCGGCATCTTGGGCGGATTGTCCAGAGGAAAACATTCAAGATGGACTTTCTTTTGATAAGGAATCCTTTAATACTGCCAAATTGGATTGTGAAAAATTTCTTGATGAAAATTATGCTTTTATCAAGTATCATCTTAATCAAGCTGGGCATGATTTTTGGTTGACTCGCCAGCATCATGGATCGGGCTTTTGGGATCGTCCTGAAATGTGGGGTAAAGAAACCGCCAAAAAATTGACGAAAGAAAGTCATAAATTTCCCGAAAGATCAATTCAAATCGAGCAATTTGGCGGCGAGAAATTAAAGTATCTTGTCATTGTCTGAAAGGAGCAAAGAAATGGATCAATAATAACGAGACTGTTGGCTTAGAAGCAGCCATCAGCTAAGGAGTGGAATTGCGAAAAGCAATCGAAGATTCTTGATAATGATAGAATCTCGTCGTCAGTCGTGGAAGCAGTCCAAAAGTACGGATACTTATCCTAGAAGCCGTACTTTCCTTTGTATCAAATCTTTTGAAATCAAAGGTTTCTGAGATTCCCGTGATAAGCGATCTCTGACAACTATTTCTGTTTACACAGACTTAGCAAGTCGTCCTTTAGCGTAATAGCACACTCGTTTTATTGATTCATTTGTTTGCTCTATTTGTCGCAGTGTAATTGGCACGAATTTCAAACAGTCCGATGGAATAATAATTCAAGGGCAAAAAGAAAAGCCAAATTCAATATCACAAAGGAAAAGAAAAAATGAAAACATACAAAATCATACGATTTTTCAAAAACGAAAACAAATCATCAAGGATAATCCGCCGTCATTTAACCATAGAGCAAGCCCAAGCTCATTGTAATGATCCCGAAACAAGTTCGTCAACTTGTGTTCTTGCGAAGAATCGTGCAAGAACAAGAAAACATGGAGAATGGTTTGATGGATGGACTGATGAAAATTAAAAAATATCCAACTCAAGTTTTGAATCGAGAGCATCCTGTTTTCAAGCGAACCAAAGGAGACTTGGAACTTGTTAAAGGATTTTCAGATTCAGACGTAAATCGTCTCTACAAAGCAAGGAAGATCATACGAGGGGATGGAAGATTTGTTCTTCCAAGAGATATGTATAGGCTTCCCTATCGAATGACAAAACATGAAGCTATGAGAATCATTCAGAAATTGACAGGGAAGGTTCCACAAGAACAAGGATTTTATTCCCGTCTTCCGGGCAAATTGACTTTCTTTGGCGTTTAAAATTTGGTTGCTGGCTGGTATAACCGGCACGAAAAGCCATTCTACACAATTCATAATTGAATCAGAGAAAAGGGAACAAAAACCATGAGAACAATCACAGCCAAAGTCAAATTCAAATTGATCCTCACGATTGATGAGGGTGTCGAAGTCGGAGAGATTATCAATGAATTGGAATATAATTTCATTGAGACTACAACTAAAGCTACCCTTGAAGATACGGAGCTTTTGGATTTTGAAATAACAGATTCACGTTAAATCTGCACAAAAATCTCTAAACGGAGATTCATAATTGAATCAGAGAAAGGGAGACAAATATGAAGCGTAAAAATTTCACGGGCAATGTTACAGCAAGACGCAAAGTTGCTTTGAGTCTTTTGAAGCATCAACTTTCCAAAGCGGAAAACGAAAAGGATAAGACCAAGGTGGAAAGAATCCGCAAAGAAATTTCAATTCTCGAAGCAAGACTGTAAGAGAGTTTATCCATGAAAAAACATCACTGGTATGTTTGGGATGAGAACCAAAAGGTTTTGTGTGAAGGAAGTCGTGTCGTTTGTTTAAGATATTACAAACGATATGGTGGATGTAAAGCCGGATTACGTCTTGGTTATTATTTTTGAAAAATAATCCGGCACGAAAAAAACATATTCATTTGCATAATGAGAGGACGAGGGACGAATACGGACGGATTTACTTTCGTGAGTTAGTGCAATTCCGATTCCCTCTTATCTTAATACAAGGAAATCGAGGTAGAAAATGTCAAAAAAAATAAGACTAATCTATCAAATTTTCCCTCCGGGAACAAACAAATTCGTTGATTGTTTTTATCGTTTTACTCTTTTATCTTCAAAGAAAAAGGCAATAAAATTAGGGATAGGTTCTATTGTTCGTTGTTGTGAAAATTTCAGAGAAGAAAAAAGAAAAAGATGGTCCAATTATGTTGGACGAAAAACAGGACAAAGAAAATGGACCAATTATTCTCGTGTTCAAAGTAAAAAAGGATATAAAATTTTCATATTAACAAACAAAGGTTTCCGAAAAAGCTGGGGATAAACCAAAAGGAGAAAAAATTGTGCAAAATTTTGAAAACGCCATGATTATTAAAAATATCATGGAAAAATTTACGGGCAAGAAATACGGTCTTTTTTGGGATATTCGATATGATTGTTATCGAACTTTCCCTGAAAACGAAAGACGGCCATTTTGTGCTCCATGTAGTGAACGCATGGATATTTCCCAATCAACTTTTTGTTAAGAAGATTCTTGTTTTGGGAACCGTTGTATCTCTTGTTTGTTTTCTCGTTTCCGCCATTTTATCTAACTCTTTTGAGTGAAATAAGGCGGAAAACAAATCACGAAACGGGCAAAGTCTCGTTCTTCAATAATGAAGTGAAAGGAAAAAATCATGCCAGTTGTTTTACTTGTTGGAATTTGGGCCATTGTCATTATCTTAGGGCCATTTACGGCCATTTGGGCCTTAAATACGCTTTTCCATCTAGGAATCGCTTATACGTTTAAAACATGGCTTTCCATTCTGATTCTTTCTGCAATGATTACTGGCAAATCCCCTGTCTCTCTTTCAAATGAAAAGTAAAACCGGCACGAAAATTCCCTTTTTCTAAGGGATAATCAATCATAGGACAAGAGCAAAACTTGGTTCAAATTCAATAGCCGAAAGGAAAAAAATATATGAAGTCTCAATTTGAAACAATCCAAGATATTTTTGCGGATGAAACTATTAACTGGCTCAAAGTTGATTATTTCAAACGTGCTAAGTTTGATATGGCGGCTTGGTTCCGCCTTCAAACCGGAGAAACAAAAGAAACTGGTGGAATTAAAAAGACCCATTTCTTAAATGGACGAAATGTCGGTTCTTCTTCCCCTTCTCTTCTCTTGACAATGGCAAAGGAAACGGGAAGTCGAAATGAAGATGGAGCTTACGATTATCGTTCCCTGATTCTTGCCGCTTTAAAAGTTGGCGGGGGAGTCGAACAAAACATAAGCGAAATCCAAATTTCCCACAACTTCATCAAGGGGTTCAGCCCTTTGAATCTTGCCGGTTTGCCTGTTTTTCCCGAATTTACCGATGCTGAAATAGAAAAAGAATGGGCAAAACTTTTCCTTGAACTTCGGACAACCGAATTTGTCAAGGGCAAACTTACGAATCAAATGAACAATCTCAAAAAGAAAGTTGACAAGCAAGCCATTGTAGAACAAGAAGGTTATAGGTTCTACTTCAATGCTCCTATAGGAACGGTTGATACCATTGTTGATGAAAATGGAAAGCGAGTTTCCACTATAGCAAGTGAAGTTCCTTATCTTCGGCTTGAATCAACTTTTGATCCAGAAACCTTGGGATTTCCACCGATTCCAAAATATGGGCTTGATGAAATCATCAAGCTCTATCTTGAAATCGAAAAGTTAGGAAAGAAAATCAAGGCTCTTTCCGTTAAGATTCGCCCGTATGAATTAGGAATTTTGGAAAGACACGAAGGCAATCGCTCTAATCCCTTTATCGTTGGTGGAATCAGTGTCAAAATTAGCGAAGGATACGAAAAGGGCGGTTATCAACACTCTGAGGAAACCGCTGAAAAAGTGAAGAATGGCGAATACAAACTCGTTCAACTTCCCAAAAGTTCGGGACGTTGGGTTTGTGAACCCCTGATTGTTGGGATGGTGGAAATGATAGAGACTTCTCAATCTGTCAATGCCGTTTAAAGAGCGGAGAAGGCATAACCGTCAGCCTATCTCTGCCAAAAAAGGGGCGAGAAAATATCTCGCCCCCTTTTTATTTTGGCACGAAAATCACAGTGAGCAACCACAAAATTTAATCACTTTGAAAGAAAAAAGGAGAAAGAACAATGATTCAAATTCTCGTTACTCGCAAGGCTTACAACAAAATCAAGAAGCGTGGAGAAACCACGATTCAGAACATTCAGGTTCCATCCACTCTGAGACCAAATCACAAGGTGGAAATTGTATTCCCTTCCAAGAGTGGAAAACATCCGATGAATCTCATTGTCAAGGTTCTAGCTCGTGTCAAGATGGAATTTCAAAACAAAGGTATTTGTCACTTGACATTGGCAAGAACTAATGGGTAATTCTATTACCAATTCCGTTTGTGATCCAGCCATTGAAAAATCTTTGGCGGGAAACAAACATTTTTTACGTCTTAATTTTGGGATATTCTCTCTTAAAACAATCCCAACGGTTCGCACATTAACCGACTCTGTTTCATTTACGGCAAGATACCTTGACAATCTCTATCTTGACCATGATGATGTTTTGATTCTCCATTACAAATCTACAAACGGTTTAGTTCAAAGTTTCCAAATCATTGACTCAATATCAACTTGGAGAGCTTTGGACAAAAGAAAAAGAATCAAAATAATCAATCTTTATGCTGTAAAAGTTGATAAAGTTCTTTGTAACTCTGATACTTTTAAACATAAAGATAAAAAAATAACCTTTTGCCATAAAGCTGATTGTCCAAGGTGTGGGAAAAAGACAAGGAAAAAAGAGTCAAAGATTCATGCTTGCCCAAATTGTAAAACTCTATTTATCGCATGATTTTGGGTTGTTGGCTGGTACAATTCCCGGCACGAAAAATTCCTTATTTCTTTCCACAATAGAACTATGAGAAGCAAACACAACGCTTCTAAAGTCGGAAAGAACAACGGAGAAAAGAATATGTCCACTGTGAACATAACAGGATTAAACGAAAGTGAAATCCAAAAGGTTTGTTCCGATTGGAAAGAGATTGCCAAACCGATTCTTAAAGACTTGGCAAAGGCTTTTAAATATGCCTATCCTCATCTTTATGTTTCAAAAGTGATAGATGAAGGTGATTCTTGTGATCGTTATTCTGAGAAGTTTTCTTTTCATATTGCAAAAGTTTCCAAAAATCGAAAGACAAAGATTGTGGAAATCAATCTTGAATTAAATTCTTCTGAGGAATATGAGGGAGAATTTTCAGGATGGGGAATCATGCTTTCCATAAGTAGTTGGGATGGGAGAATTGGCCCTCAATATGCCCCGGACAATTATGCTTCGGAATGTTGGCAAATTGATTGGGAAGTAACAAAAAAAAGAACTGAAAACATTCGGAATCTTTTTGGTGATATTATCATCCAAACGATTGCATTTCACAAAGAAAAAAAGTCTCTTTAGCAAGAGAATGTACGATCCCTGTATAATTGACCTAGAGGATAATGGTCTTTATACCTAGTGGTGTGGCTACCGGGAGAATCCGGTATAGAACTTTCTTTGTCAACTACCTCCGCCTAAAGGCGGAGGCTTGCATTGTCTCTAATATCTTTATTTCTAAAAACATTAAATTCACACGATTGGTCTGTTGACTTAGACCTGCCTATAAAGTTTAATTTTCCATCTATT
>Ga0247727_10005332_pt1 | contig 26240 bp, 19 predicted proteins | sample WisWelCaveWW1625_FD_202498 | JGI IMG/M metagenome (GOLD analysis project Ga0247727, IMG submission 202498) | Biofilm microbial communities from Wishing Well Cave, Virginia, United States - WW16-25 | ecosystem: Environmental > Aquatic > Deep subsurface > Groundwater > Cave microbial mat | place...
CCGTCACGATCCCCTCGTGACGCAGGCCGGCCATCGCCCGCAACTCTCTTAAGAAACGGTCCTCGAACTCCGGGCCGCCCATCACGCCCGGCCGCGGCACCTTCACCGCCACGTCGCGGTCCAACTCCGTGTCGTGCGCCCGCCACACCGAGCCGAATGCCCCCTGGCCCAGCAGCTCCTTCAACTCGAAGCGGCCAATCTTCGCAAACGGCGGCGTCGGGCCGTGGTACGACTTCGTCGGCAGGTCACTCGTCGAAAACGAGCTGCCGCACGACGGGCAGACGATCTCCTTGAGCGCGGCCGATTCCACGACCTCGATCGGGTTCTGACAGTGCGGACAGTTGATGTGCATGGCGATGCCCCCAAGTGACAAATCGTGTGGAGGCGATTATGTACCCGGCACGAGCGTGTTGCCAGAAGAATCCCGCCCGGCACTGCTCATCAGGGCCGGCCAATTCTCGGTTTGCATTCACCGCACGCCGACGGAACAATGTGGTCCCCGAATGCTCCGACTTGATGACTCCAGCGAGAGGACTCGACGATGAACCGCAAGAAGCTGCACGCCTCGCTTGTCGTGTTGGTGATGACGCTGACGCCGCTTCTGTCCGCGGCAAGGGCCGATGGGCCGCTGAGCGACCGGATCGCGGCCGTGACCGACGGGGTGAATTACAAGCACGCGCATTGGGGCATTCTGGTCGTGGACTTGAAGTCGGGCGAGACGATTTACGAATTGAACGCCGACAAACTGTTCGTGCCGGCCTCGACGACGAAACTGTTTTCCACGTCGGCGGCGTGGGACGCGTTCGGCCCGGACCATCGATTCGAGACGCCCGTGGTGCGGCGCGGCGACGTCGATGCGGCCGGGCTGCTGCACGGCGACTTGATCTTGGTCGCGAGCGGCGACTTGACGATCGGCGGCCGCACCAACGCCGACGGGCAGATTGCGTTCAAGGACTCGGACCATACGTACGCCAACGGCAATGAGACGGCCGAGGTGACCGAACCGGATCCGCTCGCGGGTTTGAATGATCTCGCGCGGCAGGTGGCGGCGGCCGGGGTCAAGCGAGTCAGCGGCAACGTGCTGATTGACGACCGGCTGTTCGAGACGGCGGAAGGGACCGGCAGCGGGCCGTCGCGGCTGACGCCGATCGTCGTTAACGACAACGTGATCGACTTTGTCGTGACACCCGGCGCGGCGGACGAGGCGGCGTCGGTGCGCTGGCGCCCGGAGACGGCGACGATCCGCGTCGACGCGCGCGTGGACACGATCGAGCGCGGCGGCTCGACCCGCGTGAACGTCACGTCGGCGGGCAGCGGCCGCCTGATCGTGCGCGGCCAGATCGCCGCGGGGCACAAGCCGCTGGTGCGCGTACACGAGGTCGAAAATGCGGCGTCGTTCGCCCGGTCGCTGTTCATCGAAGCGCTGGAACGGGCCGGCGTCGTCGTGGACGCGTCGCCGCTGGGCGTTAATCGATCCGAATCGCTGCCGGCGCCGGGCGAATGCGCCTCGCTCCCGCGCGTCGCGCTGTTGACGTCGCCGCCATTTTCCGAGTCGATCAAGCTGATTCTGAAGGTCAGTCACAATTTGCACGCGAGCACACTGCCGTTGTTGGTTGCCTCGAAAAACGGCAAGCGGACGCTTGGCGAGGGACTGCGGCTGCAACATGATTTCCTGGCGCGGGCCGGCGTGGACGTGGACACGATTTCGTTTGGCGGCGGGGCAGGAGGCTCGCGGGCCGATTACACCACGCCGCGGGCCACGGTGCAGCTTCTGCGCTACATGGCCGCGCGATCGGATTTTGACCGCTACGAAGCGGCGCTGCCGGTGCTCGGCGTGGACGGCACGCTCGCCTCGTCCGTGCCGGCCGACAGCCCGGCCCGCGGCCACGTCCACGCGAAGACCGGCACGCTCTATTGGGACAACGTCATGAATGACCGCGTGCTGCTCACGAGCAAGGCGCTGGCCGGCACCATGACGACCGCCGCCGGCCGCCGGCTCGCGCTCGCCATGTTCGTGAACAACACGCACCTCGACAAAACGAGCGAAACGATCCGCGAGGGGAAGACGCTGGGGCGACTGTGCGAAGTCATTTACGAGGCAGAGTGAGTTCAATGCGGCGGAGTCACAGTGCCGGTCGAAGTTCGTTTCGCCGACATCGCCGCTTCCGCACGCCAGCGCTCGCGGACTTCGGGCAGCGGGTAGTCGATGATGTGAACGCCGAGGCTTGGGATTTCCTGCAATCGCCGCCACGCCCGCGTGACGAGCGACTCCTGCCCCGCGACGTAGTTCGGATCGAGATTTTCCTTGGCGAACGGCCCATCGACGCGAACCGGTTCGAACGCGGGATCGACGATGAATTGGGCGGCGGTCGGATTGCAGCGGATGTGGCGTTCCGGCGTGCGGTGCAATGCGTCCGGCCGCACTTGGCCGAGCACGTAGCGCAGGTAGAGGTCCGATTGCGTGATCTCCTCCACGTCTTTTCCGCACACGTCACAGAGATAGCCGAGTTCGCATTTGGCCATGGATCGGAAGGCCCGTCACAGTCCCAGCACATCCGCCATCGAGTACAGTCCTGGCTTCTGCGTCACGACGTATTTCGCGGCCCGGACCGCGCCGCGGGCGTAGCAGTCGCGGCTGTGGGCGCGGTGGGTGAATTCGATCGTTTCGCCCATGAGGCTGAAGATGATCGTGTGCTCGCCGACGTTGTCGCTGACTCGAATTGCGTGAATGCCGATTTCGTCGCGTGGCCGCTCGCCGACGAGCCCCTCGCGGCCGTGTACGAGCCGCTTGTCGCCCGCGGCTCGCGTGATCGCGCGGGCGAATTCGAGTGCCGTGCCGCTCGGCGCGTCTTTCTTGAATCGGTGGTGGCGTTCGAGAATCTCCACGTCGGCGTCGGAGTTTTTCAAGACCGCCGCCGCCTCGCCGACCAGTTTCATGAGCAGATTCACCGCCAGGCTCATGTTCGCGGCGACGAGCAGCGGGATGTCCTGCGACGCCTCTTCAATCTCCGCCCGCTCCGTCTTGGACAGGCCGGTCGTCGCGACCACGAGTGGAATCTGCCGGCGCAAGCACTGCTCAGTAATGTTGAGTGCGCCGGCCGGTGTGGAAAAATCAATGACGATGTCAACTGACTGCAGCAGTTCCGATGCGAGCGGCACGCCGAGCCGTCCCAGCCCGCACAACTCGCCAACGTCGCCGCCGACTTTCGGATGCTTTTCGAACTCCAGCGCGGTCGCGACGGACAGCTCCGGGTCCTCGTGTACGAGCTGCACGATTCGAGTGCCCATGCGACCACACGCGCCGTTGACGCCGACTTTGATCTTCACGATGTGTCCTCACGAGTACAACTCAATCGCCCGGATGATTTCGTCCAAATTGTTTGGCACGACGACGGGCCGATTCGCGAACGACGCGCGCCGCACGCCGCGTTTGCCGAGCACTTCATCGAATTGCTTCTGATCGGTTCCGTGGTAGGCCACCGTTGCGGTCGGATCTTTGAGCAGGTGCCCGGTCAGAATGCAGACGACGCGTTCGTCGGGCCGGATCACGCCTTGCGACCGCAGCAGCTTCGCGCCGGCGACGCTCGCGGCGCTGGCCGGCTCGCAGCCGAGGCCGCCGGCGCCGACCTTCGCTTTCGCGTCGAGGATTTCTTGATCGGTCACGTCGCGCACCACGCCGTCGCACACCGCGAGCGCTCGCAGCGCCTTCTTCAAATTTACCGGCCGATTGATTTCGATCGCGCTGGCAATCGTGCTCGCCTTCTTGCCCGCGGCGTCCAATTCTCGGTAATAGTTTTGCGCGATCGCCATATTGGGCCGGCCGTCGTTCCATGCAAGTCGCCGTTTTTCGACCAGCTCGAACAGCGTGCCGGCGCCTTCCGCATTGATGATCGCCAGCCGCGGCGCCCGTGCGATCAAACCCAACTCCAGCAACTCGGCGAACGCCTTGCCGAACGCGCTCGAGTTCCCGAGGTTGCCGCCCGGCACGACGATCCAGTCGGGCACTTCCCAGCGCAGCGACTCGAGCACGCGGTACATGATCGTCTTTTGCCCTTCGAGGCGAAACGGATTCACGCTGTTGGCGAGATACAGCCCGATCTGCTTGGCCACTTGCTGCACGCGCAGCATCGCGTCGTCGAAGTCGCCGACGATTTGGATCGTGAGCGCGCCGTAGTCGAGTGCCTGCGCGAGCTTGCCGTACGCGATCTTGCCCGATCCAATGAACACGATTGGTTTCGCCAGCCCGCCGGCGGCGCAGAAAATCGCCAGCGACGCGGACGTGTTTCCGGTTGACGCACACGCCGCTCGCCTCGCCGCGACCATGCGCGCGTGCGTGAACGCGGCTGTCATGCCGTTATCTTTGAAACTGCCCGACGGGTTCAGCCCCTCGTACTGAAGAAACAGCCGGCCCGCATTCAGTCCGACGAACTGGCCGACGGCGTCAGCACGCTGGAGAATTGTCTGTCCCTCGCCGATCGTCACGACGTCGTCCGGGCGCGCGAACGGCAACAATTCGCGGAACCGCCACACGCCACTGAACGAAAGCGGCTCGGACCGCTCGGCCCACTTACGTTCGAACTCCGCGAGTTGCCGCGGCGGCGTTGCCCGACTCCAGTCGTAGCGCACGTCCAGCAGATCGCCGCAGCGCGGGCACTCGAAATGAGTCTCCTCCATGCCGAACTCGGCGGCACAGTCGGCGTTGATGCACCGCTGCCACGCCAGGTCGCTTCGCGCGGAGGAAGAAATGGAATGCTCTCCTAAACAGGCAGCCACAACGTGCTCGGAAGTCTAGGACCGGCCCGGCAGGTCATCAAGGTCAAAGCTATCCCGTTGCATGGCCGCGTGAGTTGCGTGTATCTTATGATTTGCAACGACGAACGTTGCTTACGCGAGCCGATCGCGACGCGAGTTCATTCATGGCGAAGACAATACCGCCGCCCGGCGGCACACCGATCGATCCGGCCCGTCGCCAGGCGGCGCAGCAGTCTTTTGTGCGCGCCCAGGAGGTATTCAAAAAGGGCGAGTTCGACTACGCGATCAAGCTGATGAAAGATGCGTGCAAGCTGGCGCCCGATCAACTCATGTTCCGCCAATTTCTGCGCGTTGCCGCAAAGAAGAAGTGGGAAAACAACAAGCGCGGCAGCCGCATGGCCTCGATTACCACGATGACGTCGCGCGCGGGGCTCAAGGCGGCGAAGGCCAAGAAGGATTATTACCGGGCGCTCGAGTGCTGCGAAAATTGTCTGTCGGAAAATCCCTGGGATTCGAGCATCCTGCTGGAGGCCGCGACGGTTTTTGAGGAACTCAAATTGTTCGAGCACGCGGTTTGGAGTGCTGAAAGCGCGCTCGAACGCGACTCGATGGACGTGACGGTGAACAAGGCGCTGGCCTCACTCTATGAGCGGACCGGCGCCTTCACGAAGGCGATGGACTGCCTCGAGCGCGTGAAGAAGGCCCGACCGGGCGACGACGCGGCGGACCGAAAACTGAAAGACCTCGCCGCCAGCGCGACGATCGACAAGGGCGGCTACGAAGGGGCACAATCGTTCACGCGCGCGGTCGCCGACAAGACCAAGACGCAGGAATTACTGGATGAAACCAAAGGCGGCTCGAACGAGACGCGGTACTCCGCTCAAATCGCCGATCTCGAAGCGAAGGTTCGCGTGCAACCGACCGTGCTGGCCCCGTACCTTCAACTGTCGCAGATTCTTCGCCGCACCGGCAAGCTCGAACAGGCTCGGCAATTGTTGGAGAAGGCGAAGGACGCGACCGGCGGCCACGCCGACGCGCTCGCGGAGCTTGGCGAGATCGAAGTCGAGCGGCTCAAGCACGACCTCGCTATCGCGCAGAAGCAGGCAGCGGAGAAGCCCAACGACGCGGAGCTACAACAAAAATCGCAGGAACTCGCCCGCACGCTCAATGATTTTGAGTTGCGTGAATTTCAACGCCGCACCGAGCGAAACCCGACCGACAATGCGCTCCGCGTGGACCTCGGCGTTCGATTGGCGAAAGCTGGCTTGTACGATCAGGCGATTCCCGAATTGCAGAAGGGCCAGAATTCGCCGGCGCGAAAGACTGAGGCTCTCATCTGGTTGGGCCGCTCGTTCCATGCTAAGAAGCAGCTTCGCCTGGCTAAGAAGAAATACGAGGAAGCGCTCGATGGTCTTAATGCCGCCGACCAGAAAGGCTTCCTCGAGTTGCACTACCTGATCGGCCGCGCGTGCGACGACATGGGCGACAAACCGGCCGCGAGCCAGCATTACGAGGAAGTGATCAGCATCGACTACGGCTACCGCGACGCCGCGGCACGCCTCGACGCAGTCAATGACGGGGGGCCGCCCGCCGCGGCTCCGAGTTGAATCGCGAAACACGACCCGAAGCCGAGCACGACGACCGTGCCCGCGCGGGTCGATTTCGCTGGACTACCTGAAAACCTTTTGGAGCGACAATGCCTCACACCGAGTCTGCCAAGAAGCGTCTGCGTCAAAACACGCAAAGAAACCTGCAAAATCGTTCGACCAAGCACGCGATCAAGACGGAGGTCCGCAAAGTGCTGGCCGCCGTGGCGGCGAAGGACGCTTCCGCAGCCGCGAATGCGCTGCGCGTCGCGTCCAAGAAAATCGACAAGGCCGCCGCGCGACGAATTCTGCACCCCAACAGCGCGGCACGAACCAAATCACGGCTGGCCACTCGCGTTGCGGCCCTGGCGGCCCCCGCAAAGTAGTTGGTGGCAGTACGAGGCTGCCGCGGAGTGACGAATCATGAAGCGGCTTCATTTTTCCATCGCGGGTCTGCTCGCGGCGGTCGGATTGCTCGCCGTCGCGTTCGCGGTCCTGCGGTCGCGCTCCGAGCTACTGGCCAGCGCCGCGTTCATGGTCAACTACGGACTCTTCGGCTTGGCGATCGTCGGCGCAATTTGGCGGCGATCGCACGACCGACTCTTTTGGCTCGGCTTCGCCGTGATCGGCGGGATTTACAACTCGCTCGCGTTCGGGTTCCCGCTCTCAAGCGACAATTCATATTATGGCTACGGTGGCTATCGCGGCTACGACGGCTATCGCGGCTACGACGGCTACCAGAGCCCCGCGCTCGTCACGACGAGATTGCTCGACTACATTCATGCGCAACAGATGCTGCGACTTGAAGTCGGCGAGGCCGTTTCGGCCAACTACCTCGCAAACGGCACGTGGTATCCGGGCAAGATCCGCGCGATCAAGGACGAGAAATTCGACATCGCGTACGACGATGGCTCGCAAGAATGGGTGCCCGCGAATCGTCTGCGAGTTGGTCCGCCCCACTTCTTCATCGAATTGGGGCACGCGATTATTTGCCCGTTTGTGAGTTTTCTCGGCGGCGTGCTGGCATTGGTCTGCTTTGGTGACCGCAACGATTCGGCCGATCGCAGCGCTGAGAAGTCGCCGGCAAGTCAACCGACGTAGAACCGTTGAAAATCAAAACACGACTTGCGAGGCGTCGAACACCGGTCCTTCGACGCACACGCGGCGATAGTCCCAGCGGTCGCCGCCTTGGCGGATCTTTGCCACGCAACTGAAGCACGCACCGATGCCGCAGGCCATCGGCGTCTCCAGCGACAGTTCACAGGGCACGCCCGCGGTCGCGGCAATTTCGGCCAGCGCGTGCATCATCGGTTCCGGCCCGCAGCCCAGCAGTCGCGTTGGCGGATTGTCGCTCGCCAGCGACTGCTTGACGAGATCGGTCACGAAACCGCGGTGACCTGCCGTGCCGTCATCGGTCGCGACGCGGACTTCGACGCCGATGCGGCGAAAGTCGTCGATGCCGGCCAGAAATGCGGCGCTCCGCGCGCCGTAGCAGAGGGTGGCGAGCGTCGTAAACGGCGAGTGAATCGCTGATTGCTGATCGCTCTTTTCTGATTGCTGAACGCCGAACTGTCGCAATCCGAAGTACGCTCGCGCAACGGCCGGAAACGGCGTTTGGCCGATGCCGCCGGCGACCATCATCAAGTGCCGCGCCGGCGTCAGCGAAAAGCCGTTGCCGAGCGGCCCCCAAATCTCCACGCGATCGCCGGCCTTCAAGTGGCTCATCAACGTCGTGATCTTTCCGACGACCAAATAGACCAGATCGTAACCCACGACCCCGCCGGCCGCATCGAGGTTCGTGTCGTACAGTGCGAACGGGCGGCCGAGCAGTGGGTCGGTGATTGATGGAATACGCAGCATCACGAATTGGCCGGGCCGAACGAGCCGGCCGATTTCCGCGTCCGCGACGCGCACGCGAAACGTGCGTTCGGCGAGCCGAACGTTTTCGACGACGGGAACAACGTGCTGGATCATGAATGTGGCGATCCGTCTTTGGATCGTGGTGCTGGCTTCCTAACCAAACGGCGCAGCAACTCGACTTCGTCCGGCCGCAGTTTGCGGAATTCGCCGGGCCGGAGTCCGCGTTCGGTGATCGGCCCGATCGCAGTTCGCGTGAGCCGCATCACTTTGTGGTCGAGTCGCGCGAGCATGCGGCGAATTTCGCGGTTGCGGCCTTCCGAGAGCACGATTTCGAGCATCGTGCTGCGGCCGCGCGAGCCGACCTGCCGCACGCTGTCCACCGCGACCTTGCCCTCGGACAGGTGAATGCCCTTGCGCAGTTTCGCGAGATCCTCCGGCGTGGGTCGCCCGGCCACTTGCACGATGTACGTTTTCGGCACCTCATAGCGCGGGTGCGTCAAGAAGTTCGTCAGCTCGCCGTCGTTCGTGAGCAACAGCAGGCCCTCGCTCTCCAAGTCGAGCCGCCCGACGCTGAAGAGCCGCTGCGGCACGCCGCTCAGAATGTCCACCGCCCGCGGCCGGCCCCTCGGATCGCGATTCGTCGACAGAACCCCCTTCGGCTTATTCACCAGATAATAGACCGGCCGCTCGACACGGACGAATTCGCCGTCCACTTGGATCTTCTGCCGCTGCGGATCGACCCGCGTTCCCAGCCGCGTCACGACGCGGCCGTCCACAATGACGCGGCCTTGCTCGATCAAGACCTCACACTCGCGGCGCGAGCCAATGCCGGCCGCCGCGAGAACTTTTTGAAGCCGTTCGCCCGACTGCGCTCGTTCAGTTTTCGTTTGCATGCGGACAGTATAGAAATCCCCGCGCGGACTGTCTTCACGCGCGCCGAGCGAGGCAAACTGACGACTGGCATCGCGGTGCGATCCACGGCAGCCGAGTGACAGGCACCCTCCCAGACGTGTGCGGCCAGGTCCTGGCGAACGGTGGGCGTCCTCCACTGAAATGGTCGGGCGATCTCCCGTGTTTCATCAGCCGGCTCATGCCGGCCGCTCGCCAGGATTTCTGGCCAGGCACCCTCCCAGACGATCCCTTGCCCTGTTTTTGGCCTTCTGTTAGAGTCCGCCGCCTCAGAGCAGACGCCTGACGGAACAGGGCTGCCCATCTTTTGGCGTTCATGCGCGGCATTCACCGGGCATTCCGATTGTTCCGGGCGGGCGGAATTTAGGTCGCTCCGGTCCATCTCTATTGTTGCAATCGGGTTGGAACGCATTAAAATGAATTCGACCACTCGAATCAAACCTGTCCCCCGGCAGACCGCCGCGCGAGCCAGCGTGGTCTTGGCGCGGCACGCCGCACGAGCGGATCGGCACGCGCGACGGCTTGGGGGCCGGAAGATCCAAACAGCGCTACGCGACCGACGCCGGAGGTGACACGAGACCTCCGGGTGCGGCGCGGGCTGCTCGACACCTGGAGGCTCGACATGGTGCAGGAATATTTGAATCTGGACGACGCCGCTTCGGCACTGGGGATTTCCAAGGAGGAGTTGAATCGCAAGGCCCAGCGGCGCGAGATTCGCGCGTTCGCCGATCGCGGCACGTGGAAGTTTCGCAAGCAGGACATCGAGGAACATTCGCGGCAGGCCGGCATCGGCAGCGGCGCGGAAATCGTCTTCGGCGATCTCGACGACGAACTGCCCGCGCTCGATTCCGGATCGAGCGACCAGATTCTGCTGAACGAACAGGCGATCGCCGACAGTCCCGGCGGCTCGGGCGCCCGCATCATCGGCATGGACGAACATGGTCGCACGCCGAGCGACAGCGACGTGCGGCTCGTGCCGGAAACGTCGGGCAAGAAGGGGAGCGACAGCGATGTCAAACTCGTCGGCGGGCTGAAGCCGCCGAGCGACAGCGACGTAAAGGTCGTTGCGACGCCGCAGGAAGGGTCCAGCGACAGCGACGTGAAGATTAAGGGGCCGGCGCCGGGCGACAGCGACGTGCGGCTCGATCGCGCGAAGGCGCCCAGCGACAGCGGCATCCGCATCAGCCCGGACGCGTTGCCGGCCGGTGCCTCCGGCGCGACCGACGTGACGCAGGATTTGCCGGTCTTCACCGGACTCGACGACGAAGAGCTGGCGATCAAGTCCGGATCGAGCGATGAGCAGCCGGTCGCGGCCGAATTCGACAGCGATTTCGAACTGACGCAGGCGGAGAGCGATTTCGAACTCAAGACGGAAGGCGAACAGGATGAAGTCTCGAGCGACAGCGGCATCACGCTGGCACTCGACGACAACATCGGGCTGGCGCCGGTTGAAAAGAAGTCGTCCGTCAAGTCGCCGAGCGACAGCGATGTGACGGCCGGGTCGCCCAGCGCGAGCGGCGTGAGTTTGGCGTCGCCGGCCGACAGTGGCATTGCACTCGATGAGCCGCCGTCGCGGTCGGGACGAGGGCTCGGTGCGACTGAACCGCCGAAACCGGCGAGTGATATTTTCGAGACCGACTTCGAAGTGCCGGTGCTCGACAGCGACGACGAACTCGCGGTCGCCAGTTCGTCGTCCGGCGACACGGAACAACTGGGCGCGGACTCGGACTTCGAGCTGTCCGGGTCCGACGCCGAAGGCATGGCCGACGCGGACAGTTCCAGCCAGGTCCTTTCGCTCGAAGGCGAGGAGCCGGTTGATGAGAGTGCCGCGACGAGCCTCGGGCCGGCGCCCGCCGTGGATGACGAGCAGTGGGAGGAAGAACTCGAAGGGGGAGGGGTCGAGGCCGCTGAAGGCGGCTTCATCGCCGAGAGCGGCTCGGTGCCGTCGCGGGCGGACTCGGCCGAGGATGCGATGCCGGCCCCGGCGATGGTGACGGCCGCAGCGGGCGAGGCGGAATGGCCGACCTGGATCTTCGTCACCGTGATCGTCAACACGCTCATCATGCTCGTGCTCGGAATGGTCATGTTCGACATGGTGCGGACGATGTGGGGCTGGGAAGAAGGACAGTTCCTCTTCTACCAAAGCCCGATTCTGAATTGGATGAAGGATCTGTTGCCGAAGTAGCGGAGTGCGGAGTACGTCAGGCTTTGGCCTGACCGGCGAATTCGGAGCGTTCGGAACGAGAAACTAATGTCGGGCAAATGCTCGACGACCACACGGGTCCCACCGGACCCGAACGGAACCGCGCACTGCCGTCGCGGCGAGGGCAGTCGCCGGGTGTCTTCCCGGTCAGCGGAGACATAACACGGAGGAGAGAACACATGTCAACCCGATTTCGGACCGGACTGAGTCTGACGATTCTTGGACTTACCATTTCATCGACCGGCTGCGCGGCGTCCCGCTCGCGCCTGGCCGCGTGCCAGTCCCACGTCTGCCAACTGCAGCGGCAGAATCGGGACATCTGCGCCCAGTTGGACAACGTGCGAGCGCAGAATCAGGAACTGGCGAACAAGAACCTCGACGCGCAGGATGAGTTGGCGCGTCGAGACGAACTGCTCGCCAGTCTGCAGCGCCGTGCCGGCGAGTGGGGTCAGGAGCGCGATGAAATTCTGAGGCGCTCGGCGGCGCTGGGCAGCCAGAGTTCATCGCCGCTGCCGCGCGATCTGCGCAGCAAGCTGGAACAGTTTGCCCGCGAGCATCCGGACTTTGTCGAGGTGGACGCCGAAGCGGGCATCAGCAAGTTCAACACCGACGTGCTGTTCCCGCGCGGCAAGGCAGACCTGTCGCCGCAATCGCAACAGGCGCTGTCGGATTTTGCTGGAATCTTCCAGAGTGGCAGCGGCCGTCAAATGAACATCATGGTCGTCGGTCACACGGACAAACTCGCGATCAAGCGGCCGGAAACGCGCGAGCGATTCGAAACGAATTGGGATCTGAGCGCGGCGCGTGCGTTGTCCGTACAGAAGACTCTCGTGGGGTCTGGCGTGGACCCGCGACGCGTCGGGTTCTCCGGGTTCGGCGAATACCAGCCGGTCACTTCCGGCAGCACGGAAGACTCTCTGTCCAAGAACCGCCGCGTCGAAATCTACGTCCTGGCCCCCGACGCCCCGATCGCGGGCCGCACCGATCACTCGCGGTACTAATCCGAGTTTCTCGGTCTGTGGGCAAGTCGTTTCACCGCAAGCCGGAGGCAATCGCGTTGCGCGGCGCCTCACATCTTACGCGCTCGCCTTCGGCTTGCGGCTAAACGAAATCCGGTACGATCCGCCCCGTCAGCGTACGTCCGCATCGAATTCCTTTCGCACCCGTCCGAATTGCGATCATTGCAATGGTCGAATCGGCCGCGCCCGGACTATAATCCTGTGTGCGAGTGGACCCGCCGAAAACGGTTGAGGATTTGACATCCCGGTTGAACGCATCCACGTCTCCGTTCGAGTCCGCGTCGCCGGTCGACAGCCGTCGGCCGTCGTGCACGCCTTGAGTTGATTGAGGATCCCGCAATTGCCGGAAGGAACTGCTGTGCGAAGAACCCACACGACGCTACGGTTCGCGTGTGCCCTTGCCGCTATCGCGATCGCAAGCTGCGACAGCGAAGATATCACGCATTACCGAGTTCCGCGGTTAGAGCAACCCGTGCCACCTACCGCGGACGCACACGCCGGACACTCACATGCGCCGCAGCGCATGCTCGGCGTAATTCTTCCGCACGGCGACCGCACGTGGTTCGTCAAGCTGGTGGGAAATCCGGAACCGCTCGACGGCGAGTTGGAGTCGTTCACGCAGTTTCTCAAGTCGCTCAGTTTTTCCGGCGACCGCGACGTGAAATGGGCGACGCCGGACGGTTGGCGCGAATTGCCCGCGACTGGAATGCGTTACGCGACGTTCCAGATCGGATCGAAAGACGAGCCGGCGGAGTTGACTATCACGTCGCTCGGCAGCGAGGCGTCGCCAATCTTGCCGAACGTGAATCGCTGGCGCGGTCAGATTGGACTGCCGCCGCTCAACGAAGTCCAATTGGCGGAGAATTCCGAGCAAAGGGAAATTGCCGGCGTGACGGCGACGCTGGTGGATTTCACCGGCCACGCCGAATCGCACGGCGCGGCAACCCCTCCGTTTGCGAAGACTCCGGCCCCGACCAAGAGAAAAACGCCACCGGCGACGGCGTCCAGCAGCGCCGGGGCAAAGCCGCCGATCACGTTTGCAGCGCCGCAAGGGTGGAAGGAGTTGCCGAAAGGCGGCCCGATGCGCGTCGCCGCGTTTGAGGCGACTTCCGGCGACCAGCGCGCGGAGACCACGGTCATTCCACTGGGCGGCGGGGCCGGCGGCGTGCTGCAAAACGTGAATCGCTGGCGCGACCAGATCGGCCTCGGCCCAATCGACGACGCAACGCTCGAGAGCGAATTGCGCCACATCAACGTGGCCGGCCGCGCTGCGCCGTACGTCGTGCTCGTTGGGCCCGAATCGGCAGGCGAAAAACGACAGTCGATTCTAGCCGTGATGCTCGAACGCGACGATCGCACCTGGTTCTTCAAAATGACTGGGTCGGCGCCGCTGGTGGCGGACCAGCGGCCGGCGTTCGAGGAGTTCGTCCGGTCCGTGAAATTCGAATGACCAAGAGTCTGAGTAATCAACGACGAAGAGGACCGAGAAATGGCCGAATCGGCGCTGGCTGAAACCAAAAATGACTCGGAGCCGGCAGGCATGCTGGCGACTCCCGATAGCTCGCTGGCGAGCGACCTGCGAATGCTGCTCAAGCCGCTGGCATCGCTCAAGCTGACCGTCGCGCTGTTCGCGATGGCAATCTTCATTGTCTTCGCCGGCACGCTGGCCCAAGTGGACAAGGACATCTGGGACGCGATCAACGGCTACTTCCGGACGCCGATCGCGTGGATCGAGTTTCAAATCTTTTTCCCGCCCTCGTTTTTTCCGAGCAAGCCGAAAGTGCCCGGCGGGTTTCCCTTCCCCGGCGGTTGGCTGATCGGACTCGCGATGGTGATCAATCTGCTGGCCGCGCACGGACTGCGATTCAAAGTTCAAGCGGGCGGCAGCCGGCTGATCGCGGGACTGGCAACGATTGCGGTCGGGGTATTGATCACCTGGCTCGTGATCGTGAGCGGATCGAACGCGGACGGCCTGCAGCACGAATACTGGATTTCCTGGGGCACGCTCTGGACCGCGTTCAAGGTGGGCATCGGCGTGCTCTGGATCGCGTCGATTTTTGGTTGGCAGAGTCTCTTGCGAAACGCCGAGTCGGAACGGTGGCTGGCACATTCGGCGGGAGCCGTGCCAGTCGTGCTCGCCGTGCTGCTCGGCTGGCTTCTGTTTTCGGGCGACTCGGTTCGGCTCGATGATTCCGGCATGCGGATTCTGTGGCAACTCATCAAAGGCGCGTTCGCCGGGTTGGTGTTGCTTGCCGGCAGCGTGATGGTTTTCAAGAAACGGGCCGGCATCGTGCTGCTGCACAGCGGCGTGCTGCTCATGATGTTCAGCGAATTGCTCGTCGGCACGACGGCCAAAGAAGGCCAGATGCAGATTCGCGAAGGTGAGACGGTCAACTACGTGCAGGACATCCGCAGCGTTGAACTTGCCATCATCGACCGCGCGGACGACAAGATCGACGACGTCGTCGCGATTCCGCAGTCGATGCTGCGGCAATCGAAACCGATCGTGCACCAGCTTCTGCCGTGTCAGGCCGAAGTCATCCAATATTTTCGTAACTCGCGGATTCACGACGTGGTGCCCGGCGAGGAGAACCCAGCCGACACCGGCGCGGGGCAGACGATCGTCGCCGCTGCGGCGACACGAGCCTCCGGCACCGACGCCGATTCCAAAGTCGATCTCGCTTCCGCATACGTCAAATTCTCGCGCACCGACGGCTCGCCGATCGGCACGTACCTGCTCAGCCAGTTTCTCGACGAGCAACCGCTCGAAATCGGCGAAAAGAAGTATGACGTGGTGCTGCGGTTCAAACGCACGTACAAGCCGTTTCAGGTCACGCTGCTCGACGTGCGCAAGGACGACTACCTCGGCACCGACACGGCGCGGAATTACTCGTCCGACGTACACCTCGTGGACGCGACGCGCGGCGTCGATCGCAAAATCAAAATCTGGATGAACAACCCGCTGCGGTTCGCGGGCGAGACGTTTTATCAATCCAGCTACAACCTCGATCCGCGGACCGGCGCCGAGATCACGGGCCTTGCGGTCGTCACGAACACCGGCTGGATGATTCCGTACGTCGGGTGCATGATCGTGGCCGTGGGCATGCTGGCTCACTTCGGCGTCGTGCTGCTGCGATTCCTCAATCGCCGCATGGCGGACCAAGCGGCCCAAGCGGAGACCGCCCGGCAGCAGCGCAAAGTGGTGAAATCTAAGCCGATCGAATTGCCGCCGATTCAATCCGGCGAGTGGCCGGAAGTCGCTGTCCGGTTCATGCCGATCGCGATTGTCACGGTATTCGCCATCTGGCTGGCCAGCCAGGCGCAGCCGCCGCGCGCGCGCGACGGCGAAATGAACGTGTACGAATTCGGCAAGCTGCCGCTCGTCGAACAGGGCCGCGTCAAGCCGTTCGACACGTTCGCGCGCAATACGTTGCGAATGATTTCCGAACGCCAGTCGTTCAAGGATGAGAACGGCAAGACGCAGCCCGCGACCCGCTGGCTGCTCGACGTGATCGCGAAACCGGACGTGGCGGACAAGTACGCGGTCTTCCGCATCGAGAACATGGAAGTGCTCGACACGCTTGGCCTCACACGTCGCAAGGGGCTGCGCTACTCGGTGGACGACATGCGGCCGAAGTCGGAGGAATTCAATAAACAAGCCGAGCAGGCACGCAGCACGCCGCCCAAAGAGCTGTCGCTGTACCAGCGAAAAGTGATGGACCTCGATCGCCGCGTCCGCACGTACACGCTGCTTCAGGCGTCGTTCCACTCGTTGCCGTTTCCGGCAATGCCGTCGGAAAAGGAAATCGAGACGGACCGCGAGGGAGCGATGAAGCGGCTGATGCGGATCAGGGACATGCTCGAGGCCGCGACGCGGCTCGACGGCATGATGGCGTCGATGCACCCGCCGCTGGCCGTGCCCGTCGAGCCGGGCAAAGGCGATGCGGAGAAACGGCCGTGGAAACCATACTCGACGGCCGTCGCCGACGCCTACAAGAGCACGATCCTCGGCGAACGGCCGAACGCCTCCGCCGTGGCGCTGACGAATATTTTCGACGCGTACGCCGCCGACGACTGGAAGAACTTCAACGCGGAGGTCGCCGGGCTGCACGCGACCATTGCGGATCGGCCGCCGATCGCCGACATGGTCAAGGCCGAGCCGCTCGACGTCACGAAAACGAACTTTGAGGCGTATTACAACTTCGTGCAACTGCCGTTGAACGCCTCGTTCATTTATCTCTTCGGCTTCATCCTGTCGTGCCTGGCATGGCTCGGCTGGAGCGGCCCGTTGAGCCGCAGCGCGCTGTGGCTCAATGCGTTTACGCTGGCCATTCACACGGTCGCCCTGATCGCCCGCATCTACATTTCCGGCCGGCCGCCGGTCACGAATTTGTATTCGTCGGCCGTGTTCATCGGCTGGGCCGGCGTGCTGCTCGGCCTGGTGCTCGAAGTCGTCTTCCGCCTCGGCATCGGCAACGTCGTTTCGGCCGTGGCCGGCGCGAGTACGCTCTTCATCGCTCACTCGCTCGCGGGCGACGGCGACACGTTCACCGTGCTGGTGGCCGTGCTCGACACGCAGTTCTGGCTCGCTACGCACGTCGTCTGCATCACGCTCGGCTACGCGACCACGTTCGTCGCCGGCCTGCTCGGAATCCAGTATGTCGTGCTGGGGCTGTTTCCGGGCGGCATGTCGCCGGAGCGGAGCCGCACGCACACGCGCATGATCTACGGCATTCTGAGTTTCGCCCTCTTCTTCAGTTTCGTCGGCACCGTTCTGGGCGGTCTCTGGGCCGACGATTCGTGGGGCCGCTTCTGGGGCTGGGACCCGAAAGAAAACGGCGCGCTCATCATCGTCCTCTGGAACGCCCTCGTAATGCACGCTCGCTGGGACGGCATGGTCAAAGAACGCGGCCTCGCGCACCTGGCGATCGGGGGCAACATCGTCACGAGCTGGTCGTGGTTCGGCGTCAACGAACTCGGCGTCGGCCTGCACTCCTACGGATTCACCGAAGGCGTGCTCAAATCGCTCGGCGTCTTCATCCTCAGCCAACTCGCCCTGATCGCGCTGGGATCGATGTTCGCCAACAATGGGAATTCGAAGCGAATCACGACGGAAGATTCCGCCGCGTAGTGCTGGTCGTTGCTCAAATCGCTGCCGGCTTCGCCTGTCTCAGACCCAGCGGGGCAGCTTCGTAGACTCTGTGCCACAAGTCGCAATACTCCAATGCATTACGTCTTGGACTATCCTGCGGTTACCCCTCAAAAATCCATCCGGGATCGGCGAATCCGTGCCCGGAATCGGCAAATCCGGGTGGGGATTCGTCGAACCCGGGGGCGGATTCCAAGAATCCGCGTCCGGTTTTCTGGATCCCTAAGGAGGACTTGGCGATCCCGTGGACGGATTCGGTAACTCCCGACAGGGATGCAGTCAAACCGCGTCCGGGTTCCCGAACCCCGCCCGCGGCCTCAAGCAAACGAAGCTTTGCTCCCTCTCCACTGTGTACAGCGGAGAGCGAACGGACTCAGCACACGCGTCGCTTGTTTGAGGACTGGCACAACCGGAGCCGTTCGGTCAGAATCTCGCCCGTCATGACTGAGCATGCTCTCGACATCGCCGTCGTCATAGTCTACCTCGTCGGCGTCGCCGCGCTGGGCATCGCGCTGCGCGGGCGGCAGGAGGGAGTCGGCGATTATTTCCTCGGCAGTCGCCGGATCGCGTGGCCGCTGATTCTGTTGTCGATCGTCGCGACCGAGACGAGTTCCGTGACGTTCTTGAGTGTGCCGGGGCTGGCGTACGCGGGCGATATGCGATTCCTGCAGTTGCCGATCGGATATATCGTGGGCCGGCTGGGCGTGGCGGCGTTTCTGATGCCGCACTTTTTCCGGGGCGAGACGCTCACGCTGTATGAAACTTTGGGCCGCCGCTTCGGACCGGCTGTGCAGCGAGTCAATTCGGTGCTGTTCATGCTGACGCGGACCGCGGCCGACGGATTGCGTCTGTATCTGACCGCGCGGGTCGTGCATGAGCTGACCGGCTGGAGTATCGAGACTTCGATTTTCGTCGCCGGCGGGGCCACAATCCTGTACACGTTTTTCGGCGGCATTCGCGCGGTGATCTGGACCGACTTCGTGCAGTTCTTCGTGTACATGCTCGGGGCGTTTGTCGCGGGCTGGCTGTTGATCGACAAGATTCCCGGCGGTTGGACGGCGTTTGTGGACGCCGGCTCGGCGGCCGATAAGTTCCGTGTGTTCGAGTGGAGCTTTCGTTGGTCCGATCCGTACACGTTTTGGGCAGGACTGATCGGCGGCGCGTTCCTCACGGCGGCGACGCACGGGGCGGATCAGATGATGGTGCAGCGTTACTTGTGCACCGGTTCCGTGCAGCAAGCACGCGTCGCACTCGTGTCGAGCGGTCTCGTCGTGCTGGCGCAGTTCGCCGTATTCTTGCTGATTGGCGTCGGCCTGTTTGTCTTTTACATGATTTTTCCGCCCCTTGAACCATTCGGGCCAGGCGATCCTGATCGCGTGTTCGTTCACTTCATTGTGCACCACGTGCCGGCGGGTCTGCGCGGATTGATTGTCGCGGCGGTCTTTTCGGCGGCAATGAGCACGCTGTCCAGCTCACTGAATTCGGTTGCATCCGCGGCGGTCACCGACGTGTACCGGCCGCTGGCTCGGCCAGGTGGCTCGGAGCGACACTTCTTGATTGTGTCCCGCATTCTCGTTGTCGCGGCGGGCGTGCTGCAAATGGCCGTGGCGCTGTGCGGCCGATTTCTTCGGAATCAATCGACGGTGAATAACGTGCTCACCGTCGCGGCGTTCACGACCGGACTGACGCTCGGCGTGCTGCTGCTTGCGGTGTTGTTGAAGCCGCAAGTTCGACCGCGTCATCTGTTGGGCGGACTGCGTTCCGAAGGTCGCGTGCTGAAGGTGTTGATCGGATTGACGGGCCGGTCGCCGGTGCTGATTGGCATGTTGACCGGCGCCGTGACGGTGTTGACCGTGTGGCTCAAAGGCGCGGACTGGCTGGGAACCGCGGTCGCGTGGCCGTGGTTCACGCTGATAGGCTCTGGCACGACGCTCATCGTTGGGGCGGCGGCGAGCTACGCGATTCGTCCCGCCGGTACCGAAGCGGCCGAGGTAGATGCGTCGAAGGGGGAATGACGAGTGAAGTACGCTTACCGTGTTTTGCAATTCTTGCGCGCTGTGCGCACCGCTGCGCCGGCAGTGCCGAACTGCCATTCAATTTGGTTTCGGAGCCTCTGCATCAGTGTTGTGTTGGCGTCGCTTGCAGTCGCGACGGCTACATCAGGATCAACACGCGCGACCGACCGTTGGCCGGGCGAGACGGCGCCCGAATGCGTCGGCATGGATTCCGGGCGGCTGGCGGAAATCGACCGCGTGGTCCGCGAGGCGATCGATGCGAAGAAGTGCCCCGGCGCGGTGGTGCTCGTGAGCCGCCACGGTCGAATCGTCTGGTGGCGGCCATACGGGCAGCGGTTGATCGGCACGAACGCGGAGCCGATGAGCCGCGAGACGGTGTTCGATATGGCGTCGCTCACGAAGGTGATGGCGACCGCCACGTCAGTGATGGTGCTGGTGGATCGCGGCGAAATCTCGCTCGGCGACCGCGTGACGCGTTTCATTCCGGAGTTCGGACAGAACGGGAAGGAGAACGTGACGATCGAGATGCTGCTGCGGCACCGCGGCGGTTTCATCGCCGATAATCCGATTGGCGATTACCGCGACGGCCCGGCAGAGTCGCTTGAACGAATCTGGTCGCTCAAGCCTGTGTACGAACCGGATTCGAAGTTTCTCTACACCGACGTCGGCTACATCACGCTGGGCGAGATCGTGCGACGCGTGAGCGGCCAATCGCTAGACGAGTTCGCGCGAGAGAACATCTTCGAGCCGCTCGGCATGTGCGATACGACGTTTCGCACCGATTCGTTTTTGCGATCGCGGGCCGCGCCGACGGAGTTGCGTGACGGCCGCTGGATGCGGGGCGAAGTACACGATCCGCGTTCGCACTTGCTCGGCGGCGTCGCCGGCCACGCCGGACTGTTTTCCACCGCGGCCGACGCGGCGAAGTTCGCCCAGATGATGCTGTGCGGGGGACAATTCTGCAGCCGGCGCATACTCAGCCCTGCCGCCGTCGCCGCAATGACATCGCCGGGCACGACCGCGAAATCGCAGGCACGCGGGCTTGGCTGGGACATCGACTCGCCGTTCACGTCGATTCGCGGCGACTTGTTTCCGGTCGGCGGTTTCGGTCACACGGGCTTCACTGGCACGTCGCTCTGGATCGACCCGGCGAGCCAGACGGTCGTCATCATTCTCACGAATCGCGTGCATCCGGACGGGAAGGGCGACGTCCGGGAACTCCGGCGCAAGGTCGCCAACATCGTTGCAGGGTCGATGATCAACTCGCCGTGGCCAATACCGAATCCGCGTGTTGCGGCTGTGGCCGGGATCGATCAGCGAACTGAATTCGATGCGTCGCTCGCCGCGAACTTGCCGGCTTCAGCCGGCTTGTTGGAGAGTCAGTGCCTCGCACTGCCTGAAGGCACATCACCAAGCCCGGCTGAAGCCGGCTGCCAAACCAGTGGCTCTGAAGCACCTAACCAACCGGCTGAAGCCGGTGGCAAACGCCCAAGCCGGCTGAAGCCGACAGCCGACGGACTCACGGTACAAGCAGGCCCGACGCATCGGACGGTTATCTGCGGCATTGACGTTCTCGTTCGCGACAACTTCAAGCAGCTTCGCGGGCGCAAGATTGGATTGATCACGAATCACACCGGTGTTGATCGCGACGGCCGCCCGACGATCGACCTGCTGCACGCGGCCGAGGGGGTGCAACTCGTCGCGCTGTTTTCTCCGGAACACGGCATTCGCGGGCAAGTCGATGCACCAGTCGGCGACTCGATCGACAAGAAGACCGAGCTGCCGGTCTACAGTCTTTACAACAAGGATCGCCGCAAGCCGTCGGCCGAGCAGCTTCGCGGCATCGACACGCTCGTGTTCGACATTCAAGACATCGGCTGCCGGTTTTACACCTACTCGGCGACGCTCGGTCTCGCGATGGAAGCAGCGGCGGAACACGGCCGCAAATTCGTCGTGCTCGACCGGCCGAATCCGATCGGCGGCGAGTTGGTCGAAGGCCCGGTGCTCGACCGTGGCCGCGAAAGTTTCACCGGTTACCATCGCATGCCGGTGCGGCACGGCATGACGCTCGGCGAACTTGCACGGATGTACCGAATGGAGCGCGAAATGGGCCTGAACCTGGAAATCGTGCCGGTCGAGGGCTGGCGCCGCGGCGACTACTTCGACGCGACGGGCCTGACGTGGATCAACCCTTCTCCGAACATGCGCAGCCTGCGTCAAGCGTTGCTCTATCCGGGCATCGGCTTGCTCGAAACGACGAACGTCTCGGTCGGCCGCGGCACGGACACGCCGTTCGAGGTCATCGGCGCTCCGTGGCTCGACGGCCGCAAGCTCGCCGCGGGACTCGCCGACGAGCGGCTCGACGGTGTTGCACTCGTGCCAGTCCGCTTTCAGCCGTCCGCCAGCAAATGGGCGGGCACGGATTGCGGCGGCGTACAGATCATCGTCACCGACCGCGCGGCGTTCCGACCTGTGCGCACCGGTTTGGCCATCGCGAGGCAGTTGCGATTACTGTTTCCGCAATTCTGGGAGGTAGACAAATTCCCGACGCTGCTGGCGAACTCCGCAACGTTCGACGCGATAAAGGCCGGCCGGAGCCTGGACGAGGTCGAGGCGATCTATCGTGACGGCCTCACTCAGTTCGAGCAAGTCCGGGCGAGGTATCTGCTGTATGACCGCTGATCGATTTCGATTCGGCATCGAAGTCCTACTCGCCCGCCGGCCGCGCTGGCTGCGCAGCGAACGGCTAGGCTTGGTCTGTCATCCCGCGTCGGTCGATCGACGGCTCATTCATTCGGCGGATCGGCTGCGCGAAACGATGGGTAAGCGACTGGTGGCGCTGTTCGGACCGCAGCACGGGGCGCGCGGCGAGAAGCAGGACAACATGATCGAGTCGGACGACTACCGCGATCCACGTTGGGGCGTGCCGGTGTTCAGCCTGTATGGAGAGTCGCGCGAGCCGACCGAGGACATGTTGCGCGGGATCGACGTGCTCGTCGTGGACCTGCAAGATGTGGGCACGCGGGTGTACACATTCGTCTCGACGATGATCGCGTGCCTGCGGGCCGCGGCAAAGTTCGGCCGCCGGGTCGTAGTGCTCGACCGGCCGAATCCGATCGGCGGCGAGCAGGTCGAAGGGCATGCGATCGAGCCGGAGTTTCGCTCAATCGTCGGCGAAGTACCCGGCGTGCCGATGCGCCACGGCATGACGATCGGCGAATTGGCCGGGCTTGCGAACGACTGGCTCGAAATCGGCTGCGACCTCGAAGTGATTCGGATGCGTAGCTGGCGGCGGGCGGCGTATCGGGACGATCTCGGCCTGAATTGGGTCGCGCCGTCGCCGAACATTCCGACGCCGGCGACGGCGATCGTGTATCCCGGCTCGGTGATGTTCGAGGGAACAAACGTCTCGGAAGGCCGCGGCACGACGCAGCCGTTTGAGTTGATCGGCGCGCCGTTCATCGACCCGCACTGTCTCACGGAAGCCGTGCGGCGCGAGCGACTGCCAGGCGTACACCTTCGGCCAACGTACTTCGAGCCGACCTTTCACAAGTGGCACGGCCAGTTGTGCGGCGGCGTGCAAATTCACGTACTCGACCGGCGACGATTCGAGCCATACCGAACCGCGATCACTCTGCTCGCGGCGATGCAACGGCTTTGGCCAATGAACTTCGAGTGGCGCCCGCCGCCGTACGAATATGAATTCGACAAGCAGCCGATCGACCTGATCGCGGGCACGTCCGCGGTGCGTCGTGTCCTGTCGGCCGGCTTCCCTCTCAAGCAACTCAACGAAAGCGCCGAGTCCGATGCCGCGAAGTTTCGCAGGCTTCGTCGCGCATACCTGCTGTACGATTAGCTTGCGGAGCGGGAATTGCGCCGCGCCGTCTGAACCGGGCCGCTCGCAGTACGTGCTTGCTCTTGGACTCATTCCCGATTAGCCTTGCACGCAGTTCCGCCGTTTATTTAAGGGCGGCGCGCGTCAGCCGTGCAAGGCCGGCGTGCCGCGGGAGGTTTTTCATGAGAGACTTCGCAGTTCAAGTGACGCATCGGCCGGGCGAGTTGGCGCGCGTCGCGCAAGCGCTGTCAAAGCGGAGTGTGAACATCAAGTCAGTCGCCGGGCTGAACATCGGCAATCAGGGCGTGATTCATTTCATCCCCAACGACGTCGATGCCGCGCGCTCGGCGCTGCAAGAGAGCAACATCCGGTTTGAGGAGCACGAGGTCGTGACGGTGCTTCTGGAGAACCAGGCGGGCGAGTTCGCGGGCATTTCCGGCAAACTGTCGGACGCGGGTGTGAACGTGCTCGCCGTTTATGTCACGGGCCTGGAAGGCGACCTCGTCGAATTGGCGATCATCGCCGAAGACCCGAAGAAGGCGAAGAAGGCGCTGGAGTGAAGTTGCGGCCGCGCGCCTGCTGTTGCTAGACTCGCTGCTCCGATTTCCATTCCGTGCCGAGCATTCATGGCCCACCTACCTGACTTTGATCAGTTCGCCGAATTGGCCCGCCGGTCGAGCGTCGTGACGGTGTATCGCCGGCTCGTGAGCGACACGCTGACGCCGGTTAGTGCGTTTTGCAAACTCGACCGCGGGTCGAACGCATTCCTGTTCGAGAGCGTCGTGGGAGGCGAGAAGGTCGGCCGCTACAGCTTCGTCGGGGCCGAACCGTTTCTGCACATGGAGGCGTTCGGCCGCGACGTGTGGCTAACGGGCGAGCCGGACCCGGCGGAGATCGGTCACCCGCACCCGACCGACGCCAAGGTGCGTCGCCGCCACGACGGGCCGGGCGACCCGCTCGACGTGCTGGCCGATCTGCTGTCCCGCTACCGCGCGGCGCACGTCGCCGGCCTACCGCGTTTCTGCGGCGGCGCGGTCGGCTACCTGGGCTACGACGTGGTTCGATACACGGAGAATCTGCCCAACGCCCCGCCGGACGACCGCCGGCTGCCCGACCTCGCGTTCGATTTCTACGACTCGATGGTCATCTTCGATCACATTCAAAAGACCATCGCCGTAACGTCGCACGCGCACGTGCCGGCCGGCGAGCGCGGCAAGTCGCAGCTACGCTCGGCGTACGATGCCGCGTGCCGCCGCGTCGATAATCTAGTACACCGACTGCAAAACACGCCGGTCAGCCTGCCGCTCGCCGACATCAACGCGAACGGCGCGGTCGGACGCGCGTTTCGTTCCAACTTCGAGCGGCCAGCGTTCGAAGACGCGGTGCGCAAGTGCAAGCAATACATCAAGGCCGGCGACGTCTTCCAAGTCGTCATTAGCCAGCGGCTGGAAACCGAAACGACTGCCAGCCCGTTCGACATCTACCGCACGCTGCGCGTGGTGAATCCCAGCCCGTTCATGTTCTATTTGCAGTCCGGCCCAACGACGCTGGTCGGCAGTTCGCCGGAGATCATGGTCCGCGTCGAGGATGATCTGGTGACGATTCGGCCGCTGGCCGGCACTCGAGTGCGCGGCGCGACGGACGACGAGGACGACTCGCTTGCCGCCGACCTGCTCGCCGATCCAAAGGAGCGGGCCGAGCACATCATGCTGGTCGATCTCGGCCGCAACGACGTCGGCCGCGTGGCGCGTTACGACACCGTGCGGCTCTCGGACGTTATGTCGGTCGAGCGATACAGCCACGTGATGCACATTACGTCGAACGTCACGGGCCGGCTCGCGCCGGGCAAGTCCGCGCTCGATGCCCTTCGCGCTTGCCTGCCGGCCGGCACGGTGAGCGGCGCCCCGAAAGTTCGCGCCATGGAGATCATCGACGAGATCGAGCCGCACCGCCGCGGCCCGTACGCCGGAGCCGTCGGCTACATCGACTTCACCGGAAACATGGACACCTGCATCGCGCTCCGCACGCTCGTGCTGCAGGGCAACAAGGTTTTCCTTCAAGCCGGCGCGGGCATCGTCTACGACAGCGTCCCGGCCACCGAGTACGAAGAGACGCTCAGCAAGGCCCGCGGCCTGCTCAAGGCAATCGAAATCGCCGAGACGCAATTGGCGGGCCTTTGATCTACGGTCGAATTATCCATGCTCAAATTCCTCACGCCGCACTTGCAACTCGACAGCGTGCTCGACATTCAGCCGGACATGTTGCGGGCGTTGGGCGTCGAGGGGCTGCTGGTCGATCTCGATGGCACGCTCAAGGGTTACTACGAGGGCACATTTCGACCAGAGATCATCGATTGGGTGGCCCAGATGGTGCGCGAGCAGGTCGCGATGTGCATCGTGACCAACGGTTGGGCCGGTCGCGTCGAGCCGTTGGCCGATCGGCTTGGCGTGCAGTGCGTCTCGTTTGCGAAAAAACCGTTCCCGCGTGGGGTGCGCGCGGCGATCGCCAAACTGGGCCTCGATCGCACGCGGGTCGCGGTCGTGGGCGATCAGCTTTTTGCCGATGTCATCGCAGGCCGGCTCGCCGGCGCGTTCACAATCCTTGTGCGGCCGGCGACTCCACGCGAGCCGTGGATCACGCGCATCAAGCGACCGCTCGAACGCCTCGTACTGCGTCGAATACCCGCCCCTTGATCCGACACGAATTACATTCCTGTCAGGCCGGACCGATTTCATGCCGCCAAAGGAGTTCCGATGACTACCGAAGTCGAGGAGTTGAAAGCCACCGTCACCCAACTGCAAGCGGACACAGAGGAGTTGAAGAGCGAAATGATCGCACTCCGACGCCTGCTGGGTCTGGCCGGTAAGCCGGGCCGCGATCAGTACTCGCTGGGCTGCATTACCTGTCGGATG
>Ga0247727_10005333_pt1 | contig 26230 bp, 21 predicted proteins | sample WisWelCaveWW1625_FD_202498 | JGI IMG/M metagenome (GOLD analysis project Ga0247727, IMG submission 202498) | Biofilm microbial communities from Wishing Well Cave, Virginia, United States - WW16-25 | ecosystem: Environmental > Aquatic > Deep subsurface > Groundwater > Cave microbial mat | place...
CATACGAGGTTCTTTTCTTCGGCCCTCTTGCTGCTGAAGGGGAAATCGCGGTTACCGCAGAGCTACGCAGAATGTATGGCCTGACAGAGTTAACATGTGCCGGTTGTGAAGGTCCCATTTCAGAAGACGAAAAACGGTTCATTGATATGGAGACAGATTTGGATTTGATTTATTTCTGTAGCAAGTGTACGATTTCTCAGCTCACGAAATGTAAAAACTGCGGTAAGCTCACCGAGTCCGATACATGCAAAGAATGTCGTGCTCAAGACCCATCCAGTGAGATTGTGTGATGTCTACAAAATCGATAGAAAGATATGGTTCAAGATAAACGACTGATCCATATATCACCTTAGCTTTTGGAATTTGGTACAAAATTCAACCGAAGTAATCGCAATATTTTTTTCAAACACTCTCAAATATTCTTGTAAAGCAGCGATATCCTTAGTCGTACTGTTGAATTTTGTATTCCAGCATATTTTAAGAGTGTTTGAGATATATCTGCCTATGGCCAATCTTGCAATTGCTGATGGGAAGCGTTATATTTCATTGATGAAAATGTGTCATGGAAGAAACCAATTGGACAAAGTGCAAACCGACAGCATAACCGCCATCATCGAGCTTTACAAGCGCGATGTGGATCGGACGTTGATTCGTGAGAATCTCAAGCTCACGGTGGAGCAACGCTTGCGCAATTTGCAAAACTAGCAGCGCTTCGCCGAAGAGCTTCGTGAAGCGGGCAAGAAGCTTCACAAAACAACTTGAAACGAAAACTCACCACCTCCCCAACTCATCCACAAACGACCCCGCCCGCTCGCTGACCGTCCAGTTCAGGAAATCCAGGGCGCGCCATTTGTTTTTGACGCGCAATTGCAAGAGGCGTTTGGATTCGTCGTATTTGATGAAGGGATTGTCGAAGATCGGCCAGTTGTCAAATTTAAACGGAAACTCGTTGAGAACGCGCCCGACCGCGCCGGTGCCGTCGTCGTAGACAAACTCCATCCGGTCGTTATAGGCGGTGGTATATCTCACTTTGATCTGCCTGCCGTCTTCCTTAAATTCGACTTTGCTCACCTCGCGAATGCGGCGCTTGAACTCTTCAAAGGTTTTGCTCTCTTCCGGCGTGCTGACTTCGAGAATGACGCCGTTGCGGCGGCTTTCGGACACAAAGCGCAGCCCGCCTTCCGTCTTATTAAACTTAAATTCTTGCAGCGGGCGAAAGGCAATGAAGGTGTTGCCGGCGCGGCAGAAGAGCCACGCCGGATCCTGCGACATGCCATCGGCGTCAAGCTCCTCCCAATCTTGCAAGCCTTCCGAAAAAAAGCCGGTGATATGCCCGAACTGCACGTTCTCGGGAATATTGTAGAGGGCGATCAAGGCGTTGCGATGCTGAAAGATTTGCTCGTACGGCGAGCCGCCGACAAGTTTATCGCGGCGATGGTAGTGGCCTTTGAATTTGGCCAGCTCATCAGCCAGCAGCGCCGGCTCGTCGACAAAAAAAGCGCCAAGCTCGCGCTGGTCAAAATAAGGATGCATGACAAACAGCGTCGGGCGCGGATCTTTGGGCGACAAATAGGTGAGATCCCAGGTGTGTTGCTGCATCGGCGACAACAGCCCGCCCTGCACCGAGCCGAGAATGTAATCGCGCGTGATGTACGCATATTTATAAACGGCGGTGGTGCGATCATAGCTGTTGCGCAACTGATTGCGCACGCGCTTGCGTTCGCGATGCACGTAGCCGCCGAGCGGATCGCGATTTGTCGCGAGAGCATGAACCCCCTCCGAAACGTTGTAACCGCTGAGCGCACTGACGAGCGCTTCCATCGTCGGTTTCATTTCTCCCATTCCGAAATACAACCAGAACAACGCGGCGTTGGCGCTCTGGCGCGGCGAGTAAACCGCCGGCTCGGTATCGTAGCTGTGGGCGCCGCCATACATGCCGTCAATTTGCTCGAGGGCAAAATCGATCAGCAGCAGATCGAGCATCATGCTGGCGCGGACACGCAGATTTGAAAAAGTGTTTTGTGAGCTTGCGGCATGAACCGCTGGGCTATTGGTGTCGGCAAAAGGCAAATCATCCATCATATATTCATGCAAAAGCTCCAAGCAGGCGACAAACGCCGGCAAAAGCTCCGGCGAGTCAAATTGGGCCTGCCCATAAACGACGTTATGATCCATCCACTGGCTAAGAAACGAAGCGGCTTCGCGCCAGTTTTCAGCGGCGGACTTGCCGTTAAACCATTGCTCAGCCGCCATCTCCGGCCAGGTTTGCGCCGCCAGCAAAAGCGTTGCATAATATCGGAGTTGGCTGTCTTCATTATCGCCGCGCAGATAGGCGTTGGTCGAAAAAATCCGCCGCACGTTTTCATGCAGCGAATCGGGCATGCTGCGCTGGCCGAACAGATAGGTGGCCATGAGGTTGAAGCCGTAAACCGGATCGCCGGAGGGCTGGCGCAAAAGCTGCGACAACATTTTGTTCGCTTCGGCGAGGCGCTCGTTGGCGGCATAACGCGCCGTGACGGCGGCAAACGACGGCGTCGATTCATGTTCAACCAAATGTTCGATCAGAACTTGCCGGCGCTCGCCGAGCTCTTTTTCAAAATTTTTTTGTGCGAATGCGGAAAAAGCAAAAAAAGCTTGCAGAAAAAAAAACAAAATGAACCGTATTCGCGGCCGGGCTTCCTTGCACCAATGTGATTTCATCATGCGTCCTTCATTAAAAAAGTTTATTAAAAAATTTCCATTGCATTAATCTACGGGCGCAGCCAACTCGCCTCCCCGGCAATAAGCTGGCGCACATAAGCGCCGACCAATCCGAAGGCCTTCCAGGTTTTGCCGTCATCGCGGCTGATTTGCACGCCGCGATCATACGTGCCGGCCAACAGGGCGTTGCGATCGTGCCAAGGCAGAATGCACATCACGCTTCCGAGGCGCTCGCTGCCGGGCATTTGCTGCCAATTTTGGCCGACCGAAGACGCGAAGAAAATGCCGCGTTGATACGTGCCGGCGTAGATCGGTCGATTCGAGCCGCCGCCGGCCAAGGAGTAAATCGAGATTCCCTCTTCGCCGATGGGTACGGGAAGAAAAGTTTGTCCGCCATCAACACTTTCATAGAGTCCGTGGCGCTCCGTTCCCACCCAAAAAATGCCGGGCCAGGATTCCGGCTCGCGCCAGATCGCGCGCACGGGAATATTGGGCAGCGCCAATTGCTGCCAGTTGCGGCCGCCATCCGGCGATTGATAAAGCCCGCCTTCGGTTCCAGCGAGCAATCGGCCTTTCACCTTCGGGTCGGGAAACAAACAGCTCACAAACAAATTATTCAGGCCTTGGTTGGAATTACGCCAGGTGGCGCCGCCGTCCGGCGAAATAAAAATTCCATTTGCGGTGCAGACATACAACGTTTGATCTTGAAACGGATCACGCCGCAAATCCATGATCCGCGCAACCTGCCAGTCGGTCACAAGCTGCCAGCCGGTGGGATTGTTGAACGGACGCAGCACGCCGTTATCCGCGCCGAGCAGCAGTTGTGGTTGGCCGGTCGCCATCGACATGGTGATCGAACGCAGCGTCAAATTTGGCCAGCTTGCGTTTTGCCACGTGGCGCTGTCGGGCGACGAGATGTAAAGGCCGCCGGGATAAGTTAATTCGCGCCCGAGATACTGCCGCAAGGTTTTGATGAGATTGGGTTGGCCGGCGTCGAGCGTGCGGCTTCCGACAGCCAAGGCCGTGCTGTTCAGTGTCACGGGAGAAGGCCCTACGACAGCGGCAAATAAAAGCTCGACGGCCGGGAGGCTTTGGGCAAGGACGAAGGTTGGAAGAAAAAAAATAGCGACGAGACAAAATAAAGCGTATCGTTTCATATTCATCCTAAATGGTTAAGATTGAAGAAGACGCTTGCATCAAGATCAAGGATTTCGGGCACTTCGGTTTCAGCAAGAGTCCGAACCTTTGTTTGATACTCTTGGAAATAAGTTATAAAAATTCCGATATCATCCTTTGAAGTTTTCTCAAAAACCGAGAGAAGGAAATAGGGATGAGCAACGATGACGTCGTCAATTTCTTTTTGAATCTCTATTTTGTACTCTTGAGGTTTTAAAACAATTCTGAGACCATATTCACTAAATATATTCGCTACAGATTTCCTTAAATCTTTATTTGTAAAAAGAATTTGCAAGAGATTTTCGCCTTTCGGTGGCATTAGAAAATCCGATCCGTATCTGGCAAAACTACCCATTACAGCAAACCGATAAAATTTAGGCAACAGGTGAATATCACCTTGACTTTCCTTTAAATTCCCTTTTCCGGCATAATCAAAATCAATTTTCAACTTTATATTTCTTTCTTTGTCTTCCTGGCTTGCTCTAAAATTTCCATTTTCAAATTTAATTTCAAAAGCAAGAGCGCCAGCGATTATTTCCATTTTTTGACTCACATCCTGATCGTAGAACAGGTTTGCCATATTTTCAAAGCGAACAATATCATCAAGCTTCTCACCTACAAATGGCAGAGAAAAAATGCCGACACTTTCCAATATGTTCGACTTGCCGGCATTCGGCTTGCCGATGAAGAGATTTACGCGCTTGCAATCGAGTTTCAAATACTTAATCGATTTGAAATTTTTAATTTCGAGAGTTTTTATCATCGTTAAGACTCCCTTCAGAGAAATTCCACATGACCTATCATGTCTTCCGCCTCTAAAATATCGACGTAATCTTTTAAGCGGCGTATACACTCGCCAATGCTCAAACTGTCTTGATGAACGTAAATAACGCCCCAATGTTCCTTGCCCTCTTCTATCCAACGACGAGAAATAATAAGCAGGTCAGTATCGTGGGTAAACAGAACAGCATGTTCCTCCGTAGCATATTCCAACTGTTCTTCATCGTCGATACTTATGTTGCCTACTTCTAATGCCGACGACGCATCCACGCCACGTCGACGTAGTCCCTCGGCAATCACAGGGTTAACGTTTTCATCCGTGTAAATTCGAATAGCTGCCACGCTTTTGCTCCAAAACTGAAACGGACTTCTTTTGCATTTCTTCAACCATGCGTCGCTCCTCGGCAATCTGGCGATCAATTTCCTTCATGTTTTCATAGTAATATGACAAAGCATCGTGAACTTGTGCCAGAGTCAAGTGAGGAAGCGCCTGCACGATTTCGTCAGGTGTGTAATCCATCTTCTCATAGTAGATGGCGATCTGAGATACTTTAATCCGCGTGTCCTTGATAATCGGCTTCCCCCCCAGCACAGCTTTTTTGCGTATAATATAAGGATGTTTCACTTTACGCATTGGGACTTTGTGTCGTGCTGAAATCGTTTTTATCATAACTTGCCTCTCAATTCATCAAAAGTTTGACATGCTTAACCTGTGTTATCGCTTTTTCGTTTTTGCTGGTGACTCTGATGCTGGTGTCGGCATACTCGCCACCGACGTATGATCGTGCACGATCCTCCACCCTTCCGGCAAGCGCTGAAAGACCAACGTGAACAGCCCGCGCGACATCGGTTGCGAGGCGGCATTCTTCGTCGTTTTGGGCAGCAGTTTCCACTCGCCCAAAACTTTGGCCCAATCTTCGCCCATGAAATCAATTTGGTGAAGGTCGAATTTGAGCTGCCCCATTTTTTCGGGCGTATCATAACTTTTTTTGTACCGGCTCAACAACGCATTCCAACCGCGCATGGCTTCGCCGCCGGAGGCAAACACGGTCGAATCGTTTTTCCGGTAACCGCGCATGAATCGCTCGATGTCGAAACCATTCCACGCGCGTTCCTGATGTTCCAGAACGGCGCGGATTTCGCGCTCGTCACGGCGGTGCGGTTGCAGGCGCTTTTTCAACTCTTCACGGCGATAAAGCTTGCCGCCGCGAATGATCACGCTCGGCTCGCGCAAGGTTTTGAGATTCGAGAGCGGATTTTCTTTGACAACAATAATATCGGCCTGCTTGCCGGCGGTCAGCTCGCCGAGACGATCCGACAGGCGCAGGGCGTGGCTGGCGTTGGTGGTCGCGGCTTCGATGGCAAAGCGCGGCTCGAGGCCGGCGACGACCCAGCTCTCCAATTCATCATGTAAACTCCGACGATCATTCTTGTGAATTCCATAATCAGAGCCGGCGAGAAGCGGCACTTGCAGATCGAACGCCAGACGCAACATGCCGGCAAATTTTTGTGCCGTTTGTTCGGCTAATGGTGCCTGCCGCGCCGGCACATCGGTTTGCAAAATCGACAGCTCGGTGGCCAACGTCGGCGTAAAGAAAACCGCGTTACTCGCCAGGACTTGCATTTTGCTGCGCGCGGTTCTATCAAGCGCCACTTTTTCCCACGCCATCACGTAAGCAGGAAACCACCGTTGCGCCAATTCCTTGCGATCACCGGCGCTGATATAATCGGTCACCAATCCACTGACCCCCTCGAGCAAATCAATTCGCGCTTTGGCCGCTTCTTGAAATGAAGTGGCGACGAGGTGGCCAACCGCCAACAAACCCTGGGCATGCGCTTCGTCAATCGCCGCTTTGGTCAAATCCGCCGGAACATTCGAATCGATTTTAATCGCCTCCACCCCGTCGATTTTAAGCTGGCGAATCGCGGTTTTCACTTCTTTGGCGTTTTTCACGATGAAGCGCTGGGTGGCGGAATCCAAGCCGGCGACGCGCGCGCTGAACAGCGGGCTGCCGCAATGCAGAACGCGCGGCCCAATCCACGCTTGCGTTTGTGTTCGTTTTTTTATATCTTTCAATGTCTCGAGCCGGCCGCCGAGATCGAACACGGTTGTGACGCCGCCGGCGAGCAGCTCGATAAACTCTTGCTCGTCTTCGGGCCAGCGCAAATCGCGCAGCGCCACGTGCACATGGGTGTCGATGAGGCCGGGCAACGCCCATTGGCCGGTGCAGTCAACCACCAACGCTTCGGCGGGCACGGTTCGACCGCTGGGCCGAATCGAGGTGATTTTATCACCTTGAATGAAAATGTCCTGTCCTCGCATTTCGGCGTTGCCGCCCAGCGCCACCAGCGAGAGGTTTCGCAAGACCAGCGTTTTGTGTTCCTGGGCGAAAAGGGGCCGATTGAAAAGCAAAAAAGAAAAAATGAGAAAAAGATAAGCAGGCATCAAAGTTCTTTCTTGGTTGTAACATCATTTCTGGTCCGGCGCGCGCCGGCCCTGGCCTGCTTAGAGCTTTGGCTGGGCAGGCTTCGAATTAAAATATAACCGTGTCCGGCGCGAATTGCAACAAGAAATTTTTCAACCTTTGCCACTCTCAAACGTCTAATGCAAAAAATGCGGACTGAGGAGCAGACAAGCACGGAGCTTCAGCCAGGATTGACGGAAGCGGAATTGATTGCCGGCTGCCGCGCCGGCAATCACCAGGGGCTCGACGAGCTGGTCAAACGTTATCATGGCGCGGTGCTGCGGGTTTGTGTATCGGTGCTCGGCAGCCGCGACGTTGAAGATTTGGTTCAAGATATTTTCATCAAAATTTTGCGGCGGATCGACACGTTTGAGGGCCGGTCGTCGCTGTTTACGTGGATTTACGAAATCACGGCGAACCATTGCCGCGACGAGCTGCGCCGGCGCAAACACCGCCGCTGGTTTTCGCTGCAAAGCCTGCCGGCGGAATCCGTCGAGCAGATCAAGGCGAATGAGGCCTCGGCGAGCGCTCAAATGGAGCGCGACGAATTGCACGGGCAACTGCGCCAGGCTTTAAATCAATTGGAACCCAAGTATCGTGAGCTGATCGTGCTGCGCGATTTGGAGGAGTTGAGTTACGAAGAAATTGCCAAGCTCAACAAAATGGCGGTGAAACTGGTGAAATCGCGCCTCTTTCAAGCGCGAAAAATCTTGACGGCGAAAATGAAAAAATTTGCGGAGGGTTATCATGAGTGAAGCGGCCAAAATCGGCCAGCATGTGGATGAGGCGAGGCTGTGGCAATGGCGCGACGGCGATTTGAGCGAAGCGCGGCGCGCAGCCGTTCAAAATCATTTCGACCATTGCGCCTCGTGCCGGCAGCGCGCGGAAGAAATCGCGCATCTCTTTCACAGCATGCAGACGATGCATCACGCCGTCCAGCCGACGCTGGCGGAACAAATGCGCTTGCGGTGCGCCCTCGAAAAACAATTTACTTTCGAGGACATCCCAAACCTTTTGGCCAATGCCAGCCGCCAACTTGTGCGGTGGTTGGCGCCGGCGGTAGCGGTTTTAGCGACGTTGTTCGTTTTGTTGCGACAGGAACCGAGTCTGCCTGCCGCCACGGTAACGAGTTTGCTGCCGGAAACGCCGGAGTCGCAGCTTTTGCTCGCCGACAGCGATGAGCAATTGCAGCAGGCGATGTGGGAGCTGGCATTGAATATTGATGAAACGCAAAGGTAAACTAATGAAAACGAAAATCTGGGTTGTTGCGGCCTTTGTGCTGACGTTTGCGGCGGGTGTTCTCACCGGCGCGCTGGTCGTGCGCGAGTATGGGCGTCCGCTGCCTCCGTCGGCGCGCAAAGAACATGATCCGCGGCGGCCTCGTCCGATGCGCTGGGAAATTTTGAAATCCCAACTCAACCTCAGCGAAGCACAAAGCCAACAAGTCGCGGAGATTATTAAAAAGCACGAGGAACGGCTCCGCAAACAGCTCAGCCAAATCCGGCCGATGTCGCATCAGATTATCAAGGAAATGGCGGCGGCGATCGACAGCGTTTTGACGCCGGAGCAGCGTGTGAAATTTCGCGAAAACTTTGCGGAGCCGCCATTTTGGAAAAAGCAGTACCGCTCGCGAAAAATGCCGGCTGACAGTCTTCAGGAAGAAAAAGAGTCCGAGGCCAAACGGTATCCTTCCGAATGGGCGTGGCTGCAGCGGACTTTCCCTTACTTCAATGCAGACCCAACCGCGCACGTGCAAGCGCTGCAACAAGCGCAAGCCATGCGCCATCTGGCCAAGGCTACGGCCTTTGCGCCGAAATGGAAACTCGCCGGGCCGACGAACATCGGCGGCCGGGTTTCGGCGTTGGCGTTTAATCCGCAAAATCCAAGGATTGTTTATGCCGGCGCGGCAAACGGCGGCGTGTTCAAATCCGGCGACCGCGGCGTGACATGGCAGCCGATTTTTGATGAGCAAGCCGTGCTGCCGATCGGCGATATTGCGGTTGATCCGAACAATCCCAACGTGATTTATGTCGGCACGGGCGAGGCGAATGGCGGCCACAATAATTTTCCGGGCGCCGGCGTTTTCAAATCAACCGATGCCGGCGCGACGTGGAAGTTGAGCGGGCTTGAGACGACCACGTCAATCGGCCGCATGGTCGTCGATCCTGCCAACTCGAATCGCGTTTACGCCGCGGCCATCGGCTCGTATTTCGGCAACGGCGCCGATCGCGGCGTTTATCGCAGCCTCAACGCCGGGCAAAGTTGGGAAAAAGTTTTGTTTGTGAATGATTCCACCGGCGCCATCGATCTCGTCATCGATCCGAAAAATCCTTCGACTCTTTTCGCGGCGACGTGGGAGCGTGTTCGGCGTCCGACGCGCAGCCGTCTGTCCGGCATGGCGAGCGGGATTTATCACAGCACGAACGGCGGCACGTCGTGGCAGCGGCTCGGCGCCACCCATGGCTTGCCGGCGCCGTCACAATCCACCGGCCGCATCGGCCTGGCGATTTGCGCGACAAAGCCGGAAAATCTTTACGCGCTTTACACGAACAACAACAATTATGGCGGGCTTTATCGCTCGCAAGACGGCGGCAAAACGTGGACGCCAACCGATCCCAACAATTTGCTGCGCACCGGCTTCGGCGGCTTCAGTTGGTATTTCGGCAACGTGCGCGTCAACCCCAATGATCCCGAGCAGGTTTTTGTTTTGGATGTTGCGCTCATGGGCTCGTTCGACGGCGGCAAAACCTGGCCGATTTCTTACGGCTACGGCGGCCCGGCGAATCTGCACGTCGATCATCACGCGTTGATTTTCGATGCGGCTGATCCCAGATATATTATCGAGGGCAACGACGGCGGCATCAACATTTCGCAAGATTTGGGTTATCGCTGGACGAAAGTCGCCGCGCTGCCGTTCACGCAGTTTTATCATATCACCATCGACGCCACAAAACCGGAACGGCTTTACGGCGGCACGCAGGACAACGGCACGGTGCGCACGACGAGCGGCCGGCTTGACAACTGGGACGAGGTTTACGGCGGGGACGGTTTTTACGTCATCATCGATCCCACCGATCCCAATATCATTTATGCCGAATCGCAAAATGGCGGCCTTGGCAAATCGACGGATGGCGGCAATAGTTTTCGCAGCGCGCTCACCGGCATCAATTTAAGCGAGCCGAGAAACTGGTCGACGCCGGTGGTGATGGATCCCAACAATCGCCACGTCTTGTATTACGGCACCAATCGCGTTTATCGCACGGTGAATGGCGCCGGTTTGTGGCGGCCAATCAGCGGCGATCTCACCGACGGCAAACCCAACTCCTCTTATCTGCTGGGCACGATGACGACGATTGCCGTGGCGCCGAGCAATTCCGCGGTGATTTACGTCGGCACCGATGACAGTCACGTTTGGGTCACGGCCGACACCGGCAAAACCTGGACGGAAATTTCGCAGACTCTTCCCTATCGCTGGGTGACGCGCGTGGCCGTCGATCCGAAAAATGCCCAAATTGCTTACGTCACATTTTCGGGACTGAAATGGAATGCGCCGCAGCCGCACGTTTTTCGCACGACGGATATGGGCAAGACCTGGCAGGACATCAGCAGCAACTTGCCGGAGGCGCCGGTGAACGTGATCGTCGTCGATCCGGCTTATTCGAACTTTTTGTATGTTGGCACGGACGTCGGGGCGTACCACTCGAGCAACGAAGGGCAAAGCTGGTCGGCGCTCGGCGAGGGCTTGCCGATGGTTTCGGTTTACGATATCGTCATTCATCCCCAACTGCGCCGTCTCGTGGCCGGCACGCACGGTCGCTCGATGTACACGCTCGAGCTGGCCAGCTTGACGGACATTGAAGAACCCATAACACGAAATAACAAATTACCAACAACGCCGATTTTGGCGCAAAATTATCCGAATCCATTTTTGAGCGGAGCGAAATCCCCCGCTCGGAGCGGGGGAAATCCTGAGACGATCATCGAATTCACTCTCCCCGCTGTTGCGCCCGTTACTTTGCGCATTTACAATTTGAACGGCCAACTCATCCGCGCTCTTCTCAACGAATCCCGCCCGGCTGGGCGCCATCTCGTGTCTTGGGATGGCCGCGACTCCAACGGTCTCGACGTCGCCAGCGGCGCCTACTTGTATCGCCTGCAAGTCGGACAATTTATGCAACAAAAAACGATGGTATTGGCGCGATAAATTCGCCAGGGAGTAAAATATGAACGCACGTTTTCTGGGCACCGGCTTGATCCTGTTGTTCATGACCAACGCCGTCGCCGGCGACAAATTCGGCCTGGCGCTCAAAGCCGGACCGAATTTCTCCAACATGCGCGTCGAAGAAAAAAGCACCGGCAATATCGTCGCTACCGATATTGCCGTCGAGCCGGCTTTCATGTTGGAATTCGAGTTGGTGATTTCCAAGCATCTCAGTTATATCACCGGCTTTCAATTTCTAAGGCACGGCTACTCGGCGCGCGATATTGACAGCGTTTTCGCGTTTCGCTACTTTCGCCGCGCGACTTATCTGGGGATGCCGAACAAGTTGCGGGCGTTTTTTCATCATGGGAGGCTGCAATCTTTTGTGTCGTTCGGCGTTAATGCGGAAAACCTGCTGTCCGCCCGCTATCGCAGCGAATATGATGATCCAACCATCCCGGATTATGACGTCGACATCAAAGCCTTGTTCAACGAGCTGACGTTCACGCCGGAATTGGATGCCGGCCTGCGCTGCCCGCTGCTGGGATTTTACGTAACCGTCGAGGGCACGTATGCTTTCGGAACGGAAAACGTGAACAACCCGGATGTCGAAAATTTCGCCACCCACGCACGCCGCATCCGCGACTTCCGTTTCACGATCGGCATTTCGCGTTATATTTTTTAATCAAACAAATTTCTTGCATTTCTGTCAAGAAAACGTAAATTGGGAGACACACAATCAACTTTTATCGCCAACAAAAAATAAAACCAAACGTGATCGTGATTCATTCAAAACGCCGGTTGATTTTTCAAATCATTTCTCGGAAAGCCTTGGCCTTCGCGGATAATCTTCGCGTGAGAAGTCGGGGCTTTCTGCTTTTGCCGCTCATTGGCGTCTGGCTTGGCGCCGGCTGCGGCACCCAACAACAGCAAATCATCATTTATTCGCCGCACGGCAAGGAATTGTTGGAGGATTTTGCCTCGCGCTTTGAACAAGCTCATCCCGGCGTGAATGTCGAATGGCTCGACATGGGCTCGCAACACGTGCTCGACCGTTTGCGCTCGGAAAAGGCCAATCCGCAAGCCGACCTGTGGTGGGGCGCGCCGTCGCCGTTGTTCATGCAAGCGGCGGCGGAAAACTTGCTCGAACCGTATCGCCCGACCTGGGCCGGCGAGATCGAGGCAAGCTATCACGATCCGCAAGATCGCTGGTACGGCACGTATCTCACGCCGGAAGTGATCATGTTCAATTCGGAAAAACTTTCCAAAGAAAATGCGCCGCAGGATTGGGATGAGCTTCTCGATCCGCAATGGCGCAGCCGCATTTCAATTCGCGAGCCGCTGCCTTCGGGAACGATGCGCGCCATTTTTTTTGCGATGATCTATCGCTTCCATCGCGAGCAGGGTTCGGCGGCCGCCGGTTTTGCCTGGCTGCGCCGACTCGACGCCAACACCAAAAGCTATCCCGGCGATCAAACGTTGTTTTATATCGCGTTGGCGCGCGGCGAAGCGGAGCTCTCCTTGTGGAATCTTCCCGATGTTCTGCTCCGCCGCGAGAAGGACAATTATCCGTTTGATTATGTGGTTCCTCGCAGCGGCACGCCAATGGTTCCGGAAGGCCTGGCGCTGGTGGCGCGCAAACAACGAGATCAAGCGCGCACCGAGCTGGCAAAAAAATTTTTTGAATTCGTCACCACGCCGGAGTCGTTTATTCACGCCTCCCAACAATATTATCGCATTCCCACGCGCCGCGATTTGGACTTCTCGCAAATTCGCCCGGAATTCAATCCGGCGCAATACCAGGCCATGCCGATGGATTGGCAGCTCTTCGCGGACAGCTCCAACGTGTGGATGCAATATTGGGATCAGAACATTCGCAATAAAAGTAAGTAATCACGTTTTACGCTTGACGCTTGACGCACCAGCAACCAGCGACAAGAGACCAGCAACCAGCCATGGCCCGCGTCCGTTTTGAAAACATAAAAAAATTTTTCGGGAACACGCCGGCGGTGCGCGACTTGTCGCTCGAAATTCGCGATGGGGAATTTTTCAGCATTCTCGGACCGAGCGGCTGTGGCAAGACGACGACGCTGCGGATCGTGGCCGGTTTCGAACCGCCGGACAGCGGGCGGATTTTTTTCGACAGCGACGACGTCACCTCCCTCCCGCCGGAACGCCGCAACACCGGCATGGTGTTTCAAAACTACGCGCTGTTTCCCCATCTTTCGGTTTTTGAGAATGTCGCCTTCGGCTTGCGCGCGCGAAAACGTCCGCAATCGGAAATTACAGCGCAAGTGGCCTCGGCTTTGGATTTGGTGGAAATGCGGGATTTGCAAAAGCGTCCGGTCACGCAACTTTCCGGCGGCCAGCAACAACGCGTGGCCCTGGCCCGCGCCATCGCCGTACAGCCGAAAATTTTATTGCTCGACGAGCCGCTGTCCAACCTCGATGCGCTATTGCGCCGCACGACGCGCAGCGAACTGAAAAACTTGCAGCGACGTTTGGGAATCACCACGATTTACGTCACGCACGATCAGGAAGAAGCCTTGGCGCTCTCCGATCGTATTCTGGTCATGCACAAAGGCGAGGCGCAACAGATCGACGCGCCCGAGGAAATCTATCATCAACCGGCGAATCTTTTTGTGATGAGTTTCATCGGCGCCAGCAACACGTTGACCGGAAAAATCGTTCAGATCGCAAACGATCATATTACGATTGCCGGTGAAAGCTGGCAGCTCGTTTTGCCGTCGCAATCGGCATATACTGCCGGAACGACTCTTCATCTTGCCTTTCGCCCGGAGCATGGCCGGCTTCATCTCAACAATGCGCCGGAGCGCGACGGCATCGGAAATCTCACCGGCGAAATTAAATCCATCGAATTTGGCGGGAGTCATTGGCTGGTGCAATGCGAGATCGGCCCGCAGAGATGTTTTGTGCGAATGCCGGCAGAAGAAATAGGCAAGGCTGCCCTTCACCATTTGGCCAACAACCGTAGAGTCCAAATCACAATTCAGCCGGAACACGTTCGCATCTTTCCAGCTTAGCATTTCACAAAATGAGTCTTGCATCTGAAAAAGTAAACGATTAAATTAAAGAGCTTTTGACACTCGTGCCTTTGTTGCCGGAGATTTCGTTGGAGGTGGATGATAAACTTATAGAACGCCAGCTCGAGTTGATTGATTTGGTGGAAGACGAAGCACTGCGCGCCGAATTGAGGTTCTACACCGCAGCTTTTCTGCAACCCTATTTCAAGCAAAAAGTTTTATCAACTCGTTTTTTGGAGGATATCAAAATGTATGAACATTGGCTGCAGGTTCCGGTTTTTGGGGAACAAATTCAACGAATCATCCAAGAAGAGGGAAAGAAAGTTGAACAGAAGGTTCGAGTGGAAGCTCGTGCCGAAGGCCGTGTAGAAGGCTTGGCCTTGGCCTTGCAAGAAAATATCATGGATGTCTTGAGCTTGCGTTTTGGCTTGGCAAATGGCCGTATCGCACGAACGATTCACGCCATAGACGAGCCGAAGAAATTGCGGGTGATCTTCCGGCGCGTTGTCAAAGCTGATTCTTTGACCGCTGTTAAGAAAATGCTGGCGGCGGAAAATCTCTCAGCTAAAAAGAAGACACGGCCCAAGTCAAGACCTTGAGGCACGCAAAGAACGATGACAAACATTCAGCAAAGACAGGCGCAACTGCGCCAACTCTGCGAGTCGCTCAAAAAAGCCGATGCCGATCTCATCGACATCATTCAATTCGGCTCCTCCGTCTATGCGCCGGACTTGGCTCGCGACATCGATCTTTTGGTGACGACGCGCTCAAAAGAAAAGGAAGAGTTTTATTGGGATACCTTTGCCAATTTAGACCTTGGCGCCGACGTCATCGTTCGCACACCCGGTCAACCAATGGGAAAGGATATCGCAGCTAGCATCAGGCTGATGGGAAATCTTTTGTGTGGCAATGGACAAACCTTAAAAGAAGCAGAGGTTTATATGGCCGTGCCAACCTTTGAACGTGCCCAAATAACTTTAGAAACAGCCGATGCAACACTTGCATTAGCACACCAAAGTGTTAAGATTATCGCAAAAGATGAATATTACAAAGCGGCTTATGATCGTTTATTCGACGCCGCGCGCTACGCCGTGATGGCATTTCTCAACACGGATAATGCACGTTGGGGACAATTACGCCATTTGCTGCCCCCGCCCTGTGACCAGGAATTTCGGCAAATGATCAACACGCTTCACATCCAATACAGCTACGACGGCAACTATCCCCAAAACGATCCGGACGGCGCGTTTACCAGATGGCGGCAGGAAGTCGAACAGTTTATCCACAAGTTGGAACAACATCAGCCCCCAATACCATAACGCGGCAACTTGTCGCAACCCAATTTTACCACCAAGGCACAAAGACACGAAGTTTTTTATTTTTCCCTTGGTGCCTTGGTGGTATAAAAAATCTCCGTCTTGCAAGGCGGGATGATAGTTTCTTCGGAGTAATACTATAACGCGGACGGTATGGCCTACACAAAAATCTTGTAATGGACAAAATGAGTATACGCGCATGAAGCTGCGTCACCTCGACTTTGGTTATTGGCCTTTTCTCCTTCCCCTCTTTTTCATTCTTGCCGCAACGATTTTATTTCCGCTCTGGGTGTTGGTGCGTGAAAGCCTGCTGGTCGATGGAAGTTTTTCATTCGCCGCCTATCGCCGCTTTTTCGATTTCACCCAAGCCGCGAATTTGCAAGCGCTGCTCGGCAGCGTCAACATCTCGATTTTGACGGTTATTTTCTCGGGGCTTTTTGGAATTCCGCTGGCGATTTTGTTCACACGTTTCGATTTTCCAGGACGAAAGCTTTTTGGCGTGCTGGTGACGCTGCCGATTTTGCTGCCGCCGCTCGTCGGCGTGTTGGCGTTTTATTTTCTGTTGGGAGAAACCGGCATCCTGCCGCGCCTGTTGCAGTGGCTTTTCGATTTGCCGGAGGCGCCGCTCGTCATGCGCGGCGTGACCGCGATTTTAGTGGTGCACGTTTACAGTTTTTATGTTTATTTTTATCTCTTCGTGCGCAATGCGCTGCTCGCCGCCGATCCGGCTTTGGAAGAAGCCGGCCAAAATCTCGGCGCCAATCGCCGGCTCATCTGGCGGCGCGTGATTTTTCCCCAATTATTGCCGGCGATTTTTGGCGCATCGCTTTTGGTGTTTATGAGCTCGATGGCGAGCTTTACCGCGCCTTACATCTTTGGCGGCAATTGGCGTTTTCTCACCGTCGAAATTTATAATTCGAAGCTGAACGGCGATATGCCCATGGCAATTACACAAGCCGTCATTATCGGGGGCATTTCTCTGCTTTTTCTGATCATCATGCGCTTCCAGGGCGGGCAAGCCATCACCGGTTTTGGCCGCGGCACGAAAGGCGTAGCTAGATCAGCGAATCTGCGGAATTTGCCTGGATTGCAAAAAATGTTTCTCGCGCTGCTTGGCCTCGTCGTGATGCTTTCGCTTATCCTGCCGCAGCTCACCCTCGCCATGATTGCCTTCGTCAAAAACGGCTCGTGGACGTCGCAGATTTTGCCGGACACGTTTACGCTCGAAAATTTTACGACGCTCTGGCGGCAGCGCCAATTCGTCCGGCCGTTCCGAAATAGTTTCTGGATGGCGGCGGTGGCAACGTTCGCCGGAACTATCGTAAGCTTGATCGCGGCGTGGTTGCAAACGAAATTGGCGGCGCCGAAGCAATCACGATTTTTTTCCGCGGCCATCGACGCCGTCGTCATGCTGCCCTATGCCATTCCCGGCACGGTGATCGCCATCGCGCTGATTGCGGCGTTTAATGAGCCGCGTTGGTTCACCGGCAACAACATTCTCGTCGGCACCGCGGTGATTTTGCCGCTGGCGTATTTCATTCGCCATTTGCCGATTCAATTTCGCGCCACGGCTGCGGCGTTCGCGCAATTCGATCCGGCGTTGGACGAAGCCGGCCGCAATCTCGGCGCGAGCTGGTGGCGGCGAATGTCGCGTGTCACCCTGCCGCTCATTTTGCCCGGCGTTTTAACCGGCGCCATGGTGGCGTTGATCAACGCCCTCGGCGAATTTGTCGCCTCGATTCTCCTTTATACATATTCCACCGAGCCGCTGTCCGTGCGAATTTTTTCCGAGCTGCGGCTCTTCAATCTCGGCTCCGCTGCGGCGTATTCCGTGATCTTGACCGCGATCATCGGCCTGGTGATGTGGCTGAATCAAAAATGGGTGGGGGATAGAAGCACGACGATATGAAGCGCATAAAGCAGAGCGCCAAGAGCAGCGTGGTAAAATTGTAATAGAAAGTCAAAATGGCCGCGGCACTGTGGTCTCGGCTGACCGTGAAAACGTAACCCCGTCGGTTCGACTGGCTAGTTGCGGTCTTGGTGAAATATACTCATTAATTTGCGCCAGAATCGGTTGCGAAAAAGAGAGAACGCTGATGGCTCATTGGCAGAGATGGGGTTGGCATCGGTTTTTTGACCGTCGAGAAGGCTTTCCAGAAAAAATCGATCTTCAGCGTCTTTGGGCCGCAAGGTCATCTTGGTCTTGAGCAACAACTCGGGCTTTAAAAAAGGGATTCGAACCTCAGCCGCATGGTAAAATTGAACATAATCTCGGGTGTCATCATAGGTAATACCGCAGGCTTTGTGCATCAGGTCGACAACGATTTCGTCGGCGACACGAACAACCGTATATTTCGCAACCTCGTGGGCGTCGATTTCCCGTATCGCCTGATCCGGAAGATAGAGCAGCGCCTTTTTGAGGCGAACGACGTTTTCCGGCGAGCTATCCACCAAAAGGTCGATGTCACCGGTGGTGCGGGTGAAACCATTGAGTATAACGGCAAATCCGCCAATCACGACATATCTGGCGCCGGCTTCGTTCAAATGCCGGCAAAGCTGAACGAGATCGTCTAATGTTGGCTGGCGCGAGTACTCCGGGCGAGCATTTTGATCATCCATGCGTGGGCTTCCTCAAAGGAGTCGAAACGATAGACACCCCGTGGACAAATTCCCCGGTCGCCACGCAGTTGTCGCACGGTGTGCAGCAGCGCATTGGCATTTTCCGGCGAGGGCGCAATTTGCCCGGACCGCCGGCCAAGAATTTTGATGCGTGTCTCTGCTTTCATACGGTCCATTCAATGAAATAGATTGAAAAAGTTGATCTGCTTTTAAAGTTACAAAAGCCTCCCTTTATTTGCAAGGCTAATTTTCAGAGCTGCGGGCGACGGTGGCGCTTTTGATGAAAATATCGTAGCGCGATTTTAGCCGCGAATCCTACGGCGTCTTCAGTTATCTTAACCGCCATTATCGGCCTCATGATGTGGGTGAATCAAAAATGGGTTGGAGATCGCAGCACGACGATTTGAAGCGCATAGAGCAGAGCGCCAAGCGTTTTCCGCTTTTAAAATTCCCATTTTCCAAAAAAAAATCTTGACAATGCGAGCGCAGTTTCGTATATTTGCTCCGAAGTTGAAGATGGCTGTGCTGATGACATGTTTGGAATCAGGGCGTTATCTTAACGCGAGGGGATTGATTCTACAAAATTCCGGCGATTTTTACTCCGACCCTCCACTTTAATTTGTAGAACCAACCTCCAAAGTAGCTATTATTCGGGAATGCAGGAAGGGTTGTCAATCTCTTCTCGGCTTGTTTTTCCATCATCTTAAATCTTTAATCACTCACTGAGTAGAGCTTGGGCTTTTGTTCAAACGCACGAGGCGTTGCTATGAAGACCGCAGGCGACACAATTTTTTAATAAAAATTGCTATCGTTGTTGAAAGAGTTTTCTTGTCAAGCGAACTTATGAAGTCAACACAGTAGTGGAATGCGTAGTTCACGATAAATAATCGGCGACTTGGTTTTTTACCTTTGTGAGGGGTAGCTGCTTATGGAAAAGCAGAATCTGTTGCTTTATCAGGTCAATGACTGCTATAACCAGGAGTCTTGGAAGGCTCTTGCAAAGCTGTACACTCTGCTATGCGCGCGAAATCTGGGCAATGCGGCCTCTTATCTCACCGACGAACGCATCGCGTGTATCGTCACCGAATTTTCATCCGCTTACCCTCCGTCACTTAGCGAAATCCCCTACTTTCGATCGTGCTTTCAAACGGTCCCCATTGTTATTTATGGGATTTTCGACTCTCCTGAAACACTTCAAGAAAGCTTGGTTGATGGTCCTATTCGTTTCATATCAGATGAAAGCTTTAATCGTCTCGTGGTAGAGATCGCTTCCACCATTTATGATCATTCTTTCCTCGCGGATTTGAGTGCCTTTGGCATCACCGTGGATCATTGCACCGCTCGCATCAAAAAGGCGCTTTTGCTGATTCAAAGAGAGTTTCTGAACTAAGGAGCTTTCCGTCACTGAAATCGCTGCGCAACTGAATATCCATCGCTGCCACTTCGAGAGAGAATTCCAGCGTTATTGCCGGATATCTCCCAAACAGTTGATCATCGGGCTAAAACTGTTTTTTGCCTGCTTCCTCATGAAGAACGACGGCATGAAGCTTTTTCATATCGCAGCGCTTGCCGGGTTCCCGGATTACTATGAGTTTTGCAAGCTCTTTCGCAAACATATCGGCATGACACCCGGGGAATTTCGCCTTAACTGTAAAAGCGAAAGAGATTTTCACCGTCACTTTACGGCTTTGTCTGGAAAAATGTGCAACAAAAACACATCAAATGTCACATTTTGACATTGTCCGATATTTAAAAGTTCTTAACTTCACAGCGAGATACTCGTTAAGGGTTATTTTGTAACGGTCATTGCGAGCGCTACTCAGCGAAGCAATCTCTTTAAAATCAGTAGATTGCTTCGGCAAAAAACGCCTCGCAATGACTCACATACCAACCCGCAACGAGTAGAGTATTAAACGCGAAGGGTTCACAATTGATTGCATTCAAATTATTATCGTCGTCGATCAATTGGGGATTCTTCATACTATTTTTCCTTCCCTATTGCTACAGTAGTCGTTTGTGGGCGTTTAGCTCACTTGATAGTTTGGTTCTGAATGATCACTTTTGTTGATTGGGTAAGGGCGGATGTCGGGACTCATTCCAAAAAGCATGACGCGATACTTATGCCCAACAGCCTGATAAAAATCGCTGTGTCAACCCTTTCCCCTGATTTGCAAATCGCGTGCGCCAGCTTGTATCTTTATATCGAGCAGACATACGGTAGAGTCTGCTCGACAACACAAGGAGGTGGCAAATGAACAGATTGAGACCCTTATTAGCGGCCATTGTGGTGCTCGGATTGGGCGTTGGCTATGTTCATGGTCAACTACTGAAGACGATGACCAATCATTTTACCCGAATCAATGAGGTCATGGCCGGCCTCAACGGCGATTCGCGCATCCAATTCATCGAAATGGTGGCGCAGGGGTGCACTCAGAAAGAGTGGGGCCCTCAGGGATCTGAGAAAGTCGGCAGGGTCATGGTCGTTTTCTTCAATGCGGCAGGAATGCAGACCGGTCGATTCGTCATACCCGTGGATCCCCCGGGCGCGTGTTTAAATCTTCCGCATCCACCGCCCGGCTCTGCGAACACGGTCTTGTTCGCGACCCAGGCGTTTAAGGACCTCACAGGAGTTACGCCTGATTTCATCATTCCGGAAGGGGTCATGCCGATTGCTGGCAAGATTTGCTTCAAAAGCAACCTAGATAACCGTAACCCTCCGCTTTTCGACATCAATCTATGCCTTTCCTATGGCGGCGCCGGATTCACAGAACCCACGGAAGAGGATTCCGGGTCCCCTCATCCTTCGAACCTTTTGATCATGAATTCTCAGAGCTTGAGCCGTTTTACGAATTTTTCCTTTGGTGACTCTCCCGGCTTTGAATCCAACAACAATGCCAACTTTGCCCTGGCAACGCCGACGCCAAACACCACGCAGAACAACCCTACAGGAACAGGCGAGGAGACGAATGCCGTGGGTCAAGTGGTCTTGCCGGTGGCGAGCACCACGGCGATTCAGGGTAAGAACCTCTTTACCAAAGAACGTTTCTTGGGCAACGGCCGCACCTGTGCAACGTGCCATTTAGAAACTGACAATTTTGGATTGACGCCGGCGAAAGTCGCTACTTTGCCGAGTACCGACCCGCTTTTCATAAATCAAACAAATGTAAACACGCTGGTGGTCAACAGCGCCGGATCGATGAACCCAACCGCCCTCTCGGGCACAACCCAGCCTAGTGACTTTTTTCTCGGGAGCACGATCACGGGCAGCTTGGGCGGCTCCGCGACGGTGCTGGCGGGCACCGGGACGACTTATCTCATCTTAGGCGGCGCTAGCCTAAATATTCCAGGCAACGTGATTACCGACAGCTTCGGCAACAAAGGCACGCGAGTGTCGTTTACCGCCGGGAATCTGGCTGGACCAAATCCCGTCAATGGCGAGGCGAGAGGGTTGGAAGATACGCCTTTTCTGACCGGTGGCCGGGCGCTGATCACAGAGAACATCAATGGGTTTCCTCAACCGACGTTCATGAGAAAGTCACCCAATCTTCTCAATATCAAGCACACCGCGCCGTTCGGCCTCAGCGGTGAAATCTCCACTCTCCAGTCCTTCGCTGCCGGAGCGGTGGAGCAGCACTTTACACGGCGTTTGCAGCGGATGGCAGAAACCGATTTCCGCTTGCCGACCACGGCTGAGCGGGATGCCATGGCGGCGTTCATGAATACCATACTTCTACCCGCGGACGAGAATTTCGACGAGGCCAACAATTTCAATAAATTTGTAACCACCGAAGCGCAAAAGCGAGGCCGGACTCTCTTCTTCGGTACGGCAAAATTCGCCGTCTGCCACAATGGTAAAGTGCTGGCCACTTCCAACGGCCAGTTCGGCACCACTGCGGGCGTCAACGAGAATTTCAACACCGGGGTCGCCACCCTGCCGATCAACGCGACGAACGGCCTGCCCACAGAGCAAGACATAGGCGCCGCAGCCAACAGCCGGAAATTCAGCACCCGCCCGCTTTTCGGCGTGAAGAATACGGCCCGCTTCTTCCATGACAATTCCGTCGACAATTCCGTCGCTACGCTGCTCGCCGCTATTCAGTTTTACGATACGGCGCCTTTCCGCTCCTCGCCGGCTTTTGCTCAGGTCGGTTCCATCGACGACGTCGGCATTCTTCAGAATGCGCAGGATATCAAGGCCTTCCTGGAAGGGTTGGTCGATCTTCCCTTTACTTTCACGAGGACCCTGAATTTCGGCGACCAAGATGTGAACGCGGGGCCGACTGCGGCAATGACCGTTACCCTCACGAATACCGGCACCGAGGCCCTGACGATCAGCAGCCCCACGTTGAATGGCACGAACCCCAGCGAGTTTGCCAACGATCCGCCGATAGCCAATTCCGGGCCTTTTAGCACCGGGCAATCGCGCACCATCAACGTAACCTTTGATCCCTCCAGCGCCGGCGCCAAACAAGCGACTCTGGAGCTGACGATGTCAAGTTCATCAGACTCCTGGGACATGGGCGTGGTCTTGAGCGGGACGGGGGTGGCACAAACGACTCAAAATATGACGATTAAGGCGCTCAAGCTCAATAACATCTCTTTTAACAATGAGGGAGCGAATACAGATATAGCAGCATACTTGGCTGACCTTGAAAACTTAGTGGTCGCTCAGGACGACCTGGGCCAATTTTTCATTCCACAGTTCTTCGTGAATACGATCGGCAATGTCGACAGGAAAAAGGGTTATCAGGTGTTTATTTCCGGACAGAATGATGACGTAGTTAGCAATACCGCCAGCCCATTAGAACCTACACAGTTTACGCATTCCTTTACCAACACAAAACTGTTTAACATCGGCTTTCCGTACCAATGCCCTCAAGACATTGATGCAGTGTTTGCCTCCATCTTTTCTAGCATTATAATAGTTCAAGATGATGACGGCAAATTTCTGATACCCGACTTTTTTGTGGACACCATTGGTAATATGCAGCCAGGAAAAGGCTATCAGATCTTTTTAAAAGAGGCAAAGGAATTTACGTATCCGGCCTTATCCTGCGTTAGCAACGGATTTCAGAACAGGAGCACGGCTGGTGGAGTCCTTGAGCCTACTCACTTTGAGTTTTATCGCACTGGAATGCCTTATGCCATTATCATCACTGGATCTGAGGGCCAGTTGGCTCTTGGAGATGAGATAGCGGCGTTTGCAGGAGAGAGGTGCGTCGGAGCAGCCGTATTTACCGGAAAGTATCCGTTGGTGATAGCTGCCTGGGAGGGCAGTGAGCAGTATAATTTGCCCGGTTTTGCGTCCGGCGAAACCATCTTATTGCGCGTCTTGAAGGCAGAAGCGCAACAGGAGCTTGCCGTGTCGGCTCATTTTCGAAGTGATGTCGAGACAACGTTTAAAGGCGGTCCCATGTCTGTCGCCAGGCTTGGCGCGTTCGAATCGTCGACTGCACTTCCCACCGATTTTGGGTTGAATCAGAATTATCCCAATCCATTTAATCCGGAAACGACCATCGCTTATCAATTGCCTGAGGCGGTTCACGTCAAACTTACCGTGTATAATTTGAGAGGCGAAGTCGTTCGCCACTTGTTGGACAAAAAGCAGGAAGCGGGTAGGCACCATATAAAATGGGACGGTCGGAATCAGGCCGGAGAACTGGTTTCTAGTGGGATTTATTTGTATCATATCGAGGCGGGGAAATTTACGCTGACCAAGAAATTGATCTTGCTCAGATAGACTAACACTGAACGGTGTTGATGACATATACATATCTGACATCAAATCTAGTGAAATAACTGTTTCAAGGGATTAACCATCACACATCATTGAGGATATCATCATGCACAGCTCGAAACAGGCTTTAGTCTTGGCAACAGTTCTTCTATTCATCACAGTACTTTGTGGGGTTACTTTTGCCCAAACCTTTGAGAATTTTACGAATATTGTGGCTTCCACGGGCAAAAGTCAAGCAATTATCGTGCAAAGCTTTAAGATCAACGGTTCCCCGGCGGCAGAGGGTGATGAAATCGGTGTTTTTGGTGGGTCTCTCTTAGTCGGCCGGGCAAAAATTGTCGGTGGAAGTATTACGCCATCTGCAATTGCGGCGATCATAGAATTCATACCACCTGTTGGTGACCCTTTGCCTGGAGCGAAGCCTGGAAACAACATTGTTTTCAAAGCGTGGCAAAAAAGTTCCGGCACGGAAACGGACGACGTGGTACCTACTTTTCTGGTGGGGAATGGTATATTTGCTGATGGGGTGCTTCAGGTCGTTTCGCTTTTGGCAGCGACGATACAAGCTCCCGAGATGGATGTCTCCGGTCTGGGTGTTTCGATTGCCGACGGGGATGCGACGCCTTCGACAGCCGACGATACGGATTTTGGCAATGTGACCGTAGCCAGCGGCACGAACGCGAACACCTTCACCATCACAAATTCAGGTACGGCGGCGTTGAATCTCACCAATAACCCGAGGGTGACGATAGGCGGAACGCATGCGAGTGATTTTACCCTCACGACTGATGCCAATACGCCGGTGGCAAGTGGAGGCGGCACCACGACATTCACGATCACGTTTGACCCGAGTAGTGCTGGTTTACGCACCGCCACGGTGAGCATCGCCAACAATGATGCCGACGAGAATCCTTACAACTTCTCCATCCAGGGCACTGGTACGGCTCCCGAGATGGATGTCTCCGGCCTGGGTGTTTCGATTGCCGACGAGGATGTGACGCCTTCGACAACCGACGATACGGATTTTGGCAGTGTGAACGTAACCAGTGGCACGAACGCCAACACCTTCACGATCACCAATTCCGGGACGGGCGCGCTGAATCTCACCGATAATCCGAGGGTGACGATAGGCGGAACGAATGCGAGTGATTTTACCCTGACGACTGATGCCAATACGCCGGTGGCAAGTGGAAGCGGCACCACGACGTTCACGATCACGTTTGACCCCAGCGCTGCGGGCTTACGCACCGCCACGGTGAGCATCGCCAACAATGCTGCCGACGAGAATCCTTACAACTTCTCCATCCAGGGGACGGGTACGGCTCCTGAGATGGATGTCTCCGGTCTGGGTGTTTCGATTGCCGACGGCGATGCGACGCCCTCGACCGCCGACGATACGGATTTTGGCAATGTGCCCGTTGCCAGTGGCACGAACGCGAATACCTTCACGATCACCAATTCCGGGACAGCGGCGCTGAATCTCACCGATAACCCGAGGGTGACGATAGGCGGGACGCATGCCGGGGATTTTACGCTGACGACTGATGCCAACACGCCGGTGGCAAGTGGAGGCGGCACGACGACATTCACGATCACGTTTGACCCCAGCGCTGCGGGTTTACGCACCGCCACGGTGAGCATCGTCAACGACGATGCCGACGAGAATCCTTACAACTTCTCTATTCAGGGCACAGGGACTATAGCTCCCGAGATGGATGTCTCCGCTCTGGGTGTTTCGATTGCAGACGGGGATGTGACGCTTTCGACAACTGACGACACGGATTTTGGCAGTTTGGATATAACGAGCGGCACGAACGCCAACACGTTCACGATCACCAATTCAGGCACCGCAGCGTTGAATCTCACCGATAATCCGAGGGTGACGATATCAGGAACGCACGCAAGTGATTTTACGCTGACGACTGATGCCAGCACGCCGGTGGCAAGTGGAGGCGGCACCACGACGTTCACGATCACGTTTGACCCCAGCGCTGCCGATTTACGCACCGCAACGGTGAGCATTGCCAACGACGATGCCGACGAGAATCCGTACAACTTCTCCATCCAGGGCACGGGGACGGCTCCTGAGATGGATGTCTCCGGCCTGGGTGTTTCGATTGCCGACGAGGATGTGACGCCTTCGACAACCGACGATACGGATTTTGGCAGTGTGAACGTAACCAGTGGCACGA
>Ga0247727_10005334_pt1 | contig 26222 bp, 26 predicted proteins | sample WisWelCaveWW1625_FD_202498 | JGI IMG/M metagenome (GOLD analysis project Ga0247727, IMG submission 202498) | Biofilm microbial communities from Wishing Well Cave, Virginia, United States - WW16-25 | ecosystem: Environmental > Aquatic > Deep subsurface > Groundwater > Cave microbial mat | place...
TCCCGTGATGCGAATAGAACTCCCCGTCTTCCGCCGCCAGCAACGCGTGTTGAAAATTTGGACTGATTTGTGACAGCGGCACATACGTTTTCCCGCCGAGACGATGCACGAGCGAACCGTCCGCCGCGTAAAATTCCGTCGGCTGGCCGTAAACCAGATTGCGCAAATCGTCGGGAAGATGCGGCAGGTCTTTGATTAAAAAGAAAAAGCCGGCGCCGGCGATCAGCAAAATTCCGGTTATCGCGGCGAGCAGAATGAAGAGGAGGCGTTGGCGCATTTGAATTTGGCGTTATTTCATGAGAAAGTACCACAAAGGTTGAATCGGTCGATTCCGGAAATTCCAATCATAGAGAATCTGCAGGAGCTGTTCAGTTGTTATCATAGTACTATCGGCTACTATAACCGCTATAAATATGGAAAAATCGGCTGTTATAGTAGCCAATTTATAAACTTTAAGTTTAAAAGTCAATAAAGTTATTAGCTTAACGCTTTTCAAATATCTGCTGCCGCCGGAGCCGATAAAACTCGTACGCCTTTGCGCGATCCGGCGAGAGCAAATCCATCACATAATCTTCAGGCAGATAGTAAATATAAGCCTGCGCTTCCGACACGGCCAGCGCGACTTCGACAAATTCATTGGCGTTCTGGTTGGAAATGCCGACCAGCATGATTTGCCCGGCCGCCTGCGTGAGCAACGGGACTTCCTGTATGAACTGCCGCCGCCGCAATGGATGAAGGCTCTCAAACAAATTCCAGAAGCCGTCCGCTGTGAAAAGGTAATCGGCGAATCGGCTCTCGCGGCGAATGTTTAAATTTCGCTCTTTGCCATAATTCATGAGCAGGCTCATTTGCTCGGCGTTCAGCCCCACTCGCCGAACGGTTTTGCTGCCGGCGTCGAGCATCACGACGTTGAGTTGCGAACGATTGCCGTCGACCACGACGCTGTCGACACGTTGGGTGCGTGCGTCTTTAACGAGCGAATCCGGATTGAAAAGCAGAGGCTGCAGGAAATAAGGGAGCTGATGATAAATTTGCAGAAACTGGGCCGGCGGCAAAATCGTTTGCTGATTGGTTTCAACGTACTGCGCCAATTCTTCAAGGTTCGAAATGCTCTCCAACTCCAGCGTCTGCTGACGACGTTCGCGCGTCACGTTTTCCAATTGCACACTGGCGGCGCCGCGTTGCTGCGCCTGTTCCCAACTCCGTCCGGTTTTTTCTCGTCCGGCGTTTTGCCAGACCAGATACCGGCCCATCGTACGTTCGACGATATCGAAAGCCATTTCGCCGAGAACCACGAGGCCGATGATGAGGCCGGCGAGGAGGTAGTGGCGGTGGACGAGTTTTTGATAATTTAGGAGACTGTCGGACATAGCCCGAGTTAAATTTCAAAATTAGTATTTATACAGAGATGTAAATTTGTAATTAAAATGTAACAGGCTACTCGCAATCAGACTGATCGTAAGTAGACTCCCGGCGATTTTACACCTTTCGATTCGGCGTCGACACCGAATGCGTCCCATCCGGCAACCCACTGAGTTGATAGTCGCCGAACAAAATCGGCTCGAGCTCGCGCAGGCAGAGAAAGAGGCGAACGGCCAGGGCGCGAATTTCCAATTCTGAATGATCGCTGGCGCGCATTTCGATGACATGACGCCAGGCGCGCGCGTTGCCGGTGATCACCATGATGGTTTCGGTTTCATTGGGCAAAAGCCCGCGCGCGGCCTGGTTTACTTTCTTGCGCAAATCGGTTTTGGCCTCGGCGCTTAAAATCGCGGCGCCGCTTCCCTGCTCCGCCAATAGGGCATCCGCTAATTTGTGATACTCCGCGTAAGCGCGATCAATTCTCTCTAAAAACAGTTGATGAAATTTCCCGTTATCTTGAAATTCGGGGCGCTCGACAAATCGCAAAACGCGGCCCGAGACGTAACGCTGCGAAAGCTGAGAGAATCCAAAGCCGGCGCGGTGGCGAACCAACTCGTGGGTTAGGCTGCGGGAGATGCCATATAAAAGAAAGGAAAAATTCGCATGTTCCAATACCGAGCCGTGGCCGCTTTCCATGATATTCTTGAAATAACGCGCGGCGTCGCGGTTCATCGTGCGCTTCGAACTGAAGCTGGCGTAACACGTTTGCCCGGCAATCTTGCAAAGCTGCGCACCGGAGGATAATGCCGTCGAATCATCCAGATAGCTCGCAAACCCCAAACCTGAATCAAACCCTTCCAGAAAATTTTTGACGCCGGAAAGCTCGACCTGCGGTTTGGCGATGAGCACAACGCCTGGAGCGGTGAGATAGGGGGTGCTTTGCGCTGATTTGAAAACCGGCGCGTGAATGGCGGGAAAATCGTTTTTGTTCTGGCCGCCGAAATGATGAAAAAGTTCCTGTGCGTTCATTGAAAAATGTTATTGAGTTTCGCTTGACATTTCAGTAAAGTAACAAAATTTCCGCAGAAAAGCAATGTTGATTCTTTCTTGCTTTCTCCCTTTTTAAGACAACAACGTTTGTTCAGTTTGAGTTGCGATCTGGTGAGAATGTTAATCCTATTGCGTCAGCCGGCCTGCGCTCGGCGCGATATTGCGAAGCAAGAGAGAGAGATTTTTGCTCAACTGTTCTTTGAAGTCGGCGGCATAGCCCTTTCCCAGCAACGCGATTTTTCCATCATTGTTGATCAAAACGTAGCGCGGCAATTTATCGGCATCGTATTTTTGCGCCACGAGGCCATACGTATCCAATAAAACGGGCAACTTGAAGCCGTGCTTTTTCATAAATGTCGTCACGAGCCCCGGCTTCTCGGCGACGTCGATTAAAAATATCCTTAAATCCTGCCCGGCAAATTTCCTGGCAATTTCTTCCAGTTCGGCGATTTCTTTCAGGCAAGGCTCACACCATGTGGCGAAGAAGCTTAAAATTACGACTGATGGTTTTTTGCTTTTCCACGGCTCGCGCCATTTGCCGCAAAAATTGCTGAGATAAAATTCCTCACCGTTCAAAGTTTTTAAAAAAAACGTCGGCGCGACAGCTCCCACCGTCAAGCTATCGTTCTTAGGGCTCTGCGCCAACGCCGCGCCGGCGTTTAGCCCAAGGCCGATACCAAGCAAGAAAAACAGAATGTCATCCCGCCAGGGGCGGGATCTTTTTTGGTACAAGCAATTTCTTTGAATTTTAAAAAGATTCCTGCGGAATGACATCCAGGCGGCGCCACGGTCGAACATTTCCATTTCTTGTGAAAAATTCAAAAATTTCAAAACTGCCGGTTTTCGATCGCCTGAATATTCCGGCGGATCGCCTCCGGCAAATCGGCTTTTCGTTTCTCGTAATAGTTATACGAGACTATAATGCCTTTACCTTCAGCGGCGATTTTTTGCAGACGCTGGCTGACGAGGCGATATTCCATCGTGAACCGGTCGCTGCCGATCTCCGTGACGCGCGCCCCGATCGCCACCGTGTCGGGATAAGCCAGCGTTTTGCGGAAATCACACTGCGTCGAAGCGAGAATCGCGCTGACGCCGTTATTGGCCGCAGGATCGATGAAATTGATGTGGGTTAAATAAGCGACGCGCGCGCTTTCGAAATAGCGAAAGTAGACGGTGTTGTTGACGTGCCCCAGCGCATCCATTTCGCCCCAGGCGATGGGAAATTGCACGATGACGGGAAATTCGCGAAGGAGAGTATCAACCGGTGAGCTTTTTTCTCAGGAGTTTTAAAGTTATATTTGGCTCGAAGCTCAGTCGCGCTATCAATCACCTCGCGAGTAATCTCAATAACCTCCTTGACCCGATCAGCAAAAAACTGATCGTAAGTTGCCAAAAGGTCATGATCTTGATCGCGTATAGGCTTGACTCGACATTCAAGCCGTCCCATCTCCGAAGTTAACACTTCCAAATCAGGATCTTCCAACCGTGCCGCAACCTTCTCGAAAAAAGGCTCTTTCTCTTCAACGAGATAAATAATGATCGCAGTGTCAAGGTACTTTATCATTATTCACCCCATGCTTCACGCTCTTCCCGAACTTGTTGGTCAATCTCTTCTTTCGTCCGGAAATGAAAGCCTTGGCTTTTTAGATCGGCGCGAGCCTTTCTCACCCATTCAATAAGCGTTTTACCATTGCGCTGTTTTGGCAACATTGGCTTTATAGTGATACGGACCCGACGAGCGGGTAATGAAACTGGGTTGTCCAAGCGCACAAGCTGAGCCGTTTCGAGTGTTCCCGTAATCGTATATGAATCATACATATTTCCACCTCTTATTTTTTTTGAATCAAAACAGCAAGGAAGTTTTTCAGAAGTTCGATCATTTCAAAATGCAATACTCACATTCAATCTCCCCAACTGCCGCGCTCTTCTTGAATCCAAGTATCGACTTCTTCTTTTGTTAGAGACTTGATGCCAAGCTTTTTCCGGTGTGCATGAATCTTGTCAAGCCATTCGAAGAGTGTTTTGCCATTACGATCTTTATGCACGGCCAATCTTACGACAACGGAGACTCGTTCATCGGAAATCGGCAGCGGCTCATCCAAATGAATAAGCCGGCCATTTTCCACCGTGCCACTCGCCACATAAGTTTGTTCCATAAATTTACCTCTAAATTGAAATCCATCAACAAAATAGTCATTCGCCGTGACAAAAGCAAGCCCGAATCACGCCGCCCATTTTTCTTCGACGCGGCCGTTGCTGCGGCCGACGAGCACGAGATCGGCGCGGCCGATGAACAGGCCGACTTCGACGACGCCGACGATGCTTTTAAGCTGCTCCGCTAATTGCGGCGGATTTTTGATTTTTCCGAACGCGCAATCGATGATATAATTGCCGTTATCCGTGCAAAATGAAGCGCTCTTCGTTTTCTCGCGCAATTTCGCGCGCGCGCCGAAGCGGCGCAAAATTTCCATCGTTGAGCGCCAGCCAAACGGCACCACCTCCACCGGCACCGAAAACTTCCCGAGCCGTCTAACCAATTTTTTTTCATCCACAATGATGATCACGCGCGCGCTGCGGCTGGCGACGATTTTTTCCCGCGTCAGCGCGCCGCCGCCGCCTTTAACGAGATTGAGCTGTGGATCAACCTCGTCGGCGCCGTCAATCGTCACATCGATTTTAGTGATAACGCCGAAATCGCTGACCAGCGGAATCTTCAAGCGCCGCGCCAGTTTTTCCGTTGCGATCGAGCTGGGAACGCCGACGATTTTCAAACCGTCCTTCACTTTTTCCGCCAACAGGCGAACCGCAAACTCACTCGTGCTGCCGGTGCCAAGCCCGACGATCATCCTGTTCTCGACAAATTCGACCGCCGCTGCGGCAGCAATTTGCTTTTGTTCGGATATGGATAGTTTGGGCATGCCACTCTCCAGTCGTAACGCAGACCACTTAAGGGCCTTTTAATGGCGGCCGGTCTGCAAACTAAAAAACCTCCGTCCCAGCCTGGTGAGGATGCCTGCCCTGCCGCAGGCCAGGGATTGTTTGAGCGGAGTCATACGGTATTTATGGATTGGAAACATGTTGCGTAAGATAATGAAATTGTGGTGAGAAGTCAAGTAGCAAAAGAGGAAGGAAGTATCGCCTCAGATTAAATTCTGGCAAAAATAAAAAGGCCCTATGGTCGTTCGATTTCTGCCAAACCGAATCGACTTTCATAGGGCCAGCGCGAGAGGTGCTTGAAAATTTTGCAAAGTTTGGACCATCCCCTTTTTCCTCTCTTTTAGTCATAAAACTTCCCTCTTGTTTATATAAACCGTATGCATGTTACACACACTGTGTATATTTGCTTACCATTTTTATGCTATCCCGTCGCAGTAGGGTTTTAGTTTTCAACTCGCGTGAAAATTTGGCGTGGAAAAACTTCTTGATAAAGTAAGTACGTGATCGTATATTAAAACTGGATCCTTGATGTTTGATGCTGGATCATGAAACTGTTTAGTAAGCGCATCAAGGATCAAGGATCAAGACAACATGAACCGAATCTATCTCGATTATAGCGCCACCACGCCGCTCGCGCCGGAAGTGTTAGAGGCGATGCGACCTTACTTGACCGAGCATTTTGGCAACGCCTCGAGCATTCACGGCTTTGGTCGCGAGGCCAAAGTAGCGCTTGATACGGCGCGCGAAAAAATGGCGACTGCGCTCGGCGCGCAACCGCAGGAAATCGCGTTCACGAGCGGCGGTACGGAAGCGGGCAATATGGCCATCCTCGGTGTGGCGCAAACTTTTTCGGAGCCGCGCCACCTCGTCACGACTCGCATTGAGCATCCGTGTGTTCTCAATCCGTGTCGCGAGTTGGAGAAGAGTGGTTGGCAAATCACGTATGTCGAGCCTGACCTCACCGGTATGATTTCGGTAAGCGCCGTTGCCGCAGCGCTTCGCACCGACACCGCGCTGATTTCCATCATGCACGCGAACAACGAAGTCGGCACGATCAATCCGATCTCGGAGATGGCCGAGCTTGCCGCGGCGCGCAAGATTCTTTTTCATACCGACGCGGTGCAAACGTTTGGCAAATTGCCGATTGATGTTCGCAAACTCCTGGTCTCGTTGCTCTCGCTGTCCGGCCACAAATTTTATGGCCCCAAAGGCGTCGGCGCGTTGTATGTGCGCCGCGGCGTGAAATTGCAACCGCTCGTTTTCGGCGGCCATCAGGAACGCGAGCGCCGCGCCGGCACGGAAAACGTCGCGGGTATCGCCGGCCTGGGAAAAGCCGCCGAGTTGGCGCTGGCTGATCAAGTGACGGAGTCAGAACGGCTGCGCGCGCTGACGGAAAATTTTTGGCAGCGCGTTCAAGAAATTTTCCCCAAAGCCCAAATGAACGGCAATGCCGAATCTCGTCTTCCGGCGGTGTTGAATCTTTCTTTCCCGGGCTTCGAGAGCACCGCGCTGCTGATGAGTTTGGATTTGCAAGGCATCGCGGTGAGCAACGGTTCGGCCTGCAGTTCCGGCAGCGTCGAAATCAGTCACGTGCTGCGCGCGATGAAATTGCCGAAGGAACGCGCCATGTCCGCGCTGCGTTTCAGTTTTGGAAAATATACGACGGCAGCGGAAGTGGAAACGACGTTGCAGGTGTTGACAAAAATTTTTCAAAAACACTGATGACGAGGAGTTGGAACAAATGGCGCAAAATTCCCTTCCCCGGATTATCGAAGTCGTCGGCGACGCGCTGTATCCGCGGCAGGCGCAGCAGCCGGAGGCCTATTTTTCCCCACAAGCCGCGATGGCGTCTTGAAAATAAATTAACATCATTCGCTTTTAACAAAATAATGGATCGACCCACCGAACTCCTCAATAAGGCCAAGCTCGCGCCCGGCTCAAAAGCCCTTTCGGGCGCGGGCGAAACCGTCGTCGTCGCCATGAGCGGCGGCGTCGATAGCTCCGTGGCTGCGGCGTTGCTGCACGAGCACGGCTATCGCGTCGTCGGCATTACGCTGAATTTGTGGGATTATCACGCCAGCGGCGGCAACGTCAACCTCGAAAGCGGCTGCTGCTCGATCGATACGATGGCCGACGCGCGCGCGGTTTGCCACAAACTCGGCGTCCCGCATTACGTCTCCGATTTCCGCGAAATCTTCGAGCGCAGTGTGCAGCAGAATTTTGTCGACGAGTATTTTGTCGGGCGCACGCCGAATCCCTGCGTGCGGTGCAATACGTTCATCAAATGGGGTGCGCTGTTGCAGCAGACGCAAGACATCGGCGGCAGTTTTATGGCGACCGGACATTATGGTCGCACACGTTTCAATTCCACCACGAATCGTTGGGAACTTCGGCGCGCCGTTGATGGTCAAAAAGATCAGAGCTATGCGCTGTGGGGCGTGCGCCAGGAGGCATTGGCGCGCACGATTTTTCCGCTCGGCGAATTGACCAAGCCGGAAGTGCGCGAGATTGCCCGCAGTCTCGGTTTGAAAACCGCCGAGAAGAAAGAGAGTCAGGAAATTTGTTTTATTCCCGACAACGACTATCGCCGCTACTTGCGCGAGCGCGCGCCGGAAGCCGTTGCGGAAATTGGCGCCGGTGATTTTGTCGATATTGAGGGCAATCGCCTCGGCGCGCATCAAGGCTTTCCTTTTTATACCATTGGTCAGCGCAAGGGGCTTGGCCTCGCCGTTGGCCGGCCGATTTTTATTTCTGCCATTAACCCCGATGACAATACAATTGTCGTCGGTGATGACGAAGATTTGCGCCACAGCGATTTTATCGTGAGCTCGGTCAACTGGGGCGCGCGCCATTGCCCGCCGGACGGCACGGCGATTTCCTGCAAAATTCGTTATCGCGATTCCGGCGCGCCCGCGAGTTTATTGGACGCCGAGCCGCATCGTGTGCGCGTTCATTTCGCTTCGCCGCAGCGCGCCATCACGCCCGGACAGTCTGCGGTGTTTTATGATGGTGAGGTCGTGGTTGGCGGCGGGGTGATTGATCAGGTCGTGGTCTGAAATGGCTTTTAAAATTATATATTATGCGAAAAATGGATATTAGAGACGCGCTGGCCCCTTTGTCAGAATATGCCATGCGCGTTACTGAAGAGCCCTTGGTGTTGACAAAAAATGGAAAACCATGGGCCGCTATCATTTCCCTTAAAAAAAACGATTGGGAAACGGTTTCTTTAAGCGCCAATCCTGACTGTATTAATCTTCTGCAAGAATCGCGCAAAAGCTTGCGAGAGGAAGGCGGCATTTCGACCGCTGAAATGCGAAAGCGGTTAGGACTCAAGAAAAAACGGTAGCATAAAAATTCAAGCGAGGTGCATTATGAATACACTCACTTATTATGAAGCCGAAGTTGACCAGGACAAAATTATCTTGGCCAATAATGTACGCTTGCCGCACAAATCCAAGGTTTATGTCGTCGTTCCGGATTTAAAGCTTACGAAGATTGCCCATATTTTTAGTCCACATCTTGCACATCCGGAACAAGCGGCTGATTTTGTAATGAAAGTCACCGAGGAAACCGGCAATGACGACCTATAATTCGAAACTGTTTAAACCACCGGCCCCGATGGCACAGGTGATCTTGCGCAATCCCGATGCTGGAATGGCCTGGACGGATGTGCCGATGCTTATTGATCCCGGCGCTGATGTGACCATGGTCCCAGAGGCGGTTCTTACTCGTCTCAATACTATTATTGTGCCCAACATTGAATATGAATTGATTGGTTTTAACGGCGCGAAAAGTCGTTATCCGATGGTTCAGATCGATCTTGTTTTTTGCCGCCGAACTTTCCATGGACAGTATTTGCTCATTAATGAAGCTTATGGCATCATTGGCCGTAATGTTTTGAATTCAGTGCCGATTTTTCTCGACGGGCCGAATCTAACGTGGGGCGAATACCGTAACAAACCATGAGCGCCACCCTCGAACGCAAAAAAGTCACCGTGCCCGCCATTCTCGAAATGAAAAAACGCGGCGAAAAGATCGCCATGCTCACCGCGTATGATTTTCTGTTTGCCCAAATTCTCGACGACGCCGGATTGGATATTCTCCTCGTCGGCGATTCCGGCGCGATGGTGTTTTCGGGATACGACACGACGCTGCCGATCACGCTCGACGAAATGATTTATCACACCCGCGCCGTGCGCCGCGGCGTGAAACGCGCGCTGCTCGTCGCCGACATGCCGTTTCTCTCGTATCAAGTTTCTCCCGAAGAAGCCGTGCGCAACGCCGGCCGTCTCCTCAAAGAAGGTGGCGCCGAAGCCGTGAAACTCGAAGGCGGCGTTGCAATGGCCGAAACCATTCGCCGCCTCGTCAACGCCGGCATTCCGGTGATGGGACATCTCGGCCTCACGCCACAATCGGTGAATGTCCTCGGCGGTTATGCGCTGCAGGCGGTGAGCGAGGCCGCGGCGAAAAAACTTTTTGATGAGGCGCACGGCCTCGAGACCGCCGGCGTTTTTGCCATCGTCCTGGAAAAAATTCCGGCAACGCTCGCGCGCGACGTGACCAGCGCCCTCGATATTCCGACGATTGGCATCGGCGCCGGCCCTGATTGCGACGGTCAGGTGCTGGTCACGCATGACATGCTCGGCCTGTTTGAAAAGTTCAAATTGAAGTTCGTCCGGCGCTATGCCGAGCTCGGCCAATCCATTCGTGAAGCCGCCGCGCAATATGCCCGCGACGTTAAAGCCAATCACTTTCCTGATTCCGAAGAAAGCTTTTGATGCTCGTTGCTGGTTCCTTGTTGCTGGTTCTTGTCGAGCAACGAGCAACCAGAAACGAGCAACCAGCAACTATGCCTCATCGCAAAATCATTCTCATGTCGATTTTCACCGCGCTGGCGGTTGCCGTTGGCCAGGACCCCATTCCCAATGTTGAGCTGGTTAGTGCCACCATCTTTTTGTCCGGTGTGATGCTGGGAGCGAGATATGGTCTGGCGGTTGGTGCGATTGCGACGTTTCTGTTTTCGTTCTTCAATGCGTACGGCCCGGCTTCACCGCCGCTGCTCATCGCGCAAATATTCAGCATGATGTTGACCGGCTTCAGCGGCGGACTAATCCGGAATTTTTTCGACCCACGTGTGCCACCCGCGTGGTTATTAGGTCTCATCGGTTTGACGCTCACTTTTGTCTATGATCTGCTGACGACCCTCAGCTCGATCGTTGTTCTTAAAACCGGCTGGCCCGGCTTTGGGGCCGCCCTTGCCACCGGCTCGCTTTTTTTTCTGGTGCACCAAATTTCCAATACGTTGATTTTCGCCTTGTTGTTGCCTACGCTTATTCGCCGCTTGCGGCAATTGACGATTCTGCAATCATTCTCGCCCATCGGCAAAACCATTTCACCGCCGGAGCTGCAGCCATCCGTGCGTTTCACCGCTGAAAGAAAGCCGTAAGCATGGTACGCAACTCTGGCCGTCGTCGCGCGCGCGGGGCCGTCGCTCTTCGTCCTGAAAATTTTTTTCTTCTGTTTCTGCGATTGGCAAAATACGATTTGCTCTTATGGGTTTTGCTGCCCGGCGCGCTGTTCGCGCAAATTTCAAAACCTTTGCAAAAAGCGCAACCGGATTCACTGCGCCGGAGCTTGATCGACACCGCAAAATCTGCGCGCGCGGATAGCTTATCTCGTTTCGCGCCTCGAAAAAATTTCGCCGATACGGTTGCGACGCCAGAGTTTTTTTCGCCGAACATTGCTTTTCGTATGGACACCGTCGCAACGACGACGCATTTATATCAAGACTTCATCCATCTCGCCAGTCAAACCGTGCCGTTGATTCCACTGCTCACCGGCGAAGTTGGACAACCGCGTTACTGGGCCGCCGGCGATTTGCCGCCGCGCGCCGTGCAAATCGTAGTTGATGATATTCACTGGATTCCCGGCGTATATGGAACCGTGGATTTAACGAGCTTGCCGGATGCGCACGCGCAAATTTTGGAGGCCGCTGGCGAAAATTTTAGCGCTTCTCCATACACGATTCATCTGGCGAGCGCTTCAATGAATTTCACGGCGCCGTTTTCTCGTATCGAATACTCGAAGGGCCCTTTCGGCGCGGACGCCGTTCGCTTTCGTTTCGGACGCGCGTTGGGCAAGCGTCTCGCCGCTTATCTCAACAGCGCTTTCAGCAATTCGGAAGGCCAATTTGTTGATCGATCCTACGACGGGCGCAAGACGAATCTACAGTTTGATTATTTTGTGACACTAAAATGGAAACTGCGCTATCGCCATCTCAACTCGCGCAATCGAGCCGGCGCTGGCATCCCGTTTTTTCCCGAAGAATGGCCGGGAATTACAAAGGCTTTTCATAAAGAAGAACGGCTGTATCATGCGCTTGAATTGTCTTCTCAAAAAGGTCTCCGCTTTCGCAGTTTCTTTTGGCAATTGCAAGATTCCACCGGCAGCCGTCAGGATCGGCATCGCCTGCAAGATGGCGGCGCAGATTTGCGGTGGAAAAAGCAAACAGAAAAATGGTCTTTGCAAACGCAATTTAGCTTAGGTCGCGAAGCCATACGGAGCACGAGCATCAAAGAGCACAGCCGTTTTTATGAGCACCTGGCGGCGGCTTTTAGCCGGCGTTTAACGCAACGGGCATGGCTTCAATTTAACGCCAATGTGAAGTATAAAAAAGATTGGCCGGCTGATGCCGCTCTGCAGGCGCAATTCATTGCGCAACGCAACCAATCACTGACTTGGTGGCTGGAAGGAAGCGTCGGGAAAATCGCGCCGGCGTTGGGCGAACGTGACAATACCTTGCCCTATCTGGCAATGAATGACGACTTGCGCGCCGTCAGTTTGCAGCGCAACGAAATCGGCCTGAAATGGCAGCGCCAAAATCTCGATCTGCAAATTCGCCTGAATGGCAGTCTCTGGAAAAATGGTTTCATTTTTCAATCCGATACGTCAAAAAAATCCGGAACGCTTTTGAATAGTCCTGAAAGCGAATTCGTGGTCGCCACGCAATTCGCGCTGACTTGGAAATTTGCGCCGCGCTCGCAATTGGGCGCGATCTCAACGCAAACGCTCAACGGCCTGCCGCAGGATTTCTGGTTCTGGCATCAGCCGGAAGGATACAACCGCGTTTATCTCGAAACGCAACAAAGCGTGTTTGGCGGCGATCTCGAGCTCCTGCCGCGCCTCGCCGGGCGCCTGATTGGAAAACGGTATTCACCGAGCTTTGCAACCAATGCGGTGGATTTGCTAAATGACGATTTGCCAACCGTTGCCGTATTGGATTTTCAAATTCGCCTGCGGCATGGCGACGGCGCGTTTTTATTTTCATGGGAAAATGTCTTGAACCGGCGCTTCGATTGGCGCCACGGCGTCCCCGGCGTTGGCCGGTATCTGCGCTGGGGCTTTTGGTGGAATTTTTTGAACTAGTTGCTGGTCGCTGGTAGCTTGTTGCTTGTCGCTCGTAGCTGGTTGTTATTTCTTGTATCAATAAACTGATAACTGGTGACTGATAACTGGTAACTGATAACTGGTAACTGGTAACTGAACACTGGATTCTAAAAATGCCCGGCCAATCAATTCGTTTGCTCAAAATCCTCCTCGCCTCGCCCGGTGATGTGAAACTGGAGCGCGAAAAAGCGCGCGAAGAGATTACCGGCTTGCAGCCGGTGGCGCAGAAGCTTGGTTATATGCTCGAAGCCGTCGGCTGGGAAACGCACGCCACGCCCGGCATGGGCCGCAGCCAGGAATTGCTCAACAAGCTCGTGGCCGAATGCGATTTATTTATCGGCATGCTCTGGCGCAAATTCGGTTCGCCAACCGGCGAAGCCGAATCCGGCACGCTGGAAGAATTCAATCTCGCTCGTGAGCGCTACGTAAAAGAGCGCGCGCCGGAGATCATGCTCTATTTCCGCGAAGTACACCCGGATTTTCTCAGCGACCCCGGCCCGCAATTGCAAAAAGTTTTGGATTTCAAAAAGCAAATTGAAGACGGCCATTTGGCGCTGTATCAAAACTATCGTGACCCCGAGCATTTCGCGCAGTTGCTGCGCCAGCATCTCACCGAGTATCTGACGAAATTGGTTCCGACTGTCGATGACCGACCGGTCACTGCGAGTGACCGGTCGGTGGAAATTCTTCCCCTCTCTGCTTTCGCCGAACATCTCGACTACTGCCGCACCGCTTTGCAAAAAACCGCGCGCCCGCTTCATCTCCGCACATTAAATATTCCACCGCTCTTTCTCGAAGAAGTCGATGTCGAACGGCCGCGCAATATGAAAGTGAGCAACGCGGTGAAAATGTTTCCCTGCCTGCTCATTTTGGGCGAACCCGGCGCGGGCAAAACCACTTCGCTCAAAAAACTTGCCGCAGAATATGCCGTGTGGCGCGGTGAAGGCAAAGTGCCGGGTTTAAATGAGCCGGAGGATTTTAATCTGCCGATTTACGTCGATCTCTCCGCCTATCCAACGTTATCCGCCGGCGATGCCAAACACGGTTTGTGGCGGCTCATCACCGCGAGCGTGCGCGGCGTGCATGATGTTGACGTGCGCGAACGCATTGCTGCCGGCGGTTGCCTGTTGCTCTTCGATGGTCTCAATGAAGTTGGCGAAACGTATGATGAAGTCGTGCATCAAATCCGCCATCTGGTCAATCACGAAGCGCCGCAGAATCGATTTGTCGTCACCTGCCGGCCCGGTGTTTATCGCGACGAGCTGCGCCATGAGTTTGTTGCGTTTCAATTGGAACGTTTGAGTAGTTTCAACGCCTCGAAAGTTTTGGAGATTGAAATCGGCGAACCAAAAGCGCAAGCTGCGTGGAAAGGCCTCGACGAATACACCCGCGACTTGTGCCGCAACCCGCTCATGCTCACCCTGCTTGCCGACGAGTCCCGTGTGCGGGACGACACGCCACCGCAAAACCGCGCCCAACTTTTTGACCGCTTCGTCGATCGCTATTTGAGCGAATGGGCCCGCGTCAAAGGCGCCGGCGCCGTGCGCGTGGAAAAAGAAATTCTCTCGGCGCTGGCTTGGCGACTGGGCACGAACCGGACTTTGCTTTCTGCCGATGAAGCCGCTGCGGCGATGTCGATGCGGCTTCTTGAATTACAAAATAAAAAGGAAGCTGCAACTGATTTGAATGTTGCCACCTTGAATCGCACTTTTCTTGAACACGGCTTATTGCGCGAAAGCGCCGGACAAACGGGATTCTTTCATCAGGCCGTGCAGGAGTATTTCTTTGCGCGAGAAGTGGCGTTGCATCAGTCCATTGAGTATGTGTTGAAGCATGTAAGCGATCAGGAATGGGCGGAAGTTTTGGTGTTTGTGTGCGGGTTGGTGGAAGATGCGACGGAGATTGTTCGAAAAACAATGACAGCAGATCCGTATTTGGCGGCAAAATGCACGACATATGCAAAACAAATAGATGAAAAATTTGTTGACGAACTGGCCATAATTCTTATCCAGAAATTAAAACCCAAATTTGAAGGAAATGTTTGGTTTGGGAAAATATATTGGGAAATGCTTGCCGTTTTATCACTTGAATCAAAAACGTATACCAAAGCATTGTCAGAGCTTTTTGAGCGTGCATACGACCGGAAGTCGAAGGCATTTAGCACTTTTGCTTTTTTCCTTATTGGAATGCGTCTTCCAGAGAGAGCAATTTCATTTCTTGAACCTTTGGTAAGTAAGGATTTAAATGATGTTGAATTAAGAGGCTTACTTGCTTGGGCATTTCGGCAAGCCGGAAATTCTGAAGCCTCAATCGAACATTATAAGAAATGTCTCGAGTTAGCTCCCACTGCAGGATGGCTTTGGGGAAACTTGGGTAAAGTATACAACGATTTAGGAAAGTACGAAGAAGCAGAGAACTGCTTACGTCGAGCTATTGAATTAAATAACAAAATGGATTGGGCACACTGCAATCTCGGTGTAACTTTGCAAACAAAGGGAGAATATGAAGCTGCTTTAGGAGAATTTCAACAAGCCATTAACCTTGTTCCCGAATACGGTCGGCCCCATATTGAAATAGCCGAAATTTATCATAAAAATCTCAATCAACCAGACAAGGCAATCGTAGAGTATGAGATTGGTATTCAATTTGAACAGCGACCTTTTCGACTATCGCGTGATATAATTAAACTCGCCCGCGCCCTCGAAGCCGCCGGCCGCGCCGCCGAAGCCCGGCAGCGTTATCAGGAATATCTCGACCGCTTCCCTTGGGGCGAGCATGCGCCCGAGGCGCTGGCAGCGTTGGAGCGGCTGGGAGCGTAAAGCGAGATGGGGAGAGAGTGAATGAGAGGAAAAGAATTCTTTACCTCTCCAGGAAACCAAGTTCACGAAATAGCTTGATATTGACTTCTTCCATACGTTGCTTGTTGAGTTTGCCGAGTTTTTTGATGAGGTCAGTTTTGAGAATAGTGCGGATAATTCCGAGAAGGATTTTTGAATCGCTGGTGAGACCGGCATCTCGCGCCTTGATGGCGACATCTTGTTTATAAACTCGATCCAAAAAGTCTGGCATCAGATTTTGGAGAGACTTGAAAAATACTCCGGCATGATTTCCTGAGCGTGGCCTTCGTCCGGCGTTTCGCCGAAGTTGAAATACTTCGCCAAATCTCGATATTTGTTCATTAGCGCAGCGAATTGAGTTATGCCATTGTCATCGTGATCGAGAAACGTGATAATCACCAGCGTGTTCGGCTTTTTTTTGATTTTGGCAAGTGGCTTGACGATTTTGCCCGTGTATGTACCTGGCACAGAAAGCATTGAAATATCCGGCATTAAAATAAAGTGAATTGAAGAAAAAACTGCTAAAACAAAAAGTGCACAATTGAGGGCTCACGCCTGGAACTGGACTCGTGCCCACGCCACTCTCAACTGTGCTGAATCAGAATAACGAAAAAAATGTAAAAGATCAAGATATTTTTTTGGCTACACGGCTTAAGCCGGCCGCACCGCCGAAGCCCGGCAGCGTTATCAAAAATATCTCGATCGCTTTCCGTGGGGGCGAGCACGCGCCGGAGGCGCTGGAGCGGCTGGGGACGTAGTCGGCTCAAACTTCAACACCTTCGTGCTTCTCGTATTCTTCTTCTGTCAAGGCGCTCAAGCGGCTGATGAAGAGGTTTCCATTAAGGTTCAGCTTGGCATGTATAAAATCGAAGAGACTGTCATGCCGCTCCGAACGACGCCAGTTTTCCAACCCTTTGCTGGCCACGACGATCACATGAACATTCGAGCCGACTCCGCTGGGCTGAATATCTATTAAAGTGATGGTGACATTGTGAATTTGCGCCCACTCCTCAATCGCAGCGCGCAGTCTTTTTAAAAGTAAAGTCTTCATTCTCGTGCCTCAGAAATATTGTGACAACAACGTCAATAAACCATGTGAAGGATCAAAGAGTGCCTTATCACAATCATCCGAATCTTGTTGCGATTTAATGGCGCCTTCGTAACGCAGTGCCATCGCCCAATGGTCTTGGATCTTCGATAAATAGCAGTACCGGCCCCGAAACGGCTTTGTTGGCCGCTGCAACAAAGCAATAAATCAAGATCATGCACTTGAAAAATGGTCGGAAGATTTGTAATACCCAAATGTTTGCACATCACCACTTTCAACGCCAATTCAAGCAATGTTCCAGCGTGTAAAACTGCGCCCGACCATCTTCCCGCCGCGCGCAGGGCGTCATACTCGGCTTTGCGCTCTTGATAGGCGGCGTGTAAAGTTGTCGCATCTTGCTGAATAAATTTAACAGCCATCGCCGTCCTTTCCTAAAATTTTTGCTTCGCCAGGCTTTGCCCAATGACTTTATTACAATGTAATGGAGCAATAGTTGAAAATCAAGAAAAATTCAGCCGCTCTTGATTGCACGAAATAGCTGCGCCGCCGAAGCCCGGCAGCGTTATCAGAAATATCCCGACTGCTGGGATAAGATTTTGGCAAATTGTTCGTTTAACTTAAAGATCACTGTTTACTGAATACCAGGCTATGTGTTATCTTCGTCTTGTTTTTCTCCTTTTCGCCGCGATAAATGTTTTTGCTGTACAAATCTTTTCTCAATCCCTCGCCAAAATCGAGGGCCGCGTTTACGACCGGCAAAATCGCCAGCCGCTCATCAGCGCGAATGTTTTTTTAGTTGACACCCAGCTCGGCGCGGCCACGGATTCCACGGGCCGTTTTGAAATCGCCGGCATCGCGCCGCGACAATACAAATTGCGCGCCACCATGATCGGCTACGAATCGTTTGAAATCGACGCGCTTAAAATTTCTACCGGCGAACGCCGCCGCATTGACATTCTGATGACGCCGACCGTCATCGAAATGTCCGAAGTCACCATTGAAGCGCAACGCCAGAAAGACCGGCAGGACGTTCTCAGCACCGGCCTGCACGAGCTTTCACCGCGCCGCGCCAAAAATCTCGCCGGCGGCGGCGAAGACGTGTTTCGCGCTTTGCAGACCATTCCGGGCGTGCTCGGCCGCAGCGACTTCAATGCGCGCCTGTATATTCGCGGCGGCCGCCCCGATCAAAATCTCGTGCTCATGGACGGCGTGAGTGTTTACGATCCGTATCGCCTGTTCGGGCTCGTCAGCATGTTCAATCCTGAAACCGTCACCGGCGTCAAAATGTTGGCCGGCGGCTTTCCGGCGAATTACGGGGATCGGCTCTCCGCGGTTTTGGACATCACGAATCGCAACGGCAGCGACACGCGTCCGTTTCGCGCCAATATCAACACCAGCCTGACGAACGCAAATTTTGTCATCGAAGGTCGACTGCCCGGCCACAAGAACGGCGCATGGATTTTTTCCAGCCGTCGAACTTATTATGATTTGATTCTATCGAATCTCACCGACGCCGGCTCGTTTCCGAATTTTTTTGATGTGCAGGGCAAAATCAATCTCGCGACCGACGCGGCTGGAACGCTTGATTTTACATTTGTCAACAGCCGCGAGCGCACCGATATTCTCACGATCGATGATCAGGCGGATGATGAAGAACAAAGCCGTCCCGATTCGATCGCGGCGCTCGACCGGCAGGATCAAACCATTCTCGCTCTGCGCCATCGACGTTTGTTTGCAAAAAAATTGTCGAGTTCGACTTTGCTCTCGCATTATCGCAACGGCAATGTGAGCAACTTTGGCGCGCGTTTCCCGTTGCGGGGTTTCATCTTTTCGGCGCAGGCCGATTTGCAAACGGCCGAAACGGCGCTGCGGCAGGATTTTTCGTACACGGCTAATTCACAACACACCATTGATTTCGGCGTTTCGATTGCCCGCCAGCGCGCGGAAAATTTCTGGCGATTTTTCACCGACAACCCGGCGATTCTGCTCGCCGACGCCATCCGCTTCACCGACCACTCGCCGAAATTGATGAAGTTTGGCGCGTACGTGCAGGATTTGTGGCAACTCTCTTCACGGGTGACCATTCAACCGGGACTGCGGTGGGATTATTCCTCTTTTGTCGATCAACATATTATCAGCCCGCGCTTCAGTTTGCTGTATGACGCCAATATTCTCACGCGCGTTCGTTTTGCCACGGGACTTTATAGCCAGTTTCCCGGTTACGAAACGCTGCAGGGCGAGGGCTTCCGCGTGTCGCTGCAAAACGTCAAAGCGCTGGGAATTCGCGCCGAACGCGCCGCGCATTTCCTTGCCAGCGTAGAGAGAAAATTGGATACGCAATGGACGCTGCGCGTGGATGGCTATTATAAAAGTTTGCGGGATTTGCTCGTTCCGCAATTGGGCGACACTACGTGGCTGGTCGTGACCAATCGTGATTCTGTCGGTGTGCGCACGGAATTGCAACAAACAAAATATTTCACCTTTCAACCTCAAAACAACGCCAACGGTTTTTCACGCGGCCTCGAAATTCTTCTTGAAAAACGCGCCGACGGCTCGAGCAAGCTCAACGGTTGGGTGGGCTATGCGTATGCGTTGGTGCGCGGCACCGAGCCGGACAACGGCCGCTTCTTTTTGCGCTATGATCAACGCCACACAATCACCGCGGTCGCCGAATGGCGTTTCGGGCGCAAATGGCAGCTCGATGCGCGCTGGCAGGCCGGCAGCGGTTTTCCGTATCAACGAACCGTTTACACGGTCGAAGTCGTGGAAGACGCCAATCGCAATGGCCGGCTCGACGTTTATGAAGATCGCAATTTAAATGGCCGTCTCGATCCCGGCGAAGATCGCAATGGCAACGGCAAATTGGATTTGGTGAATCCGCAAACCGGCATCCCCGACGAGCGCACCATCGATATGTCCGACGACATTCGCAATCGTGCCGGCAACAATCGTCTGCCGTGGACGTCGCGCCTTGATTTGCGTCTGAGTTATTTCCCCAAATTCTGGAATGCCAACTGGGTTTTTTATCTCGACGTGATTAATGCGTACAATCGCAAGAATGTGCAAGACATCAATTATGACCCGAAAACGAAAAGCGACGAGCCGCTTTACGGCATTCCACTCGTACCGACGATCGGGGTGAGCGTGCGCTTTTAAACACGGACTGGATGGATGAATGCCGACTTGCTTGACATTGCGCCGACGAATATGACGAGTATTGAGATATACAAAAATTACCGGAATAGTAAACCAGCATCGGCTTTATTTAATCACAAGTTGAAGCTTTGCAGAAAAAGCAAAAATTTTCACGCAAAGCCGCAAAGCCGCAGAGAACCCGAAAAGATTTTCTCTGCGTTATCTTTGCGTCTCTGCGTCTTGGCGTGCGCTTTTGTTTTTTTATCTTTTTCGTTTTTGGGCTGTGAAAGCGGCCCGCCACCCGAGATGACCGACCCCGGCGCGTTGATTTATTACGGCTATGTCAACAAAGACGCGCAGTGCAGCCGCTGCCACGGCGACGAAGGGCAGGGCGGCATGTTCGGCCCGCAGATTCGCGATGCCCTGAAAAAGCGCGGCGTCGAGCGCGTGCGCGATATTATCGAAAACGGCAAAGGCGAGGGCGACAAAAAGATGCCGGATTTTGCGCAGCAATTAACGCCGGCCCAAATCGCGCAAGTGATTCGATTTTTGCAAACGTGGAATATTACGGCGCCGGCTGATTCCGCCACGACCACCAATTCTGCGCAATGAAAATTTTCTTGCCTTTCAGTGGCGGCTTGATTAAGTTTAGTAATATGTAAGGGCAGCGGAGGCGATGCGGAAGATCATCAATTCTAAATCAGCAACTTGATATTTTGCGGCATCGACTCATGATGTCCAAAAGAAATTGTGACACGGTTTTATGGAATTAAGCCGTCGCTTGAAAAGCTTCTTCACCAATCACGCCGAAGCGAGAAATGGGGACAAACCTCGGAGTGAGCTGCGTCTTGTTCCACCCGCGCCGGCTGAAGCAAAGACGAAGTCGGTTCCCGGACTCACGGTTGAATTTCTGCGCAGCTCCCGCAACGGCGAAAGAATGGCGCTGCGCGGCAACGCGTGGCAGATCGGCACGGCGCCAGCCTGTGAAATTCTTTTTGACTTCATTCTCGATCATGAAGTCGGCGACCGCCACGCCAAAATTATTTTTGCCGATAAACAATGCTGGGTCATTGCCGCGCCGAATTTTCGCACCTGGGTGAATAACGTCATCCTGCAGGATAAACAGCTACTCCAACACGGCGACAAATTAACTTTCGGTTCCGAGCACGGGCCGGAAATTTGCATTTACTGGCAGCGTGAAAAGAGCGTAACGCCGCAAGCCATTCCGGTGGTGCACGTGCGCGTCGAAAAGGGCGAAGCGATTCGACGCTGGGAACGTTTCGGCCGCAGTTTCACCATCGGGCGCAGCAAAGATTGCGATATTCAGCTTACTGATTCCCTCGTGAGCCTGCGTCATGCGCGCGTCATCCGGGATCGCGACCGTTGGGTTATTGAAGATTTGCAAAGCAAGAATGGAACGTATTTGAACGGCGCACGCATTCAAAATGCGGTTTTGCCGGCGCATGCGAAGATCGCACTGGCCCGGAACAAAGTGATCCTGGTTTGCGAAATCGAGCCGCCGGCGCCACCGCAGCCTTCCGAGACGGCGCTGGCCGAAATCGCGCAACACTATTTCCATAACGACACACCGGACGAAGCCGGCGCGCAAACCATGCTGATTCGGCGGGCGTTTCAATGGGCTCGTCGCCAACATGCCGAGCGCTATTGGATTGCGATTGGAACGATTTTAATTGTTTTGGGGATGACGGTCGGCGCGTTGTATTATCAGAGCCAGCGTTTAAAACGGCAGGATGAATTGCACGCGCTGGCGGAAAATGTTTTTTATGCGATGAAGTCGCTCGAGCTGCAAATGGCCGCGCTGCAATCCGCGGTGGCCTCGCATCCCGATGCCGCGCTCAAACAACAGTTCGAAGAAAAATCACAGGAACAGCGCAAATTGCGCGATAGCTACAGCAATTTTGCCCGTGATGAGCTTGGCATTGCGCCGGGCAAGCTTTCAGAAGAAGAATGGTTGATTTACAAAGTGTCGCGTATTTTCGGCGAGTGCGACGTCAGCATGCCGGCGGGTTTCGTGCAAACCGTGAAAAAATACATTCGCATGTGGAAATCCACCGGCCGTCTCGAAGAAGCGATGGCGCGCGCCACGGCCAACGGCTATGCGCCGAAGATCGCGCAGGCGTTGCTGGCGCATGACATGCCGCCGCAATTTTTCTATCTCGCGCTGCAGGAAACCGATTTCGATCTGAAGCGCTGCGGCCCCCGCACCTCACACGGCATCGCCAAAGGCATGTGGCAATTCATTCCGACGACAGGGATGCGTTATGGCTTGCAGTTGGGCCCCTTGGTTGAAATGCGACGCTACGATCCGCGCGATGAGCGCCACGATTTTGAAAAATCCACGCTCGCCGCGGCGCGCTACCTGCGCGACATTTATCAAACCGAAGCGCAGGCCTCCGGCTTGATGGTGATGGCCTGTTACAACTGGGGTGAAGACAACGTGCAGACGATCATTGACCGCATGCCGGAAAATCCGCGCGAGCGCAATTTTTGGAAATTGCTGTCGCACGGCAAAATTCCGCGGCAGACTTATGATTATGTGTTCTACATCGTTGCCGCCGCCGTGATCGGCGAGAATCCGCGGTTATTTGGTTTTGATTTTGATAATCCGTTGAAAATGGAATAATCCGACAAACTGCAACCCAAAATTAGAAAATAATTGCCCACGGATGAAAAGCCTACGGCCGTGGGCGGCTAACGGAAAAATTTATAATCAGTGGGCAGCTTTTTATCCGTGGGCTTAAAAGAGGGCCGGTGACAATTGATTCGCCTCGAAAAGCTCTCCAAAATTTACGGCACGCGTGAAAATCCCATCGTCGCGCTGCGCGAAGTCGATCTCACCATTCAAACCGGCGAGTTTATTGGATTGTATGGCCGTAGCGGCTCCGGCAAAAGCACCTTGCTCAATCTCATCAGCGGCATCGATCACCCAACGGCTGGGAAAATTTTTGTCGGGACCCGCGAAGTCACTGCGATGGACGAAAATCGTCTCACGCTCTTTCGCCGCGATGCTATCGGATTTGTTTTTCAGTTTTTTAATTTGCTGCCAACGTTGACCATTTTAGAGAATGTTTTGTTGCCCGGTCAACTTAATAACCACTCTGCGCCAAAACTGCGTGAACGCGGCATGGATCTGCTCGCCCAGCTCGGCATCGCCGACCGCTGGAAAGCGTGGCCCGATCAACTTTCCGGCGGCCAACAACAGCGCGTCGCCATTGTGCGTGCTTTGATTAACGATCCCCAACTCATTCTCGCCGACGAGCCCACCGGCAATCTTGATTCGGAAACGGGATTGCACATTGTGGAAATTTTAAAAACGCTGTCGAAAGAGCAAAACAAAACCATTCTGCTTGCCACCCATAGTCTCGAGGCTGCGCGTTTTGCCGATCGGGTTTTTCTAATTAAAGATGGCGCGCTCATCGCGCAGCCGGATCGCTCGGAAGGTTAGAATTATTGGGGGACTTTTTCTTGATCCAAAATCTCAAGAAAAACTTTCGGTGTGACGAACTGAATATCGCGATAATGTTTAAAGATTTGATTGGCGTGACCCTCCCGTTTGATGATTCCACTTATGTAAATGTTGACATCGGGGACCGCCTTCAACATTTTACGCCTCGCATCTCGTGAATGGCTTCGTTCACCTCCCTTTCCACCTCTTCTTCTGAAATGTCTTGCGGGATGTCAGCCTGAATCTCAGACATTACCTTTTGCAATCGTGTCACTGCCTTCAGCCTTTGTTCTTCCCGGTAGCGCTCATATTCCGCTTGTGAAATAAGCACAGCCAGCGGTTTTCCATTTTCCTGAAGAAAATATTGGGCGTCCTTTTGCCTTTTGAGCTTGCGGATAAGCTCAATGAGATCGCTCTTCGTTGTCTTTTTTAAGTTAATCGTTTTTTACCATGTTCGAATCTCCGAGTTCGGGATACGTTGAAAAGATAAGAAATCTCGGTCTATATTGCAAGTTGAAAACCAAGAAACTTTATTGCCGGAGATTTTTATATTGCAAATCAAATTGTTTCTGTCATATATTGCTAAATGTTTCGTCTCCTTCGCCTCTTCAACTTCCGCCATCTCCGCCGCAAACGTCTGGAAACTTTCCTTTGTTTGCTCGGCATCGCGCTTGGCGTGGCGGTGATGATTGCCATCGATCTCGCCAATCAAAACACGCTGCGCTCTTTTCGGCGCACCGTCGAGGCGGTGACCGGCAAGGCCACCCATCAAATTTCCGGCGGGCCTTCCGGCATTCCCGATTCACTCGCTATCGCCATTCTCTCACGATCCGATCTTCAGGCCACGCCCGTTCTCGAATATGTTGCCGGCGTTCGCACGCGCGCTTCGGCTAATGATACGACAACAAAAGAGGCGCTGCACATTCTCGCGATTGATCCTTTCACCGACGCCAATTTCCGCGACTACTCGGAAACCGCGTGGGATACCAAAGAACGCGCGGCCGCAGCGGATTCAATCACGACCGCCGGCCTGCGCTTTTTGCTCCAGCCCGGCGCGGCTTTGGTGGATGAAGTTTTTACCGAAACGCATCATCTCAAAATCGGCGATACGCTCGAAGTGTTAATTGGAAATGAGTGGCGCGAGATTCATCTCGCGGGTGTGATTCCGCAACAAATGCTGTCGCCATCAGGACTCGAAAATCTCGCGCTCGTCGATGTCGCGACTGGGCAGGAAATTCTCGACCGCCTCGGTTTTGTCGATCGAATCGATCTTATCGCCAGCGAAAACGCCGCGCAAAACCTTGCTGCGCAATTGCCGGCGCCGTTGCGCCTCGAGCCGCCGGCTCGCCGCAGCCAACGCGTCGATGACATGCTGCGCTCGTTTCGGCTCAATTTGACCGCGTTGTCTTTTTTATCAGTATTTGTCGGCATGTTTTTAATCTACAACACGATGATGTTCTCGGTGATTCATCGCCGCAAACAGCTCGGCATTCTGCGCTGTCTCGGGGTGACGCCGCAACAGATTATTTTCAACACGCTTCTCGAAGCCTTCGGCCTCGGCGTTATCGGCTCGTTATTGGGTTTGTGGCTCGGAATCATTCTGGCGGAATATGCGACGCGCACCGTGACGGCGACCATCTCTGATTTGTACGTCTTTCTCAAAGTGTCGCAGGTGGCATTGGATTCCGGCGTGCTGATTAAAATTTTTCTGGTCGGCTTATTGACGACATTGCTTGCCAGCGCCGTGCCCATCATCGAAGCGGCGAGAGTGCCGGCGGTGGTGGCGGTGCGCCGATCAGCGTTGGAGTTGCGCGCGCAGAAATTCGCGCCGCGTTTCGCCGTCGCCGGAGTCGCATTTGCCGTTGTTGCTTTTGTGCTATCGTTGCACTCGACTCAGGAAAGCCGGATTATCGGCGGATTTTTTCTCGGCCTCGGCGCGGCGCTCGCGGTGGCGTTGAGCGCAATTTTTATAACGCCGCAGTTGACGCTCTGGCTTGTTCGGTTTGCCAACCTTTTCATCAACAGGCTCGCCGGCATGATCGGCATTCTCTCGACGCGCAATATTCAAACCGCGCTCAGCCGCACGGCGGTGGCGATTGCCGCACTGATGATCTCGTTGGCGATGGTGCTCGGCATGCGCCTGATGATCACAAGTTTTCGCGGCGGCATCGACGATTGGGTGAGAAACGTTTTGCAAGCCGACGTCTATTTGCAAACCAAAGGTTTCGCAACTGCGAAGTGGGAGGCGCTGTTCTCGCCGGAATTCATCGGATTTCTTGAGCGCCAACCCGAAGTTGACGCGATCAACCTGTACGGCGCCACGGAATTTTCTTATCGCGCCCAGCCGATTTTTCTCATCACCATCAGCGCGGCGGTGGCTATGGATCGCACTGATTTCATTTTCACGAGCGGCGATGATCGCGAAAACTGGCAACGTCTCCTCGCCGGCGAGGTTTTTCTCTCGGACGGTTTCGCGCGGCGATTTCATAAAGCCATCGGCGACACGATCATTCTGGCGACGACGCTGAACGGTCCGGCCGCATTTCGGGCGGCGGCAATCTTTGTCGATTATTCGTTCGAGCAGGGGCAGGTGATGATGGATCATCGCACTTATAATGAAAACTGGGGAACGTCGCGGATTACGAATATCAGTGTTTTTCTCAAGCCGCAAAGCGATTATCGGCGCGGCGTGGCGGATTTGCGGCGCGCGATGGCCGGACGTTTTGCCGTGAACGTGTTGTCGAATCGCGAATTGCGCGAGGAAGTTTTTAAAGTTTTCGATCAAAGCTTTGCCATCACGCACGTCATGCAGATTCTCGCCGGCCTCGTCGCGTTCATCGGCATCATCAGCGCCGTGATGTCGCTGCTCGTCGAGCGCACCCGCGAGCTCGGTATTCTCCGCGCCGTGGGCATGAGCTTCGCCCAGTTGCGCCGCATGGTG
>Ga0247727_10005335_pt1 | contig 26212 bp, 27 predicted proteins | sample WisWelCaveWW1625_FD_202498 | JGI IMG/M metagenome (GOLD analysis project Ga0247727, IMG submission 202498) | Biofilm microbial communities from Wishing Well Cave, Virginia, United States - WW16-25 | ecosystem: Environmental > Aquatic > Deep subsurface > Groundwater > Cave microbial mat | place...
TTCCCACAGCCTCGACGACGGCGGCGTCCGCCTCCCAGCTTCCAGGCAAACCTCTACCTCCCGTCGCCGCTTCGCACTCAAACACTTCAACCCCGCCAGGGGGATACGATGTACATAGGTTCTTCCACGGATGCGTGGCCGTTGACAGGCCGGGAGGAACTGAATAGAGTGGCCCCGGAGCCACGATGCCGGTCAAGAAGATTCAACTCGGCCAGGTGTGGAAGCGCGACGATAGCGGCGACAACTATCTGGTGACCAAAATCTACCAGGAAGGACTTTCCACCATCGCCGTCCTGCGGAAAACCGGCTCGGAAACTGAGGCCATGACGCGCGTGAAAGTGGAACGCGCCGGCGGCATCCAGGCCCTGCCCGGTTTTACCTACGCGCAAGATTCCGAAGAATTCTAAGGCCCCAGCGCGCGCAAATCGCCCGGCGCCTCCCAAGGGCCGGAGTACTTCCTCAGATAGAACGCACCGGCATCTTAACCACATCCTCGATCTGCATCATCTCCCGCACCAGAAAGGGCTCGGCGTAGCGCACACCGATCATCTGCCCGTAGTGACGAGCCACGAGATTGACTTCGTGCTCCAAGCGGTCGAGCGGCAAATACACTTTCGATTTGCGCGCCCTGGCGGGAGGGCGGAATTGCGAGCCATAGCAGTTGATGGCTTTCCGGCGGCGGTCGAATTGCGCGCTGATGTCTACGGCAAATGTGGGGCGGACAGGGCTATAGGTAGTCGAATAAAGAATTTTGAAGGGCCGGAAGGCCTCCCCTCCGATGGGAAAGCGTTTCAGCCCGGCGACGAAGCAGCCTTCGTAGGCGAGCCGGGAAGCATTGTAATGGTCCGGATGACGCCCCTCCCAATAAGGGAGAATCACTGTGCGCGGCCGGAGCCGGCGAATTACGGCGGCGACGCGAGCTTTGAACTCGTCGGTGACGGCGAGTTGCGCATCCGGAAGCCCCAAGTTTTCCCTGTGGCGGACGCGAAGAATGCGCGCGGCGGCGACGGCTTCGCGGGCGCGGAGCTCCGGCGTGCCTCGGGTGCCCATTTCCCCCCGGGTGAGGTCCAGGATTCCGGTCTGGTAGCCGAGTTGCGCCATCTTGAGCAGCGTGCCGCCGCAGGTGAGTTCGACGTCGTCGGGATGCGCGGCGATGGCCAGCAGGTCGAGTTGCATAATGCCTCCATGCACCGGAGATTGTAGGGAAGTGCGAGCCGGAATGGCAAAAACAAAATGACAAAAGAAAATGCGGCAGCAGGGATAGAATCGGCGGATGGCTGGGCAAGCTCTGACGGGCAAGGTCGCACTGGTGACCGGCGCCGGAAAACGCATCGGACGGAGCATTGCCCTGCAATTGGCAAGAGACGGCGCCGCTGTGGTGGTGAACTACCTGCGATCCAGGGCTGAGGCGGAAGGCGTAGCGCGAGAAATCAGCGCCAATCCCGGCGGCAAGGCACACTTGATTTGCGCTGATGTGACCAGGCGAGAGGCCGTGCAAGGGATGATGGCTGAGGTCGAGCGCGAGTTCGGCAGGCTGGACATCCTGGTGAACAACGCGGGAGTGTTTGCGGCCATGCCGGTCGAAAAGCTCACCGAGGAGCACTGGGACCAGATGATGGACACGAACTTGAAAGCGCACCTGCTCACGGTGCAAGCCGCCCTGCCGATGCTGCGCCGCGCCGCGCCGGGCCGCGTCATCAATATCACTTCGCTGGGAGGACTGATTCCCTGGCCGGCCTCTACGCATTACTGCGTCTCGAAGGCCGGGGCCATTATGCTGGTCAAGTGCCTGGCGCGGGCGCTGGCCCCCGACGTTCTGGTGAACGGCATCGCACCGGGGACCGTCCAGTTTCCCGGAGAAGCGCCGGACGAGGTGTTTGTCCGCCGCGCGCCCCTGAAGCGCACCGGCACAGGTGAGGACATTGCACAGGCCGTTGCTTATCTGGCGACGGCGGATTTTGTCACCGGGCAGGTGATTGCTGTCGACGGCGGACGCTCTCTGGCCTGAATCCAGATGTTTGTGTTCCGGTCAGGAGGCTTGTACTCTTATTGTTTGAAAATCGTGGAACAGACCTGAAAAGCGAGAACCCGCATCCCCGAAGCTTCGGGGGACAGCAGGCGAAACAGGGAGGGGGAATGGCGGCGCCGAAGCCCGAGCCCATCCGGTCACAATTGAATGAAGGGGGCACAGCGGAAGCTGTCCCAAAGTCCGGGGAATGGGATGCGCAGGAAATTCAGGAGTGGGAAGAGTCGCTGGACGGTGTCCTCGCGGACGGCGGCCCGGCCAAGGCGCGGCACATCCTGGAACGCCTGAACCAGCGCGCGCAAATCGCCGGCGCGGCACCCGCGTTTACCGCAAATACGCCCTTTGTCAACACTATCCCTGCCAGCCAGCAGCCGCCCTATCCAGGTGACCCGGAGTTAGAGCGACGCATCAAGAGCCTGATTCGCTGGAATGCGATGGCCATGGTGGTGCGCGCCAACCGTCATGAACACAACATCGGCGGACACATCTCCACGTTTGCTTCCGCCGCCACACTGTATGAAGTGGGATATAACCACTTCTTCCGCGCGCGCACTAAGGACTTCGAAGGCGACGTGGTCTATATCCAGGGGCACGCGGCGCCGGGAATCTACGCGCGCGCGTTCCTGCTGGGACGCCTGACCGTGCAGCAGATGGAAAACTTCCGCCGTGAACTGGCCGAAGGCGGCGGGCTGTCCTCCTACCCGCATCCCTGGCTGATGCCCGACTTCTGGGAGTTTCCGACTGTTTCCATGGGCCTGTCCCCGATTATGGCCATCTACCAGGCGCGATTTAACCGCTACCTGGAGGACCGCGGCCTGAAGCCGCGCACGGACGCGAAGGTTTGGGCATTTCTGGGCGACGGCGAAACCGACGAGCCGGAATCGCTCGGCGCCATCACACTGGCCTCCCGCGAGAAACTCGACAACCTCATCTTTGTCATCAACTGCAACCTCCAGCGTTTGGATGGCCCCGTCCGCGGGAACGGGCACATTATTCAGGAACTGGAAGCCACCTTCCGCGGGGCAGGCTGGAACGTCATTAAAGTCATCTGGGGCTGCGACTGGGATCCGCTTCTCGAAGCCGACAAGGAAGGGCTGCTGGTCCGGCGCATGGGCGAAATTGTGGATGGCGAGTATCAGAAGCTGGTTGTCGAGACCGGCGCCTACTACCGGGAGCACTTTTTCGGCACCGATCCGCGGATGTTGAAGCTGGTCGAGCACCTCTCGGATGATGAACTCCGCAAGCTGCGCCTGGGGGGTCACGACCGCTTGAAGGTCTATGCCGCCTTCAAAGCCGCCGTGGATCATCCAGGGCAGCCCACCGTAATCCTCGCGCGGACCATCAAGGGCTACGGCCTGGGAGAGAGCGGCGAGGGGAAAAACGTCACGCACCAGCAGAAGAAATTGAATGAAGATGAGCTCAAGAGGTTTCGCGAGCGGTTTGACGTCCCCATCAAAGAAAGTGATGTGACCGACGCCCCGTTTTACCGCCCGCCGGAGGACAGCCCGGAAATCCAGTATCTGCGCGGGCACCGCATGGCGCTGGGCGGCTTCGTGCCCAAGCGGCTGGTGCGCGCGGCGCCGCTCAAGGCGGAATTTGGAAACTTGTTTGAAGAGTTTTACGGCGGCACGGAGGGGCGGGAAGTTTCCACGACCATGGCAGTCGTGCGAATGATCGCGAAACTGCTCAAGCACAAGGAAATGGGCAAATTGATCGTGCCCATTGTGCCCGACGAGGCGCGCACATTTGGCATGGAATCGCTGTTCCGCGAAGTGGGAATTTATGCCAGCACCGGCCAGCTCTATGAGCCTGTGGATGTGAAGATGCTTCTGTACTACAAGGAAGCCCGGGATGGCCAGATCCTGGAAGAGGGCATCACCGAGGCCGGCGCAATGTCGTCCTTTATGGCTGCGGGCACCGGATATTCGACGCATGGCATCAACACGATTCCGTTTTTTATTTACTACTCGATGTTCGGCCTGCAACGCGTAGGAGACCTGGTGTGGGCGGCCGCGGATTTGCGCTGCCGCGGGTTCCTGCTGGGCGGCACCGCAGGGCGCACGACGCTCGCCGGCGAGGGGTTACAACACCAGGACGGCAACAGCCACGTGCTGGCGCTCCCCGTTCCCAACCTGCGCGCGTACGACCCCGCGTTTGCCTACGAGCTGGCTGTGATTATCGAAGACGGCATCCAGCGGATGTACCGCGACGGAGAAAGCATCTTCTATTACCTTACCGTGATGAACGAGCCCTACGAGATGCCTCCCATGCCAAAGGGCGTGCGAGACGGAATCCTGCGAGGGATGTATCTGTTCCGCGCCGCGCCCGGCAAAGCCAAGCTGCGGGCGCAGCTTTTCGGCAGCGGGGCCATCCTTCGCGAGGCCGTCCAGGCGCAAGCGATCCTGGAGGAGAAATTCGGCGTGGCCGCCGACGTCTGGAGCGTGACCAGCTACAAGGCGCTGTACCAGGACGCGATTGATGCCGAGCGGTGGAACCGGCTGCATCCCGCGGCCCAGCAGCGCATGCCCTACGTCACCGAAGCCCTGCAAGACGCGAAGGGCGTGTTTGTGGCCGCGAGCGACTATCTGAAGACGCTGCCGGCCATGGTGGCCCCATGGATGCCAAAGCGGCTGGCGTGCCTGGGCACGGACGGCTTTGGCCGGAGCGAGAGCCGGGCCATGCTGCGCGAATTTTTTGAGGTGGACGCGCGGCATATTGCCTTTGCCGCACTGGTCGAACTATTCCGTGAAAAGCAGGTCAGCGCTTCCGCGGTGGAACAGGCGATGAAGGATTTGAAGATCAACCCCGAAAAACTGAACCCGCACACGGCTTGACCCATCATCCTTCTTCCGGGCTGAGCTGCAGCTCTCCTCGCGAGAGTTTCTCGACAAGCGGGCGATCGGCATCCAGAAAATCGTACGCGGGCAGCCGAGAAGCCTCCGCCCACACAATCTGCTCGAAAGAAAAGTTCTGGAGCGGCGCAGTCTCCAGCGAAGCCAGATAGAAGAGAAGTTCAACCTCGCGGTCCATCTCCCGGTATTTGTGCCTGGCCTTGAAAGCCAGGGGGCCAATTGCCGCAATCGAGCCAAGTTCCTCTTTCAGCTCGCGTCTGAGGGCGGCCTCGGGAGCTTCTCCATCGCGTACTTTTCCGCCCGGGAACTCCCATTTCAGTCCAAAGGCGTCACCGGAACGGCGCTGGCAGATGAGGTAGCGCCCGTCACGATGGATGATAGCCGCGACGACGATGATGGCCGCCGATGGGTTATCGGATTGGCTTCGCTGGACCGGGATGTCTTTCTTTCCAGTGATGAGACTACGCTCCATGCAGGATTTCCAGCAACGCGCGAGCGCCGCGAAGGAGCGGCGGGCCGGGGGTGTTCAATATTTCATCCTGCACTACATGGACTCGGTGGTTGCGGATGGCTGAGACGCTTCGCCACCTGGGGTTGTTCATTGCAGTTGAGGCTTTGGCTCGCGTACCGGCCGCGGTCCAGGCCAGAACGATGATATCGGGGTTGGCACGTGCGACAGCCTGGTCGTCGATTTTTGACCCCGCACGTCCTGCAAACCGCCCGCCGGCAGTTTGAACCATCTCCGCTACCCAGGGTGGAGAGCTGATGCGCGGATGGGGCCAGGCTTCGCAGTAGACCAGCGGACACCTGGCGGGCCGCGGCACGCGGCGGGCGATGGACGCAAATCCGGTCTGCATCTTATTGCAGAGGCGGCGGGCCGCCGCTGGACGACCCACGAGTTGCCCGAGCATTACGATTTCTGCATAGATGTGGGCCAAGGAGCGTGGTGTGCGAGCCAGAAAAGGAATTCCGGTGGCCAGGATGGCCGCGACAGTCTCCGGCTTGTAGGGGACTCCGCCAAGAACCAGAGTTGGCCGCAAGCGGATGAGTTGTGCGGTATCCAGGCTCCAGCAGTCGCCCAGGCGAGGCAGGCCGTCGACCTCAGCCACCTCCTTGCACCACTTGGTTACACCAACAAGGTGCCGACTCGCCCCGATGGCGTCCAGGATCGAGGTTGCGGCGGGAGAAAGTGAGACGATTCGATGATTGCCAGAGTGCCCCATGAGGCGCCGGAGGAACACCTTAACACAGCGAAACCGTGCCGGGGACAGGCGAAGCAGTCAGCCCAGAGTTCACAGGATGACAGAGGGCTCGGAGACACTCCAAAAACGCGCAACACGATTCGCCGCGGGTGCTGTGTTATGTTTCAATGCCATGTATACCCCGCTGGTCTTGGAACATTTCAAGAATCCGCGCAACGCGGGCGAGTTACCGGATGCCACGGCTTGGGTGGAAGTGACAAACCCGGTGTGTGGAGACATTTTGAAGCTTGCCGCGCGGATCGAGGATGACCGCGTGACATCGGTGCGATTTCAGGCGCAGGGATGCGTTACTGCTGTCGCGTGCGCGTCGGTGCTGACCGAACAGATGCAGGGACGGAACGTCGACGAGCTATCCGCGTTGACCGCCGAAGGGATTGCCGCCGCGCTGGGCGGCCTGCCGCCGGCCACGGCGCACGGCGGCCAGCTCGCCGTGGACGCGCTGAGGGCCCTGTTGGCGAAGCTCAAATATCGTCCCTAGCCCGCAGGTTCAGCCCCCTATCTGACTGTCTGGTGCGACCAGCCGAATGTTGGTCAGGGCGGGGCCTTACAATTGTACCCGGCGCAGGTTCTCAGGTTCATTCAAATTCAGAACACAGCCTTCCTCGACGGTAGGAACTTCCAAGACATCCGCAGCGTGGGCCCACACGACAGCGCGGGCGCCGACGTCGGCAGGCGCGTGCAGCAGCTCATCGAAAAGCGAGCCGGGGAAGATGACCGGATGGCCGCGTTTTTCCAGGTAGGCGGGCAGCACGATGGACTTTGGCGAGGAATCGAATCTGGCAATGAGTTCTGTAATCAGGGCAGTGGAGATCAGCGGTGTGTCCACGGGGCAGAGCAGCATGCCCTCCGTCTGTCCGGCGGGAAGGCTGCGCAGGGCGGCATGAATGGTGGAAAGCTGGCCCTGCTGCCAGTTTTCGTTAAACACCACCGAAGTGTCGTCGAGCGGAACGGCGTCGCGGATGGCGGATGCGTGCGCGCCGAGGACCACGCGCGTGACGCCAAGGCGGGGATGGCGCGTGACTGCAAGCAGGTGCTCCAGAAAGGTGCGGCCGCGGAGAGGGAGCAGTGCTTTGGGGGTACCCATCCGCCGGGATTCCCCGGCAGCGAGGATGACGCGGGCAAGCATTGGAAATCAGAAGTTAGAAATCAGAAATACAGGCACGGCAAGTCCACAAAGGGTGCGGGCAATCACGCGATTTCCTATGGCCCGGATTCGCACCACCCGGCCTCAGCTTCCCTTGTGGGCGTGCGCGCGGACGGCCTCCGGAGGAACTGACTTGTGCCGGAGCCCGGGGGCGTTGCGGCGGACGGCGATGAGTTCGGCGGTAATGCTGATGGCAATTTCTTCGGGTGTGAGTGCGCCGATATCAAGCCCCACCGGGGCGTGGACCTTTTCAAAGAGCGTGGCATCGAACCCTTCGGCCTCCAGCGCTTTGTAGACACTGAGCACCTTGCGCTTGCTTCCGATCATCCCGACGTAGCGGGCGTTGCTCTTCACGGCCCAGGCCAGCACGCGCATATCGTCGCGGTGACCGCGGGTGACGATGACCAGGTAATCGGAGGCGCCAGGAGAAACGCTGGCAAAGGCATCCTCGTAGCTCGTGTAGAGCTCGCGGGCTGCGGGGAAGCGCTGTTTATTGGAGAAAGATTCCCGGTCGTCTGCGACCACAATAGCAAAGCCCGCGCTGTGCGCCGCGGCGGCCAGGGCCATGGAGACGTGCCCGCCGCCGAAGATATGGAGCGCAGGCTCGGGGAGAATCGGTTCCACAAAAATCTCCAGGGTGCCGCCGCAAATCAGGCCGTTGTCGTAATTGGCTTCGTTGTTGAGATTAAAGGTCATCTTTCGGGGAGCTTCGTTGAGCAAGACCTCTTTGGCCGCGGCCCACACTTCGGCTTCTACACATCCGCCGCCCACGGTGCCAGCGATGCTGCCGTCTTCGCGAACCAGCATCCGGGAAGCTTCGTAACTGGGGATCGAGCCGTTGGTGTGGACGATGGTCGCCAGCGCGGCTCGCTTGCCGGCCCGGCGCAACCGCACGATTTCTTCGAACAGGTCCATAGCGCGCTTCAAAGATAGACTACGACGCGGCATCGGTGGTGTCAATCTATGGTAGGGTAAGGGCCTTCGAGACCCCTGTGCGAGCAGGGCTGCGGAATTCCTGCCCCGGATTGCCAGCGGAGGCGGCCATGAAAGCCATCGTATTCACCCATCACGGCGGGCCGGAAGTGTTGAAGTACACCGATGTCAATGAGCCGGCGATCCGTGCGACCGAAGTGCTGGTGCGGGTGCGGGCCTGCGCCCTCAACCATCTGGACCTGTGGGTGCGGCGCGGCTTGCCGGGGATTCAAATCCCGATGCCGCATATCCCGGGGAGCGATGTGTCCGGCGAGATTGCGAAAGTGGGTGAACTGGTCAGCGGGGTCAGCGTGAAGCAGAAGGTCTTGCTGGCTCCCGGTGTCTCCTGCGGGCACTGCGGCTTCTGCCTGAGCGGTGAGGACAACCGCTGCCGGCGCTATAGCAACCTGGGTTACATGCTCGACGGCGGCTGCGCGGAATTTGTCCGCGCGCCCGCTGTAAACGTCATCCCTATCCCCGGAGACCTCTCCTTTGACGAGGCGGCCGCGGTGCCGCTGGTTTTCCTGACTGCCTGGCATATGCTGAAGACGCGGGCGCGGCTGGATGCGGGGGAGGATTTGCTGGTGATTGGCGCGGGCAGCGGCGTGGGCAGCGCGGCCATCCAGATTGGAAGGCTGCTGGGGGCCCGCGTGATTGCCACGGCCGGCAGCGCCGCGAAGCTGGCAAAGGCGCGGGAACTGGGCGCCGAGGAGACCATTGACCACAGCAAGCAGGATATTGCCGCGGAGGTGCGACGCATCACCGCCAAGCGCGGCGTGGACGTAGTCTTCGAGCACGTAGGCACAGCCACCTGGGAGGCCAGCGTCGCCAGCCTGACTCCGGGCGGACGTCTGGTGACCTGCGGCGCCACCACCGGCTACGAGGCGCGGGTGGACATCCGGCACCTGTTCAGCAAGCAACTGTCCCTGCTGGGTTCGTATATGGGCAGCAAAGCGGAACTGCACGCGGTGCTGAAGCTCATCGGGCAGCGCAAGCTGCGCCCCGTGATTGACCGTGTGATGCCGCTCTCGCAGTGCGCCGCGGCCCACGAGCTGCTGGAACGCCGCGAACAGTTCGGGAAAATTGTACTGAATCCCTAGCCCCGAAGCTTCGGGGCCGAGGGATTCGGCCTTTCCAGCCCGAAGCATCTATGCGAGAATGGTGATGCGGAGAAACACGATGGCACAGGTGGAGGGAAGCCATGCGACGCTGGAACGGCCGGGGCAGGGCGCATCCGCCCTGGCGGACGAAGGCATCCTTTTCACCACGCTGGATATGGCCGTGAACTGGGCGCGGAAGAATTCCATCTGGCCGATGTCGTTCGGCCTGGCGTGCTGCGCCATCGAAATGATGAGCATGGCGGCGTCGCGCTACGACATTTCCCGGTTTGGCGCCGAGGTGTTCCGCGGCTCGCCGCGGCAGTCGGACCTCATGATTATTGCCGGGCGCGTTTCGCAGAAAATGGCGCCGGTCATCCGCCAGCTTTACGAACAGATGCCCGAGCCCAAGTGGGTGATTTCGATGGGGGCGTGCGCGACTTCGGGCGGGGTGTTCAATAACTATGCCGTGGTGCAGGGCGTCAACCAGGTCATCCCCGTGGACGTCTATGTGCCGGGATGCCCGCCGCGGCCGGAAGCGCTGCTGTATGCCATCCTCCAGCTCCAGAAAAAAATCCAGAACGAGCGCGGGAGCTTTAAGAAGGCTATCGGATGGGCTTGAGGGGGACGTAGAATTCAGAAGTCGGAAAGCAGAAGGGATGCTCCGGGAGGCCGGAGCATTTTCTGTCTTCGGGTGAAGATTTAACGCGATGGCGCAGCCCTGACGCTACGGGGCGCGGAGGGCCGCAGAGGCAGGGAAATCACTTCGGAGGCGCCGGCGGCGGATTCCAGCATTGTGCCCGGCGTCGCGAATTCGCGCCGCAGGCAGGCCATTCCGATGGCGCAACCCAGCAGCGGCGAAAACGCTGCGCTGGTGACGTGGCCGGCCTCCTTTTCCTGTGAATGCAGCTTAGTTCCCTGCGCGGGCGGCTCTGGTGAGGAGAATTTCAGGCCGGCGCGCACGCGGTTCACCTGCCCTCGGGAGCGGACGCGTTCGACAATCTCCTGCCCTGTGTAGCAGCCTTTCGTGTAGTTGATGTGGGAGTGTTCGAGACCCGCCTCGTGGGGAATCACCTTGTCGTCAAAATCGTAGCCAAACCAGGGAATGCCCGCTTCCAGGCGCAGGGAATTGAGGGCTGCGCAGCCGATGAGCGCGCCACCGCGGGCGCGAACGGCATCGGCCAGCGCATTCCAGAGGCCCGGCAGCGCGTCACGCCGGGCGATGAACGCTGCGCCGGTTGAGCCGAAGTGCGAAGTGCGAACCACGCGGCAGGAGATGGCTCCGAGTTGTGCCTCGGCGTGAGCCAGCACAGGCATGTCCTCGAGTTTCAGGCCGCAACTGTCGTGAAGCAGCGCGGCGGCTTGCGGGCCCTCGACGGCCACGGATGCCAGTTCCGCCGATGCGTCGGTCAGCGTGGCGTCATCCATAATCAGATATTTGTCCAGCCATGCCAGAGTCCGCTCGGCCACCTGCGCGGGATATTCGAGCAGGAAACGCTCGCCGAGGTTGAAGCAATAGAGTTCGGCCAGGATGTGTCCCTGTGGATTCAGCAGCAGGCCTTCGACGCCCTGGCCGGGCAGCAGGTCCTTGATGTTGTTGGTGAAGATGGCGTTCATGTAGCGCGCGCGGTCGGGGCCCTCCAGCCACGAATAGGCGTATTCGGCCGTGTCGAACAGGGCCATTGTTTCGCGCGCCGCGCGGTATTCCACAGGCGCATCCGAAAATCGATCTGGAAGTCGCATTCCGTGCCAATCTGAAAATACGGCGCCAGCGGCGGCGTGCAGGGAATGCAGCGGAGATTCGCGGGTCATCGCGGGAACACACACTCCAGAAGCGCAGTACAATTCTAGCAGAGCGGTGAGGAGCGCAGGCGAAGGGATGAAATGAGCGAATCGGCCAAAACATCTGAACCACCCGGCCTCATCCACGAGATCATTCCCGTAGGCTTGTTGCAGTGTAACTGTTCTGTCCTCGGCGACCCGGAAACGGGGGATGCGGTGGTGGTGGACCCCGGGGACGAGGTGGAAAAAATCCTGGCGGTCATCAGGCGTCACAGCTTGAAGATCCGCGCCATTCTGAACACGCACGCGCACATCGACCACGTCGGGGGTTTTCGCAAACTCCGCGAAGTGACCGGCGCGCCGATCCTGATGCACGCGGAAGACCTGGAAATGTACCGTGTCCTGGATATCCAGGCGGCGATGCTCGGCGTTCGGCCGCCCGAGGCCGCGGAGATCGAGGCCACGCTGAAAGACGGACAGACGCTGCGCTGGGGGCGGTATGAATTCCAGGTGATGCATACGCCTGGACATTCGCGCGGGAGCTGTTGTCTCTACTTGCCCGCGGGAGATGGCCGGGGCAGATTGCCAGCAACCACAGACCCGGGCCGGGTGATTGCCGGAGATACGCTGTTTGCCGGAAGCATCGGGCGGACGGATCTCTGGGGCGGTTCGTTCGACGCCATCATCAGTTCCATCCGCGAAAAACTGATGGGCCTGCCCGACGAAACGGCTGTCTATCCCGGCCACGGGCCAGCCACAACCATCGGCCGGGAGCGGGCGCACAATCCTTTTCTAGCCCCGGAGTGAACCAGGCCCGTGCGCGGGCCCCGCACGCCGTGGAAGCACATGGCCGGAAAGAGTGTCTGGTTGGCGGGTGTCTACGGTTTCTTCTGGCGCAGGTCTTCCATCACACTCTGGATGAGCTGTTTGGCCTTTTGCAGTTCTGCGGCCACCAGTTCGATGTCTTTCGAGGGTGCATGTCCGCCGGGTGTCGCGCGACAATACACGGCATGCTGCCCGGCCAGCACCAGGGCGCTGGTGATGATGTCGAGCGATACGGCCAGGCGGCCGCGTTGCGTGCCCATCATCGTTTCGTAGTGCTCCAGCTCTTCGCGGTGTTCGTCAAAGACCGCCATTCTTCCCTCGCCTCCGCCCTGGGCGTAAAATGAGAAAGTATCTGTTTGCCAGCGCAGAGGCAAGACGCCAACCAACGGGCTGGCCCTCCTGCGGCGGGCAGGCTGTTGCACGATTGGACTCCGGCCCGGGCCGGCGGCTTTACTCAACGCCAGGCCAGGCCCATAATCCGCGATGCGCTACGAGCCTCGATACCAACGCTTTGAGGCGCCTGGCCCGGACGACGTACAAGTAACTGTTGAGTTTCGGAAGGCCGGATTTCTTTCCTCGGGGGATCAGCCGGAGCTCTACTTTTTTCGGGCTGGGGCGGGAAGTAGTAGTGGGCCTCTCGGGGGCACGCTGCGGTGGTTCCAGAAAACGCGGCGCTATCTGAGCCGCTAGGAGAAGTTTGACATCGCCGCCTTGCGCCTGAACCAGCGTATGGAGAGCGGCGCCCGGCTGGATGCAGAAACGTCGAAGGCCCTGATTGATTTTGCGACCGGGCTGCACGTGCACGGCGCCGAACTGAAAGAATTGATGCGGGAGCTGGGACGGATCGAAGAGGGCCCATGAGAAAAACGGACCTGGAGCGAAACCCCAGAAAGAACCTGGCGATGCGCACGTCGCAGATTGTGTTCGGCGAGCGCCAGCACCTGTTGCGCGTGCTGGATTCGATGGAGCGCACGGATCTGGCCGAACATCGCCGCGAGCAGGAACGCCAGGTGATCGAAGAATTGATTCACGCCAGAACCGTGGAGCTCAACCACATCAACCAGGGCTGGGATATGAAGGTGAACACGGCGCTGAGCGCCGAGGTGAAACCGACAGAACTGGAAAAACTGGCCCAGCAGGCGCCGAAAGAGGACTACTACCTGCTGCGGCTGATCAGCGAACACCCCCGGGCGCCGGCCCGCACGCTGAGTGAACTGGCCAGGCATCCGTACCCGGCGATCCGCGAGAATGTGGCCCGGCACCCGAATACAGACGGACCCACGCTGGCGCGGCTGAGCCGCGACCGCAGTCATCCGCTGTGGTACCTGGTGGCCTTCAATCCCAACACGCCCGTCGAGCTGCGCCGCAAGCTCCAGGAAAAGATGCGCCGGCTCGGCGAAGCCCCCGGAATGAAATAGACAAAGACCCTGTTGCGTTTCCCCGCGTCGCGTCCATTCCCTGCGATTTATCGCTGCGGTACACTCTGCCAACCGGCGGAGATTGTGTCTCTGCCGGTGCTCGATGACGCTGAATATCGCAAGCCATTTTGTTGACGCAGCCGCCGAACGCTGGCCGGAGAGGCCTGCCATCCTGGGTGAGCCCGCCGCGGTCAGTTATGCCCAACTGGCCGGAGCCGTGAGCCAGGCAGGCAACGCGCTCAGGCGGATGGGCTGCCGGCGCGGCGACCGCGTGTTGATTGTCCTTCCGGATTCGCCGGAATTCGTGGCCGCGTTTTTCGGAGCGGCAAAAATTGGCGCCGTGGCCGTGCCCGTCAACCCGATGACGCGACAGGCCGATTACGCCTATTACCTGGGCGACTGCTCGCCGCGAGCCGTCGTGGTTCACAACATGGCGCTTTCTGAATTTCTGGCCGCCTCGCCGCGAATGCAGCCGGAACTGCTCCTACTCGCCGGATGCGGCGCAGCCGAAGCTCCGCCCGGCGCATTGCACTGGGAGCGGGCGGTGGCCGGTGAATCGCGGACGCTGAGTGCCGCTGCCACGGTGCCCGAAGACCTGGCCTTTTTTCTGTACACCTCCGGCACTGGCGGCCAGCCGAAGGCGGCCATGCATCGCCACGCCGATATGCTGGCCACCACCGAAGGGTTCGCGCACAAAGTGATGGGCATCCGGCAGGAGGATCGCACTTTCTCGGTTTCCAAACTGTACTTTGCATACGGACTCGGCAACGGGATGTACTTTCCATTCTCCGTGGGGGCCAGCACAATTTTCTTGCCGGAGCGGCCGCGGCCGGAGCGCGTGTTTTCCATCGTGCGGGAGCACAGGCCGACCATTTTTTATTCTGTGCCCACATTCTACGCGGCATTGCTGAATGAGGCCCGACGGCCGGGATGCGCACCCTGCGATTTCGGGTCCGTGCGCCTGTGTGTTTCGGCAGGCGAGGCCCTGCCCGCGGAACTTTTCCAGCAGTGGAACCAATACTTCGGGATGGAAATTCTCGACGCCATCGGCTCGACCGAAATGCTGCACATGTTCATCTCCAATCTTCCCGGGAATTGCCGCCCGGGGAGCTGCGGTCTGCCTGTGCCCGGGTGCGACGCGAAAATTGTGGAAGAGGACGGAACGGATGTGGCCGGCGGCGAGATTGGGAACCTGTGGGTGCGGGGAGGCGCTGCCTTTGCCGGGTATTACAATAAACCGGAACTGACCGCCCGCGGCAAACGCGGCGACTGGGTCGTGACGGGAGACAAGTTTTTTCGCGACCCCGAGGGGTTCTATCACTACTGCGGGCGCGCCGACGATATGCTGAAAGTTTCCGGGCTGTGGGTTGCGCCCACCGAAGTAGAGAACGCCCTGCTGGGGCATCCTGCCGTTGCCGAAGTGGCCGTGGCCAGCACGCTGGACGAGAACGGACTTACCAAGCCGCTGGCCTTTATTGTCCCCCGTAGCGATTCAATCCCTGGCCCGGACCTGGCGGCGGAGATTCTTGCCGCTGTCAAAGCACGCCTGCCATCGTACAAATGCCCCGCCGCGGTGCGCTTTGTCGCGGAGCTGCCCAAGACCGCGACGGGGAAAATCCAGCGATTCCGGCTGCGCTCCTGAGCTGGAGGTACGACGGGCCGCGCCGGGGCATGGGGCAAAAGACAAATTGGCTCTTTTCACCGGCCCAGTTTAGAATAGATTGGACTACGGGAGACAGCCAATGGTTCCACTGCAATTGCAGCCAGAAAGCCACGTCCCGCTTTATGTACAGATCCGCGACCAACTGCGCGCCCTGGTGAGCTCCGGGGAGCTGCGCGCGGGAGACCGCATCCCTGCCAGCCGCGAGCTGGCCAACCAGCTCGGAGTTCACCGCACCACGGTTGCCAATGCCTACGCGGAACTCGAGGCCGACGGCCTGATCCAGGGGCATGTGGGGCGCGGCACTTTTATCCTGGGCACGACCAAGCCCGCGGCCATCACGCCTCCGCCGCCAGCGCACAACGGACACGGCGGCGTGCGCTGGGAATCATTATTTGCCGATGAACGCGGGGAGGAAGCCCTGAGCCGCCTGTGCCCGGCGACACTTCCCAACGCCATTTCATTCCTCAACGCCCGGCCGCCGGAAGAATTGTTTCCCATCGAAGAGTTCCGAAGCTGCTGCAATACGGTGCTGAAGCGCGACGGGAAGACGATCCTGCAATTCGGGAGCGCCGAGGGCTACGCGCCGCTGAAGGAAGCGGTGCGCGAACTGCTGCGGCGCACCGGCATCCACGCCGCCGACGATGAAATCCTGATCACAGACGGATGCCAGCAGTCGCTTGATTTGCTGTGCAAGGCATTCCTGCGGCCGGGGGATACCGTGGTACTGGAAAATCCCACATACCCGGGCGCCATCGCCATCTTCTCCGGGGCGCACGTGCGCTGCGTCGGAGTGCCGGTCCAGACCGGAATGAACGGCAGCGAGGCGGGGATAGAGCTGGGTGCGCTGGAAGCGGCGCTGTTGCAGAACCGGGTCAAGCTGATGGTGGTGACGCCGGATTTCCAAAACCCGACGGGGACCACGATGCCGGTCGCGGCGCGACGCAAACTGCTGGAACTGGCGGGCCGACACCAGGTGCCGGTCGTGGAAGACCACATCTACGGTGGACTGTGGGTGCGCAACAGCAAGGTGCCTTCGCTGAAGTCCCTGGACCGCGCAGGAGTGGTGATTCATCTGGATAGCTTTTCAAAGGTTGCGTTCCCCGGCTTGCGCGTAGGCTGGGTGGTGGCGCCGAAGAGCGTGACCGACCGGCTGCGCCTGGTCAAACAGGCGGCCGACCTGCACACCGATCAACTGGCGCAGGCGGCGCTGGCGGAGTTTGCCAGGCGCGGGCAGTTTGAAAGGCATCTGGCGCGTATGCGCAAAGTGTATGCCCGGCGCCTGGCGGTGATGGAGAACGCGCTGGAGCGGCATCTGCCAGCGGGGGTCACGTGGGCCAAGACCGGAGGCGGGATGGCGGTGTGGCTGACGCTGCCTCCGGGCTTCGACGCCAGCGAACTTCTGATCCACGTGCGCGAGAGGGGAGTGCTGTTCGCGCCGGGAAGATATTTCTACTTCCAGCAGCCGCAGCCGAACACGATGCGGCTGGCTTTTGCGGCGCTGGACGAGAAGCAGATTTCCCGCGGCGTGGCTTTGCTCGGCGAAGTGCTGCGCAGCGAGATGCGCAAGCGGGAGCGTGGGGTGCGGCGAGAGTTCCGCGGGGCCATAGCCCTGGTATGACGGGCGAATCCACCCCGCCGAATCTGTGCTTCGGGTGCGGAAGCGGCAACGCCCGGGGGATGAAACTTCTCTTCGAGAGAGATGCAGCCCGGCAGCGCACGGTGGGGCGATTCCGGCTGGGCGCGGAATATCAGGGCCCGCCGGGTTTCATCCACGGAGGAATCATCGCCACGGTGCTGGATGAAGCGATGGGCAAGGTCAGCCGGTTCTTCGATGTGCGCACAGTGACTGCGGAACTGACCGTGGAATACCTGCGGCCAGTGCGCGTGGGCCAGGAGATCGCCGTTGAAGGCTACTTGAAGGAGCGCAAGGGACGGCAGTATTACTACGGAGCGGAAATCCGCGGGGCGGGTGGAGAACTACTGGTAAGGGGAAGCGGGCGATTTGTGGAGGTGGACGCGGCAAAGTTCGGGCAGTAAGGCGCCCGCCAGCGCGGGTTCCGATTTCGAAGAGGAGATGTGGCCATGGACTTCCTGAATAACAACCAATGGCGGGTGAAAGTTGGCCTGGCGGAAATGCTCAAGGGCGGCGTCATCATGGACGTCACCACTGCGGAACAGGCCCGGATCGCCCAAGACGCCGGGGCCTGCGCGGTGATGGCCCTGGAACGCGTGCCCGCGGACATCCGCAAGGAAGGCGGGGTGGCGCGGATGGCGGCCACAAAAATCATCCGGGAGATCCAGAAAGAGGTCAGTATCCCGGTGATGGCCAAGGTGCGCATCGGCCATTTTGTGGAGGCCCAAATCCTGGAAGCGCTGGAAGTGGACTTCATCGACGAAAGTGAAGTGCTGACCCCCGCCGACGAAGAGCATCACGTGGTTAAGCACGCCTTCCGCGTGCCGTTTGTTTGCGGAGCGCGCAACCTGGGCGAAGCCCTGCGGCGCATTGCCGAGGGCGCGGCGATGATCCGCACCAAAGGAGAAGCAGGCTCGGGGAACGTGGTCGAGGCGGTGCGCCACATCCGCGCCATCGTCGGAAACATAAAGCGGCTGACCACGCTGCGAGACGAGGAGATATTTCACGAAGCGAAAGAATTGCAGGCGCCGCTGGAGCTGGTGCGCTGGGTGGCTCAGAACGGCAAACTCCCGGTGCCCAATTTTTCAGCCGGCGGCATCGCTACGCCGGCCGATGCCGCTCTGGTGATGCAACTGGGCGCCGAGGCGGTGTTCGTGGGCAGCGGGATTTTCAAGTCCAGTGACCCCGCCACGCGCGCGAAAGCCATCGTCAAGGCGGCAACGCATTTCCGGGATCCGCAGGCGCTCCTGGCCGCCAGCGAAGAGCTGGGCGAGGCCATGAAGGGCCTGGATGTCCGGCAGCTCGATGAGAAAGAATTGTTACAGACGCGGGGATGGTGAGAGGAGAAATCAGGACTCAGAAATCAGAGACACGTCTGAATACTGCAGAGGCAAAGAACAGTGAAGATCGGAATACTTGCGGTGCAGGGAGATTTCAAGGCCCACGGAGAGATGTTCCGGAGGCTCGGGGTGGATACCGTGGAAGTGAGGCGCCCGGCTGACCTCAGCGGCTGCGAAGGCGCGGTCCTTCCCGGTGGCGAGAGCACGACACAACTGAAGTTCCTGAAGGAAGAAGGATTGGAAGCTGCGCTTTCGGAATTCAGCGAGCAGGGCGGTGCGCTCTTCGGCACTTGTGCGGGGGCCATCCTGCTGGCGCGAGAGGTGAGCCATCCGGCACAAGCGTCGCTCGGGCTGATGGACATTACGGTCCGCCGCAACGGCTACGGCAGGCAGCTCGCCAGCGAAGTGCTCCTGGAGCCTACGGCTCTCCGAGATGCCGCGATTGAAATGGTCTTCATCCGCGCGCCGATTATCGAGTATGCAGGGTGTAGCGTCGAGGTGCTGGCTACGCGCGCCGGAAAGCCTGTGCTGGTGCGCGAAGGACGCCTTCTGGCGGCGACCTTCCACCCCGAGCTGACCTCCGATGCCGCCATCCACACCTATTTTTTGGAGCTCGTGCGGCAATCTGCTACGCTGGGCGGGCGCAAAGCCTGCGCCTGAGCTCGGCCGGTGAACCCGCCCAAAACTGTATCTCCCAAAACACGAGTGTTGTTTGTTTGCGTGGGCAACACCTGCCGGAGCCAGATGGCCGAGGCGCTCGCCCGGCATCTGGCGGGGGATGTCATTGAGCCTTCGAGCGCGGGCATTTCACCGTACGGAAGCATCGTGTCCGCGACGCGGAAAATCCTCCAGGAGCGCGGCATCCCAATGGACGGGCAGCGCTGCAAGGGACTGCGCGAGGCCGCGCCGATGTTTGCCGACCTGGTGGTGAATATGACCGGCATTCCTGGCCTCGCGCTGTTCCCGGAGTCGAAAGTGGAAGACTGGGACGTGGGCGACCCGTACGGCGAGGACCCGGGCGTGTACCGGCAGGTCTGCGACGAGATTGAAGAGCGCGTGCAGGAACTTGCCCGGCGGCTGCGGCAGCGGGGAGAATTAGAAACGTCCGTGAAATCATGAAGCGCGCACGAACCAGCGTTTCCCAGGAAGACTACCTGAAGGCGATCTGGGAGATCGTCCAGGAAGAGCAGGTGCCGATTTCGGCGCGCCTGGCCGAGGAGCTGGGGGTGACTCCGCCTGCGGTTACTGCCGCTCTGAAGCGCATGACGCGCGACGGCTATCTGCGCGTGGCAGGCGGGGGCAGAATCGTGCTTACGCCGAAGGGCCGCAGCGTCGCCGAACACCTGGTGGTGCGTCATCGCCTCGCAGAAAAGCTGCTGACCGAGGTGATCGGGCTGGAGTGGTCCAGGGCCCACGAAGAGGCGGAACGCCTGGAGCACGCCATCTCTCCGGAGGTGGAAAAGCTGCTGCTGAATATGTTCGGCGCCGACGGCTCCTGCCCGCATGGCGTGCCGCTGTTCGGAGGCCTGGCCCGCCTGCGCAAAAAAGAGGGCGCCGTGCCGCTATCCAGCGTCGAGCCGGTGCAGACCGTGGAAATCCTTCGCGTGTACGAGAAGGACCCGAAGTTTCTCGAATTCATCGCCGGGATGAGCCTCCGCCCCGGTGCAAAAGCACGGCTTCTCCACCGCGGATACGACGACACCATGACACTCTCCGTGGCGGGGCGAAAAATTCACCTCGGCAAATCTGCTACCAGCCGGCTGTGGGTGCGCGCCCGGATCTGAGGGAACTCCGCACGGTCCCCATCCTTGAAATTTAGATGTAGCGGGAGTAATGTTGCGCCCCCGCAGCAAGAAAGTGTGCCGTGGCCTGGTGTGCCCATCCTGCGGACACCCTTCCACAGGGTGAACCCTGCGGCTTCAGGCTCCAGGGGGGAAAGGTCCCAAGGCGTGGACATCCAACTCCGAGTAAATGGCAAACCGCAGCATTCCGCCGTCGAGCCCCGGCTGCTGCTGGTGCATTATCTGCGCGACGTCCTGGGGCTGACCGGGACGCACGTGGGCTGCGAAACATCCATCTGCGGGGCCTGCACCGTGCTGATGGACGGCAGGGCTGTAAAGTCCTGCACCGTGCTGGCGGTGCAGTCCGACGGCGCTGACGTCACTACCATCGAAGGTCTGGCCTGGGCCCCGGAAGCGGGCGGGGCGCTGCATCCCGTGCAGGAGGGCTTTTGGGAGAAGCACGGGTTGCAGTGCGGTTTCTGTACGCCAGGAATGATTCTCTCGGCGGTCAACCTTCTGCAGAACAATCCGGAGCCCACAGAAGCCCAGATCCGCCAGGGTATCGGCGGGAACTTGTGCCGCTGCACGGGCTACCAGCACATTGTGGATGCCGTGCAGTTCGCGGCCAAGAAAATGCGGCCGAAAGCGAAATCCAGGAAGTAGGGCGGGGAGGCGGCAATGGCGGCAGGAGTCGGGACGGCGGCGCCCAAGGGCCACATCGGCCGGGCCATGAAACGCAAGGAGGACCCGCGCCTGATCCAGGGCCTGGGCCGGTATGTGGAAGACATCGCGCTGCCGGGGATGGTGTATGCCGGCATTGTGCGCAGTCCGCACGCCCACGCCAAGATTCGCTCGATAGATACCAGCAAGGCGCAAACGGCGCCCGGCGTTGTGGCGGTATTGACCGGCGAGGACATCCGCGGAGCCATCGCCCCGGTCCCCTGCGCGATCCAGATGCCGGACCTGAAGATGGCGCTGCGGCCCGTGCTGGCTACGGACCGCGTGCGCTGCGTCGGGGAAGGGGTCGCGGTGGTCGTGGGCAGCGACAAGTATGCCGTTCGCGATGCGCTGGACTTGATCGAGGTGGACTACGCGCCGCTGCCCGCCGTCGTGGACCCCGAGAAGGCCATCAGCAAAGGCGCAAGTGTCATCCACAGCCAGCACAAAGACAATGTCGCGTACAAGTGGGAGCTGGAAGGCGGAGACCTGAAAAAAGCCTTTGCACAAGCTGACAAAGTGATCCGCCAGCGGATGATCAACCAGCGGCTGATCCCGGTGCCGATGGAAACGCGCGGTGTGGTGGCGGAGTATCGCGCCGGGGAAAAAAAGCTGACCGTGTGGAGCGCCACGCAAATCCCGCACCTGCTGCGCACGCAGCTCGCGGCGATGCTTGGCGCGCCGGAACATTCCGTGCAGGTGATCGCGCCGGAAGTGGGCGGAGGGTTTGGCAGCAAGCTGAATGTCTATGCCGAGGAAGCGCTGGTCGCGCACCTGGCCATGCGCCTGGCCAAGCCCGTGAAGTGGATTGAATCGCGGCGGGAAAATTTTCAGGCCACCATCCACGGGCGCGACCAGATTGTGGATGCCGAGGTAGCGGTCAAGAACGACGGCACACTGCTGGGACTGCGGTGCCGCGTGATTGCCGACCTGGGCGCCTATTTCCAACTGCTGACACCGCTGGTCCCCACACTGACCGGGCTGATGATTGCCGGGTGCTATAAGATTCCCGCCGTGCGCGTGGAAATCACAGGCGTGTTCACAAACAAGATGGCCACGGATGCGTACCGTGGCGCCGGCCGGCCGGAGGCAACCTACATCATCGAGCGCGTGCTAGACCTGGTGGCAGCAGAACTGAAGAAGGATCCCGCCGAGGTGCGGCGCAAGAATTTTCCGAAGCCGAAAGAGTTCCCCTACGCCGCGCCTACCGGACTGGTGTACGACAGCGCGGATTACCAGACCAGCCTGGACACGGCTCTGAAGCTGGCGAACTACCCCAAGCTGCGGCAGGAACAGGATCGCCTGCGCAAGAAGGGGCGGTACATGGGCATCGGACTTTCGACCTATGTGGAAGTCTGCGGGATGGGGCCGTCGTCGGCGATGCCCGCCGGTGGATGGGAAAGCGGGACGGTGCGGGTCGAGCCGACGGGAAAGGTCACGGTCTTGACGGGCTCCTCGCCGCACGGCCAGGGGCAGGAGACCACCTTCGCGCAGATAGCCGCGGAGATGCTCGGGCTGGACCCCGAGGATGTCAACGTGCTCCACGGCGACACCACCGCCGTGCCTTACGGAATTGGCACCTTCGGCAGCCGCGCGACCGCAGTGGGTGGAACGGCGATGTATCTCTCGCTCGTCAAGGTGCGCGACAAACTGTCGCAAATGGCCGGACACATCCTGGCTGAAGACCCCAAGAAAATGGTGTTCGAGGGCGGGAAGGTGTACTCGAAATCCGCTCCCAAGAAGTCCCTGGATTTCGCCGCCGTGGTCGGCGCGGCGTACACGGCCAAAACGCTGCCGGCGGGAATGGAGCCGGGCGTGGAGGCCACCACGTTTTTCGAGCCTTCGAATTTCGTATTTCCCTTCGGCGCGCATATTTGCGTGGTGGAGGTGGATGCAGAAACCGGCGACGTGCGCCTGCAAAAATACGTCGCTGTGGATGACTGCGGCAACGTCATCAACCCACTGCTGGTGGATGGACAAATCCACGGCGGAATTGTGCAGAGCGTCGGCCAGGCAATGTTCGAAGAGGCCGTCTATGACGAGCAGGGTCAGCTGATCACCGGGGAGTTGATGGACTACGCCATCCCCCGCGCGGCAGACCTGCCGCGGATCCAGACGGCGCGCACGGTCACCCCCTCGCCGGTCAACCCGATGGGAGTGAAGGGAGTGGGAGAAGCCGGCACCATTGGATCCACGCCAGCCATCGTGAACGCTGTGGTGGACGCGCTGGCCCCATTCGGAGTCCGGCATGTAGATATGCCCGTGAAGCGCGAGCGCATCTGGCGCCTGATCCGCCAGGCTCGGGAGGGGCGATGATCCCCGCACCGTTTCAATATCACACGCCCAAAACCGTCGAGGAGGCATTGCGGCTTCTTGAACGTCACGGCGATGAAGCTAAACTGCTGGCCGGCGGTCACAGCTTGCTGCCGTTGATGAAGCTGCGCCTGGCCGCTCCGAGATACGTGATTGACATCGGACGGCTGAAAACCCTGGGCGGGATACGCGAGGTCCGCGGCAAGATCGCCATCGGCGCGCTGACCACCCATGCGGAGATCGAAGCTTCAGACCTGGTCCGGCGGCATTGCCCCCTGCTGGCGGAGACCGCCGGCGAGATTGGCGACGCGCAGGTGCGCAACCGCGGCACTGTGGGGGGCAGCCTGGCGCATGCCGACCCGGCCGCGGACTATCCGGCCGCCATCCTTGCGCTGGATGCTGAAATCGTGGCCGCCAGCAAGTCCGGGCACCGGACGATTCCGGCGGCGGAATTCTTCGTGGATATGCTGACCACGAAGCTGCGCCCCGGTGAAATTCTGACGGAAGTGCGCGTCGCACCCATGTCGGCAAAGACCGGCACTGCGTATATGAAGCTGCCGCAGCCGGCGTCCGGCTTCGCCCTGGTCGGAGTGGCCGTGCGGCTCGCGATCAGCAGAGCGGGGAAAGTGGACGACGTACGCGTGGGCATCACCGGCGTGGGCCTGAAGGCGTACCGCGCTACAGCCGTGGAGAATGCACTGCGCGGGAATCCTGCCGAAGACAAAATGTTCGCCGAGGCGGCATCCTTCGCGGCGCAGGGAATCGAGCCGCTCTCGGATTTGCACGCCTCTGCGGCCTACCGCAAGGAGATGGCGGCGGTGTTCACGCGCCGCGCCTTGCACCGGGCGCTGGGCCGGGCGAGAGGCAAAGCGGATTGAAGCTCGCCGGAGTGCGCACATTGCCGGGGGCGCCGTCCGAAGTCTGGGCTCTGCTGAACGATCCTGCGCGGCTGGCCCGCTGTCTGCCAGGCTGCGAGCGGTTGGAACCTGCGGGCCAGGACCGCTACCGCGCCAAAGTGAAATTTGGCCTTGCGGCCATCACCGGCAACTACGCGGGAGAAGTTGAGCTGGCCGAGAAGAAGCCTCCCAAGTCACTGCGCCTCCGCGTCGAGGGCAAGGGCACGCCGGGCTTTATGAAAGCCGAGGGGCGGATCGAACTGGCGGAAATCAGGCCGGGAACGGAAGTGAAGTACGAAGGCGAGGCGCAGGTCGGCGGGCTGATTGCTTCCGTCGGGCAGCGGATGATCGAAGCCGCGGCAAAGAAAATCATTGAGCAATTCTTCGAAAGCGCCGAGAGGGAATTGAAAGCCGGAAAGGCAAAGAGGTAAGCGGGCCTGCGATGCTGACGGCGGCAAGCACGGCCGGCCTTTCCCCCAGCCAGGAATGTTTCGCATCCTCCGCACCTACTGGGTACTCTCACGCGGCCACCGCCTGGCGCCGTGGAGAAGCCCGTACCTGCGCTGGAGGCTGGAGACTTACTTCGGCATTCCTGCCGATAAGGTGAGCGCGGGTGTTTTTCTGACCTTGATGTGGCGCGAACGGGGGCGGATGGCGGAGTTCCTGCGCTGGGCAGAGGAGCGCCAGCGCGAGCAGTCGCGCCGGTGACGACGGTGACTATTCAACACGCTCAAGGCTGCTGCGCGGCTTGCTCCACCGTGCCCATTCTGCGATACCACGTGCGGAGAACTTCTTCTGCGGGTTTGCCCATCGGGGTGAAGCCGGGGTCGCCGGGGCCGCCGCCGCGCCCGTTGGAGTTCCACTTCCACCAGAACATCCCGTAGAGCCAGGATTTGTCCGCGAAGGACTGGAAGACTGCCTCGTAGGCGGCGGCCTGTTCTGCGGGACTGATTCCCCGGGCGCGGTCCTCGATCCAGGGCTGGGTCGCGCCGCCGCGCACGCTCGGGTAGCCGATTTCTGTGAACAGCAGCGGCTTGTGCCACCGGGCGTGGAACCCCGCCAGCTTTTCCGCAAGCGCGCTGGCGCCAGGCAGGAGATCGCTGGCGCCCGTCGCGGGAGAGGTTGCCAGCGGGTAGTAATTGTTCAGGCCGGCGAAGTCCACAGCATCCCAGAAGCGCAGATTCTCGAATTCTGCGCCCCAATTCGCCGCATAGGTGATCGGGCCATGATAGACGCGGCGGACGTCTGCGATGATCTGCCGCCATTCGCTTTCATACACACTCATCCCGCCCAGCTCATTGCCGATGCATAGCAGGTCGAAGCCTTCCTCCTCTGCCAGCCGCGCGTAGTGGAGGATGAATTCCCGATAATTGCGGAACCAGCGCATCCGGGAATCGGAGTCCGAGAGTTGAATTCTGCCGGTAAAAATGCCGGCCGAAACCCAGAGCTGGGGCTTCAGCATCACCTTCATCCCCAGGCCCCGGGCCACGTGCAGCGCCTGGGACATCTCCTCATCGGTTTCGTCGGTAGAGTCCAGAGAGATGCGGGAGTCGTCCACGCCGCGCATGAATCCGTAGGGAATCACGGAAATCGCGTTGGCCCCAAGCGAACTGAGATGCCGGAGCTGAAGCTCGGCCTGCGGACCGGTGTATCCACCACGGCGGCCGCCGAAGCCTTCATGCGTGAGGCTGACTCCTCGAAAGAAGAATCCCGGCGCGGGGAGGCGAGGCTCGCGCGGCGCTGGCGGGTTTTCCTGGATGAGCTTTTGCATCCACTCCCGCCAGGACGCTTCCAGCGCTCCTTCGGGGAAACCCAATGCGATTTGCAGGCCTCGAGGGGTGAGGGCCTCGGGCTTCGCCTGGTACACGGAGCGAAGGCCATCCAATCCCCGATGCTGATAAACCCAGTGCGACAAAGTTGCGCCTAGAGGGACGCGGGCCAATGGTGAAATGAATCCATCCTCAGTGAAGTCCAACAACTGTGCCAGGCCGTAAGGTCCCGACTCAGATTCAATCCGCGCAGCCCGCTGCTCGATGGAGAGCCCCTTCTGGCCGTCAGCCAGGAGTTGGGCAATCCACTGCCCTGCGTGTGTGGTGCCGGGCGCTCCCCAGACGGCGTGGAGAAATGCCGCCGCATCGGCGGAGGCATCCAGCCCGGTCAGGTAGCCGTGAATCAGCGCGTGGATGGTTCCGCCATCGAGCGTATAGGGCCTGTCGCTGCGCGTAGCCGCGCGCTTGGAAAAGAAATCCGGATGAAGGATTACGCGGACCGGCAGGTCGCCATTGCGCGCCTCTTCCCGGGGTCCGCCGAGGGCGGCAAACCGCGAGGAGATATGCGCGAAGGCTGCCTCCCGCCCGGCCGCGAATTCCTGAATGAACTCGCGGCTGAAATTCTCCGGTGAGAAAAGTATTTCGTAGTGCGCGGTGGATTGCACTTGCAGGTTACTGGCGCGGATCAGCCCCTCTATGCGGCCGGCGTGGGCGAGTCCGAT
>Ga0247727_10005336_pt1 | contig 26212 bp, 17 predicted proteins | sample WisWelCaveWW1625_FD_202498 | JGI IMG/M metagenome (GOLD analysis project Ga0247727, IMG submission 202498) | Biofilm microbial communities from Wishing Well Cave, Virginia, United States - WW16-25 | ecosystem: Environmental > Aquatic > Deep subsurface > Groundwater > Cave microbial mat | place...
AGGTGCATCGCAGCGGGAGACGGAGTGGTGGAGTCAGGCATACTCAATCTTACGGCATCATAAGCCGTAAGGCAAGGCAAAAGAAAAGGCCGTCACGCCTTGCCTGCAATTCTGGTGTCGTGCACCCCGCTACACATCCGCTATTGCCCTGGAACGGCAGACCCTGATACAGTAGTAGAGTCGGAGTTGGCTCCCTGGGGGAGAATACTATAGCCTTATACCGAGGGTCCTATTGAATTCCCGCGTCCTCATTCCAGCTACTGTTGTTGTGTTTGCCCGCGTCCTGTTCGCTGCGCCGGCCCCCGCCGAGAATCCGGCCACTCAGGCGATCCTGGGGCAATACCTGGCCGCAACGCGCGCCGGGCAGGCCACGCTGCGCGACATGTCGATGGAAGTGGACATCGACGCCAAGCTGCCCAATCTGAGCAAATCAGGCAAGCTGAACGCGCTGCGGCACATTTCGCGGCTCGGCCAGATCACCTACCGGCGGCTCACCTTCCAGGGTGACAACACGGTAAAGAAGGACCTGATCGCACGCTACCTGGAGGCGGAAGCCAAGGCCGCACCGGGCAGCTCCTCGATGGCCATCACGCCGGACAACTACAAGTTCCGCTATCGCGGCGTGTACGGCTCCGGTGACTGGAAGCTGCACCTGTTCGAGCTCACCCCGCGCGCCAAGCGCGTCGGCCTGTTCAAGGGCTGGCTGTGGTTGGAGGCCCAAAGCTGCCGACCGGTGCGCGAGCAGGGCCGCTTCGTGAAGACCCCGTCGATCTTCCTGAAGAGGGTCGAGTTCGTGCGCGACTACATGTTCCGCGACGGCGTGGCGATCCCCGTGCGGATCGACAGCTCGATCGAGACACGCCTGGTGGGCCGCGCCGAGCTGAGCGTCCGCTTCAGCAAGTTCGAGCACGAGGCCCAACCGGCAGGCGAAGTTTCCGCCCTGGGCGACACCAACGGCCGCTAACCGCTTCGCGGGGTCTTGCCCGCGCCGTCCGCTTCATCCCCTCGGAAGACCGCCGCCGTCTCGGTGCGCTGAGGCGCTCGTGTAGCCTACAACGTTTGTTTCTTCGGCTTCATCAGCGCGGCGGAAGAGGCACAGCGCCACGGGATGAGTGAATAAAGCCCGAGATGGCGCTCGGTCACCACCAGGACAACACGTTGGCGCATCGTGAGTCGATGGCTACGGACCAGCAGGTCGGGAGTTCGAATCTCTCCGGGCGCGCCATTCTTTGTTGACATTCAGTCTTCATCCTGTCTCGCCCGCAATCGACCGCGAGAATCAAAGGTTGACCCGCAAGACCTGGCCAGGGCCCACGCTTTCCGCCGCACGTTGCAGTTTCTCGAACAACGGAGTGAAAGCGGCCAGAGTGTTGTTCGGTACGCGAGCGATCACAAGCCCAAGTCGGAGGCGGGAAAGGTCGTGTTGATGCTCAAGGCGGCGATCAATCGTGACGAAAACTTCGAAGTGTTGTTCGGCATAGGAAAGCAACGGTCCGTCCTTGCTGCTGCGCCAACCGGCTTCAGTGACTGTTCTGACCGAGTGCCCAGGAAACGCTGCTCTTACACCGACGTGCACGCACTCGTCTAGGAGGATACGCACGCCAGCAGGGAATCCTTCGCCAGCTCGATGAATTGAATGGCCTGGTCGCGCGTTACCGAAGGGAATCCCTCCAGGAACTGCTCCAGCGTCGCATTGCCTTCAATGTGGTCGATCAGAGCCTGCACTGGCACTCGGGTTCCCTTGAAGCAAGGGACCCCGCTGAGGCGGTCCGGGTCCACCCAGACTAGCCGGTTGAGCAGAGCCTGTTGTTCTGATGTCACTCCTTCCAAGTTAAAGGAACTGAACTCGGAGTGCAAGATTGTCGAAGTCGAGTGCTTTCCGAGGGCGGCTCAAAGTTCTGAAATCGTCCCCCAGGAAGCGCCATTCCCTGATTGATCAAGATCACCGCCCGTCCCAGGTGTTAGAATCGTCTGGACCTGGAGGTCCCTCATGCGTCACGCAACCTGGGCTGCGGTTTTCCTTTTTGCCGGGATGCTTGGCGCCGTCCCTATCCACTTCGAACCCAACCACCTCGAACCCAACCTGGGGCCATCTTCCCGCTCCACGCCGTTCTTGGCCCGCGGCCCTGGATTCACCCTGCTGCTCGAGCCCGGCGGCGTCGAACTGTTGCCTGGGCCCCGCCCTCACCGGCGGGGCTCCATCCGCATGACGCTGCGCGGCGCCAACTCTAACGCGCGGCTCACGGGTCTCGACCCGCTTCCCGGAAAGTCGAATTACCTTCTCGGCAACAATCCCGCGCAATGGACCCGTTCTGTTCCTCACTTCCGCAAAGTCGCGGCGCGAGGAGTCTACCCCGGCATCGACCTCGTCTATTACGGCCAGGACCGCGACCTCGAACACGACTTCATCGTTGCACCAGGCGCCGACCCTTCCCGCATCCGCCTCAACTTCGAAGGCGCCCGATCGCCCCGCCTCGATGCGAATGGCGATCTGCTGCTCGACACACCCCACGGCGTCCTCCGCCAGAAAAAGCCCGTCATGTATCAAGGCGACCGCCAGCTCATCGACGGCGGCTACATCGTGCGGGGCCGCGAGGTCAGCTTCCGGATCGCCCGCTACGATCGCACGCGTCCGCTCATCATCGATCCGGTCACCCTCTACAGCACCTACCTCGGCGGAGACGCCGACGACTGGGGTTTCGCCATCGCCTCTGACGATCAGGGCAACGCCTACATCGCCGGCCACACCGCTTCGCCCAACTTCCCCGTCGCGCGCGGCTTTCGCTCCACCTACTCTGGAGGTCCGTTCGACATCTATGTCTCCAAGATCAGCCCCGACGGCTCCACCTTGGTTTGGTCCACCTACCTCGGCGGCAGCGGTGACGATCAGGCCTTCGGCATCGCCGTCGACCGCGCGGGCAACGTCTACGTCGCCGGCGGCACCAGCTCGCTCAACTTTCCCGCCTCGACCAACCTTCGCCCCCCGAACGCCGCCGGTCTGGACGCCCTGGTCGCCAAACTGCGGCCCGACGGCTCGGGACTCGTCTACGCCACCGTGATCGGCGGCAATCTCATCGACGTCGCCACCTCGATCGCCATTGACCGCGCCGGCAGCGCCCACATCGCCGGCATTTCCAATTCCGTGAACTTTCCCACCTCTCCCAGCGGCCAGCAAACCAATACCGGCGACTTCGATGCTTTCACTCTGAAGCTCAATCCCGCCGGAACCGCCTTTGTCTTTTCCACCTTGATCGGCGGCAGTCTTCAGGACCTCGCCAACGGCATCGCGCTCGATTCGAGCGGCGCCGCCTATGTCGTCGGGCTGACTCGCTCGACAAACTTTCCCGTGAGTCCCGACGCCATTCAGCCGAACAAGGCCGCCGGTTCCGATGCCTTCATCTTCCGCGTCACTTATGATCAGCCGGCGCTGCTCTACAGCACCTTCTACGGCGGCGCGGGCGACGACCACGCCAACGGCGTCACGCTCGACGCGAATAACCGCATCTGGTTCGTCGGCCAAACGGCCTCGCGCGATTTCCCTCTCCGCGGCGCCCGCAGCGCTCCCTACAACGGCGGACCCACCGACGCTTTCATCGCTATTTTTAACGTCCCGTTTCCGGCGATGACGCTGCTGACCGCGGACAAGCCTGATTCAGAACGCGAAGCCTCCAACCAACGCGAATTCCTCGGCGTCGTCGACGTGAGCCTGTTCGGAGGCCTCGGCGCCGACTCTCTGTACGCCATCAAGGTCCAAGGCTCGCAAGCCGTCGCCGCCGGCGACACTACCTCGGCGCTCCCCTCGATGGGCATCCTGGGGAACTGCGGCGGCATGCAGGCCGAAGCGCTCACCCTCCTTCTCAACGCCGGAACCATGGCCGGCCTTCCCGCCGCCTGGGGTTGCAGCGGCCGCGGCACGGGACTCGCCGCCGCCTTCGGTGGCATGGGCAACATCCTCATCGGCGGCACCAACCTCGGCGGGGGACTCGCCACCACCACCGGCGCGCTTCAGAGGATGTCCGGCGGCCTGCGCGACGCCACCATCATCCAGATCACCGACGTGGTGCCTTCACCGATGCTGAAAATCACCAAGCGCGGCACTGTCATTGCGCGGGATGAAGTCGAATGGACCATCGACGTGACCAATGAAGGCCCCGGCATTGCCCGGGATGTGATTATCGAGGACAACTTCTCGGCCGAGTCCTTATCGGAAAACCCAGCCGCCAAAGTGACCTTCGTCCGCGGTCCCAATTGCACCCGGGAGCTTGTACGGTCAATCGAGGACCCGGCGGTATTCCAGTTCCTCGCAGCTTACTTTCCGCTCGCGCTGCCTCATGTCGCCAACCCCGATCCTGTTCCGCTGGTCAAGGTGCTCTGCCGGCAGGCCGCGATCAGCCCCGGGGAAATGATACGAGTTGTGCTTCGGGTGAACGAGCCTGACCTGACGGATCGGGACGCGTTTTACAACACAGCCTACGCTAGAGCCTTGAATTCAAAAGAAGTGAGGGTGGACGCGATGGAGCCGACTTTCGTGCCCCCATCGGTGTTCAATTCTCTCTCGGCGCCCACTCCGGGCAACGCACAGGCGTTGGCTGAGTTGGGAGACTCGAGCCAAGTGATGGCCGATGCCCTGCCTGCGCCGGCAGCGCAGCATCTTCGGCGTAAAGCTCAGGATCTGGTTCCTTTCCTGACCGTGGTCCAGACGCTGGCCGACTCGATCGAAACGTTCCGCTGCCCCAACGGTGTGTGTGTATCTCTCCGCAGATTCACCCTGCCCCAGGGCTCGCGCCCGATTCGCGTGGCCGCCGCCGACCTGGACCGGGATGGCCGCCGGGATCTGATCACACTGAACTTCGGCGCCGGCGCCGTCACCACGTTCCTGTCCACCGCGCCCGCCTCGCCGGTGACTTCACCCGTCGGAAGCCGGCCGAGCGGATTCGCCACCTACACCGTAGCCGGATCGGTCCGGCTGGCGGTTGTCCGCCCCGGCACGGACAGCAACCAGCCGGGATCCGTCACAATCTTCCAGGGCAGCTCGCAGGGTGCCTTCGCGCCCCTGCGGCCCCAAGGCAGCTCCACCGACGCAGTCTACCCGGTGGGCCGGGATCCGTTCGCTGTCGTCGCCGCGGACCTGAACAATGACGCCGTTGTCGACCTTGCCGTCGCCAATACTGGCTCGGATACGGTGACCATCCTGTTGGGAGACAGCAACGGCGGATTCCGCTCTCCCGAAAGCATCCCGGTTGGCCGCGCGCCCACGGGCCTTGTTACAGGAGATTGGAACGCCGATCGGGTCGCTGACCTGGCGGTCGCCGCGTCCGCGTCCAGCGAAATTGTCGCCTTGACAGGATCCGGCGGCGGCGCGTTCACGGTTTCCTCCAGGAGGCGCGTGCGGGCGCTCCCGATGGGCCTGGTCACGGACGACTTTAATGGAGACGGTAATCCGGACCTGGCCGCCTCTTGCTTTCTCGGTCAGTCAATCGATTTGTTGTTCGGTTCGGGGGATGGCGGGTTCAGCCAAGGCGGCTCCCTGGGCGCAGGCCTGTATCCGGCGTTGCCCGGAGTGACGGATTTCAACGAAGACGGCAGGCCGGACCTCGCCGTACCCACCGCGGTGCTGAGCCGCACCGCCATTCTGCTGAACCAGCAACGGGTCGCCGCAATCTCCTCGGCGAGCCTGGCGCGCGGCGGCCCCCTGGCGCCTGACTCGATCGCCTCCGCGTTTGGCGAGAACCTCGCTCGCGAGCTGGTGGTCACAGAGGTCCCGCTGCCTACCCAACTCGCCGGCGTCCGCGTTGAAGTGATCGACAGCCGGGGGACACGCCGCGCCGCGCCGCTGTTCTTCGTTGCTCCGTCCCAGGTCAATTTCCTTTTGCCGGCCGAAACCTCCGCCGGCCCCGTGCAGATCCAAGTTAATACGGCCGGACAAACCAAAGCCGGAACGGCTGAGGTCTCGCGCGTGGCCCCGGGCATCTATACGGCGAATGCCAGCGGCTCCGGCCCCGCGGCCGCATTCTGGCTCCGCGCCGGCGCCGACGGCTCGCGAACGCAGGAGCTCACCTTCGATCCCGGCACGCTTCGCGCGATGCCTATTGATCTGGGCGGCGACAGCGACCAGGTCTTCCTACTGCTTTTCGGCACCGGAATCCGCGGCTTCACGGGCCAAGTCACCGCGTCGGCAGGAGGCCTCGACGTTCCCGTGCTCGGGGCGGTGCCCCAAGGACAGTTCCCTGGCCTGGACCAGGTAAATATCGGGCCACTGCCACGACCGCTGGCCGGACGCGGCGAGGTGGCTGTGATTCTCACCGTGGATGGAACGCGGGCCAACACGGCCACCGTGAACATCCGGTAAAGGAGTGTATGTTGTTCCAGAAGATGCTGGTAAGCTCGGTGCGCTGAGGAGCTCGTGTAGCTAACAGATAACTCCGCTGTCGACGACCTGATGCAGGTGGAAACTTCCAGTGAGTGCGGCGGAAGAGGAACAGCGCCACGCGAGGCGCGCTGGCCGGGTCGGGATTCTGTTAAAATATGGACGATTGTATGGCCGATATCCGCCCTTTGCCGATCGTGATCGAACGCGAAGAGGATGGCCGGTGGTTGGCCTCGGTCCCGGACCTGCCGGGTGTCATGGCCTACGGCGACACCGAACAGGCAGCGGTCCGGAAAGCGAAGTCCGTCGCGTTGCAGATTCTGGCCGACATGATAGAAAGCGGAGAGGAAGTTCCTGAGCCGCTCAAGGCTCTGTTCGCCGCGTGAGCCGGTGGCCAGCTACGAAGGCGCGGCGCGTCTACTCGGCCCTCCTTCGAATCGGGTGGACCCTGAAGAAGCAGGTGGGATCGCATCGCAGGCTGCAGCGGGCGGGATGGCCCCACTTCACGTTTTCTTTCCACGACCATGAAGAAATCGGTCCTGCCGCGCTCGCCAAGGTTGCAAAAGACACTGGCCTGAAACCTGAAGACCTTTAGAAGAGAATGGTCAGGCTCTCTGCCGTGGCCTGGCCCGATACGATTGACCTTCGGAATCGCCACTCGCTCTTTACCGCCCGTCCCCGGTGTTAGAATCATCTGGATTTGGAGGTTGCTCATGCGTCACGCCGCCTGGGCTACGGTTTTCCTTTTTGCCGGGATGCTTGGCGCCGTCCCAATCCACTTCGAACCCAACCTTGGCTAAGCCTCGGGATCGGCCACCACGCAACTGATCGTCGAATCCGGCGGCACACGCTCGGCCCCGTTGAACATTCCCGTCGTGGCTTCCCGTCCTGGTCTGTTCTCGGCGAACGCAAGCGGCACCGGGCAGGGAGCCATCCTGAATCAGGATGGAAGCTACAACTCAGCCGACAACCCTGCCGCCAAGGACTCGATTGTCCTGCTGTTCGGCACCGGCGCGGGCCAGACAGACCCGCCGGGCATCGACGGCAGACTAGCGGTCGAAGTCCTCGCAAAACCGCTGCTCCCGGTATCAGTCACCTTCGCGAGTCCCGCCCAACGCCCCGTCCGGCAACGTGGCTGTCCGCGTGCGCGTAGGCGCCGCCTCCAGTCAAACCGGCCTTACCGTATCGGTGCGCTGAGGCCCTCGTGTAGCCACCAAATCACTTCCATCCAGGCAGCGATACGTGGGCGCGATAGTTTGAATCGTTGTAATCCGGATTGCGGCGCGGCGCGTAGACTTTGCCGCCGGGGCCGGGGATCGCGGGGCGGTCCTGGGTGTAGATCCAGACGCGTTCCTGATCCCAGGCGATGATCTCATCGCGCGAATCGCCGGTGACGTCGGCGACCTGGTAGGCCAGGTCGGGATGGCCGTCGTCGGGAAACATCACCACGCGCCGCATCCGGCCGTCGATCATCCCGCCTTCCCGAATATTGGCGCTGAGCAGAGCGAACTCCTGGCCGTCGCCGCGCCAGTTGACCGGCTGGAGATGGGTGGAGCCGGGAGCAAGCTCCTTTTGGCCGAGCATATTCGCGTCCGAATCGAAGAGCGTCACGATACCGGGACTGCGCCAGAAGTTGGCGACATAGATCTGGAGGCCCGCCAGGTCGGGACGGAACTTGCCGACGCTCTGCGTCTGAGCGTGCCCGACGCGCACCTGCTTCAGGATGTTCCCCTGGTGGTCGAGCATGACGAAGCCTTCGTCGGAGCCGCAGATGTAGACGCGGGGAGGCGCATCGGGATTGGGGCCGAAGCTGCCGGCCGAAATGCCGTCGGGGTGATCGTGCAGGTTCCTGTCCTGACTCCAGAGCGGCTTGCGCAGGTGGTTCCACAGCGAGTAGCCAATGATAAACTCCTGCTTGCCGTCCCGGTCGATGTCAATCGGGAAAGGATAGTGGCCGGTTTGCCCCTCCCCCTGCCACTGGAGTTGAAGATCCTTGTTGAAGATCCAGAACCAGCGGTAGCGATCCTTGATCAGGATGTCCTGCGCGAGCTTTCCGCCGGTGAGGTTGAGGAATGCGATCGAGTCGCCGCTGTTGATCTGGTAGGGGCGCTCCTTGTTGTCGGGAGCCGCTTCGGGCAGGAACGCGCGCTGGCGGACCCTGCCGGTGGCGCCCTCCAGAACGGTGAGTTGGAAGTCGCGCACCAGGATCACTTCGCTGGTGCCGTCGCCGTCCAGGTCGTGGATCTGGAACGGTGTGTCGTTGGTGAGCAGGCCGTTGCGAGGATCGGGCCGGCCAATCTGCCACAGCAGTTTTCCGTCCAGGGTGAGAGCGGTGAGACAGGAGATGTGATCGAAGGCGTCACCGCGAACGCGCGGGATGTTTTGGGCGATCAACATGTCCGGGCGGCCGTCGCCATCCAGATCGCCGAAGCGAGCGTTGCGTCCGGCGCCGAAGCCGGGCGTGGCGAAGTGCTTCCACAGACGCGGCCTGGGATTGGCGTCGCCCAGTCGCGCCAGTTCCGCCTCGCGGTCGCGGATGCGCCGCCTGATGGCGGCGTGCGCGGCGTCGGAGGCGGTGACGGCGAATTCCTGGAAGCGTGCCGGGATATTGGCCATGATGCCCGCCTGGCCTTTCAGGATCTCGCCGTCGGTGGCTTCCAGGACCTGGCGGCCATCCACGAACGCGCGCATGCGAGGCCCATCGTTCGCGACGCGAAGCCGGTAGTACCGCCGGGTGTCATAGCGGAACGGAGCGGCCGCGAGCTGGCGCCATTCCGCCTTTCGCAGCTCCTTCTCGATGGGTTGGCGAACCAGCAGAAGCGCTTCCTTGCCGCCGCCCAGCGCGAACAGGTAGTAATGGCGCGAGGTGTGGTAGCGGAACGCGAGGCCGGCCAGGTCGGCGAGGGAAAGCGGCTTTACGCTGACTTCGACCGAGTAGTCCCCCCACTCCTCGTCGCCGGTGACGAACAGCGGCGTGGTGCGGCCGGTATCGACGTTGACCTGGTGCTGCTCGATATAGGGTCTGCCGTCCTCGTCGCTCACGGCCCAGGAATCCAGGTGCACGATCGGGTTGCGCCATGGATGCGTGCGCACGCCCCGATGCTCGATATGGTGGTACTCCTGGATCGCACCGTTGAGTTGGCCCATTGGCTGCGAAAGCAATCCCGGCGGGAACCGCGAGAAATCGTCGCGAAACAGGTCGGCCGCCAGGGCGGCGGCCGGGAGCAGGATCAGAAGTGCAGGTCGCATCAGAAGTCGAGTCTGACTCCGATCTGGATGTTGCGCGGGGTATAAGCGGTGTTCGACGTGCGGATGCGGCCGAAATTCGCACTGGTGACGTTGGTCTCGGGATTGCCGAGCATGGGCACGTTGAACGGATTGAAGAGCTCGACCCGGAACTGCGCGCGGTACCGCTCGGTGAGGGGCACAACCTTCTGGATGGTCATGTCGTAGGAGAAGAATCGAGGCCCATAGAGCACGCCGCTGGCGGCACTGCCAAACTGCCGCGTGGGGCGGTTGGCGGCCGGGTTGATGAAACTGGGCTGGCGGAAGGCGGACTGGTCAAACCACCGGAACGCTTTGTCGCCGCGCGAGCGGCCGGACTGATTCAGGCGGCCGTCGGCGATGCGGTCGGCGCGGTTGGTGTTCGCGCCGGTGGGTGATTGGCCGTTTGGCGCGGTCATCGTCAACGCGCCGCCGGACTGCCATGTGCCGAGACCGGCGAACTCCCACCCGCCCGCGATCCAGCTTGCCGGACCGCCGGAAGCGAGGAAGCGCTTCCCCTTGCCGAAGGGCAGATCGTAGACGAAGTTCCAGTGAAAGATCTGCGGCGGCTGCGCGGGGACCGGACCGTAGTCGTAGTGCCCGAGCGGATTCAAGACCGGATCGCTGGCGGTGGGTTCGAGCCGGAACACACGCGCGTAGGCGTAGTTGACGTTGAAGAAGAGACCGTTCGAGAAGCGCTTGGTCATTTCCGCTTCCAAGCCGTTGTAGTTCGACGTGCCGTCGCCGGCGCGCTGACCCATGTTGACGCTGAAATTGGTCCACTTGCGGCCGGCAGGGTCATTGGCGGCGCGGGCCAGGCACTCGGTAGGACCCGGCGGACAGGAGTTCACTCGAACCGTGCGCGACAAATTGAGCCCCAGGTTGCCGGCGTAAGAAAGGCGGATACCAAGCTGGCGGCCAAAGTCTTTCTCCGCGGTTACGTTCCACGAGTAGGTTTTCATGACCGGGTAGTCGGCGAAGAAGCCGTCCAGGGTCGTGAGTTGGGTATCCGCGCCCGCGGCGGAGCTGTCGGCGGTGGGATTCTGGAAGGTGAAGATGCGATTCACATCCACACCCTGGCTGATCAGCAGCGAGCGCGTGGGTTGCGCGCGGCGAATGAACGGCGCGACGTTGATCGAGCTGCGGAACTCATTGATGGTGTAATCGACGTTGTAGACGCCGAAGCCGCCGCGCAGCACGAGGTCCGGCCGCAGCCGGTACGCCGCGCCGATCCTCGGCACAAAGTCCCAGTGATTCGGCTTGATGAACGAGTTCGGCACGCCGGCAGCCGGCGCCTCGATATAACGGCCGGCGAAGGACTGGAAGACCGGATGGATCAGGCCGGCGCTCCCCTCGGGGATGATGATCTTGCCGGTTTTGAAGTCGCCGACCGCGGCGCGCCCGTTGCGCTCGACGAACAGCCCGAAGTTGTCGTAGCGCAGGCCGAAGTTGAGCGTCAGGCGCGGGGTGAGCTTCCAGTCGTCCTGGACAAAGAAACTCCAGTTGCGCTTCTCGTGGAAGCCGCCGCGCTCGCCGATGGTGACATCGGTTGAGGCGGGATAGCCGAGCAGGAAGTCCGCGAAGGCGTCCCCGGTGGCCGAAGCCGTCGAGCGGGCGTTGTTGAAGTCCGACGCGGTGGTGAAGCGCCCGTAGGGGGGCGAGGCCAGCTCGGTGGTCTTGACACCCCAGAGCCAGGTGAAGCCGGCTTTCACGGTGTGGTTGGCGATGGTCCTGGTGATGGTCGGGTCAATGGTGTAGTTATAGTCGGCGCTGTAGTTGAACAGCAGGCGGTCGAAAAGATTGCCGATGCCGACGGCGTTTGCCCCAACGGCGATGGCGGGAGGGCCGGCGAGGGGCGGCTCGGGAGCGAGGTCCTTGATCGGCACCGGGAACTTCGTGTCGCCCAGCGAGGGAATGTTCTTGAACGGCATGTCGCGGTAGGTGAACTGGAGCACGGCGATGGTGGTGGAGCTCACGATCCGCGTGTAGTTCGCCGAGACCACTTCGTTCCACTGGTTCTTCATACTGGCGCCCATCGGTCCCGGGACCTGGCCCGAGTACCGCGAAGCCTGATCGAGGTGCGCGATGGTGGCCTTGGCGAAGATCTTGTCCTTCGGTGTGAAGTTGTGATCCAGGCGAATGTCATACTTTTCGGAGTTATCGAACTGCGGCTTGAAGTAGGCAGCGTTAAAGTCGGCCACCCGGCCCGGCAGCGTGGCGTCCGGGATCGACTTCAGCAGCTCCACCGAAACCGGGCTGATCCGCGACCCCGGAATGGTGCTGTTGGGGAACGGCGTGCCGCCGCCGATCGGATCCAGCGGCGTGACCGGCGCGGGACGGCCCTGGGCATCGGTGCGAAGGAGGTAGCTGCGCAAATCGCCGCCGCGTTCGGCGGTGGTGGGGTAGCGCACGTTCTCGATCAAGCCCGCCGAGTGGCGGAAGAGATCCGCCGAGGCGAACAGGAACGTCTTGTCCTTGCGGATCGGCCCGCCGAGGGTGCCGCCGAACTGGTGGCGGACGAACGAGGTGCGTTCCGGAGCTTCCCACCGGCGCGCGCCCATGCCGCCCGAGCGATAGAACTCGAATGCGCCGCCGTGAAACTCGTTGGTTCCGGACTTCGAGGCGATGATCACCTGTGTCGGTTGGTGGTACTCGGCGTTACCGCCGTTGGACGTGAAACGCACTTCGGCGATGGCGTCGATCGAGGGAATGTTGAGATCGGCGCGGCGGTCGATGCCGTCGATTGCCGGCCAGCCCGTTGTCTGAAAGGGATTGACCTGAGCGCCATCGGCGGTGATCTGCATCGCGCTGCGGCCGCCCTGGTTGAAGGTGCCGCCCACCACATCGGTGGAGCCGGCAGGCACGCCGGCGGTCTGGCCAACCAGCGTCTGGATTTCGCGCACGATCACCGGAAGATTCTTGAGCTGGACCTCGTAGCGCGAGTTGCCGATGGCGGCGTTCTCGGTCTCGATGGCCACGGACCGCTCCTCGACCGTAACGCTTTCCGTCACGCTGCCGACTTCGAGCCCGACGTCAATCGTAAGCGTCGAGTTGACGTCGATGCGAAGGTTGCGGCGCGCGACCGTTTTGAACCCGTCCTTTCTTGCCTCCAGCGAATACTCGCCCAGCGGCAGCGGAGACAAGACGTACACGCCGGAAGCGTTCGTGGTGGTCCGGCGGACCTCGGCGGTATTCGCATTCGTCACCGTGATGCTGCCCGCCGGAACGGCAAGTCCCGATGAATCGGTCACCGTTCCGGTGATCCTTCCGAGACCGGTCGTCTGCGCCGAGACCACTCCCGCAAGGGAGGCGCTGAGTAGAAATATCGCGATTCGATGCATGAGACCTCCTGGCGCCGTTCCGATTTTGACTCCCGGATGCAACCAATATACACCCCTGGCTCCCAGTCGAGCTCCCGGCCGCGGGGTGCGTGGACATTACCCCGCCCGCTGGCGTAAGCTCGGAAATACCGCATGCGCACCCTCTTTCTCAATCCGCCGTCCTTTGAAGGCTTCGACGGCGGAGCCAGCTCGCGCTGGCCGGCAACGCGCGAGATCGAATCCTACTGGTACCCGGTCTGGCTGTGCTATCCGGCGGGCATGCTGGCCGACAGCAAGGTGGTCGACGCGCCGCCGCACAAGATCTCCATCCCGCGGACGGTCGAGATGGCGAAGGATTTCGAGCTGCTGGTGCTGTTCACCTCCACGCCGGGCTTCGACGTGGACGTACGCATGGCGGAGATGATGAAGGACGTCAACCCGCGGCTGAAGGTCGCCTTTGTCGGGCCGCCGGTGACGGTGGAGCCGGAAAAAGCGCTGCTCGCCTCCACGGCGATCGATTTCGTCGTGCGCCGCGAGTTCGATCGCCAGATTGTGAGCTACGCCCGCGGCACGCCGCTCGAGGACATCCCCGGCGTGAGCTTCCGCGAGAACGGCGGCATCCGCCACAACCCGGAAGGCGGCGTGATCGAGAACCTGGACGAGCTGCCCTGGGTCACCCGCGTGTACCGGCGCGACCTGGATTTCCGCCGCTACAACGTCCCGTTCCTGCTCAACCCGTTCCTCTCCTTCTACACCTCGCGCGGCTGTCCGGCGCTGTGCACCTTCTGCCTCTGGCCGCAGACCCACTCCGGGCACCGCTGGCGCCTGCGCTCCGCCGACGACGTCGCCGCCGAGGTGCGCTGGGCGCTCGATAACTTCCCCGGGCTAAAGGAGATCTTCTTCGACGACGACACGTTCAACTACCAGAAGCACCGCACCATCGAGCTGTGCCGCAAACTGAAGCCGATCGGGTTCACCTGGTCGTGCACCTCGCGCGTCACCACCGACTACGAGACGCTCGCGGCGATGAAGGACGCCGGCTGCCGGCTCATGATTGTCGGCTATGAGACCGGCGACGCGCAGATCCTCAAGAACATCAAGAAGGGCGCCACGCTGGAGATGGCCCGGCGCTATACCGCCAACGCCCGCAAGCTCGGGCTGGTGATCCACGGCGACTTCATCGTCGGGCTGCCGGGCGAGTCGCGGGAGAGCATCCGCCGCACCATCGACTTCGCCAAGCGCCTGGACGTGGATACCATCCAGGTCTCGATCGCCCATCCGTACCCGGGCACGGAGTTCCACGACTACGTCACCCAAAACAACCTGATCACCATCGACTCGATGACCGACGAGGGCGGGCACCAGTTGCCCAACATCGTCTATCCCGGCCTGGACCGCGCCGAGATGGTCGACTGGGTCGAGCGCTTCTACGGCGAGTATTATTTCCGCCCGCGGGTGGCCTGGCGCCTGGTGCGCAAGGCGATCTTCGATTCCACCGAGCGCCGCCGCCTCTACAAGGAGGCGCGCGAGTACCTCAGCCTCCGCCGCAAGCGGAAGCAGTTCGTCGCCCGCGAGCGTGGCCGCGAGCCGGCGCTGGCCGGCGTCCAGGAGCGCGCCAACCCGTGACCGGCGGCGGGCGCGGGATCCGCCTCCACACCTGGCTCCTGGTGGCGCTCGTGGTGGCGACCAATCCCCTGGGCAACGTGGCGCTGAGCCGCGGCGCGCGTCAGCAGACCGCCTCCACCGGTCCGGCGTGGCTGCTGGAGAAGCTCGCGAACCCGTGGATCCTGCTCGGCATCCTGCTTCTGGTGCTGTGGACGCTCTCGCGCATGGCGCTGCTCGGCCGCGCCGACCTCAGTTGGGTGCTGCCGGTCACCTCGCTCGGATATGTCCTCTCGGTGGCGCTCGCCGGTCTCGTGTTGGGGGAGCAAGTCGGCGGGGTCCGCTGGGCGGGCACGCTGCTGATCGTCGCGGGCACTGCCCTGGTCGGCCAGACCGAGCCGAACACCACGGCGCCGGCCTCGCCGCGGAGCGAGTCGCGATGAAGTGGCTGCTGGTGGCGATCATCGTGGCTGCCACCACGGCGAGCGATTTCCTGCAAAGCCGGGAGCTGAAGCGCTCGATCGGCGACTGGTCCAGCCTGTGGCGTAGCGGCTGGCTGGCGGTGGCCGTCGCCTGCCTGGCGGTGTCCTTCTTTGCGTTCCTGAAGCTGCTCTCGATGGAGGACCTGAGCTTCGCGGCGCCCGCCACCGCCGCCACCTACGTCACCGAGACCGTGGTGGCGCGCGCGGCGCTGAAGGAGCGCGTAGGAGGGCGGCGCTGGGCCGGAGCGCTGCTGGTGGCCGCCGGCGTGGCGCTGGTGGCCCGCCCGGGCACGTGATCGTCCAGCTCCTGGCGGGCGCGGTTCTCATCGCCGCCGCCTACCAACTGCTCGCGCTCGCCGGCGCACTGCGTCACCTGCTGAAAAAGGAACCGCCGGCGCGGGCGACGCCGCCGGTGTCGATTCTCAAGCCGGTGCGCGGGCTGGACCCCGGGTTCCGCGAAGCGATTCGCTCGCATGCCTCGATCGACTACCCGGAATTCGAGATTCTGTTCGGAGTGGAAGACCCGGCCGATCCGGCGGTCGAGGAGATTCTGCGGCTGGCGGCCGAGTTTCCCCAACGGCGCATCCTGCTGGTGCACAGCGTGCGCCAGGCGCCCAACCACAAGGTCGCGGTGTTGATGGAGCTCGCCGCGCGCGCCCGCCACCCGGTCCTGGTGGTCAACGACAGCGACATCCGTGTGCCGCCGGATTATCTCCACCGCCTGGTCGGGCCGCTCGAGCGGCCCGGGGTGGGCCTGGTGACGTGCCTCTATCGCGCCTGGGCTCTACACGAGCCCGGCCGGTGGGAAGCGCTCGGCATCGCCACCGACTTCGCCCCCGGCGTGCTGGCCGCGCCGTTGGTCGGCGTGAAGGAATTCGCGCTCGGCTCGACGCTGGCCTTCCGCGCCGCCGAGCTGCGCCGCATCGGCGGCTTCGAGGCCATCGGCGCCTGGCTCGCCGACGATTACCAACTGGCGCGCCGCATCAGGGCGCTCGGCCTGGGCGTGCACGTGTCGCGGCTGGTGGTGGAAACCGCGCTCGACGCGGATACATGGCGCCAGGCCTGGGACCACCAGTTGCGCTGGCACCGCACCATCCGGTGCTCCCGCTTCGGCGGCTACCTCGGCCTGCCGGTGACTCATGCCACGCTGTGGGCGCTGCTGGCCGCGCTGGCGGGGATGTGGCGGCCGGCCGCGGCGCTGCTGGCCCTGCGGATGACGGTGGCCGCCGTGGTCGGCCTGGCCGTGCTGCGCAGCCGCGTGGCGGCGACTCATTTTCTCCTGGTTCCTCTGCGCGACCTGGCGGGCGTCGTCCTCTGGGCGGCGGGACTGTTCGGCAGCGTCGTGCGCTGGCGCGACCGCCGGCTGAAGCTGGACCGCTCGGGGCGCATCGCCGGCTCGTGGCCGGCGTGAGAGAGAGCCTCAGCGCAGCAGTTTGGCCGCCGCGTTGCGCATCTGCAAGCCGTGCATCAGGCTGGAGCCTCCGCCGATGGCCGCCGCCACGTGGATCGCCTCGGTCATCTGTTCGAGGCTGGCGCCTTTCTCCAGGCAGTCCTCGGTGAACGCGTCGATCCAGTACGGGCACCGCACCGCGTGTGCCACCGCCAGCGCGATCAGGCTCTTGTCGCGCGCGCCGAGCGCCCCGACGGCGAACACCGAAGAGTACCAGGCCTGGAACTTCTGCCAGGGCCCCGGCGCGCTCTTGCCCATTTCGGCGAATCGGGGGAGATCTTCATCGTGGTAGTAACCGGCCATTGGGTTTTGCCCCTTCCAGAGAATCGATTTCCCAGTGTACGCGAACGGGGGGCGTGCGGCCTTACCGTTTCAGTTCGGCCCCGCAGGCGGGACAAGCGGACGCCGAAGAGCGCAGAAAGATGGACCATGTGGCGCTGTAACGGAAGCCGCATCGGGCAGGCGGAAAGACTGGCCGGGTCCTGGAGGGAATAGAAATATTCGCTGTCCTCGTAGCAGTAGACGGCGCCGGTCATCCGGTCCTTCATTACCGGCTGGCCGGTCATGTCCTTGCCGCAAATGCAACAGATCATAGTCGCAGGAATGGGTCTTTCTTGGCGGCCGCCTTTTTGATTTTTTCCAGGATGCTCGCGGCCGTCCGCTTTGCTGCCTCGTCGGAGCTGTTGAGGGCCTCCTCCAACGGGGCGACGAACGCGCCCCGGATCGCGGCCTGGCGCTTCTTCACCTCCTGTTCTTGATCTTCTGCGGCAGATTCGAGAGCTCTTTGCACGCCGAACGCCGCAGCAACCAGCGGATCCGGTGCGGCACGTTCTCCAGCCATGTGACGAAGCTTTGACCAGAATGATACGCCCCCAACGACACCGTCTACGGCTTGCACCAGCGGTTGCACAGCCGGCTCGCCAAACCGGACGATGATTCCCACGCAGTGGGCGATCTCCGCACGCAGAAATTCCTCGGTGGCTTTCCTCCCCTCTCCCTGGCCCTGAACGGAAGGGCCCACCCGCAGCACGGTTTCGAGCACTAACGCCTGGCTCTTCAGCCATTCCACCAGCGGCGCGACCGCCGCGCGGCCGATACGCAACAGGGTACTTTCGGCTTCGGAGCGCAACAGGTAGTTCCGGGTCGCGTGGGAAAGCGGGAGGACCGCCGGAACGCCCAGGGTGGCGGCATCGTCCCAATGTTGAAGGGCCACGAGGAACCACCCGCGCAGGTTAGCGCTGTCTGACTGCCAGCCGGCACGCTCCAGCGCCTGGGCGGCGGCGAGGCGGATGCGATCGTCCCCGTCCTGCAGCGTCTTCACCAGCAACCCGACTGCCCGTGGCTGGTTTGAAACACCGAGCTTTTCCACCGCCCGACGCCGAGCGTCCGGGTTCTCAGACATCAGTTGCACTTCCTGCCACCAGAACCAGATCATGGCCTTACTCCAGTTTGTGCATTACGGCCTCCGCCGCACCCACACCGGCGAGCTCCAGGCGAGCTGGCCGTCGACCTGCTCGGCCCGCACGTAGTAGTAACTCTCGCCTTCCCCGAACGACTGGTCGACGTATTCGAAGGCCGCCTCGCGCGTCCCCGGCGTCAGCTTGTGAACGTAGGTGTTGTTCTTAATGACGTCCACCTGGCGGATGGGCGCGGTCCCCAGGATGCGCACCAGCAGGCGCGGTGGCGTGCTGGAGGCCGCGATGTCGCCCATCAGGTGGCGGCCTGTGCTGGTCTGGACCTGGTAGTCGACGACGATCTGGTCGGTAGCGGCGTAGGCGTGGCGGCGGCGCATCGCGTCGAGCAGACTCGGGCGCGTGAACTCCTCCACCAGGATGCAGGCATAGGAGGCGTGGGTGGAGACGTGGTCGGAGCTGGCCTGCACACCGAGCTTATAGCCCTTGGCCCAGGCGTTCCAGACGTAGCCCTCCTGCCGCAGGCCCTGGTGGACGGCTTTTTCGCCGGGCTTCCAGGCGCGCGGCGCACCGGCGTGCTCGTAGCTGGACTCGAATCCCTGGTAGATCTCCACCAGCGGCTCGAGCGCCGGGTCGTTGTCGCGCCAGTCGGTGCCCTGCTCGGTGGCCGATGTGTGCGAGGTGGCAATGCCGTTGGTCTTGCGCAAGTAAGGATACAGGATGGGTCCGCTCGAGGCGTCGCCCTTACGCTCCGGCTCGCCGATGCGCAGCACGGGCTGGCCGCGCGCGGCCCAGATGACGTTGCGGTGGCCGTTGGGCCACCACACGCTGCGCTCGTAGCCGTAGAGCGGCACGAAGCGGCCGGGCAGGTGGTACAGGTCGTTGGATTTCTGCGTGAGCCACCAGTTGTAATCTTCGTCGTTGCCCATCTGGTGATCGCCGACGTGGGCGTAATCCATCGCCGCCGCGTCCAGCGCGTAGCGGTACAGGTCGTCCAGGGAGCCGTCGCCGGCGCCATCGCCGGAAAGCTCCGTGTGGCGATGCAGGTCGCCGCGCAGGATGCGGTAGGTCTTGCCGTTGAGCGTAATGCGATAGTCGCGGATGCGGCCGGTATCGCCGGTTTCGCCCGCATGGGGGTTGGCTGCCGCGGCCGCTTCCACAAACAGCCGGCCGCCGGCCAGGCGCGCCGGAGCCGCGGTCGGGCGAACCTCGGCAGCGTAGACATCGAGGTCGCCGTAACGGTTGCCCGGCCAGGCGCGGGCGTCGGTGGGCCAGGCCGCGTGCAGCCTTCCCTGGTGGAAGGCGAGAGCGGCACGCATGCTGTTGCGGCCCGTGCTGGAGGGCATGGGAACGGCCGGGGCCCAGCGGTCGCCGTCGAGCCAGGTGAGATAGGTCTCCCAGCGGCCGGCGCTCGCCCAGTAGTCGATTCGCGACGTGCCGCTCGAAGTGCGGCAACGGAAGGCGAGCCCGATCCGGCCGTCGGCGTCGATCGCCAGCTCAGGCTGCTGGACGAAGCGGCGGATCTCGACGGGCAGCGAATCGGCCACCGCAGGCGCCTGTTTCCAGCCATCGCCCTCGCGCCAGGCGACGACGACGCGACGGTTCTTGTACAGCGGTGTGCCGCGGCGGTCGGCCAGGAAAGCGAAGTCCTTGCCCCAGAGCGCGTCGGATTCCTCCCAGGCCACCACCGGAACCCCCGCGGCGGAAACGACGATCGAAGGACGCACCGAAAAGTTGTCGCCCCGCGTGACGCGCTCGACCGGGCCGCCCCACGGGCGCGCGTAGACCTGGTAGCTTCCAGTGGCGTAGGAATCCCACGCGATCCACAGCTTGCCGCCGCCGAAGGCCGCCGCCGGCGTCCAGTGATTGCCGGCGCCGTCGCTCAAGCGCTGCTCGGGACTCCAGCGGCCGCGCTCCCACAGCCGCGCCAGAATCACGGATTGGTTCCCGCGGAATCCCTGCCAGACCAGCGCCAGCCGGCCGGCGCCGTCCGAGGCCAGGCGTGGCCAGATGTTGGAACCTGTCGAGGAGGTCAGCTTCTCCGGACGGCTCCAGCTTCCGTTGTCAAAGACCGATTCATAAAGCTGGAACACGCCGGCGTCGTTGCGCGGCCAGACGACATGCACGCGGCCCCGGCCGTCGGCGGCGATGGCGGGCACGTGATGGTCGCCTGGTTCGGAGAGCCGGTGCAGGCGGCCGGCCCCGTGAGCGACCACGATATCGCCGCCCTCCCTATAGGAGAGCCATGCGAGCCACCGCCGGCCGTCCCCGGTCACGGCGAGCGCGGGATAATCGTCGGCCGCGCCGGCCTCGGAGAGTTTTTCCTCGATCGGCAGGCTTTCCACCAGGCCGTTGCCGCCCAGCACGGTCAGGCGCTTGCCCAGCGGCACGTCGCCGGCGGCGAACTCGAAGCTCGCCGCGCCGGATTCGAATCGCGCGCGCGTCGGCCCGACGCCGCGCAGCCGCACGAGCAGGCCCTGGGGAATGAGGCGGCGGATGGCGGGATCGTTCCAGTCGGTCTGCCCGAAGGGATGGCCGTTGCGGAGTTGGTTCTCGAGGTTCCCCACACGTGTGCGGAACTGGAAGCCGCCGTCCAAGCCGGCGCGGTCGTCCTGCGAGAAGCGCCAGCCCTGGAGACCGGCCAGCTCACCGCCGGTGACCGTGATCCGGCCGGCCCATTCCGCGGGCTCGGTGTCGGTGAGGCCGACGACAATGCGGAACTGGAGCTCCGGAGGCGGCGGCAGCGGATTCTGCGAACCGACGGCCGCCGGCCCGGGCAGCAGCGAGATCAGCCACGGAACCAAGGCGAGGGCCGCGGCGCCGAAGCAGAGCGTGGTGCGCATGGACCCGATCAGCTCAGTTGAACCCCACAGTCTTCGACGTGCCGACCAGGTAGGAGAAGTACCCGAAGTCGATACTGCCACCCGCCGTCAGCGGAGCCGAGAAAACGCCCTGGCCCCTGGTCGTGTCCGGGATGGCGCCCACCAGGATGTTGCCGATGGCCCCGCTGGTGGGGTCGGCGGAGACTTGGGGGAGCTGCTGCAACACCGAGGACGGAATTGTGAAGTTGCCGGCTGAAGCCTGGGCGAAGCAGGTAAACACGGCGACATCGAAGATGGGATTCGTCAGAGTTCCGCCGGCGACTTGCATGCCCGCGAATCCGTTGATAAACACCAGCCCGTCGCCTCCGCCCATCCACGTGACAGGCAGATTCTGACTTCGAGAGACGACGGCGGGAACGCTGTTCTCATTGGTCCAGGTGAATGCGCCGGGGAAGGCGATGCTAGCCGAGAAGGCGCCCACGTCCGGCCCTCCTGTGCCGGCGATCGTGTACGAACCTTGGACCAGGGTCGGGCTGCCCATGCCGCCGAACCCCATAAATCCGCTCGCGAAGAGCGTGGCGGAGTATATGTTGAGCCTTCGACCTGTGGTCGGATCTACCAGGTTGGGGATCGCCGTGTTGGAGGCGTTCGGACCATTCAGCGTCAGTTGGTTCCCGGCGTCCAGCGCCTGGGGAGCCGTTCCGGTCAGGATCGTCGTAAAGTCCCCTGTCCGTCGAACCACCGAGCAGGCTCCGATCTCGAGCAGCGAGAAGTTCGCATCCGAGATCTGGGAGATGCCGAAACGGCTGAAGGAACCGACGGCAGCCTCGGTGGTGGAATCGATCGTGCCAAGGCCCGCCACCGCGATCCGGGAGCTCACCTTGGAAACGGTCAATCCGCCGACCACCACCGTACCTCCCTGATCCAGCCTTCTCAGTTGCGATTCTGTCAGCGTCGGGTGCGTGCACTGCGTCTGAGGCGACCTGGCAATCGCCAGCGAGCCGAGATTGCTCAATCGCCCGCCCGCGCGCACTTGCAGGCTCACCGTACAGCCGAGCATAACGCCCGCGGGCAGGGTGAAGTTGATCTGGTCGAGGCCCGGCGAGCCGCTCGAACGGCCGGCATAGGCGGGCGTGATTTCAGTGCCGCCCACAAACACGCGGATATTGCCGGCTTCGGTTTGATCGCCGGAGGTGCCGCCGGTGACGTCGGACTGCGCGTCGGCTCCGCCACCCGTGCCCCACAGGATCAGCGTCTCGGTGGGATAGGCCGGCCGGAGCTGCCAGTTGATGTTGTTGAAGCTGATGGTCCCTGAAACGAATCGGACGAGGCTCGCGCCGTTGTTCAGGCTCGCGTTAGTTGCCTGCGCCGGACCTGCGCCGTTCTGCGCAACGGTGGCAAAGCCGAAGCTCCGCTCCACGACTCTCACCCGGCGCGGCGCGCTGGTCTGGCCGCTAAAGATAACGCGGACGTCGTAATCCCCGGCCGCCGCGCCGGACGGCAACAGGGCGGCCAACTGCGCCGCGGACGTGTACCAAAGGCGCGCATCGATCGCTGTCCCTCCGGCGGCGGGAGTGAAGGTGACTCTGGTGCCCGCCAGCTCGGTCGGGAACGGCGTGCCAGCGGCCAAGGCGAGGACCACCGGCCCCATGTTGTTCCCGAAAACCACAAACCACGAGCCTCGCGCGATGTCCGGCAGATAGGAACTCGCGTTCAACACGCCGTTCTCCGCGCGAATGGAGGGCTGCGCCATGGCCGGACCCATCGCCGCAATCCCTGCGACAAACAAAAAGAGTGTAGTATTTCGCATACGTTTATTCTATCGCCGCATAGAAGCTGAGCGCATTATCGCCCTGGCGCAGCAGGCGCGAGCGGTGCAGGGCGCCGTACTGCTCCGCCGGCGCGAATCGCCAGGCATGCTGGACCACCACCAGCGGCGGCGGCCGCCGCCCGAGCAGCTCGAGCGCCGACGTATACTCTCCCGGCTGCGTGTACGGCGGATCCAGAAACACGATGCCGGCCGCCTGGGCCACCAGGTACAGGGTCGCCTTCCCGCGGATCACCAGCGCGCGATTCTCCACGCCGAGCGCGGCCAGGTTCTCATGGATGACCGCGCAGGCGGCGCGGTTCTGCTCGATGAACACCGCGCGCGCCGCCCCTCGACTAAGCGCCTCGATGCCCACGGCCCCGCAACCGGCGTAGGCGTCCAGGAAGACGGCATCCTCGATGCGCCGCGCCAGCACGTTGAACAGCGCCTCGCGCAGGCGGTCCGGTGTGGGACGCACCCCGAGTCCCGGAAGCGTCTTCAGTCGCCGGCTTCGGAACTCGCCGCCAATGACTCGCATGAGGGACCGCTCCCGGCAGCGCTCCGCCGCCACAGGTAGTAGGCGGGCACGCCGGTGGAGATGAACAGCAGGCCGATCAGCGACGGAACCGGCGTGGTGAGAATCGTGTTGACGACAAACCACAGGGTTACGGCGGCGAACAGCAGCGGCGTCGCCGGGTAACCCCACATCCGGTACGGCCGTGCCAGCTCCGGGCGCTTGCGCCGCAGCACGATCACCCCGACCACGGTCATGCCATAAAAGATGAAGGCGGCGAAGATCACGTAGGAGAACAGCGACGAATACGAGGCCACCAGCGCCAGCAGGCCGCCCCAGACGCCCTGCACGATCAGGGCGACGTGCGGCGTACGAAAGCGCGGGTGCACTTCGGCGAGACGGCGGAAGAATAACCCGTCCCGGGCCTGGGCGAAGTACATCCGCGGGCTGGCGAGGAGGTTGCCGTTGATGGTGCCGAAGATGGAGAGCACGATGATCAGCGAAACCAGCGACGCCCCTGCCGGCCCGATGGCTCTCGCCGCTGCCGCCGCCGCCACGCGCGGCGTGCGGGCGATTTCCTCGATCGGGAGCACCCGCAGGTAGGCGAAGTTGGCGAGCAGGTATAGCACCGTGACCAGGGAGACGCCGAGCACGAGCGCGCGCTGCACGTTCTTCTGCGGCTCGCGAATCTCGCCGGTGACGAAGCTGAGAGTCTGCCAGCCTTTGTACGTCCACAGGCAGGCGATCATGGCGACTCCGAACCCCGACCACGCGAAGCCCTCGCCGGCCGGCTTTTGCGCCGCCTCCGGCGTCCCCGCCAGCCACGGGATGACGATCAGCGCCGCCAAGCCGGCCACCTTGAGGACTGTGAACACCTTTTGCACCGCGGCGCCCAGGCGCACCCCGCGGCAGTTCACCCACGTCAGCAGCGCGATCGCGACCAGGGCGGGCAGCTTGGACAACACCGGCGGCAGCGGGACGAAGTGCCCGAAGTAGATCGAGAAGCCGACGGCGAGCGTGGCGAGCGAGCCCGTCTGCACCACCAGGAAGAACGACCAGCCGCACAGAAACGCCCACAGCGGCCCGTAGGCTTCGCGGAGGAAGACGTACTGGCCGCCGGTGGCCGGCAGCATCGCGCCCAGCTCGGCGTAGGCCAGCGCGCCGAGCAGAGAATGCAGACCGCAGACGGTCCACACCGCCAGGATCCAGCCTGTGGAAGGTAACTGCTGCGCGACCGTATTGGGGACCAGGAAGATTCCCGAGCCGATCATGATCCCGGCCACCACGGCGGTGGCGTCCGAAAGCGAGAGGACGCGGGGCAGCTCGGCCGTGCGGCTCATCCGGGCCAGTCTATCAGTAAGCGCCGCACGGGGGTGTGATATGCTTCGTGCACTATGCCAATCACCCGCCGCAACTTCCTCGCTTCCCCGGCCTGCGGGCTGTTCGCCGGCATGTCTGCCCGTGCCGCCCGCGCGACCAGACAAGGAAGATCCATCACCAGTCCCGGCTACGGCGAATTGCGCCCGGCCGGCGATGCCCTCGCGCTTCCCCCCGGCTTCCAGTATTCCATCATCAGCTACGAGGGCGACACGATGGCCGACGGCTTCCCCGTCCCGTCCGCCATGGACGGCATGGCCGCGTTTCCCCTCTCGAGCGGCAACATCCTTCTCATCCGCAACCACGAAATCGCCGAAGCCGGCAGCCGCTTTCGCCCTCGCCCGGACGGCTCCACTTCCACCACCGCGGGCACCATCGCCCATCTCCTCGACACCGCCTACGGTCCCCGCCGTTTCGCCTACGACGAATTCTCAGGCGGCGGCACCACGTCCATCGAAGTCAACCCCATCGGCCGGCAAAAAGTCCGCGAATACTGGAGCCTCGTCGGCACTCTTCGAAACTGCGCCGGCGGATCGACGCCCTGGGGCAGTTGGCTCACCTGCGAAGAGTCTCTCCTGGGCACTACCGCCGCTGATTTCGCCCGCAACCACGGCTACGTCTTCGAAGTCCCGGTCACCACAACGCCTGGCCTGCCCGCAGAACCCACCCCTCTGAGGGGTCTTGGCCGTTTCGCTCACGAAGCCGTCGCTGTCGACCCGGCGACCGGCATCATCTACGAGACTGAGGACCAGGGCGATGTCTCCGGCTTCTATCGCTACATACCCGCTATCAGACCCGTCACGCCCGGCGACTTAGCCGGTGACACGGGCCGATTACAAATGCTCAAGGTCGATACAGCCGACCGTTATGTCACCTGCATCGGTCAGAAAGTCGGCGTCGCCCTTCCAGTGAGTTGGGTGCCCGTTCCCGATCCCGACCCTACGCCCGTATCGGTCACCATCAGCGGGGTCGTCAACGCCGCGACGTTTCAACAAGGCCTCAACGCCGGCGGCGCCATCTTCCGCCGGTTGGAAGGTTGCTGGTATTGGCAAGGCAAGATTTACTTTACCTCGACCAACGGCGGCGAAATCGGCCTGGGCCAGATCTGGGTATACGATCCAGTGGCTTCGACAATCACGATGGTCTTCGAAACCCCCGACTTACACGTTCTCGACTTCCCCGATAACATTACCGTCAGCCCACGGGGCGGACTGCTGGTGTGCGAAGACGGCGGCGGCGGACAGTACTTACGCGGAGTGACCCCGTCCGGCGAGATTTTCGATTTCGCCAGGAACATCTTCAACTCCATCGAAATGGCCGGCGCCTGCTTCAGTCCCGATGGCCAGACTCTCTTTGTCAATATCTACGGCCGCGCAACGGTTCGATCGTCCAGCCGCTACGGCGCCACGGCCACTATCCCCATCGCCTCCGAAAGCCACGAAAAAGCGTTGACGCTCGCCATCTGGGGCCCCTGGGGGCAAGGCTTGCTCTAGTGTCCTGAATTGGAAGTTCATTAGATAAGTTCACATCGTGGGGCGGTCCCCCAGGACCGCGGCCGACGCCCTCGTCGGCCTTGTTTGGGCGCTCGAATAGGGTCCCCAGAGAGCCGGACCAGGGGGGCCGGCCGGTCACGAGGGCGTCCGCCCCACAAAGACTTATGTGGCGAATCTCTAGCCAAAGATATTTGAAATTTTGAACCTGCGCTCCAGCGTGGCGAGCGAGCGTGAATTCGTAACGGGGGTGTTCGAGTACTCCGCAGCCTCAAGGGAACGAAACCTACGGTTTCTTTCCCTTG